>Ga0136611_10003905_pt1 | contig 10439 bp, 11 predicted proteins | sample AntDrymUQ2232306_2_FD_106645 | JGI IMG/M metagenome (GOLD analysis project Ga0136611, IMG submission 106645) | Polar desert sand microbial communities from Dry Valleys, Antarctica - metaG UQ223 (23.06) | ecosystem: Environmental > Terrestrial > Soil > Desert | place: Antarctica: Dry Valley... | reverse complement strand
CGGTCGCGATGACCGTCATGAGGTAGCGGTCCTCGGCCGGGCTGACCTGCCGGTCGGCCTTCAGGTACGGGTGCCCGGTCGGCACGAACACGACCTCGTCGAGCGCGAACCGGGTCGCGACCTCGTTCGCCGCCGACAGGTGGCCGTGGTGCACGGGGTCGAACGTCCCGCCCATGACCCCGATCCGCCTGCCCACGGCCGGAGCCTACGACCCGACGAGATGCCGGGTGGCTAGGTGGGGAGCAGGCGCTGCACGAAGGCCTCGAGCTGCACGGCGTTGCGTACCTCGACCATCTCGATCACGTCGGCGTAGGCCGTCGTCGCGGAGTCCCCGCTCCCCCAGTAGGCCCGCGGCTCGGGGTTCAGCCAGTACGCGTGGCGGGACCGGCTCACCAGCGAGCGCAGGGTCGGGACGGCGTTGGCGCGGTAGTTGTTGCGCGCGTCGCCGAGGATCAGCAGCGAGGTGCGCGGCCCGACGGCATCGGGGTAGCTCGCCGCGAACTCCTCCAGCGAGTGTCCGTAGTCGCTGTGCCCGTCGAACCACACCAGGTTGGCCTCGGCCGACATCTTGGCCAGCGCATCGGCGACGTCGCCACCGGGGGTGAAGAAGCGGGACACCTCGTCGCAGGTGTCGATGAACGCGAACGCGCGCACCTTGGTGAACTGCTCGGACAGTGCGTACGCCAGCATCAGCGTGAAGTGCGCGAAGCCGGCGACGGAGCCGGACACGTCGCAGATGATCGTGAGCTCGGGCTTGTGCGGCTTGTGCGGGCGGTGGTGGGTCACCAGCGGGACGCCGCCAGTGCCGAGCGAGGCGCGGACGGTACGGCGGAAGTCCAGCTTGCCGGTGCGTCCCAGCCGCCGCTTGGCCGTCAGCCGGGTCGCCAGGCGCCGGGCCAGCGGGAAGACCTGCCGGCGCAGCTCGGCCATGTCGTTGCGACTGGCGCGCAGGAAGTCGACCTGCTCGGCGAGCGGTTGCACCGCCGTCCTGGACAGCTGCTCAGGACCGCGGTCCTCGGCGAGCCGGCGCCGCACCTCGGACTCCACCATCTCCTGGAAGGCCTTGATCCGCTCCGACACGGTCTGGCGGGCGACCTTCTCGGCCATGCCGCCGCGCTGCTGGCCGGCGAGCAGGTTCTCCAGCAACGACGCCGTCAGCGTCTCCGGCGAGAGCCCGCGCAGGACGCGGTAGGAGAACCAGGACTGCCGACCGGGCTGGGTGTCGGCCCGGCCGAGGTCACGCACCGTCTCGCGGGCGAAGCGACGCATCGCGTCCTCGTCCCCGTCGAGCAGCAGCTCGCGCAGCCGATCGCGCAGGGCGTCGGTGTCAGGCGTGCCGTCACCCTCGCCCGCCCCCTCACCGGGCTCGCCGTCCTGCTCGCCCGGCCCTTCCCGGTCGGTGGAGCTGGGGTCACCGGTGACGGCCGGGAACCACAGGTCGAACAGCGTGTCGAAGGCCCGCCGGTGGTTGGGGCGCTTGAGGGTCGTCGCCGCGTAGGCCGCGCGCAGGCCCTCCCTGTCGAGCAGGTCGATGACACCCAGCGCGCGGGTGGCGTCGATGACCTCGGCCAGCGAGATGCTGACACCGGCGTCGCGCAGCGCGTGGAAGAACCCGATCTCCCGGTCGACCAGACCGCCCGTGCCCACGGCTAGTCCAGCTTCAGCTGGGTGCTGGCACGGGCGTGGTCGCTCGCGTGCTTGAGCACGACGCCGAGCGTCGTCCGGACGGCCTCCTCGTCGAGGGTGTTCAGACCCAGCGCGAGCAGGGTGCGCGCCCAGTCGATGGACTCCGAGATCGACGGGGACTTCTTGAGCTCCATCGACCTCAGGGCCCGTACGGTCCGGACCAGCGAGTCGGCGAGCTGCTCGGCGATCTCGGGGACCCGCGACAGCACGATCGCCTTCTCCCGCTCGGCGCTCGGGTAGTCCAGGTGCAGGTAGAGGCAGCGGCGCTTGAGCGCCTCGGAGAGCTCGCGGGTGGCGTTGCTGGTCAGGACGACGATCGGGCGCCGGGTCGCCGTGATGGTGCCCAGCTCCGGAATCGTGATCTGGAAGTCCGACAGCACCTCGAGCAGCAGGCCCTCCACCTCGACGTCGGCCTTGTCGGTCTCGTCGATGAGCAGGACCGTCGGGTCGGTGCGCCGGATCGCCGTCAGCAGGGGCCGGCTCAGCAGGAACTCCTCGGCGAAGACGTCGTCGTGGACGTCGTCCCAGCTGTCGTCGTCCGTGCTGGCCTGGATGCGCAGCAGCTGCTTCTTGTAGTTCCACTCGTAGAGCGCGCGTGCCTCGTCCAGGCCCTCGTAGCACTGCAGCCGGATCAGCTCACTGCCGGTGGCCTCGGCGACCGCCTTGGCGAGCTCGGTCTTGCCGACCCCGGCCGGGCCCTCGACCAGCAGCGGCTTGCCGAGCCGGTCCGCCAGGAACACCGTCGTGGCGATCGCGTCGTCGGTGAGGTAGCCGGCGGCGGTGAGCCGCTCGGAGACGTCCGCGACCGACGCGAACTGGGGCTGCAGCACGGGCGCTCCTGGGGGTAGACCGAACCCCATTCTGTCGCACTCGCCTGCCGGCCACCGATGAGGTCCGAGCGTGGCCGGCGTCTGCACTCGCACAGCCATGGGCACCAGCACTGACGACAGGGAGACCCCGATGACCGAGAAGACCTCGTACGCCCCCGGCGAGCCGATCTGGACGGACCTGAGCTCTCCCGACCTCGCCGCGAGCACGGCGTTCTACGGCCGACTGCTGGGCTGGACCGCCGAGGAGCCGCAGGAGCGGTTCGGTGGCTACGCCAGCTGGCTCAAGGACGGCCGGAAGATCGCCGGCCTCATGCCGAGCATGTCGCCCGACCAGCCGCCGTCGTGGACCACCTACGTGTGCAGCGAGGACGCGGACAAGACCGTCGCGCTGGTGGAGTCCTCCGGCGGCGCCGTGATCGCGCCGCCGATGGCGGTGGACGACCTGGGCCGGATGGCCGTGCTGGCCGACCCCTCGGGCAACGTCTTCGGCATCTGGCAGCCCGGGACGCACCGCGGCGCGGAGCTGTTCGCCGAGCCGGGTGCCCCGTGCTGGTTCGAGCTCACCAGCCAGGACCCCGCAGCGTCCGCGCCGTTCTACAGCTCGGTCTTCTCGTGGTCGGTCAAGACGTCGGAGGAGTACATCGAGCTGCAGCTGGACGGCGAGTCGGTCGCCGGGGTCACCGACCCGACCCAGGGCACCCTGCCCGGCTGGCTTCCCTACTTCGGCGTCGACGACCCCGCGGCCAAGGCCCGCGAGGCCGAGCAGCTCGGCGGCAGCGTCGTCCTGCCGCTCGCCGAGTGGCCCGGCGGCGCCTGCTCCATCATCCGCGACCCGCACGGAGCGATGCTCGGGCTGATGCGCCAGGAGCCGTCCTCCTAGGAGCCCAACCCCGTTGACCCGTCCCCCAGGCTCGAGGTGTGCTGACCCTCCCCCACGGCCTGTCACCCGCCGAGCTCACGGCGGTCGCCGACCTGGAGCAGCGCGTGATCGCCGCGGACGGCGGCCGGCTCAAGCTGGAGTGGCCGACGCTGCGGGCCCGCTCCCGGTGAGCGCTGCGAGGACGTGCTGGCGTGGCAGGACGGCCGGCTGGTCGGCTTCCTGGGGACGTACGCCTTCGGCGGCGCGACCGTGGAGCTGGCCGGCATGGTGGACCCCGCGGCGCGCCGTCGCGGCGTCGGGACAGCGTTGCTCGGAGCCGGCCTGCAGCTGTGCGGCGGGGCGGCGCTGTTCGTCGTGCCCCGCTCGTCCCCTGCCGGTGCGGCATTCGCCCGCTCGTACGGCGGAGGACTGAGCCACAGCGAGCACGCTCTGGTGCTCGTCGGCCCGCCGGCGCCGGGGCCGGCCGACCCGGGCCTGGCGCTCAGGGACGCGCGCCCGGACGACGTACCGGCCGTGTCCACCCTGCTCGCCGCCGGGTTCGGCGGCGAGCAGGACGCACCGCAGGTCCTCCGCCGGCTCGCCGACACCCGGGTGGCGGTGTTCGACAGCAGGGTCGTGGCCGCGCTGCGGGTCGAGCGCGACGGCGACACCGGTGGGGTATATGGGTTCGTCGTCGAGCCGGTGCTGCAGGGCCGCGGCATCGGCCGCGATGTGCTGCGGCGGGTCTGCCGGCAGCTCGCCGCCGACGGGGCCGCCCGGGTCGCCCTCGAGGTGGCCACGAACAACGAGCACGCGCTGTCGCTGTACACCTCGCTGGGCTTCCACCCGGTGGCGACCGAGGACTACTACGCCCTGCCCGCAGCCCCCTGCTAGGGCCGGACGTGGCCGTCGCCGGTGACGACGTACGTGGTGCTCGTGAGCTCGGGCAGCCCCATGGGACCTCGGGCGTGCAGCTTCTGCGTCGAGATGCCGATCTCGGCGCCGAAGCCGAACTCCGACCCGTCGGTGAAGCGGGTGCTCGCGTTGACCATGACGGCCGCGCTGTCGACGCTGCGCACGAAGCGCCGCGCCTCGTCGACGTCGCGCGTCACGATCGCCTCGGTGTGCCCGCTCCCCCAGCGGCGGATGTGCGCGACCGCCTCGTCCAGGGAGTCGACGACCCCGACCGCGAGGTCGAGCGAGAGGTACTCCGCCGCCCAGTCCTGCTCGCTGACCGGAACGGCTGTCGGGTCGTACGCCGCGGCCCGCTCGTCGGCGTGCAGCGTCACCCCCTCGGAGGTGAGCGCCTTGACCGCCAGCGGGAGGAAGGCCGCTGCCGCGTCGGCGTGCACCAGCAGCGTCTCAGCGGCGTTGCACACCGACGGCCGCTGCACCTTGGCGTTGACGATGATGGCCACGGCCTTGTCCAGGTCAGCGCTCGCGTCGACGTAGACGGTGCAGTTGCCGACGCCGGTCTCGATCACCGGCACCTGCGACCCGCTGACGACAGCCTCGATGAGCCCGGCCCCGCCACGTGGGATCAGCACGTCGACCAGGCCCCGGGCCCGCATCAGCTCCTGCACGCTCTCGCGGTCGGTGCCGGGCACGAGCTGCACGCTGTCGAGGGGCATCCCGGCCCCGGTCGCCGCCTCGGCGAGGACCTCGACGAGCACCGTGTTGGAGCGGTACGCCGAGGCGCTGCCACGCAGGAGCACGGCGTTGCCGCTCTTCAGGCACAGCCCGGCGGCGTCGGCCGTCACGTTCGGGCGCGCCTCGTACACGATGCCCACGACGCCCAGCGGAACCCGGACCTGCCGCAGCTCCAGGCCGTTCGGCAGCGCCGAGCCACGCACCACCTCACCGACCGGGTCGGGCAGCGTCGCGACGTGGCGCAGTCCGTCGGCCATGGCCTCGATGCGCGCGGGGGTCAGCGAGAGCCGGTCCAGCAGCGACTCCGACGTACCGGCGTCGCGTCCGGCCGCCACGTCCTCGGCGTTGGCCGCCAGGATGCGGTCGGCGTGCGCGACCAGGGCGTCCGCCATGGCGAGCAGCGCGGCGTCCTTGGCTGCCCGCGTCAGGGGTGCGAGCCCCGCCGCTGCCGTGCGCGCCCGCCGTGCGACCTCCAGCACCTCGCTCATGCGCCGAGGGTACGACGGCCCAGACGGTGCCCCGCAGACCCTTGACGTCGGCCCCGCCGGTGCCACTGTGGGTCCAGGGCCGGCAGGACCCACCGAGCCGGCTGGAGCGCCGGGGGGCGACATGACCAGCACGCACGCGACAGACGACCTGAGCATCACCACGACCGAGCACCCGAACGCCGCCCGCATGCGCAAGGCGTTCGCCGACTTCTCCGCCGGCGACCTCGACGCCGTGCGCGCCATCTTCACCGAGGACGCGACCTGGACGACCGCGGGCAGCTCACCGCTGTCCGGGACCTACCGCGGCTGGGACGAGATCTCGGCCATGTTCGGCACGCTGATGGAGCTGACCGGCTTCTCGTTCACCATGGAGCTCATCAGCGTGCTCGCCGACGACGCGCACGCCGTCGCGGTCTACGACACCACGTCCACGGTCGGCGGACGCACTGAGACGCAGCGCTCTGTCCTCGTCGACGAGATGACCCGGGACGGCAGGGTCAGGGCCTGCCACCTGATGGCCTACGACCAGGCAGCCGCCGACGCGCACATGTCCGGCTGAGCGGGTCAGCGCTGCAGGACGACGAGGTCGTCGCGGTGGACGACCTCCCTCAGCCCCAGCTCGCGCGTCGAGCGTCCGAGCAGCGCCGGCAGCTCCACCGCGTCGTAGGCCACGAGCCCGCGCGCGACGGCGGTGCCGCCCGGTCCCACCAGCTCGACGGGGTCACCGGCGGCGAAGTCCCCCTCCACGGCGGTGACGCCCGCCGGTAGCAGGGACAGCCGCCGGTCGCACACCGCGGCCACCGCCCCGGCGTCCAGCACCAGCCGCCCGCGGGGTGTCGACGCGTGCGCCAGCCACAGCAGTCGCCCGGGAGAGCGGGTGCCGGTCGGCAGGAAGCAGGTGCCGCCCTCTCCGCGCAGGGCCGCGGCGGCCTGCGCCGTGCTGCTGAGCAGGACGGGCACGCCGGCGCCGGTGGCGAGCGCCGCGGCATCGACCTTGCTGGCCATCCCCCCGCTCCCGAGGCCGGCCCGGCCGGTGCCGCCGATCGACAGGTGCTGCAGATCAGCAGGTCCCGTGATCGTGGAGACGACAGCGCTCGACGGGTCGCCGGGATCGCCGTCGTACAGGCCATCGACGTCTGACAGCAGCACCAGCGCGTCGGCCCGGACGATGTGCGCGACCAAGGCGGCCAGGCGGTCGTTGTCGCCGAACCGGATCTCCTCGGTCGCGACCGCGTCGTTCTCGTTGACGACGGGCACCACGGACAGCGCGAGCAGCCGGTCGAAGGTGGTCTTGGCATTGGTGTAGTGCGAGCGGCGTACGACGTCGTCCGCGGTCAGGAGCACCTGCCCGACGGTGCGGCCGTGCCGGGAGAACGCCGTCGCGTAGCGCTGCACCAGCAACGACTGGCCGACCGACGCGGCCGCCTGCTGGGTGGCGAGGTCGCGCGGGCGGCGCGTCAGGCCCAGCGGGGCAAGCCCAGCGGCGATCGCGCCGGAGCTGACGAGCACGAGCTGGCCGACCCGGGTCGCCAGGACGTCGACGAGCGCGTCCAGGCGGGCCGGGTCCAGACCACCGGCGGCCGTGGTGAGCGAGGACGAGCCGACCTTGACGACCAGCCGCTGTGCTCCGGCGATCGCCTCCCGGCTCACGGCCCGACCGGCGCCGTCACTCGGAGGCCTGTTCCAGGGCCTTGGTGAGCGCGTCCTTGTCCAGGCCCATGCGCTCGGCACGACGCAGGTCCTTCTGCAACCGCCGCTCGTCGGCGTTGGTGCGGTCCACCTGCGCCAGCCGGACGTCCTGACCACGCAGGCCGGAGGAGAACTGCTCGAGCTCGGTGGGCTGCCAGTCGAAGCTGACCTCGCCGATCGTGACGTGGTCGCCGGGCACCGCGCCCGCCTCCGCGAGGGCCTTCTCGACCCCGAGCCGGGCAAGCCGGTCGCCGAGGTAGCCGACGGCCTCGTCGTTGGTGAAGTCGGTCTGCAGGATCCAGCGCTCAGGCTTGTCCCCCCGCACCAGATAGCCCTCGTCGTCGGGCTCGACGGTGAAGCCGAGGTCGTCGACGGCCTTGGGGCGCAGCACGATCCGGGTCGCCTGCTCGACGACCTGCTCGGCACGGTCGGTCTTGACGGCCTCCGCCATCGCGTACAGCAGCGGCTGCAGGCCCTCCCGGCTGGCAGCCGACAGCTCGAAGACCTGCAGGCCGCGAGCCTCCAGCTCGGGCTTGACCAGGTCGGCCAGCTCCCGGGCGTCGGGGACGTCGATCTTGTTCAGCACCACCAGGCGCGGCCGCTGCGTGAGCCGGGCGACGTCGTCCTTGTACAGCTCGAGCTCGCGCTCCAGCACGTCCAGGTCGCTGATCGGATCGCGGTCGGGCTCGAGGGTGGCGCAGTCCAGCACGTGCACCAGCACCGCGCAGCGCTCGACGTGACGCAGGAACTCAAGGCCCAGCCCCTTGCCGGTGTGGGCGCCGGGGATCAGACCCGGGACGTCGGCGACGGTGTACGTGACGCCGCCGGCCTCGACCACGCCGAGGTTCGGCACCAGCGTCGTGAACGGGTAGTCCGCGATCTTCGGGCGGGCCGCGGACAGGGCGGCGATCAGGCTGGACTTGCCCGCACTGGGGAACCCGACGAGCGCGACGTCGGCGACGCTCTTGAGCTCCAGCACGATGTCGCGGGTGATGCCCGGCTCGCCGAGCAGCGCGAAGCCGGGAGCCTTGCGCTTCACGCTCGCCAGGCTCGCGTTGCCCAGACCGCCGCGCCCCCCTCGGGCGGCGACGTAGGTGGCGCCCTCGCCGATCAGGTCGGCCAGCTGGTTGCCGTCCGTGTCGTACACGACCGTGCCGTTGGGGACCGGGACCACGACGTCGGCGCCGGACGCCCCGGTGCGCATCGAGCCCTGGCCCTGCTTGCCGCTCGTGGCCTTCTGGTGCGGGTGGTAGTGGTAGTCCAGGAGCGTCGTGGTGTTGCTACGCACGACGAGCACCACGTCACCGCCGTGACCGCCGTCGGCACCGTCGGGACCGCCGAGCGGCTTGAACTTCTCCCGGCGGACGCTGGCGCAGCCGTTGCCGCCGTCGCCGGCGCTGACGTGCAGGACGGCTCGGTCGACGAACGTGGCCATGGGAGTGCCTCTCGGGAAAGCAGCGAGGGCGGGTCCGGCAAGCCGGCCCGCCCTCGAAGGTGCTGCGTGGTCTGGCTAGACCTGGACGGGCTCGGGGGTCTGGGCGGCCGCGGCCGGGCCGACGATGTTGACGGTCTTGCGACCGCGCTTCAGGCCGAACTTGACCGCGCCCGGCTCGAGCGCGAACAGCGTGTCGTCGCCGCCCCGGCCGACGCCCTCGCCCGGGTGGAAGTGGGTGCCGCGCTGGCGGACCAGGATCTCGCCGGCCTTGACGACCTGGCCGCCGAAGCGCTTGACGCCGAGGTACTGGGCGTTGGAGTCGCGACCGTTGCGCGAGGAGCTCGCGCCCTTCTTGTGAGCCATGGCGTTCTCCTACGTGGCGGAGCCGGCGACGGCGCCGGTCTCGATGGCGGTGACGCGCACCCGGGTGAGGCGCTGGCGGTGTCCGAGGCGGCGCTTGTAGCCGGTCTTGTTCTTGTAGCGCATGATGTTGATCTTCGGGCCCTTGGTGTGGGCCACGACCTCACCGCTGACGGTGACGCCAGCGAGCGCGTCCTTGTCGGCGGTCACGGAGGTGCCGTCGACGACCAGCAGAGCGGGCAGCGCCACGGCGTCTCCGGGACCGCCGAGGACCTTCTCGACCTCCACGACGTCACCGACGGCGACCTTGTACTGCTTGCCGCCGGTCTTGACGATGGCGTACACGAGGGACTCCTACCTTGCTGTCGCGGGGGGCGGCGCGCTGGGCGCGGCGCAGTGCACGTCGAGGACGCGCCGGCAGAGCCTACCGGACCTCCCGACCGGCCCTGGCCCGGTGAGCCCCGGTCTCAGCCCGGCTCGCGGCTCAGGCGGTGGGCGGGCCGGACGGTCGGCTGGTGGCGCGGCGGCGGCGCTTGGGCCCCGCTTCGGCGGCCGGCGCGGGCGCCGGCAGGCCGTTGCCGAGCTCCAGCTCGGCGTTGACGGCTGCCCCGACCTCGACGTTGCGCTCCGGAGCCGGGTCGAGCGGCTGATCGGCCACGACGGGCGTGGCCTGCCAGGCGTGCTCGGGCGTGACGAGCAGGTCCACGGTGGCGAGGGCGTCCTGCACCGATGCCGACGCCTCCAGCTCCAGGGCGGGCTCCTGCTCCGGCACCGCCGAAGGCTGCGCGTCGGTCGGCGTCAGCAGCTCGGCGAGCTCCTCGGCGGCCGGCACGGTGGCCGAGCCGGAGCCGCGACCGCCACGGCGACGACGCTTGGGGGCGACGGGGGCATCGGGGTCGACGTCCGCGGCCGGGGCGTCGCCAGCTGCGGCCGCTGCCCCACCTCCGACACCCGCACCGGGCTTGGGGGCGTCGGCGGGCAGCGGCTTGAGCGAGCGGGCCCGTGGTGCGCGCTCCCGCCGGGGCTCGTCGTCCTCGGACGGACCCCGTCGGCCGTCCACCGGCTCGCCGGACACCAGCACGCCCCGGCCCTGGCAGTGCTCGCACGGCTCGCTGAAGCTCTCCAGCAGGCCCTGTCCCACGCGCTTGCGGGTCATCTGGACCAGACCGAGCGAGGTGACCTCGGCGACCTGGTGCTTGGTCCGGTCCCGGCCGAGGCACTCGACCAGGCGCTTGACGACCAGCTCGCGGTTGCTCTCCAGCACCATGTCGATGAAGTCGACGACGATGATCCCGCCGAGGTCGCGCAGGCGCAGCTGGCGGGCGATCTCCTCGGCGGCCTCGAGGTTGTTGCGGGTGACCGTCTCCTCGAGGTTGCCGCCCTTGCCGACGTACTTGCCGGTGTTGACGTCGACCACGACCATCGCCTCGGTGCGGTCGATG
>Ga0136611_10003904_pt1 | contig 10440 bp, 4 predicted proteins | sample AntDrymUQ2232306_2_FD_106645 | JGI IMG/M metagenome (GOLD analysis project Ga0136611, IMG submission 106645) | Polar desert sand microbial communities from Dry Valleys, Antarctica - metaG UQ223 (23.06) | ecosystem: Environmental > Terrestrial > Soil > Desert | place: Antarctica: Dry Valley... | reverse complement strand
GGCTGGGCGGGCTGAGCGGCAACTGCCGGCGGCGTCACCGGAGCAGTGGGAGCGGCCTCGGTGCGAGCGACGGGTGCTTGCCGGTTGGCGGCGACCGCAGGGGCCTTGGCGGCGGTCGGCGTCGGCTGGACGGCCGGCGTGGCATCCGGCAGCGCCGGGGTGGTCGCCGGCGGCAACTTCACGTCGGGCTTGCCCGCAGGAGGTGCCGAGCGGAGGTAGACGCCCTCGGAGTCGCTGGCCAGCGGGTCGCCGGCGGTGTCGAACTGGCGAACCACGATCTGCGACGGCAGGTTCACATCGGTCGAGATGTCGCCCGGGATGCTGATGGAGACGGCGAAGCCAGCGCGGTTGTCGTTGAGGATGAGCCGGCCAGAGGCGGCAACCTCAGACTTGAACCAGCTGACCTCGACGGGGGCGGCGACGACCTTCCGGCCGCCTTCCTTGGTCACGGTGGTGCCCGCCGGATAGAAGTTGGCGATGTTGAGCTTGACGGTGTCGCCGGGCTGGGCGAGGACGGGGCTCATGAACTGACCCCCGGCGTCCTGTACCTTCAACCCGTCGATCGGGGTGCAGGCGAACGCGATGCTCCCTGCGGCGGTGGCGGCGGCAAGGCCACCGAACGCCCCCACGATGACGGTCCTGTGCAGTGACTTCATGGACTGACCCCTTCTCGAAGTAATGAACACATCATGGGTGCGAACTGATCGGGTTGTCAACATACTCAGGCACCAAAGGGCCAACCTTTTTCTGAGTTTCCTGAAGCCCGATGGTTCAGACCACTCAACGCGGCCTCCGGGCGCGATGGCGACCCCGGCCAGAGGCGGAGCCCGACCGCTCGCGCTGCAGGGCTGCCGCAACCAACCTGACCCTCCGTCCGCCAGGACTCGGGCCCGGTGAGATTCGAAGGTGACGCCTCCTGCGCTCGAACGCGTGTGCGGCCCCGCCGAAGGCGGGGCCGCACCGCTTCAGGTTCCCCGAGGACTACATGTCCCCGAGTAGCCAGTCAAGAGGCTCAGGGATCGTTCGCTACCACTGCGGTACCGGACAGGTCCGACGTAACGATCCGGTCGATGTGCGGTCGCAGGTTGAGCGGAGGAGCCGTAAGGGTCGCCTCTGCGTTCGCCGCTGTACCGCCCGGGGCAAGGACCAACAGTCCACCCATCCGACCCACTGCGCCACCCAGGAGCGCGGCGTGCATGGGCTCGTTGCCATCGGCCACGTAGGCGATGTTCCGGGGCAGACCCCGGCTGAGCGACTCGGCCACAACGGCGTTGGAGGTGCCGAACTGATCGGCCCCGGCGAGCCGCGTCGGGTTGGGCATCGCCGCCATGACCCCTGCGCTGATCACGTTGGTGGACCCGACGATGATCGACTTCGTCACGCCCAGCGCAGAGATGGTGCTGGAGGTGATCGCCGGCACCGAGTTCTGGTCCACGTAGAGGATGGGAAGTCGCCTGTTGGCGGCCAGCGCAGAGGCCGAGGAGGCCGACGCGCTGTTCGGGTTGGCGATGATCACCGCGTCGTAGGCCGGCAACGGCGGTGTCAACGCCTTGTCGGGCCCACGACGGCGGTCCATCGTGACGGCGATCTGCGCAGCGATGTCGGCTGGTGTCCCACCCGAGATCCGGATGATCTGCGCAGCAGGGACGCCCGCAGCAACCAAGTCAGCTTCGACGCCGGCAGAAAGCTTGGTGGCGTCACCGATGACATAGGCGCCGACCGGCTTCACCCGGCTCACCTCAGCCCTTACGTTGGCGGGGAGGTTTCCGGCCGGCGACGCCAGCAGCGGGCCGAGGTTGGCTCGGGCGAGCACACCACCGACCAGTGCCGACGGCATGTCAGCTTCGTTGACGATGACCGGACGGGTCACTCCCCGGTTGGTGAACCCGGCACCGTGCACGGCCTCGGAACCACCGGGCTGCACCCGCTGGGAGAGGCTCACCGAGAGGTTCGCCGCCCCACCGCCAACCAGGCTGGTCGTCGGGATGGCGCCCGAAGGGGCGTTGAGGTCGACCGTGCGCAGGAAGATGTCGGTCGAGTCGGCGTCGAAGTTGCCGAGGCGGGTGTCCATGTCGGCCACCAGCATCCGGCTGTCGCCGAGAGCCACCACGGCCGGTCCGTAGTCCCAGTAGATGCTGAACCGGTAGTCGGAGCCAACGTCGTTGTTGTGCGACCGGTCGTTGAGCCGGCGGTTCAGAGCGAAGGTCGCCCCGGCGTCGCTCGAGTTGGTGTAGTAGGTGTCGCCCAGCCGAGCCTCGCTGCACACCGAGTGGGCATGCACGCAGCGGTAGTTCTCAAGGGCGCTGGCCGAGGGGCTCACGCTGGTGTTGGCCGTCGCTGCGCCCTTGCGGTCCGAAGGGTTCAGGTACCAGTGGCGACGGTCCTGCCAGGCGATGTCGATCCGGCCGTCAGGAGCCACGGAGATGAGCGGGTGACGGGTCTGGGTGATCTCCGCTGCGGCGAGCCCGGGCTTCTTAGGCTCGTTCAGCTGCTTGAGCCCGCTCCAGGAGGTGCCACCGTTGGTGGACCGAAGGAACCAGACGTCGAGGTCCCAGTTCATGAAGTGGTCGGCAGCCTGGAAGCGCTGGCTGCCAGCACCGTACGACGGGCACCCGATGGCGTTGGCCCCGGGAGCACCGCTCGGGAACGGACCGACACCGCAGTTGCTGGAGGCCGGCACGTCGGGGCCCTGGTTGAAGGTGAGGTAGACCTCATCGTTGAGCCCGGTAGCAATCTGGGGGAAGTGCGAGCCCTGGTTCAGCGAGCCGGCCGGGGAGATGAAGCCCCGCACGTTGATGGCCCGGTTGCGGGTCCAGGTGGCGCCGAGGTCAGTCGACTTGGCCACGACCACGTAGCTGTCGGTCGAGCTCTCGGTGGTGTTCTCGCAGTTGGGCGGGCACACGCCGGCGCCGCCGCCGTTGCGATTGGCGATCCAGCCGACGTAGAGGGGGCGGTTGCCCCCGCCCGCAGGTGCGGCGCCGAGGACCGGGGGGGTCAGCTCGCGAGCGCCGATGAAGGCGTTCCCGGCCGTGGTGACGGAGGTCCCGGTGAAGACAGGTGCCGGGTTCGTCACGGGGTTGTTCTTCGAGGCCTCGACTGCAGGGCCGAAGGTTGCGCCCGCGTCTTCCGAGCGAACGACGAGCGCCCTGGCGTTCCGAGCGTCCCGAGCCGAGACGAAGATGCGGTCCGTTGAGGCCGTGCGGCGGTCGACGACGATCTCCGGGCGGGAGAAGTCGGGCGACGGTGCAATGCCTCCGAGCATCGCAGGGATCTCGATGGTGGTCGGGTAGGTGAGGCCGCCGTCGGTCGACTTGGACAACAGCACGCTGAAGCCGGTGGCGCCGAGCTGGCGGTTGGCCGTCCACGTGATGTACACGTTGTTGCCCGAGCCAAAGGCGATCGAGCGCTGCGCGATGTTGTTCGAGCCGTGACCGGTGACGTCGCAGGGACCCGGCAGGTTCACGGGGAAAGCGGGGGTCTTCGGACCGGGGTTGATGCTCACGATCGGAGCGCTGATGCTCGATCCGCCGGTGGAGCCAAAGAACTGGGCGTCACCGTAAGCGAAGATTCCTCCGTCTGATGCGACGAGGTAATAGCTGTTCTCAGTCGCAGAGAGCGCCATGCCGACGATCGGCTTGTTGAGCGCGATGCCTCCGGTCGAACCTTGGAACTGGGCGTCACCGTAGGCGAAGATCCCGCCATCGGAGGCGACCAGCCAGTAGCCGTTTCCGGTCTTCGTTCTGGTCATGCCGACGACAGGCTTGTCCAACGTGATGTTGCCGGTGGATCCGAAGAACACTGCGTCCCCGAAAGCAAAGATGCCTCCGTCAGATGCGACGAGCCAGTACCCGTTTCCGGTGGTCGTCGAGGCCATGCCGACAACAGGCTTGTTGAGCGGTATACCGCCCGTCGAGCCGAAGAAGCCGGCGTCACCGTAGGAGAAGATGCCTCCGTCAGAGGCAACGAGCCAGTAGCCGGCTCCCGTGGGCGTCGAGGCCATGCCGACGACAGGCTTGTCGAGTGCTATGCCGCCCGCCGAGCCGAAGAAGCCGGCGTCACCAAAGGCGAAGATGCCTCCGTCAGAGGCGACGTGCCAGTAGCCCTTGCCTGATGGGGTGCTGGCCGAACCGACGATCGGCTTGTCCAAGGGAATTCCCGCAGTGGACCCGAGGTCCTCTGCCCTGCTGAAGCCGTAGACCGCTCCATCGGCGCCAACCAAGCGATACCCAAAGCCGAGTCCAGGAGTCGCCTGCAGCTCGCCGCCGGCCCAGGAGGCGCCGCCGTCGAGGCTGCGGGTGAACTCGCACTCCTCGGTCTCGAGCTCTTGGTGCAGCTCGACGATGTGGTTGGGGTTGTTCGGGTTGACGGCGAGGTTCGGGCCTGACTTCGCCCGAGACGGGTTGTTGTTGGCGGTCGGCAGCTGGCGGTCGACGCCCGAGCGAACCTGGCCGACGACGGCGTCGGCGGCGGGAGCCAGCAGTGCGGCAGCGGTCAAGCCGGCGAGGGCGATGACGCCCGACACCTTCTTGATCCTTCGCATCCGGTGCGCTCCCCTGACGGATCTCGTGATGGGCATAGGTGAGAAATCCCCTCTTCGGAAATCGGTGGTGATGGTGTGGCGTGGCAACGGCAGATCGTGCCGGGCAACAAGACGCCGTGACGCCCGTAGGCGATCCACGCGTCTCGGTTCCCCCCCGAATGATTCTGCCGCCCCAGCGAAGATAATGCAAACGCGAGGGCATGGCTGGAGCGAGAACGGCAGGTTCTGCGCCCAGACACGCCTCCAGGCAGGGGATGGCCAACGGGCCATCCCCTGCCTGTGAGGTTCAGTGCAGGTAGAGCGGAACTGCGGTGCTGTGCCTCAGCCGGCGAGCGGGGCGAAGCCCCGGCGGCCGAGCACGTTGCGGCCGCTCTTGAAGAACGCAGCCAGGCTCAACAGGACCAGGGCCAGGCCACCGGCCAGCACGAGGCTGGGCACGTTTGTGGAACCGTCCGAGGCGACGGGCAGGAAGCCGACGCTGTTGACGGTGGACGCCGAGGGCGTCGCCGAGGCGGAGGCGCTGTCGGGGGTGGCGATGCTGGGAGCCACGGCCGAGTTGGCGGCATCAGCGGCGGGCACCGCTGCGGTGGGAGCAGCCGAGGGTGCGCTCACCGAGGCGGCGGGAGCAGCCGAGCCGGCGGGAGCAGCCGAGCCAGCGGGAGCAGCCGAGTCGGCGGGAGCAGCCGAGCCGGTGGAGGCAGCGGCCGCCGGAGCGACGACGGCCTGCGCTGCGGCCGGAGCCGAGCCGACGGGAGCGGTGGCGGCGGGTGCGGCCGTGCTGGGGGCGACGACCGAAGCCTGGTCACCGGTGGTGGATCCGACGCGGCCCGAGGTGCGAGCGGCGGTGATCGTCACAGTGGCCCGACCCGGGGTGCCCGACTTGTCAGCGCCGGTGGCCGTGGTCTGGGTGGCGATGAGGGTGTGGGTGCCCACCGCCGTGCCGGCCGGGATGGTCAGGGTGCCGTTCAGGGTCGCAGACGGCGGGAACGACTTGAGGATCGGGCCGGTGCGGCTGTCGAGGCGGATCTCGATGTTGGAGTTGTCGGCGGCGCCGCTGTAGTTCTTCCCGAACAGCGTGACGTCGGTGCCTGCGGCAGCCGAGCTGGGGTTGGCGTGCAGCGTGGCCAGCGTCTGGCAGGCGTAGGCCACCGAGCCGAGCGCGACAGGCGCAGCAACGATCAGGAACGCGCCTGCTGCGAGGCGCCGTTGGGTCTTGTTGATCTGACGCATGTGCGCCCCCTTACTGTCGTCTACAGGGTTCTGTAGGTGTTCGGCAACTCTACTACAGTCGATTTTTGCGGCGCCACCCATCCGTGCAATCTTCAGGATCCTCAGGAACTCGGGGGAGACCACCTGATCGACATGAAGAGGAGCCTTCGTGAAGCGCCTGCTGTTCGCCCTGCTCGCCGTTGCCGCCGGGCTCGCCGCCCTGGTGCTGGCCCTCCCGCTGCTGTCGCCCCCGCAGGTGGCGACGGTGGGCAAGGACGTCCTCGTCAACCTTCCCCAGCCGCTCGAAGCCCAGAACTCTCCCACGCTGTTGCGCAACCCGCTCCTGCCCCAGAACCTGGTCATGGCCTATCGGGTCGACCGTCTGGGCTTCTCTGCCGTGCTCTCCTCCAGCATGGACGGCGGCGGGACGTGGCGTCACCTGACCCTGCCCCTGCCGGCCGACCTGGACCGACCCTTCGCACCTGACGTGGCCTTCGCCCCCGACGGCACGCTGTTCGTGAGCTACGTCAACCTCGAGGGCAACGGCAACGTCCCCGGCAACGTGTGGGTGACAACCTCCAAGGACGGGGGCCTCACGCTCTCCGAGCCGGTCAGGGTGGCCGGGCCCCTCGCCTTCCAGGTCCGCATCGCCGTCGACCTCGAGAACCGGGCCCACCTGACCTGGCTCCAGGTCGCCGATGTGGGCCTCCTGCGGGTCGCCGGCGGACCGAACCAGATCGTCTCCTCCCATGCCTCCGATGACGGCAAGACCTGGAGCGCCCCGGTCGCCCTCAGCGATCCGGCACGGGAGCGGGTGGGTGCCGCCACCCCGGCGGTCGACTCCGAGGGCCACCTCGTGGTGCTCTACGTGGACTACAAGGGCGACCGGCGCGACTTCGAGTTCCTCGACGGCCCGCCGGCGGACGAGCCCTTCGCCCTGGTGATCAGCCGCTCCGAGGATGGCGGCGCCACCTTCTCCCCCGGCAAGGAGATCGATGCCGGCCTGGTGCCCACGCGGAGGTTCCTGGTGTTCCTGCCCGAGTTCCCCTCGCTGGCCGCCGGTCGCGACGCGACCATGTACGCGTCGTGGTCCGACGGGCGCAACGGTGATGAGGACGTGTTCCTCCGCCGCTCCGACGACGGCGGTCGCAGCTTCGGCCCCCTCGTCCGGGTGAACGAGAACCCCCTGCGCGACGGCACCGACCAGTACCTGCCCCGGGTGGCCGTGGCTCCGAACGGTCGTGTCGACGTGCTTTCCCTGGACCGCCGCAACGACCCGGGCGGCAACGTCATGACCGATGCCTACCTGGCCAGCTCGTCGAACGGCGGGAAGCGCTTCGACGACACCCGCCTCTCCTCGGCGTCCTTCAGCTCGCGGGTCGGGCCGTACATCGACGAGAAGCTCCCGATCGAGTTCGGCTCCCGCCTGGGCCTCACGAGCGGCGACGACCTCGTCGTCGCCGCCTGGACCGACTCCCGCCAGGGCACCGAGGACACGGGCCGCCAGGACATCGCCGCAGCGGCCGCTACCTACGCGGCCGGCCCCCCCGATCGGGGACGGCTGCTCCTCGTCGTCGGGCTCCTCGGGCTCAGCCTGCTCAGCCTTCTCGGCTGGTTCGTGGCCGGCGGCCAGGGCCGGCGACCACGAGCCACCGCCGAGGGCAAGGACGAGACCGTCCTCTGAGCGTCGCCGCGCCGGGATTTCGTCGCCACGGCACCGGGTAGGGGAGGCTGTTGCGCATGCCTCGCATCTGGCCCGGACGGCCGACCCCCCTCGGTGCCACCTTCGACGGCATCGGCACCAACGTGGCCGTGTTCTCCGAGGTGGCCGAGCAGGTCGACCTATGCCTGTTCGACGACGACGGCACCGAGACCAGCGTCCCCCTCCCCGAGTCGACCGGCCACGTGTGGCACGGCTACCTGCCCGACATCGGGCCCGGGGCCAGGTACGGCTTCCGGGCCTCCGGCCCCTACGGCGGCCCGCACCGGTGCAACCCAGCGAAGCTGCTGCTCGACCCCTATGCCAAGGCCCTCGACGGCGAGGTCGAGTGGCACCAGGCCGTGTTCTCCTACCCCTTCGGGAACCCGGACGGCGTGGACCTCACCGACTCGGCTCCCTTCGTCCCGAAGTCGGTGGTCTCGAGCCCCTTCTTCGACTGGGAGGGCGACGTCCAGCTGCACACCCCGTGGCACAACACGGTCATCTACGAGGTCCACGTCAAGGGCGCCACGAAGGGCCACCTGGGCATCGAGCCGGAGCTTCGGGGCACCTACACGGCGCTGGCCGACCCCGCCTTCGTCGAGCACCTCACATCTCTCGGCGTCACCGCGGTCGAGCTGCTCCCCATCCACGCCTTCGTCCACGACAGCCACCTCCTCGAGAAGGGCCTGCGCAACTACTGGGGCTACAACTCGATCGGCTTCTTCGCCCCGCACGCCGACTACGCCCACCGCGGCTCTCGGGGCGAGCAGCTCCAGGAGTTCAAGGGGATGGTGAAGGAGCTGCACCGGGCCGGCCTCGAGGTGATCCTCGACGTCGTCTACAACCACACGGCCGAGGGCAACCACCTGGGTCCCACCCTGTCGATGAAAGGCCTCGACAACGCCGCCTACTACCGGCTGATGGCCAACGACGAGCGCTACTACATGGACTACACGGGCACCGGCAACACCCTGAACATGCGCCACCCCCACACCCTGCAGCTGGTGATGGACAGCCTGCGCTACTGGGTCAGCGAGTGCCACGTCGACGGCTTCCGCTTCGACCTCGCCTCGACGCTGGCCCGTGGTCTCCACGAGGTCGACCGCCTGTCGGCGTTCTTCGACCTCATCCAGCAGGACCCGGTGGTGAACCAGGTGAAGCTGATCGCCGAGCCGTGGGACATCGGCGAGGGCGGCTACCAGGTGGGCAACTTCCCGCCGGTGTGGGTGGAGTGGAACGGCAAGTACCGCGACTCGATCCGCGACCTGTGGCGGGGTGAGCCCCACACACTCGACGACTTCGGCTACCGCTTCACGGGCTCCTCCGACCTGTACGAGCGCAGCGGCCGGCGCCCGTTCGCCAGCGTCAACTTCATCACGGCGCACGACGGCTTCACCCTCAACGACCTCGTCTCCTACAACGGCAAGCACAACGAGGCGAACGGCGAGGGGAACCGGGACGGGAGCGACGACAACCGGTCGTGGAACGGTGGCGTCGAGGGCCCGACCGAGGCGGCCGCCGTGCTGGCCACCCGAGCCCGCCAGCGCCGGAACCTGCTGGCCACTCTCTTCCTCTCCCAGGGGGTGCCGATGCTGCTGGGAGGCGACGAGATGGGCCGCACCCAGGGCGGCAACAACAACGCCTACTGCCAGGACAACGAGATCTCGTGGCTCGACTGGAACGCGCTCGATGAGCACCTGCTGACCTTCACCCGCACCGTCATCGCCCTGCGCAAGGAGCACCGCACCTTCTCCCGGCGCAGCTTCTTCGGGGGCCGGGCCATCCACGGCAGCGGCGTCAGCGACCTGCTCTGGTTCCGCCCCGACGGCGAGGCGATGGCAGACGAGGAGTGGGTGAACGGCCACCTGAAGAGCCTGGCCGTGTACCTGAACGGCGAGCGCTTTGACACCGACGTCCGGGGCCAACCGGTCGAGGACGACCACGTCCTGGTGCTGGTCAACGCCGCAGAGGTGGACGTGTCGTTCACGGTGCCGGAGCGGCTGGGCGGCACCTGGGACGTGATGCTCGACACCAACCACCCCACCGGAGAGGGGGGCTGGCGCGAGGTGAAGGCCGGGCAGTCGACCTCGACCGTGGCCCGGTCGCTGGTGGTGCTCCTGAAGCCGCTGGACGACACGTGATCGATCCCGTCGCCACGTACCGGCTGCAGCTGACCCCCGACTTCGGGTTCAGCGCCGCCGAAGCCCTGCTGCCCTACCTGGTCGAGCTGGGCGTCTCCCACCTCTCCTCTCACCGGTGTCGGAGGCAGTGCCCGGCAGCCAGCACGGCTACGACGCAACCGACCCGGGCCGGCTGCGCACCGAGCTCGGGGGCGAGACCGGCTTCCGGTCGCTGGCCACCGCCGCGGCCACAGCCGGGCTCGGGGTGATCCTCGACGTCGTGCCCAACCACGTCGCCGCCGACGAGGCCAACCCGTGGTGGGGCGAGGTGCTCGAGCTCGGCCGGGCCGCACCCCACGCCGGCCACTTCGACGTCGACTGGGACCCGCCCGAGCGCCGTCTGCGGGGCCAGCTCGCCCTCGGGGTGCTCGACGACCACTACGGGCGGGTGCTGGCCACTGGCGTGCTGCACCTGGAGCTCAAGGGCGAGAGGGCCGTGCTGGCCTGGCCCGGCGGGCACCTGCCCCTGGCTCCCCACACCGTCGGGGCGGCGGTCGAGGCGGCGGCGGCCGCCGTCGGCGACGAGGACCTGGCGTTCGCCGGCCGGTCCCTGGCCCGCTGCAACGGCACCGGGCCGCACGTGGCGGCCGATGCAGCGGCGGCCAGCCGGCTGCTGGCCCGGCTGCTGGCCGAGCGGCCCGCCTGCCGCGACGCCCTGGGCCACGAGCTTGAGGACGTGAACGTCAACCGGGCCCGCCTGCACGCCGTTCTCGAGGGCCAGCACTACGAGCTGATGCGCTGGCAGCGCGGCGCCGACGACCTGGTCCACCGGCGCTTCTTCGACGTCTCGAACCTGGTGGGCCTGCGCC
>Ga0136611_10003903_pt1 | contig 10440 bp, 7 predicted proteins | sample AntDrymUQ2232306_2_FD_106645 | JGI IMG/M metagenome (GOLD analysis project Ga0136611, IMG submission 106645) | Polar desert sand microbial communities from Dry Valleys, Antarctica - metaG UQ223 (23.06) | ecosystem: Environmental > Terrestrial > Soil > Desert | place: Antarctica: Dry Valley... | reverse complement strand
TGGAGCCCGGCCACCTGGGCCGGGTGGAGCCGCTATCTCGTCGGGCGGCCCGTGCACGAACTTGCCGCCGCAATGGAGCCCGGCCACCTGGGCCGGGTGGAGTCGAGCGCCTCAGCGATCTCCTCCGGGCCGCCGTGCACGCCGCAATGGAGCCCGGCCACCTGGGCCGGGTGGAGGTCGGGGGGGACCGGGGGCGCCGGGTCGAACCCCACGCCGCAATGGAGCCCGGCCACCTGGGCCGGGTGGAGGAGTCGTCGAAGAAGCTTCGGCCGTGGCGGGAGGACGTGCCGCAATGGAGCCCGGCCACCTGGGCCGGGTGGAGTGGTGTGACGCCCGGCACGTCGCCGCGCTCCGAGCCGCCGCAATGGAGCCCGGCCACCTGGGCCGGGTGGAGGGCTTGTCGGATTCACCCGGTCTGACCTGCGACGATGCAGGACATCTCGAGCGGTCGGTGCCTGGGGTACCGGCGGAGGCACCTGTTCACGTTGTCAAAGACCAGATCTTGCCTATGACCTGCGTGCGAGCGCTGGCCGGGGCTGGTGGCGTCACCACAGCGGTCGAACGATCAGACGATCGTCGGGCCCTGCCGCGGGAGGACGGGATGTACACCGAGAAAGACGAAGCGGGTTGGCGCCGTGACTTCCCCGAGGTCGATGAGGGCGATGCGGTCCTCGCCGTGCGCTATCAGCGCACCCAGGTCCCACTTGAGGCGCGTCAGCTCCATGGGGTCAAGATCGCAGATGAAGACCGAGTACTGCAACGAGTAGCCATAGGTCTTGGCGCAGGAGTGAACCTTGCGGAGTCGCCTGTCGTCCATGATGTCGTAGGCGAGGACGAACCGGCGACGGGCCATCTCAGCGGGTAGTGAAGGCGATGTAGTCGGGCACCTCGCCGAGCATCCAGGCACCGAGGAGCCTGGCCTGGACCTCCAGCACCCTGCGGTAGGTGATCCGGTACCCGAATGTCGGATGGGTCACCTCGACGTCAAGGCGGCGCTCGTAGGCTCCGAGCACGGCCTTGCGGCCGTCAGCGGTCAGCCCCACTCCGCCGGCCCGCACGACGAAATGGGACGGCCTCGCCTCACCGTTGTTGATCATGTTCACCATGATCGAGTCCCCGATGAGGGGGCGGAACTCCTCGGCCAGATCGAGCGCCAGAGCGGGCCGGCCGAACCGGGGCCGATGGTAGATCCCGAGGTACGGATCGAAGCCGACAGCATGCGTGGTGGCCACCAGATCCTTCACCAGGAGGGAGTACACGTAGGAGAGCAGGCAGTTCACGGCGTCAGCGGGGGGCCGCCTATTCCGTCCCTCGAAGGAGAACGCCATTCCCGGCAGCGACAGCTCCGGTCTCAGCATCGTCGGCAGCGCACCGAAGTAGACCCTCGCCGCTGCACCCTCGAAACCGAGGAGCGAGGCGGTCGTGGTGGCCGTCGCTGCGGAGACCGCGCAGTCCGCCAGCGTGATCAGCGAGCCGTCCGGGGCAGGGCGGCCGTTGCGGCGCAGGAGGGTCCGACAGTTCCGGATCTTGCCCTCGACCATGCGCCTCGCCGCCTCCAGCGCGGTCGAAGCGGCAACGACGACCTGCCGGCGGCGCAGCTCGACGTGTTTGGAGGGCAGGCCCAGCGAGATGCCTTGCAACCAGCCGCCGTAGGACAGGTAGCAGACGGGCACTTCCCGGGCGAAGCACTCGCGAAGCGCCTGGGTCGTGACCTGAACGTTGCCGAACACGGCCACCTGGGAGACGTCCACCAGCCGGACCGAGGAGAGCTGCTTGTCCTTCGTGCGGACCTCGATGCGCCCGCCGCGCACGCCGACGGTGGCGCCGGCCTCGGTGACGTACAGGGGCCGGGCCTCCAAGTCCCTGGGGACCAGCCGCCGCGGCAGGCGGTCGAGCCGGCCGATGAGCACGTTGTGCTCGTCTGGCAGGCAGATGCCAACCAGCGAGCATCTGGGGCACTTCGGGCTGTCGACCAGGGGGGAGGGGGGAGGTCGTCGGTGGCCACCGTGCGCAGCTCCGCCAGGAGGCGGCGCGTCTGCGCGACCAGCCCGTCGTCAAGCACGACGTCGACCCGCTCCCTGGTTTCGGCGAACCACAGCACCCCGGCATCGCAAGTGTAGCCGTTGGCCCGGAGGAGCAGGCCCAACACGCACACCTGCACCCGCTCTGGATCCCAGGCTCGAGCCTCGTTGGCGGGAGGGCTGCCCCGCTTGTAGTCGACGGGCACGACCTTTCCCTCGTTGGCCTCCAGCAGATCGACACGGCCGATCAAGCCGAGCTCGGGAGACGACACCAGCACCGAGCGGGCAACCCTCAGCTCGCTCTGGTCCTCCGGCGCCGGCGCCCGCCCCCCGCCAGCGTCCACTACACGGTGTTGATAGAGGCCATCGACAGTATCGGGGTTGTGCTCGAAACGGGCCTGAACCCACTCGAGGAAGAAGAGCCGCTGGCAGTAGGTGAACTCGTTGACCATCCGGGCTGGCACGAACTCGGGGATGGGGGCACCAGCATCAGTCACCGCCGTTCGACGACGGGCAGGAAGAGCCCGAGCCCGAAGTGGGACTGCGCTCCGAGGGCGATCGGCCCGCTCACCGGCTCCGAGAACTCGAGGTCGAAGCCGCATCCGCGCGGAGCCGAGGCGAGCCGTTCGGACTTGAAGGCGCGGTGACGGCGGAACGCCAGCCAGCTGGAGCCGTCTTCTCGCCGCAGGCGAGGGACCACCCGAACGGGCTGAAGGCCCCGCAGCTCAGCCTCCCGCTGCACCTCCGCCGCGAGGAAGCCAAGCCATGGATCGGTAGCGTCCTTCAGGCGTCGCCTGGTCGAGTCACCCATGTTCCGGCCAGTGATGAAGGGCGTGACGCTGCGCCAAACCGATGCCCGGGCCGCGAGGCCGGCACCGAGCAGCTCGGGCCCCCCGATCGCCTCGAGCCGCACGCGGACCTCACGCAGCTCCTTTCCACCGTCGGCGATGGCCCGGGCCCCGGGTTTGAGCTCGCGAAGCATGGTGATCGCCCGCACCTCCTCCGGGCCGAGTCCCTCCGGCGCCCAGATCACGAAGCGGCCGATGAACCGAGCGTTGGACGCACTGGGCAGGGCGAGGTAGTGTGCGTGGCTGTGCTGATCGAGGCGTCGCTCCCCGTCGTGCCGCTTCCCGGACAGCGTTGGTGACACCGCTCCTCCGGTGAGCCGGCCGAACTTGCTCTGAAGGCACAGTCGGAGGAGCTCGCACATGACCAGGGAGGCGGTGACGCTGGGCGGCGCGTTGGCCTGAACACCGAGCACGACGATCGTGGGCCTCGGCGTCGCCGGACGCCGGGGGGACTCGCGCGCCTCATGGCGCACGGGCATCGGGTACGGGACCCGCCGGCTGCCCGGCGGGTCGGTGAAGCGGGCGGCCCGCACCTGCCTGGTGGTGGCCAGCAATCGTGGGAGGTCCAAGGGCGCAGCCGGGGTCAAGACGCTCACGGGCCTCCTCCTATCCATTGACCCCTCCTCCGTCGCGAGAGGTGCGATCCAGTCGCCGTCCCCGGGGGCGTCGATGATGGACGCCTCGCACAGGGATTCGGCGCGGCCGAGGAACGGGAGCTCGGCGAGGAGCCTGGCCAGCACGTCGGTTGCCTCCGGGTCGAGGTCCACCGAGGCCCAGTGGAGCTGCACAGCCTCATCGGTCGGGATCACGATGAAGGCATCGAAGACCTTGTCGGTCGCTCCGCTCTGGCCGCTGCGGTGCGTTGCGTCAGGGAAGTAGTGGCGGGTGTGGGCGGTCGTGTGCGGCGGGAGCCGGTAGGAGGGTGGGGCGACGAGGGCGCCGAGCACTCGTTCGACTGCACCGCCGTCGATCTCCGGGCAACGGAAGCGCCACACGGAGTAGAGAGCCCGAAGCAGCCGCCACGTCGACAGCGGCCACTCGGGTTCCGCCTCGTTGGCGCTCCTCTCCCAGGGGGTGGCGTGGACCCTCCCCCAGGGAAAGCGCAATGCGATGGTGACCGGCACGATCAGTCTGGGACGACGAGGTTGTCGGCCGGGGCCTTGGCGCCCTTGCTCATCCTGGCGCCCCTCCAGATCACTGTCAGCGGCGAGGCTCCTTCGGCGAGCTCAGCCGAGCAGGCCGTGATCTGCTGGCTCAGCTTCGTGGTCAGCTCCTCTCGCGAGCTGAGACCCTCGATATCGCCCAGCGGCCTGAGGTCACAGCCCGTCCGGGGCCGCAGCCCGTCGTCGAGCATCGTTCGGAGCTGCCACCTGGCGAGGGTGGAGAGGAGCGAGGTGGCATCCGCCGACAGGCCGTACGAGCGGAGCTGAGACTCGTCGATGGAGACGAGCAGCACGATCTCTGCCGCCGTCCACTCCGTCCGGTGGAAGGGCACCGACCCGTAGCCGCCCTTGGCGTTCTGGTCATCTCCCTTGCTGTGGCCGACGGCGTCCCGCTTCACGCCGCCCGACTCGGCCGGGCGCACGTCGTGGGCTTCGATCACTGCGGTGACTGCGCGGGCGATCTTGGGCTGACCGGGCCAGACGTTCGCCGCCTCGGCGAAGAACACGCCGTGGAGGAGGCAGAGCGGGTCGAGGCGGAACACCGCTGCGGCGATGTCACGCGGAGCCAGTGGCTCGTTGTCTCGAAGACCCAGACGGGCCCTGATCTCGACCTTCATCTCTGTCGGGCCGAGCATCGCATCCTTCACGTACGACGCCGCCAGGCGATGAGACTCAAGTCGGCTCGAGGTGAGGAACGTTCCGTTCGCGTCTTCGACACGAACCCAGGGAAGCTGGGCTATCTCGGCCACCGGAGTGTTGCGAGCAGGGTCCCAGCAGGAGCCCTCGAGGTGGTTGGCCATCGACTGGGGGCTCTCGACGAGGAGCGCCTTCTCCCAGCGGAGGGTGCCCGAGGAGTCCCGCCGCGGACGGTCGAACAGGGCTGCCCCGAGGTCGGGGAACCCGGTGGGTTGGAACCGGGACCCCAGGACCGGTTGAAGCGGGATCTCGAACAGGGTGCGGTTGGGCATGACTGCTCCTTCTTGAGGGGACGTGGTGGAGGAAAAGGGATCTCAGGTCGGTTCAGAGGGCCGCACGGCGACTCGCTCCAACATCCGCCGGCGGTCTTGCGGGTTCAGGTGGAGGAGCAGCGCAGCCGACAGGGTGCGGGCAGGAGATCCGCTGACTCGCTGTGCCCGCGTGGCGCCGGCCAGAAGGCCCTCGGCTGTGACCGCCGGGTGCCACCGGGCGATGCGGAGTCGCTTGAGCACCGCGCTGGTGGCGCTGGTCAGGGAGTCGGGCGTCTCTCGGCCGAGCAGCGCGGCCCAGGTGGGCTGAGGCGTGAGCGGGCTTCCCTGACCAGACCGGGGCACACCGGGTACCGATTCGGCAGGTTCGCTCGGACCGGCCGCGCCTGCGCTGAAGATCGGCGGCGCTCCGAAGAACGGTGCGAAGGCGCAGAACAACGGGGCGAGCGGATCCCCGTCCGCGAGCCGAGGAGGGCGGAGATTGGCTGAGCAGCCGGCCCAGTCGAGGAGGAGCAGTCCGCTCAGCAGGCTGGAGAAGCGTTCGACGTCGAGCTCCTGGTGAAGGAGGGCTTGGACATCGGACGGGCTGGCCCACAGCCCGCGTCGGAAGGGGGCTGCGGAGGCCTCGGCCGACTCACCGTCAGGACGGGGGAGTTGGTCGACGACCACAAATCGCCGAGTGTGGGCGCTGGCCAGCACCTCGACCACCGGGCGTTGGCCGAATCCGGGCACGCTCGCCGCGCTCGTCCACCCGAGCCGTCCGCCGTCCGATAGAACCGGCCGCAACAGCATGCGCAGGCTGCTGTGGGGCCCTGGGTCTCCGTCCAGGAGTGACGCGAAGCAGGCGGCCAGTCGCACCTCCGGGCCGGACGTGGACGCCTTCTCGATCACCCGCATCCAGCGCCTACCGGGAAGGTCCAGGGGGAGGACGCTCTCGTGGAAGGCGGTGGCCGTCGCGATGACCGCATCCAGACGGGCCGCAGCAGCAAGGACGTCGAGGATCAGCTCGGGCCCGTCTCGCGTGGCGGCTTTGAACATGGCCGCCTCGACCGTGCGGAGACCGCTGGCAACGGCGTGGGGCTTGTTTTTGGCCCGGCGAACACGGTCGAGCCATCCGTCGATGTCGGCCAGGACCCGCACGTCACCCCGCTCGGCGACGTCGATGGTTCCCACTGGGACGGCGGCGGTGGCCAGGCCGTTCCTGGTGACGAGTACGAACCGGGTGAAGCGATCGATGCCCCGATCCACGCCAAGGGTGACCGCGGCCCGGGCGGCGTCGAGCCCGGACCGGGCCTGGCCACCCTTCCATGCGCAGCGTGCCTCGGCGAAGAGCCTGCCGATCTCGGGCGCGGCGGTCGGCGAGCGCCAGAGCGGCAGCCACAGCTCTCCACGCCCCTCCTCCTCCGCCGCGCTGGGGTACCCGACCGGGCTGGACGCAAAGGTGAACGGCATCGCCGCTCTCTTGGTAGAGGAGCCCAGCCGGCGGGTCGCCCCGGCCGCGATCTGCAAGGACCCCTCGACGAGCAGGACGAAGTCGGCCGGGTTCACCGAGCTTTCGGCGGCGCCGAGGGCCGCTGAGTTGGGGCCTCCCGCCCCGCCTGGATCGAACTGGCCGATCGCCGCCTTCACCCCCGCGACGGGCGTGCCGAAGAGGGCGGAACGGAACCATCGCTCGGGCGACGCACCCTTCGCCAGCTTCCCGACCCCGAGGAGAAGCAGCACGCGTTGCATGAAGTTGTTCGAGAAGTCGAGGCGACCGTCGTTGCCTCCCGTGCCGAGCAGCGGCGGGTAGGCCGGACCGTCGGCGAGCAGCACGACCGCGGCGTCCATCCAGGCCACGGCATCGTCGGGGAGCCGGGCCCGGCAACGGGCCAGGAGCTCGGCCTTGTCGAGCCGCTCATGCTCGGCATCGGCGACCAGGGCCCGGCCGATCCCGATGGCCTCGCGGTAGCCGGCCAGCCGCGGATCGGCCGACTTCTCGATGGGAGCGATGCCGTCCTGGTTGTCCTTCGGGTGGAATCCGCTCCCGCCGTTCCACGGGCTGACGATCGGTGACGGCCGATAGCGGTCGACGAAGAAGGCGATGAGGTCGTCGCCGCTCAGTTCGGTGTGCAGGACGAACCGATCGTGCTCCCAGAGAGCCGTGACACCTGGATCGGCCTGGGCAGCCACGAGCCGGAGAACCCCGAGGGCCTTCAGGTAGGACGCCAAGGGCTGGGTGCGGCAGCCGTCGAGGGCCAGGCGACGGCTCACCGGGGGCCTCGCATCGCCATTGCGCTGGCCCGCCAGTCGGCGAGCCGGACGAGGGCCTCGAGCCAGGCCAGACGGAAGGGGCCCAGGTCGGGTCGGTCCCGCAGGACCAGCGCCCGCTCGCTCCACGAGGCGCTGCCGTCGGCCGACCGACCGAGCTGCATGGTGCTGAGATCCATGACTGACGTAGGAACGAGGGTGCCGTCGGGCAGCAGCGTCGCTGGGAGCACGTCGCCCTCAACGATGCCCCGGGCGATGCGGGTGCCGACGGGGGCCCCGCTGGGTAGCCGCTCCTCGGGCAAGGCGCGGATGCCCATCCGTACCCGCCCGTGGTGCGCGGCGACGAGGTAGCGGATCAGGTCGGCCTCGTCCACTCCGTCGAGCACCACCGAGCCTTCAGCCATGAGGGCAAGGGCCGACGCCAGCTCGTGGCAGAACCCTCGCCGCTGATGGCGGGACCGCTTCGAGCCGCCGCTCTTGGCCCACGGGCCGCCACCTGCGGGAGCGGCTTCGGATTCGCTCGCCGCGGTCTGCTCAAGGGTGTCCTGGAACACCGGGTGGACCTTGCCGATGTCGTGGAGGCGGCCCGCCACAGCTGCGGCCTGGATGAGGTGGGCTGGTGCCTCGGGAGCGAGACCTGCGGCAAGAACCCCGACCTCGCGCTCGACATCGTCGAGGTGGCGGGTCAGCGGGTACCAGCGGTCGAGCAGCGAAAGACGATCCTCATCACCCTCCTCCGACGACTCGACGAGGTTCACCTCGTCGACGTCGCCGAACGGGACGGGCTCGACTCTGGACCGACTCGTCGGGTCCCAGCCTCCTGTCCGGGTGTAGGCCCCGACCTCGGATGAGAACAGCACCACCATCCCCGGCTTCACCTCGTTCGGATCAAGCCTGCGCCACCGGGCCCCTCGGCGACGCCGAGGATGTAGGTGGTCAACGACCCAGGCGGCGTTCCCCTTCTTGACCAGCTCCCTCACCTCGCCGATCGGCGCCGGGCACAGCTCTTGGTGGCGCGGCGCCGGGTCGTCGTCGCCCGGCCCTGCGGGCGGCAGGTCCCGCCACGCCGCCGACACGTCGAGGTCGTCGTTGGGCCGGAGGTAGGGAGCGATGTCGAGGTCGTAGCCAGACAGGTCCGGCGTGGTGTCGAAGAGGCCCAGCAGGTCGACCTTGCGGAGGACAGGGTGGAAGACCGGCCTGGTGGCAACCTGGACCTCCCGGAGGCTTGTCACCGTCTGCGCGGTCGCCTCCATGGCGAGCAAGGCTGCCGAGGAGGCCTCGATGTCGTCGGCCTCGTAGGGAGCGGACTTGCTGGGAGGTGCCCAGAGCAGCCGGGGCGTCGTGGCCGAGCCATCTCGGTTGCACCGGCCGGCCCGCTGGATGATCGAGGGCCAGGGCGCGGCCTCGGTGAACAGGACCTCGGCCGACACGTCGACGCCGGCCTCGAGCACCTGGGTGGTGACGACGATCCGATCGAAGTTGTCGGGGTCGGGCCGGATGGCCGCCTCCTCGATCCGGCGGCGGTCGTCCGGACGAAAGCGACTGTGGAGGAGGTGCACCGGAGCGGGCGCGCCCAGCTTCTGGAGAGCGGCATGGGTGGCTCGGGCGCTCTTGACGGTGTTGTGGACGGCGATCGTCAGCGTGCCCGGGCGATGGGCGCCGACCAGCTTCGAGGCCAGCTCGGTGGCGCGCCGGCGCTCATCCTTCGGGTCCAGAGCCAGCCGGCTGATGGTCTTGACGGCGCCGAGGCGGGCCTGGAGCGGACCGGATGCATCCTCGTCGGTGAGCCCCAGAGGCTCAATGGGCCGGTCGTTGTCGACGGTGCGCAGGCGCTCGGGTGGGACCGTGGCCGACATCCAGGTCGACGAGGTCGGCAGGACGGTGCCGAGGCTGTGCCGGAGGCCGGCGAGCTGTCGGCTGGTCTCGAGGGCCGGGCCCATGAGCTGCACCTCGTCAAACACCCAATGGCAGCCGTTGTGGAGCAGCCCGAAGTCGATCGGCCACGAAGCCCGGCTCGCGCCATAGCCCCGGTTGAGGGCCCGGCTGAGCAGCATGTCGAGGGTCCCCACCAGCACGGCATCCCGCTCGGGGTGATCCCGGAGCGCTCGACCCCCGCTCGCTTCGCCGCCCATGACGACGTGCACCAGCACCTCCTCGGACAGGCCGAGCGCCTCTAGCCAGGAGCGGACGCTCCGCTCGGTCTGCTCGGTCAGAACTCGCATAGGCAGGCACACGACGAGCCAGTGCGGGGTAGCCGCCCCCACGGCTGCGTCCTGGTGAAACCGGCGCCAAATCCACGGCAGCACGACGGCGGCCGTCTTCCCGGTGCCAGTCGGCACGGCGAGCACCTCGGGCAGCCCCTCATCCGCGATCCGCATCTGGTAGCCGTAGGGAACCTGACCGGTCGCTGCTGTGAAGAGCGCTTCAAAGCTCGAGTACTTCATCAACTGTCCCTCCACGGCGTGCCGGCAGACTACGGACGGGGTGTGACAGCGAGGCCGGGAGAGGGGCATCCCGTTGACGTCGAACCACCCCATGACTGCAACCGCAATGGAGACCAGCCTCGCTGCCCCTGCCTACCCTAGCTCACCAGCATCTTGTTGTGCAGTCATGGAGTGTGCGGGGCTGCTAGTTTTCTGAAGCTGTGACCGGTCCCTGGACACCCGAGCCCTTCGAGGCCGACGATGGAACCGTTCCGTACGAGCGGTTCATCGCGACCCTCTCGGACTTCAAGTTCATTGCGCTCGAGGCCGCGATCGACCAGGTCCTGAGCGTCCGTGGCATCGAGCTCGCTAGGACCGAGTGGCTCAAGGCGCTGGGCCAAGGGCTCCACGAGTTCCGGGTTCGGCACGACGCCGAGGAGACCTGTCACATGTTCGGCGGCAACCCATCGGTCGCGGACGGACCGAACGAGAAGGTGCTCCTCCGCCTCTTCGTGCACTTCCACGGCACCAAGGTCGTGCTCCTGCTGGGCGGCTACGACAAGGGTGCCGACCCCAAGCCTCGACGACAGCAGCGGGAGATCGCCGAAGCCCGGCGGTTGCTGGCCCAGTTCAAGGCTCGTCAGCGCCGCGAGCAGACGCTCGTGCGCCGGACCAAGCACCGGAGAAGAAGTTGACGAGAAATGGGTGAGTGCCCATACTTGGCCGCTGGAGGTGGTCGTGATGGCCCGCAGCTACGACGAGGTTTCCGC
>Ga0136611_10003902_pt1 | contig 10442 bp, 6 predicted proteins | sample AntDrymUQ2232306_2_FD_106645 | JGI IMG/M metagenome (GOLD analysis project Ga0136611, IMG submission 106645) | Polar desert sand microbial communities from Dry Valleys, Antarctica - metaG UQ223 (23.06) | ecosystem: Environmental > Terrestrial > Soil > Desert | place: Antarctica: Dry Valley... | reverse complement strand
GTCCTCGACCCGGCGTCGTCGCTGACACCCCGCACGGAGGCGCTGCTCTACGCCGCTGACCGCGCGCAGCACGTCGAGGCCGTGCTGTGCCCGGTCCTGGCCGCCGGCGGTGTCGTCATCAGCGACCGGTACGTCGACAGCTCGCTGGCCTATCAGGGCGCGGGCCGGGCGCTGTCCCTGCAGGAGGTGCGGCAGGTGTCGGAGTGGGCCACCGGGGGGCTGCGTCCCCATCTCACCGTCGTGCTGGACATAGGGCCCGCCGCCGGGCTTGCTCGGGCGGCGGGGCACCGCGATCCGGATCGGATCGAGCAGGAGTCCATCGCCTTCCACGAGCGGGTGCGGGCCGGCTTCCTGGAGTTGGCTGCAGCCGATCCGGCGCGCTACCTCGTCCTCGATGCGTCGCGGGAGCCCGCCGACCTCGCAGCAGCGATCTGCGACCGGCTGGCCCCGGCGGTGCGCAGACTCGCAGCCGCTGCACAGATCCCTTCCGGGAAACAGCTGCCTCAACAGCCCGTGACGCGACAGGTTCCCCGAGTCGATCACGATTCGGCGGGCACATGACCGAGCGCAGACCGGACGCCGATGTGGACAGCGGTCCGGCGGGGGTGTGGGACGAGGTCGTCGGGCAGCCGGAGACGGTGGCGATCCTGCGCACCGCGGCCGCCGCCGCCGATCGCATCGTCACCGCGGCCGCCGCCGGTCGCATCGTCACCGCGGCCGCCGCCGGTCGCATCGTCGAAGCCGCGGCGGGCGTCGTCTCCGTTCAGCATGCCGCCGACAACACCGTCAGCAGTGCCGCGGCGATGACGCACTCCTGGTTGTTCACCGGTCCGGCGGGATCGGGGCGATCGGTGGCCGCCCGAGCGTTTGCAGCCGCGCTGCAGTGCCCCTTCGCCGGCTGCGGTCAATGCGTGCAGTGCCACACCGTTCGGGCGGGCACGCATGCCGACGTGCACATCGTCGTACCGGATGGTCTGTCTATCCCGGTGAAGGACATGCGGGAGCTCGTCCGAACGGCGGCTCGGCGGCCCTCGGCCGGCCGCTGGCAGGTCGTCATCGTCGAGGATGCCGACCGGCTCACCGAGGGCGCCGCCAACGCCTTGCTCAAAGCCGTCGAGGAGCCGCCGGAGCGGACTGTGTTCCTGCTCTGCGCGCCCTCGACACATCCGGATGATGTGTCCGTCACGCTGCGATCGCGGTGCCGGGTCGTCCCGCTGCGGGTTCCCGACGACGCTGCTGTGGCCGAGGTCCTGATCCGGCGGGACGGCGTGGATCCGGCCCAGGCGGCCTGGGCCGCCAGCGCGGCACAGGGGCACGTCGGCCGAGCCCGATGGCTCGCCCGCGACGAGGCGGCCCGCATCCGCCGCAACTGCGTGCTCGACATCCCGATGTCGCTTCGTTCGCTGGCCGACTGTTTCGCCGCGGCCGACGAACTGGTCGGTGGCGCGGAGGAGGAGGCTGCCAGCCGCTCTCGCACTCGGGACGAGCCAGAGGCGCACGCTCTTCGTACCGCGCTCGGCGCCGGTGGCACCGGCAAGGGAACCGCGGCGGCAGCCCGCGGCTCCGCGGCACAGCTCAAGGATCTGGAACGCCGCCAGAAGTCCCGGGCGACTCGGACGCAGCGGGATGCACTGGATCGCGCCTTGGTGGACCTTGCTGGGTTCTACCGGGACGCGCTCACCGTCCACAGCGGGTCGCAGACCCGGCTGTGGCACAGCGACCGGGAAACCGACATCCGGCGACTGGCACGGGGAATGACCGCAGAGGGCATCCTGCTCCGGCTCGAGGCGGTGCTGGCTGCCCGGGCCGCACTGGAACTCAACGTCAAGCCGCGTATCGCCATCGAAGCGATGTCGGTTGCGCTGCGGTTGCCCGGAACCTAGGGAAACGCCGGAGGCGACCCCTAATCTGTGCCCATGGGAATGCTCTGCGCGGTGAGCTTCACCCGGCATGGGCGGCTGTACTACTTCAATCCCGGTGAGCTGACTCCCCGCGTCGGCGACAGGGTGCTCGTTCCTACCGAGGATGGCAGCGAGGTAGCCGAGTGCGTCTGGGCGGCGCAGTGGGTGGATCTGGACGTGACCGGCTTTCCGGCGCTGGCCGGCATCGCCACCGAGCAGGACATCGTCCGTGACGAGGTCCTGCGGCGCCACAAGGCGCGCACCCGGGTGGCCGCCAAACGGCTGATCCGGGAGCACGCCCTCCCGATGAAGGTCGTCGCCGTTGACGCCGTCCTTGATTCCGGCGACCTGCCTATGCGCTCGACCGTGTACTTCAGCGCAGGGCATCGCGTCGACTTCCGATCCCTCGTGCGCGATCTCGGCGCCACCCTCCGTACCCGGGTTGAACTGCGTCAGCTCTCCGCCCGCGACGAGGCCCGGGTGCAAGGTGGCATCGGCTCGTGCGGGCGCGATCTGTGCTGCGCGACGTTCCTCAAGGACTTCGAGCCGGTGTCCATCCGGATGGCCAGGGACCAAGATCTCCCGCTCAACCCGATGCGCATATCCGGAGCCTGCGGCCGGCTGATGTGCTGCCTGAAATACGAGCATCCGCTGTATGCCGATTTCCTGGAATCTGCTCCGGCCACCGGCGAGCGGGTGGATACCCCCGACGGCCCCGGCCAGGTCGTGGGGCGAAACGTCCCCTCGGACACGCTGACCGTCCGACTCGACGACGGCGGCCGACGCTGTGCATGCAGCAAGGCCAGCGTCTGCGGTTCCCGGTCGGCGTACGCCGGCAGCCCGGCAGCCGAGGGGCCGGTCGGCGGTGGCCTGACGTAGACTCGGCAGCCGCGAACAGCGCCGCCTTAGCTCAGTCGGTAGAGCAATTCACTCGTAATGAATAGGTCGTCGGTTCGACTCCGACAGGCGGCTCCGAGGGGATGGAGGTTGCGGCGCATCCCGGGCCACAACGGGGCGGTGACCCTGTCGGCTGCTCAGCAGTAGCTCATAGTCCCCGGCGGAGAGCGGCTGGCTGAACAGCCGCCCCTGGCCGTAGTCGCAGCCGACCTCCTGGACCACAGCCAGCTGATGTGGATTCTCGATTCCCTCGGTGATCACGGTGAGCGACAGGGCGCGGGCCAGGTCCACAATCGCCTGCAGGATCGCGACGCTCGCACCACCGGTGGACGCCTGCTGCACGAAGTCGCGGTCGATCTTCAGGAAGTCCAACGGAAACTCACGCAACCATGCCAGACTGGCATAGCCGGTCCCGAAGTCGTCCACTCCGACGCGAACGCCCAGTTTTCGAAGACGTCGTAGCCCGGCCAGTGCGGACTGCGTCGTCTGCATCAGAACGCGCTCGGTCATCTCGAGCATCACCGCCGAGGCAGGTACGCCTGAGTCCGCCAACGATGTTGTGAGGTGCTCGGCGAACCACTGGTCGCCCAGGTTGCGGGTGCTGACCTTGACCGAGATCGACAGCGTCGGGTCGATCTTCGCGAAGCCGGACTGGTAGCTGAGTGCCCGCCGCATCACCCAGGCGTCCAACTCGCGGATCAGGCCCGTGTGCTCGGCCACATAGAGGAACTCCCCGGGCAGCACCTCAGCTCCCGATCCGTCGATGATCCGCACGAGCGCCTCGGTCCCCATGATCTTCTGGTCGGTGATGCGGACCACCGGCTGAAAGCGCAGCAGCACGTGTTGGTCTGCAAGTGCCCGCCGCAGCATGTGTTCGGTGCCCGACCGGAGAAGGGCGCTGGCCTCGAGATCTGCGTCGAAGAGTTCATGCCGGTCGCGCCCCCCGGACTTCGCCCGATAGAGGGCGAGGTCGGCCCCACGCATGAGGTCCTCGGGGCGGTGCGCGTGCCAGCCGGTCATGGCGATGCCGATACTGGCAGTGACAACCCGGCTGTGCGCCCGGCCATCCCCGGCGCGGTCCACATGGAAGGGCTCACGCAAAACGCCGCCCAGCCGCCGGGCCAGACCGTCGACGTCCTCGACTGTGCTCAGACCCTCGGCCAGGACGACGAACTCGTCGCCGCCCAACCGGGCCACGCTGTCGCTCACCCGGCAGACCGACTGCAGCCGGCGTGCTGCCTCGATCAGGACGGCGTCGCCGGCGTCGTGCCCGAGCGTGTCGTTGACGCCCTTGAAGCGATCGAGGTCGAGCATGACCACAGCCACCAGCCCGGGTGCACGGTCGAGCCGGAGCAACGCACCCCGAATCCGGTCCATGAGCAGGATTCGGTTTGCGACGCCGGTCAAGGGGTCGGTCACGGCCTGCCGCAGCAAATCGGCCTGGACGCGCTGTCGCTCGGTGATGTCGCGGGTGTTGCCGATGACGGCGGTCAACTCGCCGGTGTCCGGATCCAGGATCTGCTGCCCGGTGCTTTCCAGCCATCGGTAACTGTCGTCGGCTCGACGGAAACGGGCGACCAGGGTGACCACGCCCGGGTCGCTCAGCATCGCGCTCAGGGAGGCGCGAAGGCCCTCGACGTCGTCGGCGTGGATGAACGTATAGATGTCCTTGCCGATCAGCTGCTCCGGTTCCCAGCCGAAGATCTCCCGGCCCGACGGCGACACGTAGGTGAAGGCACCCTCGCTGCTGGAGACCGTGATCGCGTCGGTGGAGTGGTCGGCGAGCAGCCGATAGCGGGCCTCGGACGCGGCGAGGCGCAGCTCGGTGTGTTTGCGTTCGGTGATGTCTCGGGCGACGGCGTAGATCGTTTCCGCCTCGTGATCCACCTCGTGACTCCACTGCAGCCAGCGGTAGGACCCGTCCGGCGTCACCACGCGGTTCTCCAGGTGATCCAGGAGCCGCAGGCTTGACGCCGCCCCTCGGATCGCCGTGAGTGTCGCCTCGCGGTCCTCGGGATGGATGTAGGTCAGATAGCGCCGGCTCAACGGATCCGACGGGAGGTGGCCGAGTACCTCCGTCCAGTTCGGAGACACCCAGTGCAGGGTTCCGTCGAAGCCGCAGATGCATGCGAGGTCACGGAACAGCCGCCGGAACGCCTCCTCCGGGGAGTCGCCGAGCGACCGGGCCGTGGGTGGCCGAGCGGCATCCATGTGTGCGACTCCGATGTCTGGGAGAACGCAGTCTCTGCGGGCAGTCAACCACGCACGTTGATCAGCTTGCACCAACAGCGCGAGCGCTCCCGGCCTGCGACAGCAGGCGGTCGCGCTGGCCGAGCAGCAGCCGGCGGTAGTCCGCAGCGGCCAGGGGCTGGCTGAACAGCCAGCCCTGCCCGCTGTCGCAGCCGAACTGCCCCAGTGCGGCCAGCTGATCCTCGCTCTCGACCCCCTCAGCGACGACCTCCAAGTCAAAGGCGTGGGCGAGCGCGGTGATCGCGCGAACCATGGCCGCCTGGCGGTTGCTGCGTGCGGCGTCCTGGATGAGGCTGCGGTCAATCTTGAGAAAGTCCAGTGGCAGCCGCTGCAGCGAGACCAGGCTGGAGGACCCGGTACCGAAGTCGTCGAGGCCGACCCGGATGCCGGCGCTGCGCAGTCGCTGGACGCCGGCCACTGCCGCGCCGGCCGTGTCGAGTAACGCACGCTCGGTGAGTTCGACCCGCAGCGCCGTGCCCGGCAGACCGGCGCCGGTCAATGCGCTGGTGATCCGTTCGGCGTAACTGCCGTCAGTCACATTGCGATAGCTGAGGTTGATGCCCACAAAAGCCGACGGCTCGGCGGCGAGGAAGTCCGCCTGGTCGGCCAGCGTCTGGCGCAGCACCCACGCGTCCAGTTCGTGGATGAGTCCGGTGTCCTCGGCCACGGTCAGGAACTCATCGGGGGACAGGATCCGGCCGAGGCCGTCCTGAATTCGCAGCAGACCTTCCGCCCCGATCACCCGCCCATCGTCGAGGCGGACCACCGGCTGATAGAGCAGATGCATGTCCTGCCTGGCCAGCGCTCGTCGCAGCGTGCGATGCGTTCCGATTCGGCGCTGCGCGCGCGCCTGCAATTCGTCGTCGAAGAGTTCGTGCCGATCGCGACCGCGATCCTTGGCCCGGTACAGCGCGAGGTCTGCCTCCTGCAGCAGGTTGTTGATGATGTGGTCGGCCCGGTGAGTGACGGCGACACCCATGCTCACCGTGAGCAGCAGGCTCTGCTTGTCACCGGGCCCCGGCCCACTCACCTGGAAGGGTTCGCGAAGTACGGCAACGAGGCGGTGCGCAAGCTCGTCCACGTCCTCCGCGCTCGTCAGTCCCTCGGCCAGGACGACGAACTCGTCTCCGCCGAACCTCGCGACGCTGTCGGTGGGGCGGCAGGCCGCGACGAGCCGCTCGGCGGCGGCAACGAGCACCTCGTCCCCCACGTGGTGGCCCATCGAGTCGTTGATGGCCTTGAACCGATCCAGGTCGAGTAGGAGTACGGCGACCGTCCCCGGTGCGCGCTCCAAGCGGAGCAGAGCACCGCGCATCCGGTCCATGAGGACCGTGCGGTTCGCCGTACCGGTCAACGGATCGGTGTAGGCCTGCACGGCAAGTGCGTCCTGCGCGGACCGTCGGTCGGTGACGTCCCGGGTGTTGCCGATGACGGCGAGCAGCTCTCCGGTGTTCCGGTCCGTGATCTGCCGGCCGGTGCTCTCCAGCCAGCGGTAGGAGCCGTCGCTGCGACGGAACCGGGCCGACGTCGTCAGGACGCCTGGGTCGCTCAGGAGGTGCTGAAAGCTTCCGCGCACTCCCGACACGTCGTCGGGATGGATGAACTCATAGACATCCCGCCCGACCATCTCCGGCGGCTGCCATCCGAAGACGCTCTGCCCTGCAGGCGAGACGTAGTTGAACATGCCCTCGCGACTGGACACCGTGATGGCGTCGGAGGAGTGCTCGGCCATTGACCGGAAGCGTGCCTCGGACTCGGCGAGGCGCATGTCGGCGAGTTTGCGGTCGGTGACGTCGCGAGCGACTGCGTAGACCAGCCGCGCGTCGGTGTCCGCCGCCCAGCTCCAGTCCAACCATCGGTAGTTACCGTGCGCGGCGGCGCACCTGTTCTCCAGATGGTTCGTCCCGTCGTCGCCGCTCACCGCGTTCAGGACCGCGGCGGCGGACTTCACAACGTCGTCGGGGTGAACCAGGTCGGCGAGGTGGCGTCCGACCAGCGCTTCAGGTGCCAGGCCGAGTTCGTCCTGCCAGCTGCCAGAGGCCCAGCGCACAACCCCGTCGAAGTCACAGATGCAGGTGAGATCGCGAGAGAGACGGTGAAACCAGTCGTGCCCGATGGCTCCCCGGGGCGGACTGGCACGCACAACTGCATCGCGCCCCCCGTCGCCCAGCATCACGACTCCACTCTGCGCCATTGCAGTGCCGGATCGGCATGATCCATTGCGTTACGGAGTCAGCATAATCGGCAGAGTAGTTAATGTCACCTGCTCGAATGACGACAGTTACGACTCGACTCCATTCTGTAACCGTCGGATGGAGGCAACGATCTCGGCCTCGGCCGCCGTACGGCCAACCCAGGAGGCCCCTTCGACGGACTTGCCCGGCTCCAGGTCCTTGTAAACGGAGAAGTGCTGGATCTCCAGCCGGTCGAACTCCGCCAGGTGGTGGATGTCGCGCAGATGTTCCATCCGTGGGTCTGTCGCGGGGACGCACAGCACCTTGTCGTCCTTGCCCTTCTCATCACTCATCCGGAACATGCCGATCGCCCGACAGGAGATCAGGCAGCCGGGAAAGGTCGGTTCGTCCAGGAGTACGAGCGCATCCAGGGGGTCGCCATCCTGGCCGAGGGTGCCCTCGATGAAGCCGTAGTCGGCCGGGTAGCGGGTGGAGGTGAAGAGCATCCTGTCCAGGCGCATCCGGCCGGTCCGGTGATCCAACTCGTACTTGTTCGCTGCCCTTTGGGGATCTCGATGAGGACGTCGAACTCCACCGGGTGCTCCTGCCTGCCGACGTGCGCTGCCTGCTGCTCCACCACCCCGGCTGTGTGTCCGGCGGAGTTCGCTCACGGATTCTGCCAGCCGCCGGCGGCTTTCTCGGCCCGGCGATGAGCCGACGTCCCGGCGTACAGTGCCTGGATGCCCGCATCCCTGCGCCGCAGCGGACGACGGGCACCGAGAATCGCGACGTACCGGCGGCGCGTCTGCGTCGGTGGACTCGTTCTCACGCTCACCGCCGGGACGATCCTTGCTGTTATCAGTGGCCTCGACGGTTCAGACCCCGGCAATCCGACGTCGAGCACAGCGACGGTGCCCGCTCCGCTGCTGCCGACGTTGCTCGACCCGTTCCCCGTTCTCGCCGCCGACACCGGTGGGGAGCCGGTGCCGGTCCCGGCCACGCTGGCCGGTGTGCTTGGCCCCGAGCTGGCTGACCCTCGACTGGGTGGGCGCGTCAACGCCCAGATCGTCGATGTGGCCACCGGTGCGGTGTTGTTCGAGCAGTCGGCCGACCGGGCCGTCGTACCGGCCTCTGCCGCGAAGTTGGCGACGGCATTGGCGGTGCAGATTGCCGTCGAACCGGGTTTGCGGCTCACCACGAGCGTCCGGAGCGGTTCGACCCCGGGCGAGGTCGTTCTCGTCGGAGGTGGCGATCCGACGCTCAGCAGCGCGCTGGGCGCCGGTGTCTACCCCGGCGCGGCCACGATGGCCGACCTGGCGCGACAGGTGATCGCCGCCGCGGGCGCCCCGGTCACGGCCGTCGTCGTCGATTCCACCCTGTACACCGGTCCGACGACCGGTCCGGGGTGGGGTGTAGGTGACGCGCCCAGCCGGTACGCCGCGCCGATCACCGCGACCATGGTCGACGCCGGGCGGCGTGACCCGCGCGACGAGGGGGTACGCAGCGGCGTACCGGACCTCGACGCGGGTCGGGCGCTCGCCGCGGCGCTCGGCGTCCCCGACGTGCAGGTCGGCGCGGGCACGGCGCCGCCCGGGGCTCGGCTGCTCGGCGAGATCTCCTCCGCTCCGGTGGAGCGGATTGTCGAGCAGATGCTGAGCCTGAGCGACAACGTGCTGGCCGAAGCGCTGGCCAGGCAGGTCGCCCTCGCCGTGGGGGAACCGGCTTCCTTCGACGGCGCTGCGGCAGCCGTGCGCTCCACGCTCGAACAAGCCGGCTTCGACCTGTCCGGAGCAGTCCTGCGAGACGGCAGCGGATTGTCGACGGCGAACCGGCTCAGCCCGGCGCTGCTGAGCGACATCCTCGCCACCGCTGCTGGTGCCCCGCTGACTCCAGGCCGAGGGCTGCTTGCCGGGCTGCCGGTTGCGGCGTACGACGGGACGCTGTTCGAGCGCTTTGGCCAGAGCCCGGCCGCCGGGGTGGTCCGAGCCAAGACCGGCACGTTGAACGGTGTCAGCGCCCTGGCCGGGGTCGTCGAAACGGCGGGCGGCCGGTTGCTCGTGTTCGTCCTCGTCGCCGATCAGGTGCCGCTGGGTGGGCGGTTCCCGGCCGAGGCCGCCTTGGACGAGGTGGCGACGGCCCTGGCCGGCTGCGGCTGCCCCTGACCAGGATTCGTGTGCCGGCAGTGGCGGCGGTCGGGGAAAGGATCGCGGCGTACGGTGGCGACATGAGTTCGTTGGTCGACTGGGACCTGGCCGCAGCCACCGCCCGGCGGCTGGTCCGCCCGGGACCGGACATCTCCCTGACCGACGCGACTGCTGCGGTCACCGAGCTGCGTGCGGCCACCGACGAGGCGGAAGGGCACGTCCAGGCACTGACCCGGATGCACTCGGACGCCCCGCCGACGCCGGTCCGCGTTGTGGACCGGCCGGACTGGATCGACGTCAACTGCGCCGGAATGTCCGCGCTGCTGACACCGCTGGTGGAGCGGCTGCAGGAGCGTCAGGACAAGGCGCCCGGCCCGCTCGCGGTGGCGATCGGCTCGCGGGCGACCGGCGTGCAGGCCGGCGCCGTCCTCGCGTTTGTGGCCTCCCGGGTCCTCGGCCAGTACGACGCGCTCGGTCCCAGCGGAGGTCAGCTGCTGCTCGTCGCGCCGAACATCGTTGAGGCCGAGCGGCGGATGGACGTCAACCCGTCGGATTTCCGGCTGTGGGTCTGCCTGCACGAGGTCACCCACCGGCTGCAGTTCACCGCGGTGCCGTGGCTGGCCGACTACATGCAGGCCCAGATCGGTGAATTCGTGGCAGCTACCGACATGGATCCCGAGGTGCTCAAGGACCGGCTGCAGACTTTGCTCAGAGGCGTCGTCTCCGCCGTGCGTGACAGCGGAGGTGAGGCAGGTGACGCCGCCGGCGAAGGGATTCTCGCCCTGGTGCAGAACCCGGAGCAGCGCGCCGTACTCGACCGGCTGACAGCCATGATGAGTCTCGTCGAAGGACACGCTGAGTACGTCATGGACGAGGTCGGGCCCTCAGTCGTGCCGTCGGTGGCGACGATCCGCCGCCGGTTCAGCAAGCGCCGGGAGGGAACCAGCCCGCTGGATCGGATGCTGCGCCGACTGCTCGGTCTGGACCAGAAGATGAAGCAGTACGCCGACGGCCGCCGTTTCGTCTCCGGCGTGGTGACCGAGGTCGGGATGGACGCCTTCAACGCGGTCTGGACC
>Ga0136611_10003901_pt1 | contig 10443 bp, 7 predicted proteins | sample AntDrymUQ2232306_2_FD_106645 | JGI IMG/M metagenome (GOLD analysis project Ga0136611, IMG submission 106645) | Polar desert sand microbial communities from Dry Valleys, Antarctica - metaG UQ223 (23.06) | ecosystem: Environmental > Terrestrial > Soil > Desert | place: Antarctica: Dry Valley... | reverse complement strand
GTCCGCCCACGCCGGGCGCCGACCGGCGGGCCGAGGGCGGCTGGACGCTGGGCGAACCCGTCGTCGACCCGGGCGCCGACATCGACGACCAGAGCCTGCTGTGCGACGGCTGCCACGTGGGCCCGGCCGTCGAGGCCCGCCGTTCGGTGATCGGCCCCGCCAGCCGGGTGGCCGGCGGGGTCCGGCTCGAGGACGCCGTGCTGCTCGCCGGCGCCATCCTCGGCGAAGGCGCCGTCGTTGAGCGCAGCATCGTGGGACCGGGCGCCGTGGTCGGCGCCGGGGCCAAGGTCTCCGGGCTGTCGATCCTGGGCGAGGGCGCCGTCATCGCCGCCGGCGCCTCGGTCGACGCCGGTCGCCTCCCCCCCTGGGAGGACTGAGGGCTGCTCGGTTGTGCACGACGCCGTGACCACCACGACGGCGTCCGCGGCGGCAAGGTGGCGGCGGAGGTGGGCGATCACCTCCGGTCGCCAACGGGTGGCCAATCACCGGCACCCGCCGGGGCGGTCCCTCGGCCGCGGCGCAGCTATGAGCCGGGTGCCGTCTCGAGATCGGCCTCGTCCGGCGTGACGACCTTCAGCGGTCCGTCGCCACGCTGCCCGTTGTCGCCGCTGGTCCGGCCTTCGTCCGGCTCACGGCGCGAGTCCTCGGCCACGGCGTAGAGCGGTCGCTGCCGGGACTCAGCGAACAACCGGCCGATGTACTCGCCGAGGAGGCCGAGGCAGAGGAGCTGCACCGCTCCGACGAAGAGGACGGAGACCGTGATGGACGCCCAACCGGCGACGGTGCGTCCGAAGGCGGCGGCGATCACGGCCATGCTGGCCACAGCAAAGCAGATGATGCTCCCCAGCGCCCCTGTGTAGGTCGCGATCCTGAGCGGCGCAGCGCTGAAGCTCGTGATGCTCTCCAGGCCGAGAGCGACCATCTTGCGCACGGGGTACTTCGTGCTGCCGGCGGCCCGGGGATCGCGCACGTAGGCAACGGAGGTGCTCGAGAACCCGAGCCAGGGGATCAGCAGCCGGTAGACCTTCCTGGGCTCGGGAAGGGCGCGCAGCTCCTCGACCACGCTGGCGCTGAGCAGGCGGTAGTCGCCGGCGTTGGCCTGGACCTCGGTGCCGACCAGGCGCCGCATCAGCCAGTAGTAGACGCCGGCCGTCATCCTCTTGAAGCGTCCGTCCGACGAGCGGTCCCTGCGCACCCCGTAGACGACGTCGACGCCCTGATCGCGGGCAGCGGCCAGCATGGGCCCCAGGAGCTCCGGGGGGTCCTGCAGGTCGGCGTCGATGGTGGCCACCCATCGGCCGGTGGCGTGGTCGAGGCCGGCCGTCAGGGCGGCCTGGTGGCCCGCGTTGCGTCGAAAGCGCACGACCCGCAGCTGGGGCCAGGTTGCCCGCAGGTCGGCCAGCGCCGGCCGCGTCCCGTCGGTGCTGCCGTCATCGACGCAGAGCACCTCGTAGGGCTCGGCCAGGTCGTCCAGGACCGGCCGGAGGCGAGCGGCGAACTGCGGCAGGACCTCTTCCTCGTTGTACATCGGGACGACGACGGTGAGGGTCGGCTGGCCACCCATCTTCAAGGAGGCTAGTGCATCGGCGGGCAAGAACTACCCTGGTGTCGTTTGCCGGTACGAGCTGAGCCCGCCCCGGGGATCGGCGAACTGCCGCTCCCAGTACTCGTCGGAGACCATCTCCGGGTAGGCGGACCGGTAGGCGCCTCGAAGGGACCGGAACCGGAGGACGATCTGGGCGGCGGTGAGCACCATGTCGGACAGGAGCGAGAAGAACCGGCCGCAATCGCGATGGGCGACGAATCCCTGGTTGCCGTCGGTGCTGCGATAGAGGATGGTGTTGCGGCGAGGCGCGGCGTAGACGGCCCGGTGCTGGATCGGCACTGCGCCAGAGGGTGCCCGTCGGAGCCTGTCAGGGAGGACGTGACCGCCGAGCACGGCGATGGAGGCGAGCGTCGCCGCGGCCATCGCCACCGTGGACCTGGGGCGCACGTCGGGGACTGCCCGATGCTCGGGTCCCAGGTGGCTGATCCGCTCACCCTCGTACGACGTCACCCGGCCGTTGAGCTCGGCGTGGTCGACGCTCAGCCAGTGCTCCGGGCCCCGCAGGAACTCACGCATCCCGAACGTGATGCGGCTGGCGCTGTCGTACTTGAAGCACAGCAGGCTTCGGCCGCAGATGTTGAGGTAGCGCCAGAGCAGGTGGCGAGCCCGGAACCCGGGTACGGCCAGCACGCCGATGAGGGCGAAGTTGCGGGTGTCATAGAACCAGGTGGACGGGCCGTTCTTCCCGCCGAAGTCGTCGTGCCACAGGCCGATTCCGTTGAAGGTGACGGTGTGGGGCCCGGCGTGCATGAGGCCCCAGCACACGTCGTCGCCGCGCAGGAAGGCGGGGATGGGGTTGTCCAGGGTGAGGTCGACCGGGAACGCGAAGTACCACCAGGCCCCGTAGTCGATGCGCTCCTCCTGGTGCTCGGCTCGCTGGACGTCGTGCCAGCTGAGGAGGTCCAGCCCGCTGCCGACGGCTCGGGTCGGGTAGACGGCGCGGCCCAAGAACCGGGCCCCTGCCTCGAACTGCTCGGTCGTCGTGGTCTCGACGAGCATGGCTCCGGCGATGCACAGCTTGGGGTCCCGGGCGAAGGACATGACCTGGATCGTCCGGAAGAGGATCTCGGGATCAAAGCTCACGTCGTCGTCCATGAACAACACGTGGGTGGTGCGGGGACGGGCGCGGAAGTGGATCAGCCCCCGGGTGAACCCGCCCGCCCCACCGGTGTTGGCGCTGGGCACCACGGACACGGGCGAGGAGGCATCGGTGCGCAGCTGGAGGTTCGAGGCGTTGTCGACGACGAGGACCTCGACCCGGCCGAGGTAGCCCGGGCACGCGTCGAGCGCCCGCACGACGCGCTCGACGTTGGAGCGGACCTGGTCGCCGCGGTTGAAGGTGGTGATGACGACACCGAGGTTCGCGGCTCGCGGGGCCTCGTCGTCGGTCTGCCACCGGCCCCCGCTCACCGTGACTGGTCCGCCGAGGCTGCTGACCCGTAGGAACACAGCGCCGTCGTTCAGCTGGGCGAGGGGGGGGAGGCCGAGCTCGACCCACGTCGCCTGCCGGGGGGCCGCCTCGGTGGCGGCCACGACGGCGGGCGGGCGGTCGAGGCCATGGTGGACGACCTCGATGCGGCACGGGCCGGCGACCTCCACGGCGACGGCCAGGTGGTGGAGCGTGGTGTGGCGGCGCCACCGGCCCACGCTGAACGCGTTGAAGTAGGTGCTGAGCTCCACGACCCCGGCGGGACCCAGGCGCACCAGCCCCGTGCCCGCCGGGTGCTCGGCCTCGCCGGACGTCCTCAGGTAGAGCTCGGGGCGGGAGGACAGGTCAGGGCTGGGGAACCGGAAGCGGGCGAGGACGGTCGCCAAAAAACTCAGATCTCCTGGGCGAAGTAGCGGGATCGCCGGCTGAAGAACCAGTACCCGAGCAGGAAGGCCAGCGACGACACCAGGAGCAGGCCGCCGAGGGTGGCCAGTCCGGGAGGCCGGCCGTCGTAGAGGATCGTCCGGTAGGCGATCGTGAAGCGGGCCATCGGGTTGGCCAGCAGGATCGTGCGCAGCGGCACGCTGATGCCGAGCAGGTCCAGGTCGTTGGTCACGGCCCGCTCGGTGTAGACGATCGGCGTCACGAAGAACCACACGGTGAGGGCCAGGCCGGTGAGGTAGGGGACGTCGCGGCTGCGGACGCTGGCGGCCGACAGGAACAGCGCTATGCCGGTGATGAAGAGCGTCTCCAGCACCATCACCACCAGCAGCCAGGGCGTCAGGTGCAGGACGAAGTACCCGAAGGCGATGAGCAGGACGTTCACCACGACGAGCTCGATCCCCAGGGTCACCAGCAGCGAGATGACCGAGGCGAACACGATCAGCTCGCGAGGGAAGTACACCTTGCCGATGAGCTGGCGGGCGGCCACCATCGACGTCGTGGCGCCCAGGATGCTGTTGGCGAAGTAGTTCCAGGGCAGGAGCCCCGCCACCAGGAAGAAGGCGAAGGCGTCGTTCCCGCTCGGGTGCCCCGGAGGGGGGCTCTGCTTCAGGATGACCCCGAAGACCAGCGTGTAGCAGAGCGTGATCACCAGCGGGTTGAGCAGCGACCAGCCCCAGCCCAGCACCGACCGCCGGTAGCGGGTCCGCAGCTCGCGCAGCGTCAGGTTCCGCAGGAGCTCCTTGTGGGTGAACGCCTGGCGCAGGTCGGCGATCACGCCTCGACGTCCCAGACGCCGCCGAGGGCGACCAGGCCCTCGTCGTCAGCGTGGGGCTGCGGGTCGACCTCGAACTCGAGCTGGTCGGTGGCGTCGAGGAGCTCCTGGGTGCTCTCGTCGACGAGCCAGGTGTGCAGCACGTAGGAGCCGGGCAGCAGCGGCAGCTCGCCGATCTGGTAGGTGAGCTGCCCGCCGTGACTGAGCCGAGCGGCGAGCCCGGGGTGGGAGCGGGTCGAGACCTGGCTCACCATGATCCCGTCGGAGCGCCGGATGTCGATGCCGACCACCTGGCGGTGGTCTCCTGTGACGGGATCGAGCGACAGGCGGATGGTGAGCTTGTCCCGAGGCAGGGGCCGCGCGCCCGCGGGGACGACCAGCTCGGCGGCCCGGATCCGTGCCGCGCCGGTGCCGAAGCGCAGTCGTCCCGCGTCGTCGACCACGGCGTCGTGGTGGAGCGACCGCTGGTACTGCTCGATGACGTCGTCCGTCGGCCCGACCGCCCGCAGGACGCCCCCGTCGACCCAGGCCAGCTCGCTGCACATCTGGCGGACCAGATGGAGGTCGTGGCTGACGATCACCACGGTGCGGCCGCCGGCCCGCAGCTCCGCGATCTTCTCGGCGCAGCGACGCTGGAACTCACCGTCGCCCACCGAGAGCGCCTCGTCGAGGAGCAGCACGTCGGGCTCGACGTTGACGGCCACCGCGAACCCGAGTCGGGCGAACATGCCCGAGGAGTAGGTCTTCACCTGGTTCTCGATGAACTGGGCGAGCCCCGAGAAGGCCACGATCTCATCGAACCGGCTGTCGATCGTCTTGCGCGACAGGCCCAGGATCGAGCCGTTCAGGTAGATGTTCTCCCGTCCTGTCAGGTCCGGGTGGAAGCCGGCGCCCAGCTCCAGCAGGGCGGACACCTTGCCCTTCACCTCGACCTCGCCAGCGTCGACCACCAGGATGTTGGCCATGAGCTTGAGCGAGGTGCTCTTGCCGGCCCCGTTGGAGCCCACGAGCCCGAAGGTGGTCCCCTCCTCGATCTCGAAGCTCACCTCGGACAGGGCGGTGAAGTCGGTGTAGCGCCCCTGGCCGCGGTGCAGCACCCTGGACTTCACCGAGTCATTGCGCTCGTTCCAGATCCGAAAGGTCTTGGTGACCTCCCGGAAGCTGACTGCCGCGGTCATCCGAGCGGATCGGTGAAGAAGGCGGGAACCGGGTCGCCGCTGCTGAGGCACCCGAGGAAGCGCCCGCCGGCCTCGAGGGCCTCTTTGATGGTGACGTCCATGTCGAGGTAGCGGTAGGTCCCCAACCGCCCGAGGAACGTCGTCCGCTCGGCGGTGCGGGCCAGTTCGACATAGCTGCGCAGCTGCGCCTTCTCCCTGACCTGGCGGATGGGGTAGTACGGGATGTCCAGCGGCCCGCAGGCCCGGCTGAACTCGCGGTAGATCACGGTCCGGTCGTGCCGCTCCCAGGGGGCGAAGTGCTTGAACTCAGTGATCCGGGTGTGCGGCACCGTGGCGTCGCAGTAGTTCATGACGGGGCACCCCTGGTAGTCACCGTCGTGGCGCTCCACTTCGAAGTCGAGGGTGCGGTACCCCAGGGGGCCGAACTCGTCGTCGAAGTAGGTGTCGATCGGCCCGGTCCAGAAGCAGTGGTGGTAACCCGCGAGCTCGCCGCGGTGGACCCGCCGGCCCAGCTGCACGGCGATGTCCGGGTGGTCGAGGATCCCCTCGACCAGCGCCGTGTACCCGTCGACCGGAATGCCCATGAAGGGGTGGTCGAAGTAGGTGTCGTCGTAGTTGAACCGGACGGGCAGCCGCTTCAGGATGCTCGCCGGCAGCTCGCTCGGGTCGACGCCCCACTGTTTGCGGGTGTATCCGTCGAAGAACGCCTCGTAGAGCTCCTTGCCGAGGAACCGCAGCCCTTGGTCCCGGAAGCTGACGGGCTCCTCGATCGTCGCGTCGCCGAGCGAGGCCACCAGGTCCTGGGCCTGGCCGGGCGAGAGGGTCTTCCCGAAGAACTGGTTGATGGTGAGGAGGTTCACCGGTAGGGAGTACACGTGTCCCTGAGCCGTGGCCTTGACCTTGTGCGAGTACGGCTCGAACCGCCCGAAGCGGTTCACGTAGTCCCACACGTGGCTCCACTGGGTGTGGAAGATGTGGGGGCCGTACACGTGCAGCATCACGTCGGTGTCGGCATCGCGCTCGGTGTGGCAGTTGCCGGCCACGTGGTCGCGGTCGTCGAAGACGTCGACGTGGTGCCCCGCCTCGGCGAGCACCCGGGCGACGACCGCGCCTGAGAAGCCGGCTCCGGCGACGGCGACCTGCAGCGGCACCCTAGGCCCGGCCCGGATGCTGGTCGGCGGCCCGCGCCGCCTCACCGAACTGGCGGTGCCAGTAGGCGTCGCTCGTCAGCGCCGGGTAGGCGTCCCGGTACTCCCGCTTGAGGTCGTCGAAGCGGCGGGAGATGCGGGCGGCGGTGCGCACCATCTGGCCGAGCAGGGTGAAGAACCGCTTGCGGTCTCGCCGGACGACAAAGCCCTCGGCCGTCGGCTCGTAGCGGTAGAGCACCTCCTCCCGGGCCAGCACGCCGACCGGCGACCAGCTGCCGAGGTCGAGGGCCACCGGCGGCCGCCTGGTCAGCCGGGCCGGCAGCAGATGGCCCGACAGGCAGAGGATGGACATGACCCCCCCGATCTTGGGGATGAGGCGCGACTGCGGCTTGTAGGCGCGGACGCCCAGCTCGGCCCGCTGCAGGGGCGCGGGTCGCTCCCCCTGGTGCCGGCGGATGTCGCGGTTGACCTCCTCGTGGTCCATGGCCAGCCACGCCGCGGGGCCCTCGAGGAACTGGCGGGTCCCTTCGATGTGGGCCGAGGCGGTGTCGTACTTCATGGCCAGGAGCATCCGGATGGTTTGGTACGTGAACCGGAGCGTGAGGTGGAACGCCGAGAACCGCTCCGAGGCCAGAAGGCTGACGAGCGGGATGTTCCGGGCGTCGTAGTAGAAGGCCGGAGGGCCGTTCTTCTGGGCGAAGGACTGGTGCCACACGCCGATTCCGTTCAGGGTGACCGTGTGGTTGCCGGCGTGGCGGACGCCGAAGCAGATGTCGTCACCCCGGACGAAGACCGGGAGCGGGTTCGTCGCCCCGATGGACATCGGGAAGGCGAAGTACCACCAGGCTCCGTATCCGGCCGGGCGCTCCACCTCGTTCTCGACCAGCTTCTGCCAGTCGCGCAGGTCGATGTCCCGGCCGATGGCCCGGACCGGGTGCATCGACTCGGCCAGGAAGGCCGCCCCGGCCTCGAACTGCACGTGCTGGGTCTCCTCCAGCAGCATGGCCCCGGCGACGCACAGCTGCGGGTCGCGTGCGTACGACAGGAGCTCGAGCGTGCGGAAGAGGATCTCGGGGTCGAAGCTGATGTCGTCGTCCATGAACACGACGTGGCTGACCTCGCCGGCCGCCCGGAGGCGCATCAGCCCCCGGGCGAAGCCGCCCGCGCCGCCGAGGTTCCGGTTCGGGATCACGGTGATCGGAGCGTCGGCGGGCAGCACCAGCTCGACGTTGCTGGCGTTGTCGACGACCAGCACCTGGAGGCGGGCGCTGCACGACGGGGTGTCCTTCAGCCCCGTGGCCAGCCGGGTCAGGTTCCGATCGAGGTACTGGGGGCGGTTGTAGGTGGTGATGACCACCCCGAGCTGGACCTCACGAGCCGGCACGTCCGGGGTGCTGACGGCGCCGCCGAACACGACGGCCTCGTCACCGAGCCCCCGGAACCGGAGGTAGAGGAGCCCGTCGCCGAGCTCCTGGAGTGGCGGCGCCTCGAGGTGGAACCACGTCCGCTCGTCGGCCCGGTAGATCCCGGCCGCGACCACCCGGGGATCGCGGTTGGGGTGGTTGAGCACGACCTCGACCTCCAGCTCGCCGGAGGCCTCGAACTGGAGCACGACCTGGTCGACGGTGGTGTGCCGGCGCCACTTCCCCACGCTGAACCCGTTGAAGTACGTGTCGAACAGCGCGGATGAACCGCGAAGGAGGTGGACCTGGTGGGCCGCGTGCGAAAACCACGAACCGCCGACGCAGTTCACGTACAGCTGGGTCTGCGGGCACAGGTCGAGCGTGGGGAGCAGGAGCCGCTGCAGCGTCGTCATCGGCGGCGTGTGCGGGCCTCCGCGGCGGCCACGAGCGGCGACCGCGGCGGCACCCCTCGACCGGGCGGGACCGTCGGACACGCTGCCTCCACTGGCTTCGGACGTCACCGCTGCTCCTGAGCACCCGGGCTACGCACGCGGGGGCTCCGCGGGCGCCGAAGGACGATTTTCACAGGTTGCCCCACCTCGTCTCAAGTTGGCCGAACGTCCGGCCCTCTGGAGGAGACCGCAGTTTCCCCGATCAGGGGTCGGCATGGCCATCGGACGAGTTCATGGTGGCACACATCCCTGCGAGGTCGACATCACCGGCACCTAACATCCGAGCCATGGCCGGCAGAGCGATAGGTGAGCTGGCCCGGATCCTGCGGGCCAAACGGCTCCGCTGGACGCTGCGCGACAAGTTCCTGCGGGCCGTCGAGGAGGTCGTCGTCCCCGGTCAGGCCGACCATGTCCGCGAGCTGGAGCGCCTGGGCCAGGAGGTCACCCGGCTGGACGAGCGGTTGCGTCTGGAGGTGGGAGCGCTGGGCCAGCGCCTCGAGGAGCAGGTCAGGGCGGAGGCGCAACGGATCATCGACCAGACCCACGGGTACGAGGTGCGCACCCGCCGCGACCTGACCTACGCCGGTGATGCCCAGGCGGCCCGTGAGAGCGCGGACTTCGTCCGCGACCACATGGCCGCGGCCCGCCATCTCGGCCATCCCCACGCCACCCTCGAGCACGGCCTCTCCCTCGCCCCGTCGGGGGGCATGGCCTTGGAGTTCGGCGTCTACACCGGGACGACCCTCACGATCATCGCCGCAGCCCGTGGGAGCCGGCTGGTGTACGGCTTCGACTCCTTCGAGGGTCTTCCCGATCACTGGCGCGCCGGGTTCGCTGCCGGGACCTTCGCACTGGACGCCCCGCCCGTCGTCCCCGGCGCCGACCTGTTCCCGGGCCTTTTCGACGAGGTGCTGCCAGGCTTCTTGCAGACCCACCCGGGTCCGGTGGACTTCCTCCACGTCGACGCCGACCTGTACTCCTCGGCCACAACCATCCTCGAGAACGTCGGTCCACGCCTCCGTCCCGGCAGCGTCATCGTCTTCGACGAGTTCTTCAACTACCCGGGCTGGCGGGAACACGAGTACCGAGCGTGGACCGAGCACGTACGCCGGACTGGCCTCACCTTCCGCTACGAAGCCTTCACCATCGACAACGAACAGGTCGCCGTCTCGATCATCACCGGGCCGGAGGACGCCACCGCGCGGCAGGCTGGCGAGGGGCGTGGCGCCCTCGACGAGGACCGGCGTGCCGCAGGCGAGCCCCGTCCCGCCATCGATAGCTCCACAGGAGCAGGGTCAGGCGCCGGGTAGGCCATGTCAGCGCACGGCATCCATGGAGCCTCGACCGCGATCCCCAAGGCGGACCAGGCGACGCCGACGACGGCTCCCGTCAAGGAGCGAGCGTCGCCGCAACCACGTCCGGCGATGTCCGGGGCCTGGAGCTCGGTGCTGCTCTCGATGCTCGTCACCGGCGGGCTGTACGCGCTGCACTTCATCCAGAACCGCCGCTTCTACTTCGTCGACGACCGCGTCGGGGATGCGCTGCCCAAGCTGATGGACATCGGCCGGTCGGTGAGCGCCGGCGAGTGGCCCTGGCTGACGACGGACGCGGTGAACAGCGGTGCGCACGCCATCGAGTACCAGAACGCGGTCTTCAACCCGCTCATGGTTGCGCTCAGCGTGCCGCTGTCACGCATGCACGACATCGCGCTCGGCTCCTTCCTGGTGGTGCTCGTGCACGCGCTCCTGCTCGCCGCCGCCGCCGCCTGGCTGGGGCGGCTGCTGGGGCTGCGCGCCGCCTGGGCCGTCGCCTTCGCCGTCTCCTGCGCCTTCCAGCCGTACACCGTGCTGTGGGGCGCAGCGGCGTGGCTGCAGGCCGTGTCGTCGTTCGCGTGGTTCGTCCTGGCGGTGGCGGCCGCCGTCGCCTTCCACACCAGGCCGAGGCGCCGCTACGGCTGGACGTTGCTGCTGGCGACCTACGGCTGCTTCACGAGCGGCTGGCCCCTGGCCAT
>Ga0136611_10003900_pt1 | contig 10443 bp, 7 predicted proteins | sample AntDrymUQ2232306_2_FD_106645 | JGI IMG/M metagenome (GOLD analysis project Ga0136611, IMG submission 106645) | Polar desert sand microbial communities from Dry Valleys, Antarctica - metaG UQ223 (23.06) | ecosystem: Environmental > Terrestrial > Soil > Desert | place: Antarctica: Dry Valley... | reverse complement strand
CTCCTGCGCTTCGGTCAGGAGGCCGACCCCGACGGCCTGCTCAGCGAGTCTTTCAACCTGCTGCTCACCAACATCGTGTTCGCTGGTCTCGGCACCACCCAGGCCAAGTCGATTGCCGTGGTCTCGGCCGGCGAGGGCGAGGGAAAGTCGACGTGCTGCGTGGGCCTGGCCCGGGCTGCGGCCAGCCTCGACTTCGACGTGCTCCTGGTCGACGGCGACCTGCGGCGGCGGCGCCTGTCCTCCATGCTCGGCCTGGCCATCGACGACGACGGCGGGTTCTCTCAGCTGCTCACCGAGGGCTCGCGGGGCTGGACGAGGGACGCGGTGGGCACCCAGCTGGCCGACGGCCTGCGCACCGTCGCCGCCGGCCGCCACGTCGACCGACCGGCGGCGTTGCTCAGTGGTTCGGTGCCCGCCTTCGAGCGCTGGGCCACCCAGGCCTACTCGGTGGTGGTGTTCGACACCCCGCCCGTGTCGGTGGGCGCTGATGCCTCGCTCATCGCCGCCGCCGCCGAGGAGGTCGTGCTGGTGGTCAACGTCCGCACCGTGCGGCGGGGCACGCTGCAGCAGACCATTGACCAGCTGCAACGAGTTCACGCCAACGTGGTCGGCATTGTGCTCAACCGCACCGACCCGAGCACCGGCCCCCAGGCGTACTACACCGATCGGCCGGCTCGGCGGGGGGGCCGCCACGCCGAGGGAGAGGTGCCGTGAGCCTGGCGCTGGAGCTTGATCACGATCACCTCGACAAGCTGCCCGACACCCGACAGGGTCGGTGGAGCGGAGCCTGGTCCCTTCTGGCCGGGGGGCTGGCGGTGCTCCTCGGCGCGCTCTACCCCCTCAGCGTCGCGCTGATCGGGCCCGCCGGTCTGCCGATCCTGGTCATCGGTGTCGTCTTGCTGGCGATCTCCCTGCGGTGGCCGGGCGTCGGCGTCGCCGTCGCCTTTGTGCTGACCTCCTCGCCGGTCGATCTCGTCAACGCCCCGGGGTGGCTCCCCGCCGCTGTCTGGACGGCGATGCTCCTGGCCCTGCTGCTCCTGCGCCCGGCGTCCGGAGCCGGAGGCGGTCTCGACCACGGCTCTTCCCTTCCCCCGCTGGCCGTCCCCCTCCTGGTCTACGGCGGCACCGTGCTGGTGGCCTACGCCGCCTCGCCCGCCCACGACCTCGGGCTCCCGATCCTGCGCAGCACGGTCACGGGGATCTTGCTCTTCCTGGTGGCGGCGCTCGCGCTGCGCTCTTGGTCCGACCTCACCACGGCGCTCCTCGGCACGTCCGGTGCTGCGGTGCTCGCCGGCGGCCTGGCCACCCTGCAGCACCTGCTCGGGGTGTCGAGCGGCGTCGGCTTCGTCACCTCGACGGGCGAGCTGGTGGGCCGGGTCACCGGCGGTTTCGGCCACCCAAACCTGCTCGCCGGCTTCCTCGTGGTGCTAGTGCCGCTGACCTTCGCCGCCGCCGTGGTCGACCGGCGGTGGCGCCTGCTCCACCTCGCCGGCCTCGTCCTGTCTCTCGGGGGCATCTACGCCAGCTTCTCGAGGGGCGCCCTGCTGGCCGTGGCCCTCGTGCCGCTCTTCCTCCTGCGGGGGCGGTGGCTGCTGCTGCTCGCTCCCATTGGAATCCTCGCCCTTGGTTTCGCCGTCCCGTCGGTGCTCACCGAGCGGTTCGCCCTGGGCGGCGGGAACGGGGCCGAGCTTGCCAGCCGAAGCGACATCTGGCGCACGGCGGGGGCCGTCTGGGTCGAGCGCCCGCTGTTCGGCACGGGCCTCGGCGGCTTCTCCGGCGAGTACGCCGCTGTGAGGGTGGTGGGCAAGCAGTTCCTGCCGAACACCAATTTCAAACCGCCCCCGCACGCCCACAACCTGCCGCTCCAAATCCTGGCCGAGCAGGGCCTGGTCGGCTTCGCCGCCCTTGGCGCAGTGGCCGCCGCCAGCGTGTCGGCAGCCCTGCGCCTGCGTCGAGCTGCCGACCGGCGCATCGCCGTGCTGGGATCTGCGGTCTTGGCGTCGGTCGTCGGCCTGTTCGTGCACAACCTGTTCGACGTGACGCTGCTCGAGAACGCCGGGGTGCAGCTGTGGGGCGTCCTCGGCATCCTCAGCGCCCTGGTGACTCTCCGGCACTCCAGCACCGATGGCGCCTGACCCCGGGTCGGCCCGCTTCGACCTGTCGGTCTGCGTGGTGTCGTGGAACGGTCGCCGACACCTCGAGCGCTTGCTCCCCTCGCTCCCGGCGGCGGTCGGCTCGCTCACCACCCAGGTGATCGTGGTCGACAACGGCTCGACCGACGGCACGGCCGAGCTGTTGGCCCGCCACCCCGCGGTGGTGGTCCAGCGCAACCCGGACAACCGGGGCATCACGCGAGCCCGCAACCAGGCGCTGCTCCTGGCCCGGGGGGCCATGGTCGTCATGCTCGACGCCGACACCGTGCCCCAGCCGGGATCGCTGGCCGCCCTGGTGGCCCACCTCGACGCCAACCCTGCAGTCGGCCTGGTCGGCGCCCAGCTGCTGAACCCCGACGGCAGCATTCAGGAGTCGTGCCGCACGGTGCCGTCACCCCTCCTGCCCTTTCTGCGCCGGCCGCCCTTCGACCGCCTCTTCGAGCACTCGTCCCTGGTCGACCGGCACCTGATGCGCGACTTCGACCACGCCGGCTCCCGGCGCGTCGACTGGGTGATGGGGGCGTGCCAGTGCTACCGGGCCGACTTGCTGCCCGTCCTCGGCGTCTACGACGAGCGGATCTTCTCCCACGGCGGCGAGGACACCGATTGGTGCCTGCGGGTGTGGAAGGCCGGCCTGGAGGTCCACTACGTGCCCGCAGCCCGGGTCGAGCACGCCTACGGCCACTTCACCCGCAAGAACCCGTTCACCAAGCAGGCCCTGCGGGCTGTCACCGACTATTACCGCATGCTCTGGAAGCATCGCGACGCCCGCCACGGCGTCGATCGCTGGCTGAGGTGACCGGCGCCGGCCGGCCCCTGTTCTTCTACTCAGCCTGGCCCCTCGGTTACCACAACGTCGAGGCCGAGCGGAAGGCCGTGCGGCTGGCCGAGGAGGGCTACGACGTCGTGTACGCCACCGGGGTGGGCACCCGCAACCCCCGCCTCAGCCGGCTGCCCAAGCTCATCGACCGGGTGGGGCGCAAGCTCACCGGCGGGTCGGGTGGAGCCCCGGCGGGGGTGAACGGGCTGCGCACCGCCGCCGTCGCCGTCGCCCCGCCACGCCAGGTCGCCTCCGTCCGCCGCCTGAACGAGCGGTGGCTCGAGCGCCAGCTGCGAGGAGCGATCGAACCCTGGGCTGACGCCGTGGCCTGGATCCGCTGGCCCACCCAGGAGCTGGTGACCGCCCTCGGCCGGCTCCGCCCCGCCCTGCTGGTGTACGAGTCAGTTGACGCCAACCACCTGTCGCCCGGCATCGAGGGCCGGTGGCGGCCGATCTTCGAGGAGGCCGAGCGGGCGTTGGTCGGCCTGGCGGACCTCGTCGTGGTGCCCGGCGCCGTGCTCGCCGAGCGCTACCGGCCCTGGGGCACCCCCGTGTCCGTGCTGCCCCACGGCGTCGACCTCGGCCCCTGGCGGCCGGAGCGGGAGCCCCGTCAGCAGGTGACGCTCGGCTTCATCGGCACCCTCGACTACCGCCTTGACCTCCCGGCCCTGCGCCACATCGCCCAGGCCCGGCCCGCCTGGCGCCTCCGCCTCATCGGGCCGGTGCAGGAGGGGTTCGTGGCGGCGGCGCTGGCCGACCTCCCGAACGTCTCGGTGGAGGCTCCCGTCCCCCCGACCGCGGTGGCGGGACTCAGCATGCGCTTCGATGTCGGTCTGCTGGCTTACCGCGACCACCCCCACTTCACCTCGATGGCCCCCGTCAAGGCCCTCGAGCTGCTGTCCGCCGGCACCCCAGTGGTGGCCCGCCGGAACCCAGCGCTGGCCGAGCTTGCGCCGTTCGTGCGCTTCGCGGCGACGCCGGCCGAGTACGTCAGCCAGATCGAGGCGGCGATGGCCGAGGACTCGGCGACCCTGGCCGAGGCCCGGCGCACCGAGGCGGGGCGCCACACCTGGGGCGGCACTCTCGACGCCATGTGCCGCCTGCTCGAGGACCGGTTCCCCCGGTGACCGGGCCGCCGAGCTTCCTCGTGGTCGTCTGCACCCGTGACCGTCCCGCCCACCTCGCCACCACCATCGCCGCACTCGATGCCCAGAGCTGGAAGGACTTCGAGGTCCTGGTGGTCGACCAGAGCCGACCGCCGAACCCGGTTCTGGCCGATCGGGCTGCGGACGATCCGAGGCTCCGGGTGATCTGTGACACCGGCGTGGGCCTCTCCCGATCGCGCAACCTGGCCTGCAGGCAGGCCGCCACTGACTGGCTGGTCTACCTGGACGACGACTGCCGTCCCGAGCCGGGATGGGCCGCAGCCCTGCAGGAGGCCCTCAGTCGAGCGGGTGATGTGGACATGGTGACTGGGGCAGTGGGTGGGGCCGGGCCTCCGGCAACCGGTGACTACCTCGAGGTCACCACGTACGCCGTCGTCGACGAGGCGGTGATCTCCGGACGATGGACGCCGCCATGGAAGGTCGGGCTTGGGGTGTGCATGGCGGTGCGCCGCTCCTCCGTGGAACGGCTCGGCGGGTGGGACGAGCGACTCGGGGTCGGCAGCGAAGGGCCGTTCGGGGCCGCCGAGGACGTCGATCTGAACTACCGGCTGCTCCGGAGCGGCGGGAAGGCGATGGTCACCCCCACCGTTCGGGTCTGGCACGAGCAGTGGCGGGCGGCGACAGAGCTTGCGCCGCTGTATGAGCGCTACATGGCGGGATGGTGCGGGTTCGCCATGAAGCACCTGCGCGGCGGCGACATCGCCGGTGGCCTGTGGCTCTGGGGTCTCGGTCTCACCGACGCTCTTCGGATGCTCGCCAGCGCCGGCCGTCGCCGGTCGCGACTGCGCCTGCACGTCGGCCTGGCCAAGCTGCGCGGCCTGGTCGTGGGCACCGTGGCTGGTGTGACCAGAAGGTGGTGAGCGCTTCCCCTGATTGACCGGGAATACTGTCGTCTGGGGCATGGAAGACAAGGCCGTCCGTTCGTTGCCTTGGGCGTTCCTGTCCAACATCGCCAAGAAGCTGCTGACCCTGGGCACCACGGTGGTGCTGGCTCGGCTCTTGGCGCCCGACGACTTCGGGGTCGTGGTGGCCGGCACCGTCGCCGTCGGAGCGCTGACTGCGTTCACTGACCTCGGGGCCGGCGGTGTCCTCGTCGTCCGCCAGGAGCTCAGCCATCGGGACAAGCGCTGCATCCTCGGGTTGATGCTCGTCATGTCAGCGGTCAGCACCCTGGTCATCGCCGTTGCCGCACCACACATCGCTGGCTTCTTCGGAGATCAGCGGATCACCGCAGTGCTGCGCGTCCTGTTGGTCACCGTTGCGCTGGGCGGCTTCAGCTGGTTCTACGAGAACCTCCTCACCCGCGAGCTGGAGTTCCGCAAGCGCTTCCGCTGCGAGGTGGCTCAGGCGGTGGTGCTCGGCACCACCTCCATCGTGCTGGCAGCCCAGGGTCTGGGCTACTGGGCCGTGGTCGTGGGCACCCTGGCGGGCTGGGCTACTTACACCGTCGCGCTCCTGGTGACCACGCCGTACCGGGTCCGGCCCGCTTTCGATCCCCGGGTCCTGCGGGAGCTGGTACGTCAGGGGAAGGGCTTCAACCTCGAAGGTGCGGTGTCCATGCTCCAGTCCAGCGCCGACTACCTGGCCGTCGGCCGGGTCCTTGGCTCCGGTCAACTCGGTTTCTACTCGATGGGCTACCGGGTGGCCGAGCAGGGGTACTGGGCCGTGGCCGAGGTCGTGGGCCGGGTCTCGATCCCCGCCTTCGCCCGGATGCGCCAGAGGGGTGAGGACGTCACCGCTGCCTTCGTCCGCACCCTCCAGCTGGTGACGCTGCTGTGCTGTCCTCTCGGGGTCGTGCTCAGCGGGGTAGCCGCACCTTTTACCCAGGCGATCTTCGGCGACCGGTGGCTCCCCATGTCGGCGCCGCTGGCCGTCCTTGGGCTGTGGGCCGCAGCTCGTCCGATCCAGTACACGATGAGCTGGTACCTGGCCTCCCAGGATCGGGCAGGGCTCGCAGCCACGGGGTCGCTCTCGTTGCTGGTTGTGCACGTGCCGCTGCTCTTCCTTGCTGCTCGCAGCGGTGGCATCGTGGCCGTCGCCTGGGTGATGCTCGGTCATTCGATGGCATCTGCAGTGGTCTACGGGTGCATCCTGCGCCGCTGGATGGGCGTGGGGCTGCGCCGCCAGCTTTCAGCCATCCGCTCAGTCGTCATCGCCGGGGGGCTCAGTTGGATCGCCACGCGCCTCGTGGCGGGGATCGACGCCCTGGGCCCGACGACCGCCCTGCTGACAGCGGCCGCTGCCGGCCTGGCGGTCTACGGGCTGGTGCTCATGGTCCTCGAGCCGGTGGCGCTGCGGGACCTCCGAGCGAAGGGCGCCAGGCTGCGACCGGTCCGCTCTGAAGGGACCTGATGCCGGGGGTTTCCCAGCCTCCGCGGAGTGCTGCCGGTCACCACCATCACAAGGCTAATGGGGCAGTTGCGCCGGACCGTCGCTCAACCTTTGAGGATGGCGGGCCGAAGACTCGCAGATGCAACGTTCCAGCCGACAGCGCCGTCGTCCGCTCTTCATCGCCGGCACCGTGGCCGCAGGGCTCTTGTCCATCGCACTGTCGTCCAAGGCTGGCTCGGCGGCGACGGTGCCGCCGGTAATGCCGAATGTCGGAGCGGTGACCGACCTGACGTGGGGGATCAGCCCCGCCGAGATGGATCGCACGGTGAGCGTGCTGGTCGACACGGGCGTGCGTTCGGTGCGGCTGAACGCCAACTGGAGCTCGGTGGAGCGCACCGGCAAGGCGAGCATGGACGCCTGGGCGCTGGAGACGCTCGACACCGCGGTCACCAAGGCCCGCAACGCAGGTCTTGAGGTGCTCATGCCGATCTCCGACGGGGTCCCCTACTGGGCTTCGGGTGATCCGAAGAAGTCGGGGGGTACCTGGGAGAAGACGTGGCGCCCCACCAACATGAGCGACTACGGCGACTTCGTGCGGTTCATCGTGGGGCGGTACAGCCCGCTCGGGGTGTCCAGCTATGAGATGTGGAACGAGCCGAACCACCCCAGGTTCTGGCCATCGGGGGTGAACGCCGCCGAGTACACCGAGATGCTGCGGGCCGGGTCGGCTGCGGTACGCCAGGCAAACCCGAACGCCAAGGTCCTGCTCGGAGGTCTGTCGTCCAACGACCACACCTACCTGGCTGCCCTCTACGCTGCCGGAGCCGGCCCCCTCTTCGACATCGCCGCCATCCACCCCTACACCGGGTCGGTCGATCCCGATCTCTGCTGGACCGACGCCACGGGCAAGAAGGCCAAGGACGCCTTTTGCGGCATCGAGGCCGTTCGCGACCTGATGGTTGCCAACGGCGACACCGCAAAGCCGATCTGGCTGACCGAGTTCGGGTGGTCGACCGCCAGTGCCACCTACGGCGTGACCGAGGCGCAGCAGGCCAGCTTCTTGACATCGGCCTACACCTGGCTGTCCAGCCGTCCGTACGTGACGAACACCTTCTGGTACCAGCTGCGCAACGTGTACTGGCTGAACGACGCGTCCAGTGACCTCGAGGCCAACTACGGGGTCCTCCGGGTCGACTACTCGCCCAAGCCCGCCGCCGCCGCCCTGAAGAGCGTGGCCGCCAACCAGGCGCCCCGCACGGACGACACGACGACGACGTCCTCCTCGACGGCGCCCACCACGACCGCTACGACAGTTGCGCCCGCCACGACCACGACGACGGTCGCACCGACTCCGACCAAGCGCAAGCCTCATCGCTGAGCAACGGGTTACGAGCCAGCCGCTGAGACACGGCGGCGGGCTCGAGCACTTGGGGATCACCTCGCGCCTTTGCGGCGATCGGACTCTGGTTGCGCAGGAGGCGCACCGAGGAGGATGGCGCAGTCGAGTCCGATCACTGCGCCTCCGGTTGTGCTGGCCATGCGGTCGGTCTCGGCCCAGCAGGGATCGCTCCCCGCTCCGGTGAGGGCCGAACTGGACAGAGGGGCCATCGCCCCAACCCCTGCTCAAGTACGGGTCGCTTGCCGCCGACCACCGGGCGATGCAGCGCATCGCACGAGGACGACGATCGGCTCTCGGTGCTGTTGTCGCCATGCTGGTGCTCGGCGCCTTTGCCGGAGGGATCACCAACGGGGCTGAGGCGGAGGCCGTGCCCACGCCGACCATCGGGATGGTTTCCGACCTGACGTGGGGGATCAGCCGAGCCGACATGGACCGCACCGTGAGCATGCTCAGCGCCTCGGGCGTGAGGAGCGTGCGGCTGAACATCAGCTGGAGCGGCGTCGAGCGGGACGGCAAAGGCATCATCAACACGGGCTGGCTGGCCGAGATCGATGCGGCCGTCTCAAAGGCCCGGGCCGCCGGCATCGAGGTGCTGATGCCGATCGCCGACGGCGTGCCCTATTGGGCGTCGGCCGACCCGGCCAAGAGCGGTGGCAGCTGGAACACGATGTGGCGCCCGACGAGCGTCAGCGACTACGGCGACTTCGTCGAGTTCGTGGTCCGGCGGTACAGCCCGCTCGGGGTGAGCAGCTTCGAGATCTGGAACGAGCCCAACCACCCCTACTTCTGGCCCTCGGGGGTCAACGCCACCGCCTACACCGACCTGCTGCGAGCGGGGTCGGCCGCGGTGCGGCGGGCCAACCCAGCGGCCAAGGTCGTGCTCGGCGGACTGACAGCGAGCGACAGCGCCTACATGACCGCCCTCTACGCCGCCGGCGCCGGACCTATGTTCGACATCGCCGCCATTCACCCCTACACCGGTGGTAACGCACCAGGCCAGTGCTGGCTCGACAGCACCGGCGTCAAGTCGAAGGACGCCTTCTGTGGGATCGAGGCGGTGCGCGACGTGATGGTGGCCAAAGGCGACTCGGCCAAGCCCCTCTGGCTCACCGAGTTCGGGTGGTCATCGACCACCGCCACCTACGGGGTCACCGAGGCGCTGCAGGCCACCTACCTCACTGAGGCTTTCGCCTGGCTGGCCACCCGCCCCTACGTGACCAATGCCTATTGGTACGGGTTCCGCAACACTGCCTGGCTCGGCAACGACCCCGCCGGCTACGAGGCCAACACCGGCCTGCTGCGCACGGACTTCACGCCCAAGCCCGCCCATCTCGCCTTACAGGCGCTGGTGGCGGCTCGTGCGCTCCTCGCCCCCATCACGCTGCCGCCCATCACGCCACCGCCCACGACCGCCGCCGGCTACGTCATGGTCACCGCGGCCGGCCAGGTCTTCGCCTTTGGCGGCGGCCGCGCCCTGGGGAATGGGGGCCCGGGGACCGTCGACATCGAGCCCACCCCGAGCGGTGCCGGCTACTGGCTGGTCGAGGGCGGCGGCACGGTCCTCGCCTTTGGCGACGCCGTCCACCGTGGCCAGGTGAAGGGCGGGACCCTCGGCGTGGGTGAGCGCATCACCAGCCTGTCCCGCACGCCCTCGGGGGCCGGCTACTGGCTGTTCTCCACTCGCGGGCGGGTCCTGGCCTTTGGCGACGCCGTCAGCCGTGGTGACGCGCTGGCCATCCCGCTGAACGGGCCGATCCTCGACTCGGTGCCCACGCCCTCGGGCCGGGGGTACTACATGGTCGCCTCCGACGGCGGCATCTTCGCCTTTGGCGACGCCCGCTTCGCCGGTTCCACCGGCGCCGTCCGGCTCGACGCCCCGGTCCAGTCGGTGGTGCCCGATCCGGATGGGGTGGGCTACTGGCTGGTGGCCGCCGACGGCGGGGTCTTCGCCTTCGACGCCGGCTTTCGAGGCTCGCTCGGCGGCGTCCGCCTCAGCCGGCCCGTCACCGGCATGGTCGCGTATGGCAACGGCTACCTGATGGTGGGCGAGGACGGCGGCATCTTCAGCTTCAGCGACCTGGCCTTCGCCGGCTCGCTCGGTGCCGCCCCGCCCGCCAGCCCGGTGGTGGCCGTCGCCTCCGCCAGCTGAAGCACCGAGGCCGGCGGTCAGGTGCTGAGCGGGGAGGTGACCTCGGCCGGGCCGACCTCGGGGCCCGAGCGGCGGTCGGCCAGGAGGCGCACCGCCCGCCCCACCACCCGCTGGACGGTGGCGAGGAGGATGGCGAGGTCGAGGCTGATCGACCAGTTCTCCAGGTAGAACACGTCGAGGCGCCGGTACACCGTGAACGAGGGATGGTCCCTCGCCTCCACCTGCCACAGCCCGCTGATGCCGGGCCGCACTTGGCACTTGTGGGCCAGGAAGGCGGGGTCGAGGCCCTCGGCCTCGACCAGCAGGTTGGGCCTGGGGCCCACCAGGCTCATCGAGCCCCCCAGCACGTTGAGGATCTGGGGCAGCTCGTCGATGCTGGTGGCTCGCAGGATGCGGCCCACCCGGGTGACCCGGGGATCTCGGTG
>Ga0136611_10003899_pt1 | contig 10446 bp, 7 predicted proteins | sample AntDrymUQ2232306_2_FD_106645 | JGI IMG/M metagenome (GOLD analysis project Ga0136611, IMG submission 106645) | Polar desert sand microbial communities from Dry Valleys, Antarctica - metaG UQ223 (23.06) | ecosystem: Environmental > Terrestrial > Soil > Desert | place: Antarctica: Dry Valley... | reverse complement strand
TTCCGGCGAGCGCGGCACCGATGGGGGTCAGGAGGCCCGCGTCGCGATGACCGCAGCAAGGTCAGGATCGAACGTGACGACCACGCGCTCGCCTGGGACGGGAGGGGTGACGCGCCGAGATAGGTATGCCCGGAGTTGGTCCGGGCCATCGAGCGCGACCTCCCAGCGACCGGGTCCGGGGGTCACCCGGGTGACAATGCGCCGCAGTCCACCCACGCCGGCAGCGTTCAGGCGCACACCGGCGCCCCACACCGCTATGGTCGCGGGACCGGTGAGCTCGGCGGAGGAGAGACCCACGGTGTGCCCGGCCACGCGTACGGCGCCATCACGGTCGATCGAAGCCCCGAGGACGTTGTCGTAGCCCACGAGTCGCGCAACGGTTGCGTCGTTGGGGCGGCAGGTCAGGGCCGATGGGGTGTCCAGCTGGCGCAGCTCGCCGGCAACGAGCACGGCGACGCGGTCGGCCAGACGCAGTGCCTCCTCGGCGCGGTGGGAGACGTGCACCACTGTGGTGGCGCGGTCAGCCAGTGCATGTTCGACGTCGGCGAGGAACGTGCTGCGCGACTCGGGATCCAGCCCTGCCGCGGGCTCGTCGAGGAGGAGCAGCGAGGGCTCGGTGGCCAGCGCGCGGGCGAGGCTCACGCGCTGCATCTCGCCTCCCGACAGCGCATGTGCGGGCCGTCCGGCCAGGTGGGAGATCCCGAGGTGCTCCAGCGCGGCGGTGGCGAGCTCGCGGCGACGCTGGCGGGGGAGCTTGCGCCATGCCAGCGGTAGCTCGACGTTGTGGAGCGCGGACGTGTGCAGCAGTCCGGGCCGCTGGGTGGCGTACGCCACCCGCCGTCGCAGCGCGACCCCGCCCGTCCTGGTCGACACCCCGTCGACCAGGACTGCCCCGTCGCTAGGGGGATCGATCGCCGCGAGCAGGCGGAGCAGCGTTGTCTTGCCCGCACCGTTGGGCCCCAGCACGGCCAGCCGCTCGCCGGCCTCGAGGTCCAGGGCGTCCAGTCGGAGAACCTCGCGCCCGGCCCGTCGTTGACGGACGTCACGCAGGTTCACGACCGCGCCCACGTCGCCCCACGCTGCTGGACCGAGGTGAGCAGACCGTTCACGGCGAAGGCGAGGGCGAGCAGCACGCCGGCGTACGCGCTCGCGGAAGCGAACTCGCCACGACCGACGTCCTCCACGATCGCCGTGGTCATCACCTGGGTCTGTCCGTGCAGGTTGCCGCCAACGATGGTCGCCGCGCCGACCTCGGAAAGGGCATGCCCGAAGCCGGCCATCGCCGCGGCGAGCAAGGGTAGTCGCGCCTCGAGCCACAGCTGCACGACGAGCTGGCGGCGATTCGCGCCCAGCCCTCGGAGCTGGTCGGGCAGGTCTGGTGGCAGCAGCTGCAACGCGGCCATCGTGATGGCGGTGATCAGCGGCGTCGCGATCAGCACCTGGGCGATGACCATGCCCCGCAGGGTGTAGATCAGGTCCAGGTTCCCCAGGGGGCCGCTGCGCCACAACGCTAGTGCGACGAACAGGCCGACCACGACCGTGGGCACGGCCATGCCGGTGTTCACGGCCGTGACGAGCAGCCTGCGGCCCGGCAGACGGGCCAGGGCGAGCGCGGTGCCCAGCGGGATGCCGATGAGCACCGCGATCAGTGTGGCGGTCACCGACACGGCCGCCGAGCGCGACAGGACTTCGTGCAACGGGTCCGACATCAGGGCTTCGCGACCGGGAAGAACAACGGCTGGCCGTACTCCGCGACCCCGAAGCCGGCGACGACCTTCTGCGCTGGGGGACTGGTGATCCAGGTCGTGAAGGCGCGGGCACAGGCGACATTCGTGCCGGCATGGTCGACGACGATCACGTGGTAGTCGTTGCGAAGGTCTGCACCGTTCTCGGTCAGGATCTCGAGGTCGATGTTGCTGGTGGACAGAATGGTGGCGCGGTCGGAGAGCGTGTAGGCCTGCTTCTGGTTGGCGATCGTCAGCGTCTGTGCCATCCCCTGCCCCGTTCTCAGGTACCAGGCGGATCCAGCCTGCTTGACGCCGGCATCGGCCCAGAGCTCGAGCTCCTTGGCGTTGGTGCCCGAGTCGTCGGCGCGGGAGGCGAACAGAACCTTGGCACGGGCGATCCGCGCCATGGCGTCCGCAGCGTCGACCGCCGACGCAATCCTCGCCGGGTCGTCGGCGGGACCGACCAGGACGAAGTCGTTGTGCATCACTGCCGTACGGCTCTCGCCGGCTCCCGAGCCCATGTACGCGACCTCCGCGGCGGGGGAGTGCACGAGCAGGACATCAGCGTCGCCGCGCGCGCCCAGCTTCAGCGCCTCGCCCGACCCCGTCGCCAAGGCCTTGACCCGGCAGGAGGTGTCCCCCTCGAAGCGGGGGGTGAGCACGTCGAGCAACCCGGAGTCGCGGGTGCTCGTCGTGGTGGCCAGGATCATCGTCCCCTCGGGGCCGTCGGCTCGAGTCGCGCCCGAACCGCCTCCGCAGCCGGTCACCAGGACGAGCGCCACCGGCAACACGAGCGTGCGAGCCGAGGTCAGGCGGCCACGGATCATGCGGACCTCCGCGATCGTCCGGTGTCGGTGAGGTCGTAGCCCGGCAGCGCGCCCAGCAGGGTCTGCGTGGCGGAACTCACCAGCGCCTCGAGCAGTGGGCCGGCCGCGGCCAGCGTATCCGCTCGCAGAGCCAGCTCGAAGGGCTCGACAGTCACCGGGACCCAGTCGACGTCGGCCGCCTCCGCCGCGGCCCGGACCGCCAGCCCGGCATCGGCGGCTCCCGTCGCCACGGTTGTCGCGACGGCCATATGGGACTCGGCCGGCTCCCCGAGGTCCGGGCGGGGCCGCAGCCCGGCCTCGCGCAGCAGCCGTTGCAGCAGCAGTCTCGAGCCCGTGCCGGGTCCTCGCCACACCAGTCGCCGTCCGGCGAGATCGCCGACTCCACGGATCCCGAGAGGGTTTCCGCGCGGCAGGACGAGGCCTTGCTCTCGGCGCCACAGGTGCACCAGGACCGTGGGTTCGCCGGCCACGATGCGGCGGACGAAGGGGTCGTTGTGCCGGCCGCTGCCGGTGTGGAGCAGATGGATCGCGGCGCCGTCGGCAGCGCCTCGAGCGAGCTGGGTGAGCCCGTTGACGCTGCCCCGGGCCCCGGGCGCCGGGATCACCCGGTCCCCCACGATGTGCAGCAACACGTCCAGTGCAGGGTCGTCGCTCCCGGCGAGGCAGAACGCAGGGGCTCCGGCGAGCCATGCGCGGGCGCGGGCGGGACCGTCGGGCGTGACCACTGATCGTGCGCGGTCCCGACGGCCGATGATCCCGGCGTCGCGCAGGTGGGCGCAGGCGCGAACCACCGTGCCGGGCGCACACCCCTCGATCCGGGCCATCTCTCGGACCGCGAGCACCCGCTCGCCGGGGGCGGGCCGGCCCTGCTCGATCGCCGCGGCGAGGGCCGTTGCGACCTCCCGCGCAGTCTGCACCATCACAGAATGGTACAGATGGCCCCGGAGACGCCCGACTCACCGGATGCGGCGGCCCATCTCCTCGGTGGAGTAGCCGCCGAGCGCCTCCACCGCGGCGTGGAACGTCCCGGAGCCCAGCAGCTGCCAGAGCGGTGCCAGCAGCGGGTGGTCGATCATCTCGGAGTCGATGACGAGGTCGTAGGGCTCCTCCGCGACCGATACGAAGTCCAGGCCGAAGGGGCGCGCCGCGGCCAGGATGCCTAGCCCGCAGTCCGCCCGGCCGGCGCTGATCGCCGCGGCCACCGCCAGATGGGTGTGCTCCTCGCGCGCGTAGCCATCGATCTCGGCCGGGTTCAGCGCGCGCTTCGCCAGTTCGTGGTCGAACAGCACCCGGGTGCCGGCGCCGCGCTGGCGGTTGACGTAACGCAGCCCAGGTCGGATGAGGTCGCTGATGTCCGTCAGCCCCAGCGGGTTCCCGGGCGCGACCAGCAGGCCTTGCTGGCGGTGGACGAGGCGGATGACGGCCACGGATCGACCGGCCAGCACCCGGTCGACGTAAGGCAGCGTGTACTCGCCGGTGTCCGCGTCCAGCAGGTGGCAACCGGCCAGATGGCACAGCCGGTCGCGCAGCGCCACCAGCCCGCCCAGCGAGCCGACGTTGGAGGAGGCCAGGGTGTTGCGCGGATCCGCAGCGCGCAGGGCAGAAGAGGCGAGGTCGAGCACGAGGTCGTGGGAGCCGATGGCGACGATGGTGCGTTCGATCTCGTGCAGACCCCGCAGCAGCTCGACGGTCACCGAGTCACCGGCGTGGTGGCCCTCCAGGCCGGCCGGTACGACGAGCAGCCCGTCTGCGCGGACGAGCGAGGTGAGCACCCCGGCTCCCCGGGGGAGCGGGGTCGCGACGACCTGGCCGTGCACGAGCCCCAGCCTCACCCGTACCCAGTCATCCATCCCGATCACGGAGGCGAGCTTCCGCGCCAGCCGCGCGGTGGCCAGCGGCCGCCGCTGCTCCGCAGCACCTTCTAGGCCTGCGAGCAGCGGCGCCGCGAAGATGTCGAAGGTGAGAGCAGCCGACACGGGGTAGCCGGGGACGCCGATCACGGGGGTGGCGTCAACGACGCCGAGCACGACCGGGTGCCCGGGGCGGACCGCGACGCCGTGTACCGCGAGCGTTCCCGTCTCGGCGACGACGCGCGCGGTGTAGTCGTCGCGGCCGGCGCTGGAACCCGCACCGATGAGTACCAGGTCGGCCTCGGCGGCGGCCGCGCGCAGAGCCGAGGCGATACCCGCCGGGTCGTCGGGCTGGATCGGCAGGCAGTACGCCTCGTAGCCCAGCACCCTGGCCTGGGCGGCGAGCATCAGCGAGTTGGTGTCGAGAATTTCACCCGGCCCCGTGGCGGCCCCGATCGGGCGCACCTCGTCGCCGGTGGGTAGCACCGCGACCCGCGGCCGTCGCCGGACCAGCAGCTCGGTGGCGCCCGCCGCCGCCGCCGCTGCGACGTCCACCGGCCGGAGCCGGTGCCCCTCGGGCAGCAGCAGCTCGCCGCTGGCGATGTCCTCACCGATGGAGCGCACGTGCTGGTACGGCGGTACGGCGGCCAACAGCTGGGCCGACCTGCCGCCCGGGCCGTCGACATAGTGGACGTGCTCCCGCATGACCACGCTGTCCCGGTCGCCCGGCAGCGGATCGCCGGTGTCCACCACGTCGTACGCGTTCGGCGAGATCAGGAGTGGGGTGGTCTCCGTTGCTCCGATGGTGTCTGCGGCGCGCACCGCGATGCCGTCCATCGCAGCCGCGTCGAAGGGAGGGGAGGACCGGGTGGCCCACACCGGTTCGGCGGTGACCCGCCCGAGGGCCTCCTCGAGGCCGACCCGGACCGTTGTGAGGCGGGCCGGGCAGCCGGTCGCCGCACATGTCGCCCGCCAGGCGTCCAGAGCCTCGGCTGCCGGCACGTCGCGGATGAACGGGCTGTCGGGCACGGCTGGCCACGCTATCCGTACAGCGTGACCGTGACATCCGCACCGGCGTCGAGTCCGGTGGCCGCCTCGGGCACCACCACGTAGCCGTCCGCGACGGTGAGGATGGACAGCAATGCGGAGTGTCCGAACAGCGGCGTGGCCGCCCCGTCGTCCAGGCGCACCTGGATGACGTCGAGGCGGCCGGCGGCGGAGGCGACCTGCCGGGTGAGGCGGGCTGGCACGGCGGGAGCCGTCGGCCCTACCGCGTGGCCGCCGACCCGCCGTACCAGCGGCATACCCACCAGGCGGAACACGACGAGGGCGGAGAGCGGGTTGCCGGGCAGGCCGATGACGGGGACGCCGGCGCACTCGGCCAGCAGTGTCGGCTTGCCGGGTCGCACCGCGAGGCCATGACAGAAGATGCCGGGCGACCCGAGGCCGGCCACGACGCCCGCGGTCTCGTCGCGCGCCCCGACCGAGGAGCCGGCCGACACGACGAGCAGGTCACTGTCGCCCAGCGCGTCGCGCATCGCCTTGTCCAGCGCCCCGGGCTCGTCCGCGATGATGCCACGCGGGTCGGGCAGCCCGCCCGCCTCGAGCACCAGGCCGGCCAGCGCCGAGGACGTCGCGTCGCGGACCTGCCCGCGCCGCAGCACCGGCGTGTCCGCGGGGACCACCTCGTCGCCCGTGGACAGGATTGCCACCCGGGGCCGAGCGAACACACTGACCTGGGTGACCCCGGCCGCGGCCAGGATCCCGAGGTCCTGCGGTCGGAGGGGGCGTCCGGCCGGCACCAGCTCACTGCCGGGTGAGACGTCCTCGTCGGCGCGCACGACGCCCTCGCCGGGGGCGACCGGGCGGACGACCTCGATCGTGCCAGGCATGGTCAGCTGGGTGTGCTCCACCATGACCACGGAGTCGGCCCCGGGTGGCAGGACGCCGCCGGTCGGCATCGCGACCGCCGACCCGGGGTTCACGGTGAGGTCGGGCTCCACGCCCATCAGCACCGCGCCGGCGACGTCGAGGTAGCTCGGCAGTCCATCCGACGCACCGTATGTGTCGGCGGCCCGCACGGCATAGCCGTCCACAGTCGAGCGAGCGAAGCCGGGTAGCGGGTGGGACGCTAGTACCGACATCGACGGCACACGGTGTAGCGCGGCCTCGAGCGGGACCAGCTCGGTCGCGGTGCGCCGCCCAGGTGCGAAGCCGGTGAGGGCCTCGGCAACGGAGAGTGTGGCGAAGAACTCGTGCCCGGCCATACCGCGGGACGCCCTCAGTCGCGCGGTTGAGGCCGTGCGACGGCCCCGCCGCGGTCGAGACCGAGCACGCTCACGACCGGACCCAGCGCGACCTGACCCAGCCCGCAGATCGAGGTCTTCCGCATGACCATCTCGAGCTCGAGCAGGCGTTCTCGGTGCGCGTCGCCGAGTCCCTCGCCGGCCGTGAGGGTCTCCTCGAGCATGGCGTGCGCCTTGGTCGATCCGACCCGGCACGGCACGCACTTGCCGCACGACTCGTTGCGGAAGAACCGCAGCACGTTGGTGGCTGCCGCGAGCAGGTCGGTCCCCTCGGCGATGACCACCAGAGCGCCGGACCCCAGCATCGACCCGGCCTCGGCGAGCGGGGTGAAGTCCAGCGCGACGTCGATCTGGTCGGGTCCCAGGAAGTTCGACGATGCGCCGCCGGGCTGTACGGCGGCAAGGGCGGCGCCGTCGGCCATGCCCCCCGCGGTATCGAGCAGCTGGCGGACCGTGGTGCCCATCGGGACGCAGTAGACACCCGGACGGGCGGCGTGCCCGGACACGGCGAAGAACTTCAGACCATCGCTGTCGCCAGCGCCCTGATCTTTCCACCACTGGGCACCGCGTTCGACGATGACGGGCACGTCCGCCAGGGTCTCCACTGAGTTGATCAACGTCGGCTGGCCCCACAAGCCGTAGACCCCGGGGAACGGCGGCTTGTTGCGGGGCTCGCCGCGATGGCCCTCCATGCACTCCAGGAGAGCGGTCTCCTCCCCCAGGATGTAACCACCTGGAGAGGTGAACACCTCCACCGAAAGCCGTCGCCCGCTGCCGAGCACGTTCTCCCCGAGCAGGCCCTCCGCGCGCAGCCGGGCGAGCTCGGTGTGCAGGACTGCCTGCTCGGGGCCGTACTCGTGCCGGATGAACACCCAGCCCTCTTCGGCGCCGACAGCGACCATGCCCAGCAGCAGCCCTTCGAGGACCAGGTGCGGCTGCTCGGCGAGGATCTGGCGGTCCTTGAAGGTGCCCGGCTCGGACTCGTCGGCGTTGCAGATCACGTACTTGGGGGCAGCGGGCTGACCGGCCACCAGCTCCCACTTCTGGCCGGTGGGGAAGCCGGCTCCGCCCATCCCGCGCAGCCCCGCGTCCTTGAGGCTTGCCACCACCTGCTGGGCGGTGGTCCGCCCGGACAGCAGGTCACGCAGCACCCGGTAGCGCGCCTCGCCGGGCGCGTAGGGGTCGTTCGGCCACGGCCCGTCGGGGTGGTAGACGGCCACCTCGGCCTCGCCCACCACACCGGCGCGGGCGGACTCGACGAGCGCATCGATGTCGGCGACGGGTGCGGGGCGCTCGTTCACGGCAATGGCCGGCGCGACGTCGCACCGGCCCAGGCAGGACACCTCGACCAGCTCGACGTCGGAGGCCGCGCCGTACCACTCCCGAGCGGCAGCGATGCGCGCGTCGGACCCCTGCAACCAGCAGGACAGGTCGCGGCACATGTGCAGCGCAACCGGGCGCGGCTCGTCGGTCCGAAAGTGCGGGTAGAAGGAGAGCAGTCCTTCGATCTCATACAGCGGCCTGCGCACCTCGCGGGACAGCGCCACCAGCTCCTCACGCGGCAGCCAACCGCAGCGCTCCTGGATGGCGATCAGGGCAGGCATCAGGCTGGGTCCCCGAAACCGTCCGGCCCTGGCCTCGAGACCGGGTACGGGCTGCGGATCGTTCATGAGGGCGTCGCGGTCGCAGCGTCGGTGGCTGCCGGCTCGATCCGAACAGCGCAGAACTTGAACTCAGGGATCTTGCCGACGGGGTCGATCGCGTCGTTGGTGAGCAGGTTGGCCGCGGCCTCGCGAAAGTGGAACGGGATGAAGACGTTGCCGCGGGCCTCGCGGTGGGAGACCTTGACGTGCAGCTCGATCTGCCCCCGGCGCGAGACGACCCGGGCCAGCTCGTCGTGGACCAGCCCGAGCTCGACGGCGTCCTCGGGGTGGACGTAGACCTCCGCCCGCGGCGCGATCGAGTCGAGCGCGAACGAGCGACGCGTCATCGACCCGGTGTGCCAGTGCTCCAGCAGCCGACCGGTGTTGAGGATGAAGGGGAACTCCGGGTTGGGCAGCTCGTCGGCGGGCAGCCACTGCGCCGGCACGAGGTGGGCGAGCCCGTCGCTGGTGTTGAACCGCTCGTCGAACATCACGACCAGCCCGTCGCTGTGCTCGGGGTCGTCGTTGGGGTAGAGCTTGCCGGTGCCGCCGAGGTTGTCGTAGCTGAGGTTGGCATAGCTGTCCATCAGCGGCACCATCTCGTCGAAGACCTCGCGCGGCTCGGAGTAGTGCCAGTCCAGACCCACCCGCCGGGCGACGTCCTGGATGACTTCCCAGTCGGGTCGGGCCCGCCCGGGCGGGTCCAGCACCTTTCGGCCGAGCTGCACCCGACGGTCGGTGTTGGTGTAGGTGCCGTCCTTCTCCAGGTACGAGGACGCCGGCAGGATCACGTCGGCGAACTCCGCGGTCTCGGTAAGGAAGATGTCCTGCACCACCAGGAACTCCAGCGCTGACAAGGCTTTTCGCACCTTGTTGATGTTGGGGTCGGACAGGAACGGGTTCTCGCCCATCATGTACATTCCGCGCACGCCGCCGTCGAGGATCGAGCCGATGATCTCGGTGACGGTCAGCCCCGGGGTCGGGTTGAGCTCGGTGCCCCAGGCCTGCTCGAACCGGACCCGGGCGTCGGGCTCGGCGGCCCGCTGGTAGTCCGGGTAGTACATCGGGATCAGCCCCGCGTCGGAGGCGCCCTGCACGTTGTTCTGCCCGCGCAGCGGGTGCAGCCCGGATCCGGGCTTGCCGACGTTGCCGGTGATCGCGCACAGCGCGATCAGGCAGCGAGCGTTGTCGGTGCCGGTGGTGTGCTGGGAGATGCCCATGCCCCAGAAGATGATGCCGGCTCTGGCCTCGCCCCAGATCTTGGCGACCTGTCGGAGGACGTCGGCCGGGATGCCGGTGATCTGCTCCCCCCGCTCGGGCGGGTAGTCGGCGACGGTCGCTGCGAGCGCCTCGTAGTTGGAGGTGCGGGAGGCGATGAAGTCGCGGTCGGTCAGCCCGAGACGGATCACCTCCTGCATGACCGTGTTGTAGAACGCGACGTCGGTCCCGGGCTTGAGCTGGCAGTAGATGTCGGCGTGGTCGGCCATCTTGTCGGCTCGCGGGTCGATGTAGATGATCGTCGTGCCGTTGCGCCGGGCCTGCTTGAAGAACGACGCTGCCACCGGGTGGTTGCTCGTGGAGTTGCTGCCCGTGATGATCGCGACGTCGGAGTTCACGATGTCGCCGTACGTCGTGGAGACCGCGCCGGAGCCGATCCCCTCGAACAGCGCCGCGACGCTGGAGGCGTGGCACAGCCGGGTGCAGTGGTCGACGTTGTTGGTGCCGAACCCGGTCCGGAGCAGCTTCTGGAAGAGGTAGGCCTCCTCGTTGGAGCACTTGGCCGAGCCGAAGCCGGCGATCGCGCCGCCTCCTCCACTCGCGTGTATCTCCTTCAGGCGGCGGGCAACCAGGTCGAGCGCCTCCTCCCAGGTGGCCTCCCGGAAGTGCGGCATCACCTCGTCGTAGGGCACCAGACCACCGGGCCTGCGGTTGCGTCGTCCGGTCCCGCCGCCGCGACCCTCGCCGCGTGCCTTGTCGGTCGCCTCGTTCTGGGCGTCGCTGCGTACGTCGGCGGACAGCGGCCCCTTGGGGTAGGAGGTCTCGACGCGGATGAGTGGCGTCGTGAGCCGCTGCGGGGAGGCGGCATAGTCCCA
>Ga0136611_10003898_pt1 | contig 10447 bp, 7 predicted proteins | sample AntDrymUQ2232306_2_FD_106645 | JGI IMG/M metagenome (GOLD analysis project Ga0136611, IMG submission 106645) | Polar desert sand microbial communities from Dry Valleys, Antarctica - metaG UQ223 (23.06) | ecosystem: Environmental > Terrestrial > Soil > Desert | place: Antarctica: Dry Valley... | reverse complement strand
GAACTCAAAGAAGGCGAAGAAGGTTTAATCGTTTTGAGCGATACGCCTTTTTACGCCGAAGCGGGCGGGCAGGTCGGCGATACGGGATTTTTGACGAATGAAACTTCGCGCGTGAAAGTTCAGGATACTTTCGCGCCCGTTGCCGGTTTGACCTTGCATAAATCGAAAGTCGAACGAGGCGAAATCAAAATCAGCGATGTGCTGGCGGCGACGGTTGACGCGGAAAAGCGCGATGCGACGAGGCGCAATCACACGGCGACGCATCTGGTTCACGCCGCGCTGCGCGAAGTTCTCGGCACGCACGTCAAGCAAGCCGGTTCGGTCGTTGCGCCGCAGTTTTTGCGGTTTGATTACACGCATTATCAACCGCTTTCCGAAGCGGAAATCAAAGATGTCGAGGATTTGGTCAACCGCGAGATTTTGAAAAACGATGCGGTCAACACCGATTTGAAATCAATCGAAGAAGCGATGCAGTCGGGCGCGATGGCTTTGTTCGGCGAAAAATACGGCTCGCAGGTTCGGGTTTTGAGCATCGGCGAAGGCACATTTTCGAAAGAGCTTTGCGGCGGAACGCACGTTCGCGCGACGGGCGACATCGGCTCGTTCAAAATCACTTCGGACGAATCAATCGCTTCGGGCGTGCGGCGCATTAGGGCGATTACCGGCTTTGACGCTTTTAATCGTTTCCGCGAAGACGAGCGTTTGATTGACCAATCGCTGAGTTTTCTTAAAACTCAGCGCGACCAGTTGCCGAACGCGATTGAACGTCTTCAGGAAGAATTAAAAAGAATGCGCCGCGAGAACGACGAATTGAAAATGAAAATTGCGACCGGCGCGGCGGGTAACGGTGCATCAAACAACGACGAAGCGAAAGATGTCGGCGGCGTAAAAGTCGTGGCGAAATCGGTCGAAGGTTTAGACAAAGGCGGAATGCGGCAATTGTCTGACACGCTTCTGGCGCGAATGAAATCCGGCGTGGTCGTTCTCGCCAGAACCGAAGAGGACAAGGTTTCCTTCATCGTGCGTGTGTCCGACGATTTGACCGACAAAATAAAAGCCGGAAAAATCGTGCAGGAAATCGCCCCGATTGTCGGCGGGCGCGGCGGCGGCAAGGCTGATATGGCTGAAGGCGGCGGCACGGACACATCGAAACTAAATGACGCTTTGCAGGCAAGTTACAACGTAATTCAGCAAATGCAAGGAAATTGATTTTAAAAGACAGCTTTATAATTGATTTGGCTGACTAATAAAAATTGACAATGCATTTGGACGTGTTATTTTCACGTCAAAATTCTAATTCGTTTTTTAACTTTTGAGAAAGTCATATTACTTATAACTTTATTGACAAATTAAGTTGGAACGCAGCGGCTGTTCGCTATCGGTTATTCGCTGTTTTTCCAGGATTTATTCTAAAAAGACAGCGAATAACGAATAACGGATAGCGAACAGTTCACCTGTCGAATTTACCAACTTAATTTGTCAATAAAGTTATACCTTTTATTTTCTCAACTTTGGACTTTTACGCCGCAAACCCTGTATGTTAATCAAGTATGGAATATCCGTTGTGGGCTTGGGTTGTTTTCTTCGTTGTGGTTTTGATCGCGCTGTTTGTTGATGTCGCCATCGTCAACCGGCATTCGCACGCGCCGACGCGCCGCGAAACTTTCATCTGGAGCGCGGTTTGGGTGTCGCTCGCGCTCGCCTTTAACGGGTTTATTTACTGGATGGTTGACAGCCATTTTGACAACCACACGCTGGCTTTAACCAAGACGAAAGAGTTTTTCACCGGCTATCTGATCGAGCTTTCGCTGTCGGTTGATAATTTGTTTATATTCCTGCTTATTTTCAGCTATTTTAAAGTTCCGAAACAATTTCAACACCGTGTTTTGTTCTGGGGAATTATGGGCGCGCTCGTGATGCGGATGATAATGATTTTCGCGGGCGCGGAACTGGTCGAGCGGTTTCATTGGATAATCTACGTTTTCGGATTCTTTCTGCTTTACACGGGCATCAAAATGTTTTCGAGCGACGACGAAGAATTCGACATCGAAAACAGCCGCATCGTTAAGCTGACGACACGCTTCATCCCGATTACGAAGGAATATGACGGCGAAAAGTTTTTCGTCATCAAAGACGGCAAGCGGATTGGAACGCTGCTGCTGTTGGTTTTAATCGTCGTCGAATTTACCGATTTGATTTTCGCGGTTGATTCGATTCCGGCGATTTTCGGCATCACGACCGATAAATTTATTGTTTATACGTCGAACATTTTTGCGATTCTCGGTTTGCGGACGTTCTTTTTTCTGCTCGCCGATTTAGCCGACCGCTTTCATTATCTGAAAATCGCGCTGGCGTTTATCCTGAGTTTTATCGGCGTAAAAATGCTTCTGCCGCTCGTCGCCGAGGGATTTATCACAATTTTCGGCGCGGACGGTAATTCCGCCTTCGGGCAGTTTTTGCAGAGTTATCAAAATAAAGAATTTAGCCAAGCGATCATCAACATCTCGCTCGGGGTGGTCGTCGGAGCAATCGCGCTGGCGATAATTTTGTCAATAATTTTTCCGCCGAAGCAATCGAAAACGGAGAAAATCGAAGAGTCGCTTGATGCTGAATAATCCTGATAAAGACGCTCTGGAACAATTCAAAAAACAAATCTGACGTAATTTTAGTAAATCGGCGTTCGGTTATATTTCCGACTTCAAAATTTCGATGCCTTAATCTTCAACTTGAGTTAAAATACCAATGGCAAATGGAAAAGAAGCAGCGCGGATTTTACGTTGATTGGTGGCAGATAAGGCGAAGTACCGTTTACGGCGCGGCGGCAGTATTGCTGTTTCTCGGTTTGCTCGGCGGCAGCTGGTGGCTGTATCGCAGCGATTTTTTCGCCGCCAGTCCCGAAATAACCGACGCGCCGAAAGACGCGGCGAAAGTCATTTCTTTTGAAGGCGACGTGAGAATCGTCCGCGCCGCGACCCGTGAAACGATTTTAGTCACCAAGCCGACTTTTGTTTCGGCGGGCGACACGATTCAGACGCAAGCTGACGGACGAGCGCAAGTGCAGATGATTGACGGTTCGACGCTTTCGATTCGCCCGAACAGCACTATCGTCATCCGCGACAGCGCTTCGATTTTCGGCGGCACGAACGTGCGCGTTATTCTGGACAATGGTCAAATCAACGTCAAAACGCAAGACCAAACCGAAGCCTCGAAAAACGTCGTCGAGGTTCTCGAATCGGAAAACCGCGTGTTTCCGCAAACCGACGCGAGCTTTAATATCAACGAACAAAATGGCGGCGGCGAAATCCGCATCAGTCGCGGCGGCGTGGAAACCAACGTCGGCGGCGAGCGCGTCGTCATTCAGGAAAACGAGTTTGCGGCGGTCAATAACGGTAGAATTACGCCGAAGGAAAGTCTGCTCGACGCGCCGAAACTGGTCGCGCCGGCAAACTCCGAACAGATTACGGCGGCAAGCGACGTTTCTTTTCGCTGGCAAAAACCGGAGGCGAATTCGGCAGTCGGTTTTCACCTGCAAGTTTCAAAATCGCCGTTTTTCGTTGCCGACGGCGTCATTATCGAGCGCGATAATTTAACAAATCAGATTTTCACGCTGGCAAATCTCGCGCCCGGAACTTATTACTGGCGGCTTCGCGCTTCGGCGGCTTCCGGTCAGATGAGCGATTGGGGCGAACCCTGGAAGTTTACGATTATTAAAGCGGAGGCGAGCGAAACTTTAACGGCGAGCGATTGGCAAGTCGAAAAGATCGGCAGCAATATCTATCTGGTCAGCGGCAGAACGCAGTCGGGAGCGACCGTACGCATTGCCGGGCGCGATGTTTTCGCCGCCTCCGACGGTTCTTTCCGCTTGCAGGTTTCCGCGAGTTCGCCAAACATTACGGTTGAAATCAGCGACGAGCGCGGCAACCGCAGCCGCTACGGATTGAATCTAAACTCGGCAAGAGTAATAAGGCAGTAAACTAGTGAAGAGAAAAAATTAAAAAAGAGAAAGTCAAAGATTCGGGAGAAATACTTAACCTACTGGTGTCTCTCACTTTTCCGCAAAATTTATCGGCGCGCAACATACACATTCGCACGGAAAACGTGACGCGGGCAGTTCCAGGAAACTAAAACTCGCGCTTGGCTTAACGTCCGTTTATATGCTGGCGGAAGCGTTCGGCGGCTGGTTCTCGAACTCGCTCGCGCTGCTCGCCGATGCCGGACATATGTTGACGGACGTTGCCGCTTTGACTTTAACTTTGGCGGCGATTTGGTTTGCGTCGCGTCCGGCAACGTCGAAAAAGACTTTCGGCTATTACCGCCTGGAAATCCTCGCGGCGTTCGTCAACGGCATCGCGCTCGTTTTGATCTCCATGTGGATTATTTACGAAGCGTTGGAGCGTTGGAACGCGCCGCCGCCGGTCAAAGGTCTTGAATTGACCGTCATTGCCGGCGGCGGTCTCGTCATCAACGTCATTTGCGCGTGGCTTTTGCACGGCGGACACGAACACGATTTGAATTTGCGCGGCGCGTGGCTGCACGTCATCGGCGACGCGCTCGGCTCGGTGGCGGCAATCGTCGCCGGTGTTTTAATTTTGAGTTTCGGCTGGCTGTGGGCTGACGCGGCGGTCAGCGTTTTGATCAGTTTGATTATCATTTTCGGCGCGTGGAATTTGATAAAAGAATCGGTCAACGTTCTGCTGGAAGGAACGCCCGCGCACATTAATCTGACGGCAGTCGAAGACGCGATTCGGGGAACGGAAAATGTCAAAGACGTTCACGACCTTCACGTTTGGACAATCACGTCGGGAATGGAAGCCCTGAGCGTTCACATCGTTCACGAAGAGACGATTTCCCAAAAGTCGCTTCTGCAACGCATCAGAGCAAAGCTGCACGACGAATTCGGCATTGACCATTTGACGATTCAGATGGAAACGCTGGAAAACGAAGCGGCACACGATTGTTTTTCGGGGGCGAATTGTTTTGAACCGGCCCAGAAACTCAATTTCACTAGAAAAACATAGAAACACAAAGATTTTTTTAGCCACAAACAAACACGAAAAGGAAAAAACAAGAGAGCAGAAAAAATTAAATCAAATTTGATTTAATTTCGTGTTCTTTCGTGTTTGTTCGTGGCTAAATCTTCATTGCGTTTTTGTGGTAAATTTCTTTTATGCCGATAATCAATCTCGCCTACGGAAAATCAGCAATCAGTTTTGCCTTCGACGAAAATCAATTTGAAGTTTTAGGAAAAGCCGAAGAAAAGTCCGCCCTGACCGATGTCGAAATCGGTGGCAAACTCGATTGTCCGATTGATTCAAAAACGCTCGAAGAAATTATCCAGCCGAACGAAACCGTTTTAATCGTCGTGCCGGACGCGACGCGCCAAACGGCGAGCGGGCAAATCGTTAATTTAATTGTCCGCCGCCTGATTGCAAACGGGACGATGCCGTTCGACATTCGCATAATTTTTGCGACGGGTATTCACCGCCGCGTAACCGAAGCGGAAAAAAAAACGATTCTCACGTCGTTCATCGCGCAAAGAATCAAAACTCTCGACCACAATCCGCGCGATTTGGCGCAAATCGTCCGGCTCGGCGAAACGGCGAACGGCATTCCAATCGAACTCAACCGTGCGCTCGTCGAACACGACCGCGTGATAATCGTCGGCGGCATCTCGTTTCATTATTTCGCCGGATTCACGGGCGGACGAAAATTGATTTGTCCTGGTTTAGCTTCGACCCGCACCGTTTCCAAAACTCATAAACTCTCCTTCGACTGCGAAACAAAATCACGGCGCGAAGGTGTCGGTTCAGGTTTATTAGACGAAAACGCCGTTCACGAAGCCTTCACAGAAGTTGTCGAAAAATTTCCGCCGCATTTCGCAGTCAATGCAATCGTCAATGACGCGGGCGAAGCGGTTGATCTGTTTTGCGGCGATTGGCAAACCGCGCATCAAACGGCGTGCAAATTTTACGCCGCGCGGCATACAATTGAAATCGCTGAAAAGCGCGATTTGGTCGTTGTTAGCTGCGGCGGTTTTCCGCACGATACGAATATGATTCAGGCGCACAAAGCGTTGGAAACGGCTTCAAAAACTTGTGATGACGGCGGAACAATCATCTTTCTGGCGGAATGCGCCGACGGCTTAGGAAGAAAAGATTTTCTCGATTGGTTCGCGGCGGAAAGCTCGGAAAAGTTAGCCGAAAAATTGTGCGAAAACTATCAAGTCAACGGGCAAACGGCGTGGAGTTTATTGCGGAAAGCTGAGAAGTTCAATATTCAGATCGTCACGTCTTTAGCAGAAAACGAAACGCGCCCGATGCGTTTGCACAAGGCGCGTGATTTTGATGAAGCGTTATCGAAAATTGATTTAGAAAAAAAAGGTTACATTTTACCCTTTGGCGCAAAGTTTTTGATTAAAAATTAGTTTTAGTCGGTAATATAATTGGCAACTCGCCAACTGCCGTCCTTTTCGCGCATCATACCGAACGTCTCCAGCACCGATTCTTTATTTTCAAATGAACTTTTGTATTGAAAAATCGCGCCTTCTTGATCAGGCACTCCTTCAAGAGATTTTATATATTCCGAGCTGACTAGCTTACGGTATTTCAAATTGCCTAACGGTTTGCGAGCAGCCGTCCAATAAACAAACCAAGTTTTTCTGTCAATTGTTTTTTTCGTGTGAATCGCCAATAAGTTATACGTTTCATCATATTTCCCTGCATCCCAGAGCGGCATCCAAACCTCCGCCGTTTTCAAAGCTATTTCCAGAGGCTTAGTATCTTTTAATTCAAACTTAACCGACTTAATAATGTTCTCAAATAACGCGTGATCCTCTTTTTTATAGAGAACTTTTGAAATGTGCAAATCAACCCAAAAGCCGTCCTTCACAAATTGTGCATACATATCCAACATTTGCACGGGTTGGTTTTGGACAGTCGGGCTAAAAAATTCAAAGAAACTTACGTCGCCGATTTCCGATGAAACTAAATTTTGAGGACTTTCCCAAGCAGGATTGCCTAACTTCAAAACCATATCCCGACATTCTTTGCTAGTTTTGCACTTTACGGCAGGTTCGATAAACAAAGAAACCGTTATGTGGCTTTTATCATTATTCAGTAAAAAGTAACCATATTTACCGTCGGGTTTTATCTGCTGCCTCTCTACCGTAAAGTTTTCGCCGTCGAGCATAAAAGTCCACGGGGCGGCGGGAACTGTGAAACCGATTTGTTTGTCGCCGGATTTTTGAGCGATTGCCGATAGGTTAAGTGCGCTAATTAAAAGCACAAATATACAAAGAGATTTTAATAACATACAAATTGATTTTATTTAGACTTCTTCAAACTAAAAGTTCTGGCAATCGAATCGGTCTGATTGCGAACCGAGCGCAGTTTGTCGCGCTGTCCGGTGAAGCGCAGCACATAGACGGTTTTGTCGTCGGCTTTGAGAAAATAAAATCTGCCGCTCATATTGCGTCCCGAATTGACGTATTCATAATTGAAAACCTTGCCGTTCAGCGAGCCTTTAAATTCTTCATCTTTGCCCGCCACGTAACCGGGCTGAAATTGCAGACGCTGTTCTTCGATTCTGATAGTGTCGGCGAGCAAATCGCCCGCTTTAATCGTGATTCGGCGAACTTCGAGCCGACCGTTCGAGCGGTCGCCGTAAACGTATTCGACGTTCGGGCTGGTCGTCGAAGGCTTAACGGTTTGCTTCCAAGTCGCTTCCGGCAAATCGAATGTGTAGTCAACATTCGCGTCAGAAAAACTATCGTTTTGGGCAAAAGCCGAAAACGCGAAAAGCAGAACGAGACTGGCGGAGAATAAAATTCTAGTTAATTTCATTTTTGTTTACTTCCTTTATTCTATTAGAAGATTGCTGGTATTTTAACTTAGTTTCGGGGAATTTACGATGTTTTTGATGCTCGTTCGTTCTTTATCCGTTGTCCTTTGTCCTTCGTAGTAAGAAGTTATGACGGCGGTAAATAATGACTGGCTAAGAACTAAAGACTAATGACAAAAACAAATTTCTTTTCGCCTTTTCCCGCTTTTCCTGCGTCTAAGTCACCGGACGATTCCAAAGCAATCATAAATTTTTCGAGGTATAAAAAATGAAACCGAAATTCTCTTTAATCAGCAAACTCACGGCGTTTATTATGTTGGCGACGATGTTCAGCCCGATTTTTTCAATCGGGGCGAACGCGCAGGCGATGTCGAAAACAAACGCCAAACCGTTGACCGATGACCAGAAAATCCTGCACGTTCTCAACCGTCTCGGTTTCGGCGCGCGTGACGGCGATGTCGAACGGGTCAAAGCCATCGGCATTAATAAATATATCGAACAGCAATTAAATCCGTCGGCGCTAAACGATGCGGTCGCCGACGCGAAGGTGAAAAATCTCGGCGTTTTGAAGATGTCGAGCGAAGAACTTTTTGACAAATATCCGAACCAAGCGGCGGTTTTGCTGGCGGTTGCCGACAAAAACAATTTGCAGCGGCGAGATTTGCAGGGCTTACGACAGAACAACAATGCGGCGAATCAGGAAATGAAAACCGACCAGATGAACGGCGAGATGGTCGAGAAAAAACAAAACGAGCTTTCCGTCGCCGACCGTCAAAAATATCAGCGCGAAATCGCCGAGCTTTACACCAAATACAAACTCGGCAGACCGCAGCAAATCACACAGCAATTAAACGCTTCGCGCATTATGCGGGCGGTTTATTCGGAAAAACAACTGCAGGAAGTGATGGTTGATTTTTGGACGAATCATTTTAACGTTTATTCAAATAAAGCCGCGACGCGCTGGTTTTTACCGCACTACGACCGCGACGTGATTCGCCCGAACGCGCTCGGAAATTTCAAGAATTTGCTGACCGCGACGGCGCAGTCCCCGGCGATGCTTTTTTATCTCGACAATTTTGAATCGGTTGCGCCGAACGCGCAGATGAACGCCGGACGGAATCCAAATCGTCGGCTTAATCAAACGAATCAGAACAATCAAATGAACGCGGAACGCCGCGAGCAGTTGAAAAGACAATACGATTTGACGGATGCGGAACTCGACGCGCGTTTGAAACAAAATCAACCAAATCAAAAACAACCGAAAAGAATGCAGCGCGGCATCAACGAAAATTACGCCCGCGAGATTATGGAACTGCACACGCTCGGCGTTGACGGCGGCTACACGCAAGCCGACATCAAGGAAGTCGCCCGCGCTTTTACCGGCTGGACGATTATTGACGCGCGAGGTTATCGCCGCGCATTTGCGAGTATGGCGAACGGCACGGAAGACAAGCGTTTAACCCGTCTGGCGCGTCTCGCGGGCTTGCCCGAAGATGCCAAATCGGGGACGTTTTTCTTCAACGAACGCGTTCACGACGCGGGCGAAAAAACTGTGCTTGGACAAAAAGTCAACGAAGGCGGAATCAAAGACGGCGAACGAGTCATTGATATTTTGGTCAATCATCCTTCGACCGCGAAATTTATCGCCCGCAAACTCGCCGTCAAATTTGTCTCCGACAATCCGAGCGAAGCCTTTGTTGGTCGCGTGGCGAAAGCGTTTCAATCGAGCAAAGGCGACATCAAAACGACTCTGCGCGCTCTTTTTACCGACAAAGAATTTTTCGCGCCGGAGAATTACCGCGCCAAAATCAAAACACCGTTTGAGGTGGTCGTCAGCGCGATTCGCACCGTCGGCGCGGAGACAAACGGCGGACAAATTCAAGCGATGCTGGCGAAAATGGGCGAGCCGCTTTACGGATTTCAAGCTCCTACCGGCTACCCGGACACGGCGGAAGATTGGGTCAACACGGGCGCATTGCTCGAACGTCTGAACTTCGCGGTCGCGCTCGTTTCAAACCGAATTCCGGGAACGAAAGTTAATTTGAAACAATTTGAAGGCAAAAGCAAAACGCAGATTTTAGACCGGGCGATTGCCGTAGTTTTGGACGGCGAAATTTCACCGAACACTAAAGTGATGCTCTTGAAACAACTCGAACAACCGTTGGTTGAGCCAAAAGTCGAAACAAACGAAGACGCGGCAACCGATGGCGAAAGTATGGCGATGATGCCGAATCAAGGCGGCGGGCGCAATCGCGGGCAGCAAGCGCGCCTGCTTCCGCCGAGCGGTAACGCGGAAGTTTTCAAAGTCGTCGGTTTGATTTTGGGAACGCCGGAATTTCAGCGGCAATAAAATAGGAGAAGTGAGGAATGAAAACAAATCTCACTTCTCACCTCTCACTTCCTAAACGGTTGATAAATTTCTATAAAGCAGTTACGAGGTAAGCAATTATGGACAGAAGATATTTTTTGAAATCGAGCGGCATCGCTCTTGCCGGTTTCGGTTTGATGAGCGCCGCGCCGGATTTCCTGCAACAATTCGCCAACGCGCAGACATTGACGAACGGCTACGGCAAAAAGAAAATTTTAATCACGATTTTCCAGCGCGGCG
>Ga0136611_10003897_pt1 | contig 10449 bp, 8 predicted proteins | sample AntDrymUQ2232306_2_FD_106645 | JGI IMG/M metagenome (GOLD analysis project Ga0136611, IMG submission 106645) | Polar desert sand microbial communities from Dry Valleys, Antarctica - metaG UQ223 (23.06) | ecosystem: Environmental > Terrestrial > Soil > Desert | place: Antarctica: Dry Valley... | reverse complement strand
TTAGCGCCGGACGGACGGGCCGGACTCACGCTGATCGAGCGGCTGCGCCCTGACCTGATCTTCACGGATCTGTCGATGCCGGAGATGGACGGCTACCAGCTGCTACGCGCGCTCGCGGCGCGGCCCGAGTTGGCTGCGATTCCGGTCGTACTGATGAGCGCGCGCTCGGCCGGCGACCATCTCCAGGAGGCTTCGGCCGGCGCGCGCGCCATCCTGGCCAAGCCGTTCAGTACCCAGCATCTGAGGGAGATCATCGAGGAGCTGTTAGGCGACCGCGTCGAGGAAACGCCGGCTCCCGTGGCGGAACCGTGGGATCAGGCGGCGCTGTTGGCGCTCTGGGATGACTTCACTGCTGAGAGCCTGCAGCGCCTGCAGTTGATCGAGGACACGGTTGAAGCGCTTCTGAGGGGCCTCCTCCAACCACCACAGCGCGCCACCGCCGAGCAGGCTGCCCACCGCCTGTCCGGATCGCTGGGCAGCTTCGGTGTGTCCGAGGGGTCCCGACTTGCCCGCGAGGCCGAGGATCTACTGCGCGAGCCGGTGGACGCCTCCAACGTCCCTCGCCTGGCCGGCCTCACGATTGAGCTGCGGCGCGTGATCGAAGCGGCGCCGCGTCCAGCGCTGACCGCCGCGGCGTCGACCGAGGCCGGCGACGCTGCCGGCGCTAACGCTGACGCGACGACGATCGACGCGCGCGTCCTCGTCGTCAACGAGGACCCCATCGTGCTCGAGCTGGTCGAGACGATCCTAACGCGTGCCGGTGCGCGCGTGCGACTGCTGGCCGACCCGATGCGACTCGTCGACTCGCTGGCGGTCGCGGTGCCCGATCTGCTGATCCTCGACGTCGAGATGCCGGGCGTGGGGGGCATCGAGTTGTGCCGGGGCCTACGGTCCGACCCGCGCTGGGCCGCGCTCCCAATTGTGTTCCTGACCGCGAGCGGCGACCCGGCGAGTGTGCACGCCGGCTTCGAGGCCGGAGCCGACGACTACGTCGTCAAGCCCGTTGCGGGGCCAGAGTTGGTCACGCGCGTGCGGAACCGGCTCCAGCGGGCGCGAACACAAGGTGCAGACAGCACCCCCGGCTATTTGCCGGGCGCCGCCGCGGAGACGCCGGTGCAAGTGGTCGACGTCGTGGTTGTGGATGACGACGAGCCGCTGGCCCGACTTCTCCTGCACACGCTTGTGACCAACGGCTACACGACCGAGTGGCTGAGGGACGGAACTGCCGCCATCGCCGCATTGACCGGTGAGGCTCCTCTGCTGCGCGGCCGTGTGATCCTCCTCGACGTCAATATGCCCGGCCTGGATGGCATCGGCGTGCTGCGCCGGCTCGCCCAAGACGGGCAAGTGCCAGGCGCCCGCGTGATCATGTTGACCGCGCGCTCTTCCGAGGCCGAGGTGCTCACGGCACTCGAACTGGGCGCCTCCGACCACGTGTCCAAGCCTTTCAGCGTTCCGGTTCTGGTCCAGCGCATCCGGCACGCGCTGGAGAGCTGAGGCCGAGGGAGGTGCACCTCGAGACCCAGTTGGTGGCCGGCGTGCTGTCGGTCGAGTTGACACTGTTCGCCGTGGCGGCCGTGGTGTACCTCGCGCACGGCATGTGGCTGTCCGCGACCCGTGCCCGCCGCACGGAGCGCGTCGTCGCCGCCCGAGAGGCGCTGATGCTGGCGCTGGCCGCGCCGGAGGGCCACCTTGCGGAGCACCAATCGCTGCGGGCCCTGCCCAAGCCGATCCAGTTCGAGGTGCTTGCGGAGCTGGCCCAGAGTCTCGGCGGCACCATGAACGAGCGCATCGGCGAGGCTGCCGATGCGCTCGGGCTGACCGTTCGCGCAGAGCGGCGCTGCGGCAGTCCCCTCTGGTGGAGGCGACTACAGGCCGTACAACAGCTCGCGCTGGTGGGACGAGGCGACCGAGTCGTGCCTCCCCTCCTGGCCGACCGCGACGCTCACGTGCGCGCCGCGGCCGCCGCCTGGTCGTCGGATCACCCCGAGCCACCCACGCTGGTGGCGCTGATTGGCCTCCTCGAATCTGATCGGGGCTCGCGCTTCGCGGTCCAGGACGCGCTGCTGCGCCTCGGCGACCGCGCCGTGCCCCCGGTCGCCGACTACCTCCGCGTCAACGACGGCGAGGTGGTCCTGCCGGCGCTCCGCATTGCGGTGGGACTCGCCTCGCCCACCTTTATGGCGCCGGCACTGCGGCTGACCGGCGACCCATCGCCGCGTGTGCGCTCCGCGGCCGCCGACCTACTCGGCGCGGTGGGAGGCGAGGAGGCGGTGGGAGCGCTGGTTCTCCTCCTGGTCGACCCCATCGCGCCGGTGCGCGGCGCAGCCGCTCGGGCGCTGGCGAGACTCGACCACTGGCCGGCGGCGGCGCGGCTGGCCGACCTGCTCCTCGACGAGGATTGGGCGGTGCGGCGGGAGGCGGCGCTCGCGTTGCGCGGCCTCGGTCCCACGGGCGAAATGCTCCTAATGCAGGCCGCTCGGGCAGACATCGCGCCGGCAGCGCAGATCGCGCGACTCACACTCGCAGCGCCGGCACCGGCGTGACGCTGCTCTTCAGACTTCGAGCTTGTACGACCGGGGGCAACCCGGCGTGAACCTGGACGTGCTTTCCCTGCTGGCGCACGGACTCGCGCGACTGGAGACCGCGATCCTCGTGTACTTCCTGCTTGTCAACTCGTTTTACGGGCTACTGCTTCTCGTCGCCGCGCTCCAGCTGTGGGTCTACGCGATGCGGACTCGCAGTGAGGCGCGCTGGCGCGTGCTCGGCTCGGAAGTGACTCCCCGCATCACCATCTTGGCCCCGGCCTTCGACGAGGCGAATACGATCGAGAGAAGCCTTCGGACGCTGCTGACGCTTTACTACCCCAGCCTCGAAGTTCTGGTAGTCAATGACGGTTCGCACGATGGCACGATGGCCGTCTTGCTGGCGCGGTTCGACCTGGAACAGTTTCAGCCTCTCGACGAGCCGAGGGTGACCCACCAGCCGCTACGGGCAATCTACCGCTCGCGGAGCTACCCAAACCTGGTAGTGATCGACAAGGAGAACGGCGGCAAGGCTGACGCGCTGAATGCCGGCCTCAATGCCGCTACGGGCGAGCTGGTGTGCGCGATGGATGCCGACACGGTGGTGGAGCCGGATGCGATGCAGCGGCTGGTGCGTCCCTTCCTGACGAGCGACGACCTCGTCGCGGCGGGAGGGACCATCATGGTCCTGAACGGCACAACCATGGAGGGCGGTCGGGTGGTCGCGCGGGCGTCGCGCCGCTGGCTCCCCGGCATTCAGACGGCCGAATACCTGCGGGCCTTCCTGTTCGGCCGGTTGGGCTTCAATCAGCTAGGCGGGAATCTCATCGTCTCGGGCGCGTTCGGGCTGTTCCGGCGCGAGTCGATGCTGGCGATCGGCGGGTACCAGCACGACACGGTGGGAGAGGACATGGAGCTTGTGCTGCGCCTGCGCCGGACTGGCGTGGAGCGCGGCGGCCCGAGCCGGGTCGAGTTCGTGCCTGACCCGGTCGCCTGGACGGAGGTGCCGGCGAGTTTGCGCGTGTTGGGCGGCAGCGCGACCGCTGGCACCGCGGGCTGGCCGACGTACTCTGGCGCCACCGGCGGCTCTTCTTCAATCCGCGCTACGGGCTGATGGGCATGCTCGTGTTCCCGTACTTCGTGCTCGTCGAGCTCCTGGCGCCGCTGGTCGAGATGCTGGGACTGCTCGGGCTGGCGGTGGGGCTGGCCATCGGGGCGGTCGACGGACCGTTCGCGGCGCTGTTCTTCCTGGTGGCATACGGCTATGGGCTAATCCTGACAGTCCTGTCGCTCCTGCTGGAGGGGTCGGCCTTTGGGCGCTACGTGCGCCTGCCGGACCGGCTGCTACTACTGGGGTGGGCGCTGGTCGAGAACCTCGGTTACCGTCAGCTCACCGTAATCTGGCGTCTGGTGGGGCTTGTCAAGTACCTGCGCGGACGGCGCGATTGGGGACGCATGGAGCGTATCGGGCCGCCAGGCGGATAGCTCTCACGAACGAGTAGTACTTCGCTGGTCCATTCCCACGCTTCTCGGCTCTCGATCGCCGCCCGAATCAGCTCCTTGGCGGCCCTGGAGTATGGACGCGCGAGGAGCATCGGATTCGGCTGAGACGCCATACCTCCGACCAGCAAACCCCACGTCCAGGTCTCGCCCAGCTCTTCCGGCAACACGCTCAACAAGTCATCGTTGAAGTGCGCATTCGCCCGCCGCACCGCTGCCACGTCGCCCGCAAACGGCAGATGGAACAGAAACCAGTTATCCCCCTGACTCCGGATCTCCGTGGGGATGCTGCCCGGCTACTGCGTAATCATCAGCGCCCCCATATCGTACTTCCGCCCCTCCCTAACCCACGCGATGAACGGCTCCACCGACGTTGACTTGTCGTTCAGCGCCGACTGCGCCTATCGCGACGGCACGCATTCCCTATCCTGTCCGGGATGCGTATCGGCCTCTTCTCGGATTGCGAGGGCAACGCAACCGCGCTCGAGTCCATCCTCACCGCGCTGGAAGTTCGTGCGCCCGATCTCCTCGTCTGCGCTGGCGACCTCCTGAACTGCCCATTCTCGCCGGATCCGCCGGCCGAGACGGTCTCGTGGGAGACGGCGTCCACCTGTGCCAACTCGACCATCCGACCGGCCAGCAGACGCAGTGTCCACCGCGTGTGCCCCGCTGGGGGCGCGCTGCACGCCGGCGCGATGAGGCGCGCCTCGGCGGCTCCATCCAGCTTGCGTGGCTGGGGTGGGCGTCGTCGCCGCGTCACGGCGTCCTCGAGCCTCCCAGCACGTACCGCTCGCGCACCCGCTCGACCGTCGCGCGGCTCACGTCGAGCGCTTCGCAGATCCGTGCGTCGATCCACCCCGGACCGTTCTCGCTCTGGTCTGCCTTGAGCAAAATACGGGCGTGCAGCACCGCGCTCGTCGCTGCCCTCCCCGTCGTGCTCACTTCCTGTAGGTGTGTCCGTTCCGCTTCACTCAACCTGACGACAAAAAACTTTCGCATGGCGGCCGTACAGTGCCGCGTGCCACACCAACGCGGCAACAACCGGTTGACGGAGTACTAAGGCCGTACCTTTTTCTCTCGGGTGTGGTTATCTCTGATGCATCGCTCATCAGGGAGCGAGGTTATGGCGCGACCCTTTGGTGTTAGCGACCCCTACGATCCAGGAGAAACAGGAACCCATGTCGCCACACCCCTCCTTGCGCATACACGTGTTGATGCGCTCTCTCACGGTTGGCGCGGTGGCATTGCAACTCGCTACCGGCGTTGCACTCGCGGAGAGTGATCACAACGGGCCCGGCAACGGCGCCAGCGGCAAGCCCGCCAAGGTCACGTGGCTACCGATGGCAACGGATCAGCCGCAGGCGACGTTGGCCACTTGTGGCGTGCCCGTGCCGGGAGCGCAGTCGCCGCTGAATCAGACGCCGCTGCAAACACCGTTCAACCAGACGCCGCTGCAAACACCATTGCAGACGCCCTTGGTAACACCGCTACAGTAGACGCCGCTGGGGCAGACGCCTCAGTCTCCCCAGACGGGCGCGCCGCTGCCGACCGGCCCATCGGTGAGCCAGCATGGGCGCAAGGACGATCTGGACCGCCTGGTGGTGGTTGGCCGTCCGGGGGATGCTTACGCACTCAACGTGCGCTTCTCGATTGATCGGGCGGTACACAACGCGGATCTCGTGATCAACCCAGGCAAGCTGGAGGACGACGACGACGATGCACCGGCAGCCGTGACGCTTGGCCTGTCCGACGGCAAGGGCGGCTGCATCAGCCTAAACGGACATCACACGCTGCAGCCGGGCACCTACTCGGTGGTGTTTGGCATTCGCTTTGCGGCGGACGCGCATCACGATCAGGGAGGCGTGCTCAAGCTGCGGAGTGGCCGGAAGACCATCGCCAAGCCGCTTCCGATCAAGATAGACGTGCTTACTTCTAAGGACGAGAAGCACGCCGGGAAACAAGATAAGGACGACGACCGCGGAAAGAGCGGCGAACACGGCAACGGCAAGGCTGGTGACAATGGCAATGGCCACGGTCGAGGCAGGGGGAACGATTAGATGCGTCGCGTTTTCTCAATGTGGCGCGCAGCGATAGCGGCGGTGATTGCCGCCGCCGGTGTTGTCGCGCCCGTGATGCCTGCGGTGGGCGCCCGGACAGCGCTGGCGGCCGAGCGACCGTTTGTGTACGGCGTGACGATCGCAGACGCGTCGGCGGCGCCGGGACATGGATTTGACCTGGCGCGGCGCGCGGGATTCACGCACGCGTACGTGGTTTTGGACTGGGGAACCATCCAACCGGAGCGCGGGCGCTTCGCCTGGGACCTGGGACGTGCAAACGATCTGGACAACTTCATTACGGCGGCACGGGCGACGGGCCTGCGGCTGATCGTGCGCCTAGGACGGCCGCCTGCGTGGGCTGGAGCGCCGGCGACGATGAACCCAGCGGACCTTGAAGCGTTCGCCGCGGGCGTGGCGGCGCGTGCGCGCGGGGTAGCGGCGGCCTACGAGGTCTTTAACGAGCCCAACCTGGCGTACGAATGGGGAGGCACGCCCGACCCGGCGCGGTACGCGACGCTACTTGCGGCCGCACGCAAAGGCGTGAAGCGCGCGGATGCGGATGCGTTGGTGCTGGCCGCGGGGTTGGCGCCACATACGGGCAATGCACCGGGAACGGTTGAAGATGTGGACTTCCTGCGCGGCATGTATGCGGCGGGGGCACGCGGGCAGTTCGACGTGCTGGGCATCCACCCCTATGGGGGCAATAGCGCGCCGGACGCCGGCGATGCCAGCTGCGGCATTTGCTTTCGGCGGGCAGAGCTGTATCGCCAGGTAATGGTGGAGAACGGCGACTCGGGCACGCAGGCATGGGTGACCGAGTTTGGGTACCTGCACACAACTGGGGTGGACCTGGGACAGTACAACTGGCTCAAGGTCGGTCCGGAGCAGCAGGCGGGCTACCTCACGTCGGCGTTCCGCTACGGCTACGAGCAGTGGCCATGGTTAGGCGGTATGGTGGCATTCAACCTGGACTTCGACACCGTCCCGTGGAACCCGGTTAACCTGGGAGCCTACTGGTTTGCGTTGCTCAATCCGGATAGGAGCCCGCGCCCTGTGTACGTGGCGATGCGGGACCTGCCAAAGCCGGGTGCAATGGCACCGCTGTCCGTGTCGACGGCGCAGGCAGCGCCGGTGGCTGCCCCAGTTGGGAGTGCCTCAGGAACCTCGGTCATCACCGGTGTGAATCTGCCGGCGCCACCTGCGTCCGCGGTCACCGCACCGGCTCCGGCCGTGGGTTCCGGCAGCGCCATCTGCCAGATGCGCGGCGGCACCGCGATCTGCGGGCTGCTGGGAACGATCGCCGGCAGACGCTAGCAGTGTCGCGGTCGCAGCCGGTCAAGCTCTGCGCGGAGGGAAGAAACCATCTCGTCCTTCGTATACTGCCCGCGAGATGAAGAAGGGAATCTGCTGGGGCTGCATCCCGGCCAACTCTGACGCTAACGATCCGGCAGCGCGCCTGCGTGAAGCCAGGGAGGCCGGATTTCAGGGCGTGGAGCCGGTCATCGCGGAGCCGGGCGCGGGGCCGCTGACTCTGGAGAGCACTGAGCGAGAAGCAGCGACTCTGCGGGAGGCGGCGGCACGCGAGGGAATGGACCTTCCGAGCGTGATGTGTGGCGCGGCGGTGAGCAAGACGCCGGTGATCCACCAGGATCCCGTCGTACGGCAGCAGGCGGTAGAGAATCTGGGCAAGACGCTGGAGCGCGCAAAATGGCTGGGCGCAGACACGGTGCTGCTGCATCCTGGCCAACTCAAGCCGGAGACGCGCTACGATCAGGTATGGGAGTGGGTACGTGACACGCTCAAGTCGGTCATCCCGCACGCCGAGAGGCACGGGGTGGCGCTGGCGATCGAGAACGTGTGGAACAAGTTCCTGCTCAGTCCCACCGAGATGCGCCAGCTGCTTGACGAAGTGGATCACCCCTTGATCGGCGCGTATTTTGATGTCGGCAACTGCATTCTGTACGGCTACCCGGAGCATTGGGTGGCGGTGCTCGGTGGTCGCATCAAGAAGGTCCATGTGAAGGACTTCAACCGGCAGAAGGCGCAGCGCGAGGGCACGGCCAAAGGGTTCTGCCAGCTACTTGACGGCGATGCTGACTATGAGGCGGTGATGCGCGAGCTGCGCGCCACGGGCTATGACGGATATCTCACGTCAGAAGTCAGTGTGTCCGCTATGCCCGAGGGGCAAGGGATCGCGGACACGGCGCGCCGGATCGACCAGATCCTAGCGATGTAAGGTCCGACAGGCCGGTCCTCTACTTGGTGAACTTGGCCGCGTCCTGGCGGAGTCTGGCGAGGATCAGTGCTTGTTTCTCACGCTCCTGACGTGACCGGCCGGCAGCGGTGTTGCCCTTGGCGCCCGCCTGGTCGCGCTTCTGGCCGAACCGTGCTGCGAGCGCCTCAAGGGTCGCCAGCTCATTTGAAACGGGCTCTGGATCAGGGCCGAAGACGTGCACCGGCCGAGGCGGCTCAACAATTCGAGCAGGAACCGGCGCCGCGGAGGCCATGTCTTGCTCCGGCCGGTAGCGTTCCTTATCCAGGGTGGGGCGTGTCGCCCTATCGCCGCCCGACGCGAGCAGCCGGGCCATAGGGTGCCGCGGGTCGACAAGCTCACGCCTAATGGCGCGCGCACCGTGCTGCGCCAGTGAGGGCAGAGGCGCCGCAGCTGGTTTTGGCGGAGCAGCAGGTATGACGGAACGCATAGGGAGCGGTAGGCGCGCCGTCTCCTTCCGGGGCACCGGTGGCGGTGCTTCGGGACTACCATTGAGGATCGTTGGAACCGGCTGCTCCTGCGTCTGCTGCTCCTGGACCTGTAGGTGCGTCACCGGCTGCACGGCATTCGCGGGAGGTTCAGCGGTTGGGGGGAGCTCGGGAGGCGCGACACCGCCGGTGATCTTGGTGATGAGCGCCAGGTTGATGTGGCGGCGCTCGGGGTCTACCCCGATGACGCGAATCTGCGCTTCGTCGTTAAGCTGCAGAACGTCTTCCACCCGTTCAACACGCTGGCCGGGGAGCAACTGCGAGATGTGGATCAAGCCTCTGAAGCCCAGGAAGTCGACGAAGGCGCCAAACTGAGCCACACGGCTCACCTTGCCAAGAGCGACGGTCCCGATGCCGGGAAGGGGCCGGTTGGCCGCCTTTGCCGCCGCGCTAGCCGTGGGGAAAGCATAGGGCCGGCGTCCGCCGAACTCGAAGCGCGTGCCGCGCAGCGCTTCCCTATCTGCTGTAGGGGCGGGCAAGCCCGAGGCGATGGCGTCCGCGCCACTGCTTGGAGCGGCGGGCAGCGCGGCGCCTGACCCCGTAGACGGAGTCTGTGGCCCCTCGGCTTCCAATCGACTCTCCATTGCGGCGCACCATGCCTTCCTTCATCAATTCTACCGGCCAAAGGGGTGACGGCTGGGTGTGATGCGCCGCCATGTGTCGTCATTCTTCTGCCCGTCCGGAGCGAGCCGCAACATTACCCACCTCCCTTCGTGTCCTTCTACGGTCTGATATCCGATGCCGAAGCTCCTAACGGCGCCCATAGATTTCCGTCCCGGCGAGGCCAACGGACGGTCCTGCTGATTCTGGCCGTGCGCGTTGGAATCGTCGACGCGGGATTCATTGCGGAGACGCGCGCACGCTGCTACCGCAAGGTATGGTGTTATGGAAGGAGGCTGTCGCGTTCCGCTCGGTGCGGCACGAAGCAGCGACGAGTAATCTTGTGGCGATGTACGGACGCATCACGCGGCGCGCATTCTCGGGTAGCGCGGCCTCGCTCCTGGGAGCCACTGCGTGTGCGGACAGCGTGTCTGCAACCACACAATCGACGACTCCCACGCCTCCCACTTTGATGGGAGTGGCGCCTGCTTCCCAAGGCCCGGTGCCGCTACTCGGCCCGGACGCATTGGCAGCGTTCTCGCTTTCCGGATCACACAGCCACTCGGCGCGGTTGCAACGAGTTCATCTGGGTGAGCGGGGCGGCGTCCCATTCGGGGAGGTGCTGATGGTGCGTACGGAAGCGGAGCCGCCGCTGGAGTACAACATCCAGCTCCTCGCCAAAACCGTTGCGCCGGTGGAGAAGGATGACGTGCTGCACGCCTCGTTCTGGATTCGTGGCGGAGATGCCGCCGCAGAGACCGGCGAGGCGCGCACCGCGCTTGTGTTCGAGGAGTCGAAGGACCCTTACACCAAGTCCATCACATTCAGCGCGGGAGCGGGCGTAGAGTGGCGCCAGGTGCAGATACCGTTCAAGGCGGCGGCCGGCTATACCGCGGGAGGGGCACAGATCATCCTGCGGCTCGGCTACGCGCCGCAGACGATCGAGATCGGCGGCGTCTCGGTAGTCAACTATGGCAGGAGCGCAAGCGTGCAGAATTTGCCGCGGA
>Ga0136611_10003896_pt1 | contig 10449 bp, 9 predicted proteins | sample AntDrymUQ2232306_2_FD_106645 | JGI IMG/M metagenome (GOLD analysis project Ga0136611, IMG submission 106645) | Polar desert sand microbial communities from Dry Valleys, Antarctica - metaG UQ223 (23.06) | ecosystem: Environmental > Terrestrial > Soil > Desert | place: Antarctica: Dry Valley... | reverse complement strand
GCCCGCGCTCGACCCGCTCGCGCCGGTCCTCGACCCGGTGACCGGCGCGAGCGGGTCGAGCGCGGGCGACAGCGGGCTGTCCAGCCCGGACGGCGGGGCGGCGGCGGAGGCGGGGGAGCCCGCCGAGGCGGCGAGGACCAGGGCGACGGAGCCCAGGCCGACGGCAGCGACCCGGCGGCAGTGGTTCGGCAGGGGCACGTGTCCTCCGTGGTGTCGTGCGGGCGCCGGCAGCGCCCGCCCTGTCTCCTTCCCCGCACAACGAGCGGGAAGACACGAGGTGACTGCCCCGCTGCGGACCGGTTGACCGGGCGCCACCGACGCCGACGAGGAAGGATCGGGGCATGACGTACGAAGGGATCGACGACCGCCCGCTTGACGCCCCGCCCGTCGACGCCCTCCTCCTGGTGTCGTTCGGCGGACCGGAGGGACCCGACGACGTGCTGCCGTTCCTGCAGAACGTCACGCGCGGCCGGGACGTCCCGACGGCCCGGCTCGAGGAGGTCGGCCGCCACTACCTCGAGGTGTTCGGCGGCGTCTCCCCGATCAACGCCCAGGCTCGCGCCCTCAAGGCAGCCCTGGAGCGTGAGCTGGCCGACCGCGGCCCCGAGCTGCCGGTCTACTGGGGCAACCGCAACTGGCAGCCCTACCTCGCCGACGCGGTCGCCCAGATGCGCCGGGACGGCGTCCGGCACGCGCTCGCCGTCGTCACGAGCAGCTTCCCCTCCTACAGCGGCTGCCGGCAGTACCGCGAAGACTGGTGGCGGGCGCGGGCGGAGGTCGGGGAGGGCGCCCCGCTGATCAGCAAGCTGCGCCACTACTGGGCCGAGGACGGCTTCCTCGAGCCGCTGGCGCGCGGGGTGCTCGCCGCCCAGCCGGGCGACGGGGCCCGGATCGTGTTCACGGCCCACTCCGTGCCGACGTCCATGGCGCAGACCAGCGGGCCGGTCGGCGGGGCCTACGTCGAGACGCTCCGCGACGCCGCGGCCCGTGTGGTGGAGCGGCTCGACCGGCCGTACGAGTGGGACCTCGTCTTCCAGTCCCGCAGCGGCCCGCCGCACGTGCCCTGGCTCGAGCCGGACGTCAACGCCCACCTCACGACGCTGCACGCCGCGGGCGTCCGCGAAGCGGTCCTGGTGCCGATCGGCTTCACGAGCGACCACGTGGAGGTGCTGTACGACCTCGACGTCGAGGCGAGTCGGACGGCGGCGGGCCTGCCCGGGTTCGTGCTGCACCGGGCGCCGACGGTCGGGACGGACCCGCAGTTCGTCGCCCTGCTGAGGGACCTCGTGGTCGAGCGCCTCGACGGCGATGAGCTGCCCACGCACGGAGCGCCCGCGACGTACGACCGCTGTCCCGTCGGCTGCTGCGCGCCACAGGTCCGGCGATCCGCGACGGCGACCGGCCCGGCCGCCCGGCGGTAACGTCGCCCTGGTGAGCCGGCAGTGGTGGCGCGACGCGGTCGTCTACGAGGTCTACGTCCGGTCGTTCGCCGACAGCGACGGCAACGGCGTCGGTGACCTCGACGGCATCCGGGAGCGGCTCCCGCACCTGGTCGACCTCGGTGTCGACGCCCTGTGGCTCACGCCCTTCTACCCCTCGCCGATGGCCGACCACGGCTACGACGTCGCAGTAGTCGGCGACGTCGACCCGCGGTTCGGCACCCTCGCCGACCTGGACCGGCTGCTCGCCGAGGCCCACGACGCGGGTCTGCGGCTCATCGTCGACCTGGTGCCCAACCACACCTCGAGCGCCCACCCGTGGTTCGTCGAGGCAATCGCCGACCCGTCGTCGCCCGTCCGGGACCGCTACGTCTTCCGGGACGGCCGTGGGCCGGAAGGCACGGAGCCGCCGAACAACTGGCAGAGCACGTTCGGCGGAGCCGCCTGGACGCGGGAGTCGCCGACCGGCCAGTGGTACCTCCACCTGTTCGACACCGGTCAGCCGGACCTCGACTGGCACCACCCTGAGGTGCACGAGGAGATGCGCCGGGTCCTGCGCTTCTGGCTCGACCGCGGCGTCGACGGCTTCCGGATCGACGTCGCGCACGGGCTCTACAAGCATCCCGAGCTCAGTGACGCCCCCGAGCAGGCCCACGCGGACGGCATCGAGGCGCTGGCCACGACCCACGTCTGGGACCGCGACGAGGTGCTGGCGGTCTACGAGGACTGGCGCCGCACGACCGACTCCTACGACGGTGACCGGATGCTCGTCGGAGAGGTCTTCCTGTTCGACGTGCCGCGCATCGCCCGCTACGTCTCCGAGGAGCGGTTGCACCAGGCGTTCAACTTCACGGTGATGCAGGCCCCCTGGGGGGCGGCGGCGCTCCGGGGGACGCTCGAGACGGCGCTCAAGCACTTCCACCCGGGGACGTGGGTGCTGTCCAACCACGACCTCGTCCGCCACGTGACCCGCTACGGGGGCGGGGACCTGGGTCGCCGGCGAGGGCTCGCCGTGTCGGCGCTGCTGTTCGCCCTCCCCGGGTCCCTCTACCTCTACCAGGGCGAGGAGCTCGGGCTCGAGGAAGCCGACGTGCCGGAGGAGCTGCGCCAGGACCCGATGTTCCTGCGCAGCGGCGGGAGGGAGACGGGACGGGACGGCTGCCGCACGCCGATGCCCTGGGCCTTCGAGGAGGCCGGCCTCGGCTTCACGTCGGGCGAGCCGTGGCTGCCGTTCGGTGCCGACGCCGCGGGGCGAGCGGTCGACCGGCAGGCTGCCGACCCCGCCTCGACGCTCTCGGCGTACACCCGCCTGCTGCATCGCCGCCGGAGCCTGCTCGCGACCCTGCCCGACGAGGTCCGGCTGGAGGCGCCGTCACCGGACGTCCTCGTTCTGCGGCGCGGACCGCTCGTCGCGGCGCTCAACACCGGGACGGAACCGGCGGAGCTGCGGCTGCCCGGGCTGAGCGCGGTGTTGGAGTCGACGGCGGACGGCAGCGGCCTCGTGGGTGGCGTGGTGACCGTGCCGCCCGCCGCGACGGTCTGGCTCGACGGGTCGCCCGGCGCATGAGGATCGTCATCTGGCACGGCTACCTGCTGGGCGGGACGGGGTCCAACGTCTACACGCGTGCCCTGGCCCGTGCCTGGAGCCGGCTCGGACACGAGGTGGTCGTCCTCTGCCAGGAGCCGCACCCGGAGCGCTACGACCTCGGTGGCGCACGGGTCGTCCGGCCGCCGCTGACCGGACCGCTGCCGGTCTTCGTCCTCGACCACTACGCCGACGCCACCCCCCAGCTGCTCCCGGAGATGTCCCGCGCCGACCGCGAGCTGTTCGTGGCGGAGAACGCCGCGGCGGTCCGCGCCGAGGGGCCGGCCGACCTCCTGCTCGTCAACCACGTGCTGCTCGGCGCGGCGGTCGGGCTGGCGTCCGGCATGCCGTACGTCGTGAAGGCGCACGGCTCGGAGCTCGAGTTCTCGATCCGGGGCGACGCGGAGCTGGCGGCGTGGGCGCGGGAGTGCCTGGCTCCCGCGACGGCCGTGCTGGCCGGCTCGGAGCACATCGTGCGCGTGCTCGAGGACGTCGTGGGGGTGACCCCCGCACCGGTGTCGGTCGTGCCGCCCGGGGTGGACGTCGACGCGCTCCGCCCGCAGGAGCGATCGGCCGCCCTCGCCGCGCTCGTCGAGCAGTGCCGGCTCGACCCGCCCAACCCCGGCGGAGCCGACGAGCGGCGGCCGGACGAGGGCAACGCCGAGCGCCTCGGGCAGTTCCTCTCCGCCCCGGCCCGCACCGTGCTGTACGTCGGCAAGCTCAGCGAGGAGAAGGGCGTCTCGCTCCTGCTGGAGGCGCTGCAGTCGGTCGACGCGCGGGCCGTCATCGTGGGGTTCGGCCCGGCACGCGCCGAGCTCGAGGCGGCTGCGGGGGACCGCGTGTTGTTCACCGGAGCGCTCGAGCACCGCCACCTCGCCCACCTGTGGCCGCTCGCCGACGTGAGCGTCACCCCTTCGGTCTTCCCCGAGGCCTTCGGGATGGTGGCGGCCGAGGCGGCCTCGTGCGGGTCACCGCCGCTGGTCGCCCGCCACTCTGGGCTGGCGGAGATCGCCGAGGCGCTGGAGCAGGAGTACCCCCCGGAGCTGGCCCACCTCGCGTCCTTCGAGCGCGGCAGCGCAGACGACCTCGCCGCGCGGCTGTCCGAGCTGCTCATGCTCAATCCCGTCCAGTGGCAGGCCCTCTCGTCGGCGGCGCGGCGCACCGTCCAGACCCGCTGGAGCTGGGAGGGCATCGCCTCGCGCATCGTCGCCGAGGGCGCTCGCTCCTAGCCGACAACTCGTTCGCGGAGCGCCGGGTACGCGGCCTACGCTCCAGCCCGTGCCCGTCTCCCCGCCGCTCCGGCGCCGTGGCACCAGCCGCCTGGTCGAGGCGGTCGTGCCGCGCCGCCTCGGCACGGGATTCCGCTGGCTGATCGCCTCCTCGTGGACCTCCAACCTGGGTGACGGCATCGCCCTGGCCGCCGGGCCCCTGCTCGTCGCCTCGCAGACCCGGTCGCCGCTGCTGGTCGCCATGGCCGTGCTGCTGCAACAGCTGCCCTGGCTGCTGTTCGGCCTCCCGGCGGGGGCCCTGTCCGACCGGCTCGACCGCCGGCTCGTCGTCGTCGTCGTCGACCTCGTGCGGTCCGCCGTGCTCGCCCTGCTCTGCGTGGCGATCGTCACGGGTGCGGTCTCCGTCCCGGTGGTCCTCGTCTCGCTGTTCCTGCTCGGTACCGCCGAGGTGTTCGCCGACAACGCCTCCAGCACCCTGCTGCCGATGCTGGTCCGAAGGGACGACCTCGCGGTGGGCAACGCCCGGCTGCAGGCCGGCTTCCTCACCGTCAACCAGCTGGCGGGTCCACCGCTCGGCGCAGCGCTGTTCGCGGCGGGCGCCGTCTGGCCGTTCGCCAGCCAGGCGGTCCTCGTCGGGCTGGGGGCCGTGCTCGTCTCCAGGCTGGTGCTCGCGCCGCACGGGCGCCGCGCCACCCCCGCTCCTGAGAGCCGCCTGCGGGCAGACATCGCGGAGGGGTTCCGCTGGGTCCGGTCCCACGCGGCCGTGCGGACCTTAATCCTGACCATCTTCACCTTCAACATCACGTTCGGCGCGGCCTGGTCGGTCCTGGTGCTGTACGCCACGGAGCAGCTGGAAATGGGTCCGATCGGCTTCGGGCTCCTCACCACGGCGTCGGCGTGCGGCGGGCTGGTCGGGACCACGACGTACGGCTGGATCACCCGGCACGTCAGCCTGGCGGACCTCATGCGGATCGGCCTGGTGGTCGAGACGCTCACGCACCTGGCTCTGGCGCTGACCACGACTCCCGCGGTGGGGCTCGCCGTGTTCTTCGTCTTCGGCGCGCACGCCTTCATCTGGGGCACCACGTCGGTGACGGTCCGGCAGCGGGCGGTGCCGAGCGCTCTGCAGGGCCGGGTCGGCAGCCTCAACAGCCTGGGCTCGTACGCCGGGCTGGTCCTCGGGTCGGGCCTCGGGGGTCTCGTCGCCGAGCAGTGGGGGGTCGTGGCGCCGTTCTGGTTCGGGTTCGTCGGATCAGCGGTGTTCCTCGTCGTCATCTGGGGCCAGCTGGTGCACGTGGCCCATGCGGACGAGCAGCCCGAGCCGCTCAGCGCAGCGCCCTGAGCCTCAGTCGAGCCGGTCGGCCGCGTCGGCGGCCTCGACCTCCTCGCGGGGGATCCCCAGCAGGAAGAGCACCGCGTCGAGGAAGGGCTGCGACAGCGCGGCGTCGGCCGCCTCCCGCACGACGGGCTTGGCGTTGAAGGCGATGCCGAGACCCGCGGCGGCGAGCATGTCGAGGTCGTTGGCGCCGTCGCCGATGGCCACCGTCTGCGCCATCGACAGCCGCTGCAGGCCGGCGAACTCGCGCAGGGCCTCGGCCTTGCGGGCGCGGTCGACGACGGGGCCGAGGACGCGGCCGGTGAGGTGGCCGTCGACGACCTCCAGCGTGTTGGCGAGCGAGTGGTCGAGGCTCAGGTCGGCGACGAGGTCGTCGGTCACCGCGGTGAAGCCACCGCTGACGATGCCGACCGCGTAGCCGAGCCGCTGGAGGGTGCGCACGAGGGTGCGCGCACCCGAGGTCAGGCGCACCTGGCTGCGCACCGCGTCGACGGCCGAGACGGGCAGCCCGGCCAGCAGGGCGACGCGGGCCCGCAGCGATGCCTCGAAGTCGAGCTCGCCGGCCATCGCCTGGGCGGTGACCCGGGCGACCTCGCCCTCGCAGCCCGCCTCGGCGGCAAGCATCTCGATGACCTCGCCCTGCACCAGCGTGGAGTCGACGTCCATCACGACGAGTCGCCGCGCCCGCCTCCAGAGCGATGCCTGCTCGACCGCGATGTCCACCTGCTGCGCGACAGCCTCGGCGGCCAGCTCGCTGCGGAGCTGGGCGGTGTCACCGCCGGAGACCAGCAGGTCGTACGCCGACAGCGGGTAGCTCGACAGCCGCAGGACGCGCTCGATGTTGGCGCCGCACAGCGTGAGCCGGCGGGCCACGCCGGCGAAGGCCGCGGGCCTCAGCGGGGCACCGAGCACGGTGACGTGGTGGCGCAGCCCCCCCTCCGGCCGCGGGTCCCGCTCCAGCGGGGTGAACTCGACGTCGACGCCGAGCTCGACGGCGCGCGTCGCCAGCGCCGCGCGCACGAGGGCGCCGTCGCCCGGCCCCGACACCACGACGCCCAGCAGCAACCGGTCGTGCACGACGACCTGCTCCACGTCGCTCACGTCGGCGCCGTGCTCGGCGAGCACGTCGAACAGCGCCGCGGTCACGCCGGGCCGGTCCCGTCCGGTGACGGTCAGCAGGATGCTCACGTGAGGAGCCCGTAGGCGTTGTAGCCGGCGACCCGGGCCCGGCGCACCAGCCGGGCGAGCTCGCGCAGGGCCGACTCACGACCGGCCGCCTCCCGGGTGTCGACCGCGCCCCCGGTGTCCTGCTGCGCGAGCGAGAGCACGGCGGCGAGCTGCCGGGTCTGGACGAGCAGCTGCCGGGCCCGCTGGGGGTAGCCGCCGGGCAGCTCGTCCTCGTCGAGGCCACCGCGAGCCAGGCGGCGCAGCTCGGCGAGCGCGTCGCCGACGTCGGGACGCCACCGGGCGACGTCGAGGTCGCGCAGCGCGGAGGCGCACTCCACCACGCCGCGGCGCAGGTCGTGCTCGGCGTCGTGCAGGAACGGTCCCGGGTCCGGGCCTGGGGCGAGGACGTCGTACGCCGTCCAGGCGACCGTGGTGACCGTGCCGTCGAAGGCAGAGCCGTGCGAGGTCAGCGTCGGCACCAGGCCGGTGCCGGCACCGTCCTCCCGCAGCGCGAGGACGCCTTCGCTGGCTGCGAGCGCGGCCGTGGCGAACGGTCCGGGAGCCGGGAGCCCCAGCGCGTCGCCCGGGACCGGGAGCACCAGGCGCAGCCGCGCTGCGCCGGCAGCGCGCAGGCGGGCGACGCCCCGCTCCAGCGACAGGGCGTCGTCGGCGAGGCCGTGCACCACGTGGTCGTCGTCGTGGACGGTGACGCGCGCCACGAGCTCCGGGAGCGAGGTGTCGCCCGCGAGCCAGGCGTTGCCCCAGGCAGCCAGCAGCGCGCTGCGGGGAGGGGTCCCGGCGAGGGTCGACACGAGGGGCGAGCCTAGCGGCGGCTGTCGGCCGCGCCGTCTAGCGTGGCTCCTCGTGCAGCCCCGCCAGTACGACGCGTCCATGGTGACCGCCCGTCCCGTGCGGCGCGCCGTCCCCGTGGTGCCGGCCGACCTGGGCCTGGTCGTCGAGGAGGTGGCGAGCGGCTGGTGCGGCGCCGTCGTCGAGTGCGACAAGGAGCGGGTCAGCCTGGAGGACCGCCACGGCAAGGTGCGCGTCTTCCCGCTCGAGCCCGGCGGCTTCCTGCTCGAGGGTGCGGCCGTGACGCTCACCCGGCCGGTCCAGGCCGCCCCCGGGGCAGCGACGCGGACCGCCTCCGGGTCGGTCGCCGTCGTGGGTCAGCGCGCGCAGGTGGCCAGGGGGAGCCGCATCTGGGTGGAGGGCAAGCACGACGCCGAGCTCGTCGAGCGGGTGTGGGGGGACGACCTGCGCATCGAGGGGGTCGTCGTCGAGGCGCTCGACGGCGTCGACGACCTCGCCGCGGAGGTCCGGGCCTTCCAGACCTCTCCCGGGCGCCGGCTGGGCGTCCTGGTGGACCACCTCGTGCCCGGCAGCAAGGAGAGCCGCATCGTGGCGGCGGTCCACGATCCCCACGTGCTCGTCACCGGCCACCCCTACGTCGACGTCTGGCAGGCGGTGAAGCCGGCCGCGGTCGGCATCGAGGTCTGGCCGGTCGTACCCAAGGGGCAGGAGTGGAAGGCCGGCGTCTGCGCCGCCCTCGGCTGGGGCGAGCCCTGGCAGGGCTGGCAGCGGGTGCTCGCGGGCGTGGACTCCTACACCGACCTCGAGGTGCCGCTCCTGCGCTCGGTCGAGATGCTCATCGACTTCGTGACGGCCGGGCCGAGGTGACGGCGCCGTCCCCCTCGGTCGTCTCCCCGTCAGGGCGCCGGCTGCGCGCCTGGCAGGCCGAGGCCCTGCAGGCCTACCGCGACGCCGACAGCCGCGACTTCCTCGTGACGGCGACCCCAGGTGCGGGCAAGACCGCGTTCGCGCTGAGCCTGGCCGCCGAGCTGCTGGAGCGCCGGGAGGTCAACCGGGTCATCGTCGTGGCCCCGACCGACCACCTGCGCACCCAGTGGGCCGAGGCGGCGCTCGCGGCGGGCATCCTGCTCGACCCGACCCTGACCAACGCCGAGAAGCTGCGGCCGGACGTGCTCGGCTACGTCACGACCTACGCGCAGGTCGCCATGCGGCCGGCCGTCCACCGGGGCCGCACCGAGCACACCCGCCGCACCCTCGTGATCCTCGACGAGATCCACCACGCCGGTGACGGCCTGTCCTGGGGGGACGCGGTGGCCGAGGCGTTCGACCCCGCGCGCCGACGGGTCTCGCTGACCGGTACGCCCTTCCGCACCCGCGTCGACGAGCGGATCCCGTTCGTCCGCTACGAGCCCGCCGGCGACGGCGCGCTAGCGAGCGTGGCCGACTACGGCTACGGCTACCGGCAGGCGCTGGCCGACGGCGTGGTCCGCCCGGTGGTCTTCGCCGCCTACACCGGTGTCTCGCGCTGGCGCAACAGCGCGGGGGAGGTCGTCGCCGCCTCGCTGACCGGTGACTCCACCAAGGCGGTCGAGGCGACGGCCTGGCGCACCGCGCTCGACCCCGCTGGCCAGTGGGTGCCCCACGTCATCGCCGCGATGGACGAGCGCATCACCCACCTGCGCGAGGCGGGGATGCCCGACGCGGCCGGTCTCGTGCTCGCGAGCGACCAGGACGACGCGCGGGCCTACGCCGCCATCGTGCGCCGCGTCACCGGGACCGACCCCGTCCTCATCCTGTCCGACGACCCCAAGGCGTCGAAGAAGATCACCGCCTTCACGACGAGCACCGAGCGCTTCGCCGTCTGCGTGCGGATGATCAGCGAGGGCGTCGACGTGCCGCGGGCCGCGTGCCTGGCCTGGATGACGTCCTACCGCACGCCGCTGTTCTTCGCCCAGGCGGTCGGCCGCGTGGTGCGGGCCCGCCGTCCGGGGGAGTCGGCCACCGTCTTCCTGCCGGCGGTGCGCCCGCTGCTGGCGCTGGCCGCGGAGATGGAGAGCGAGCGCAACCACGTGCTCCCGGCACCTGCACCCGGCGACGACCTGGGCGACCCGCTGGAGGCGTCGGAGAGCGACGAGAAGCCGGTCGACGGCTGGGAGGCGCTCGGGGCCGACGCCGAGTTCGCCCACGTGCTGCACGGCGGCCGCGCCGTCACGGCGTCTGCGGAGCTGACCGGCGACGACCAGGACTACCTCGGGCTGCCGGGCCTGCTGTCGGCGGAGCAGACCGCCGCGCTGCTGTTCCGGCGCGACGCCGACCACCGCCGCCGCGCCTCCAGCACCCGCGTCGACGAGGTGCCCACGGAGCAGGAGGCCGAGCGCGCGGACCAGGAGGCGCTGTCGTGGCGTGCGGCCGGCGACCTGCGTCGTGAGATCAACAGCCTGGTCGGCCAGCTGGCGGCACGCACCGGGGCGCCGCACGGCGTGGTGCACGGGCGGGTGCGCAAGGCCGTCCCCGGACCGCCGTCGGCGGCCGCCCCGGTCGAGGTGCTCAGCGCCCGACGCGACTGGCTGCTGGGCCAGACCTTCCGGGGTTGACCGCGAGGCTGCTGGACCGGCTCCGGCTGGGTCGTCCCAGCGTCAGGCGGCGTCGTCCATGATCTTGCCGGTGATGCCCATGACGATCCCGACGATCGTGAGGATTCCGCCGACGATCGCGAGCGGGAGGGACTGGAAGACCATCGCGACACCGAGCAGGATGCTGGCCACAACGAGGATCACCACCGTGATCCAGGACGTCACCTTGTGCGTGTGGGCCGTGTCGGCCATGGAGCTGTCGCCGAGGTCGGCCATGGGTTCCTCCGCAGACGTGGGATGGGATGGGATG
>Ga0136611_10003895_pt1 | contig 10452 bp, 7 predicted proteins | sample AntDrymUQ2232306_2_FD_106645 | JGI IMG/M metagenome (GOLD analysis project Ga0136611, IMG submission 106645) | Polar desert sand microbial communities from Dry Valleys, Antarctica - metaG UQ223 (23.06) | ecosystem: Environmental > Terrestrial > Soil > Desert | place: Antarctica: Dry Valley... | reverse complement strand
GACGAGCTGGCTCGGCAGGGCCTGGCCTGCACCCGCATCTCCATCGAGGCGGAGACCGAGCACGGTGAAACGCTCGTGCGGCTGTGGCGCCACGACGGCGCGCTGACCCCCACCGCCATGGCCGAGCGGGTGCGCTGGCAGCTCGACGGCTGGCTCTCCGGCTCGGCCACCCACCGCCCGACCGCCGGCATCGTGCGGCTGCGCCTCGCTCCCGACGAGGTCAAGCCAGATCTCGGCCGCCAGCTCGGGTTCTGGGGAGGCAGCACCTTGCAGGATGCCCGAGCGACCCGGGCGCTGGCCCGGGTGCAGGGCATGCTCGGTCCCGACGCCGTCTGCACGGCGACGCTGCAGGGCGGTCGCAGCCAGGGCGAGCAGGTGCGGCTCGTGCCGTGGGGGGACGACCGTGCTCCTACCGGCGCGGCGTCGGGCTCGGGTCGCAGCCATGCCGAGCAGGCGCCCTGGCCGGGATCGGTGCCGGCTCCTGCTCCGGCCACCTTCCACGTGCAGGCCGTCCCCGCCGAGGTGCTGGCCGCCGACGGCACGGTGGTCACCGTCACCGGCCGCGGCCTCATCTCCGCCCCGCCGCACCGGCTGTCGATCGCCGGCCGCCGCTGGGCCGACCTCACCGGATGGGCTGGGCCCTGGCCGGTCGACGAGCGGTGGTGGGACCCACCTGCACACCGCCGACGGGCTCGGCTTCAGGTGCTCGAAGCGGACGGCACGGCCCACCTGCTCGCCGTCGAAGGAGGCCGGTGGTGGGTGGAGGCGACCTATGACTGACGTCGTCGGCTGCCGGCGCTCGGTGTCAGGCGGCCAGCGAGCGCTTCAGGTCGAGGAGCACGGTCGAACGCCCGGTCGAGAGCCCGGCCTGCGGGCGTCCTCGGCTCTCCCGAATGGCCACCTCGACCACCTGTCCTTCGGCTGCACACCGCTCCAGCAGCAGCTTCACGCAACCGGCGATCCACTCGTCCCGGGGCACGCAGACGTCGAGCGTGATCGGTGCGCCCGTGTCCACCATCACGGCGTCCACCAGCACCGAGTCGCGGCCGCAGGTGACGAAGAGCACCCGCACCAGAAGCCGGCGGTCGAAGTGGCCGAGCAGGTCGATGCGCGAGCGGGGCTCGGCAGCGGGCGGGCGCCCGTCGTCCCACGCCGGCAGGCGGTTGGCCAGGATCCACAGCGCACCCAGCGTCAGGGAACCGACCACCGTCATCACGCCCAGGAACAAGCCGTACCACTCCACGCCCGGTAGCTACCCCTACCAGGCGGACGGCACACGGGCTCCACTCGCCGGAGCGGAGGGAACATGCGTTCGCTACGCTGCCTCCATGGGCTTCGACAACCCCCGAGTGCCCTGGTCCGAGCTGGAGCGACGGCTCAGTGACAAGGGAACGCATGACAAGGGACCGCAGGACAAGAGCGCGGACGGGCGCGCCAACAACGTCCCCGAAGGGGCCAACGGGGGTGACAGCCCGGCGTGGTCCCGCAAGCGCCAGCCCTACGAGGCACCGGCGTTCGTCCCTCGCCAGCCGAGGCAGCAGGCCTATGCCGAGCTGCACTGCCACTCGAACTTCAGCTTTCTCGACGGGGCGTCGCACCCCGAAGAGCTGGCCGAGGAAGCGGCCCGCCTCGGCCTCGAGGCCCTCGCCCTCACCGACCACGACGGCATGTACGGCGTGGTGCGCTTCGCCGAAGCGGCGGCTGCGGTGGGCATGCCCACGGTGTTCGGCTCCGAGCTGAGCCTCGGTCTCACGAAGCCGCAGAACGGGGTGGCCGACCCCGAAGGCACCCACTTGGTCGTGCTGGCCCGCGATCCCCAGGGCTACGGCAGCCTGTGCCGCTCCATCAGCGCGGCCCAGCTGGCCGGGAAGCAGAAGGGCAGGCCGGTGTTCAACCTGTCGGCGCTGTCCGAGGCCGCCGGCGGGCACTGGCTGGTGCTCACCGGGTGCCGCAAGGGGCCGGTGCCCGACGCCCTGGTGAAGCGGGGGCCGGCGGCGGCGGCGCGGGTGCTCACCGATCTGGTCGTGGCCTTCGGGCGTGACAACGTGGCCGTCGAGCTGTGGGACCACGGCGACCCGCTCGACTCGGCCCGCAACGACGCACTGGTCGATCTCGCCGTCCGCCAGGGGGTCGAGGTGGTGGCCACCAACAACGTGCACTACGCCACACCGTCGCGTCGGGCGTTGGCCACCGCTCTGGCCGCGGTGCGGGCCCGGCGCAGCCTCGACGAGATCGACGGCTGGCTGCCGCCCTCCAACGCCGCCCACCTGCGGTCGGGAGACGAGCAGTCCCGCTGGTTCGCCCGCTACCCCGGCGTGGTCGAGGCCGCCGCCGCCCTGGGTCGGGAGTGCGCGTTCGACCTGCACCTGGTGGCCCCCAACCTGCCCGACTACCCGGTGCCGCCCGGGCACAGCGAGATGTCGTGGCTGCGCCACCTCACCGAGCAGGGCGCCCTTCGTCGCTACGGGCCACGCTCGTCCGAACGGGTACGGGGCGCCTACCGCCAGATCGACCGCGAGCTCGACGTCATCGAGAAGCTCGGCTTCCCCGGCTACTTCCTCATCGTCTACGACATCGTCGAGTTCTGCCGGAGCCACGACATCCTGTGTCAGGGCCGCGGGTCAGCCGCCAACTCCGCCGTCTGCTACGCCCTCGGCATCACCGCGGCCGACGCCGTCGCCCTCGGCCTCCTCTTCGAGCGCTTCCTGTCCCCCGAGCGCGACGGGCCTCCCGACATCGACGTCGACATCGAGAGCGACCGCCGGGAGGAGGCCATCCAGTACGTCTACGAGCGCTATGGCCGGGAGAACGCGGCCCAGGTGGCCAACGTCATCACCTACCGGGCCAAGTCGGCGGTGCGGGACATGGGCAAGGCCCTCGGCCATGCCGTGGGCCAGCTCGACGCGTGGTCGAAGCAGGTCGACCACTGGGGGCCGCTGCGGGCCACCATCGACCAGGGCGACCACGACATCCCCGCTCCCGTGCTCGAGCTGGCCTCCCAGGTGCAGGGCTTCCCTCGCCACCTCGGCATCCACTCGGGCGGCATGGTGATCTGCGACCGGCCTGTGTCCGAGGTCGTGCCGGTCGAGTGGGGGCGCATGGAGGGCCGCACGGTGCTGCAGTGGGACAAGGACGACTGCGCGGCGGTGGGCCTGGTGAAGTTCGATCTGCTGGGGCTCGGCATGTTGTCGGCCTTGCACTACGCCATCGACCTCGTCCGCGGCGCCTACGGGGTCGAGATCGACCTGGCCACGCTGCCGCAGGACGACGCCGTCTACGACATGCTCTGCCAGGCCGACTCGGTGGGGGTGTTCCAGGTCGAGAGCCGAGCCCAGATGGCCACCCTGCCTCGGCTTCGGCCCCGCACCTTCTACGACCTGGTGGTCGAGGTGGCCCTCATCCGCCCCGGCCCCATCCAGGGCGGATCGGTACACCCCTACATCCGCCGCCGCAACGGGCGTGAGCCAGTGACGTACCTGCACCCCCTGCTCGAGCGGTCGCTGAAGAAGACGTTGGGGGTGCCGCTCTTCCAGGAGCAGCTCATGCAGATGGCCATCGACGTGGCCGGGTTCTCGGCGGGGGAGGCCGACCAGCTGCGCCAGGCCATGGGCTCGAAGCGGTCGACCGAGCGGATGGAGCGGCTGCGGGCCCGGCTGTACGAGGGCATGGCCACCAAGGGAATCACCGGCGCGGTGGCCGACCAGATCTACGACAAGCTGGCCGCCTTCGCCAGCTTTGGCTTCCCCGAGAGCCACTCGGTGAGCTTCGCCTACCTCGTCTACGCCAGCTCGTGGATCAAGCTGTACTACCCGGCCGCCTTCTGCGCCGCCCTGCTCAACGCCCAGCCCATGGGCTTCTACTCGCCGCAGTCCCTGGTGGCCGATGCCCGCCGGCACGGCGTGGAGGTGCTCGGCCCCGACGTCAACGCCAGCGCCGCTCTCGCCACCCTGCTGCCTCAGCCGGACGCAGGCGCGGCTGGCGACATGGAGACGGCGATGCGGCGGGATGTCGGCACGGCGTTGCGGCTCGGGGTCTCGTCGGTGCGCCACATCGGCCCTGACCTGGCCGAGCGCATCGAAGCCGGACGGCCCTACTGCGACATGGAAGATCTCGTCCGCCGGTGCGGTGTCACCCAGCCCCAGGTCGAGGCGCTGGCCACCGCCGGAGCCTTCGGGTGCTTCGGGGAGGGACGGAGGGAGGCGCTCTGGGCCGCCGGCGCCGTCGTCCAGTCCCGGCCCGATCGGCTGCCGGGTGTGGTGATCGGGGGAGATGCGCCCACCCTCCCGGACATGACCAGCCTCGAAGAGGCGGTGGCCGATCTCTGGGCCACCGGCATCACACCGAACGCCTTCCCCACCGAGTTCGTGCGCTCTCAGCTCGACGGACTGGGGGTGGTGCCGGCGGCTCGGCTGAGCGACCCGGGCCTGGAGGACGGATGTCGCGTGTGGGTCGGGGGGATCGTCACCCACCGGCAGCGTCCGGCTACCGCTGGCGGTACGACCTTCGTCAACCTGGAGGACGAGACCGGCTTGATCAACGTCGTCTGCTCGAAGGGTGTCTGGGCCCACCATCGAAAGGTGGCCCGATCGGCGCCGGCCATGCTGGTGCGGGGCCGACTCGAGCGTTCTGAGGGCGTGGTCAACGTGATAGCCGAGAAGATCAGCGTGCTCCCCGTCTCGATAGCGGCGGGGAGGTCCCGAGACTTCCGATAGCGCCGAACCAATTGCACATTTCCACCGATCACCGGACGACATGTCTTTCGATCATCCCTAAGGCACACTGCATCGGATACCGATGAAGCGCGTGAAGCATGCGGGAGCGGCGCGCCCGTATGCTGGGACGGACTAGGGGAGACTGCTGCGATGAGTGTGAACGAACGACCAGTGGCAGACGCCACTCCACCGGGGCGCCTTCGACCCCTGGCCCTGGCTGGAGCGGCGTCGATGGGAGCGGGCGCCATTCATGCGGCCGCCATCGGCGTCCACAGCGAGCACCGTCCCGCCGTCTACGCCTTCACCGCTGCGGCTGTGTTCCAGATCGCCTGGGGTGCCATCGCCCTCGTCCGGGCGTCGCGATGGCTGGGCGTGATCGGCGCCGCCGGCAACACTGCGCTCTTCGGTGGGTGGATGCTGGCCAAGACCACTGGCATCTCCTTCATCGCCGGGCTCGACCAGTCCGAGCGCATTCAGGTGGCCGACGCCCTCGCCGCCCTGCTGGCGGCCGTCGCCGTGGTGGCCGCAGTGGCCGCCATCCAGGCCCTGACCGCTCCGAACCTCCGCCCGGCGCGCCTGCTGATGAGCGGGGCGGCCGCCATGGCCGTCGCCGTGCTAGCCGTCCCGGGCATGGCCGCCGCCGGCACACATGGCCACGCAGGAAATGCTGCCCACGGCGACACCGCGGTCCACGCCGGCTCGGACGCCGGTCACGCCGACCCCGCCGGAACCAACCACGCCGCCGGTGCTGCTCATGTCGAAACACCCACGGCCGTCCCGACCAAGGCCTACAACCCCCTCAAGCCGCTCGACTTCGGCGGTGTGCCCGGCGTGACCGAGGAGCAGCAGGCCCGGGCGGAAAACCTCGTGGCCGTCAGCCTCCTCCGCCTCCCCCGCTTCGCCGACCCGGCGGTGGCCGAGGCGGCCGGCTTCCGCTCGATCGGCGACGGGCTCACCGGCCATGAGCACTACATCAACCGGAGCTTCGTCGACGATGACAAGATCCTCGACCCTGACTTCCCCGAGTCGCTCGTGTACCAGGTCGACCGGGCCACCGGCACCAAGAAGCTGGCGGCCGCCATGTACATGCTCCGCAACGGCGACACGCTGGCCGATGTGCCCGAGCTGGGCGGCGCCCTCACCCAGTGGCACATCCACAACAACCTCTGCTACACGACGGGCGGCCAGGTCCGCGGCCTCACCCGGCCCGACGGCACCTGCACCCCGCCCCTGGTCAAGGGAGCCGAGGTGCCGATGATCCACGTCTGGATCGTGCCCCACAAGTGCGGCCCCTTCGCAGCTCTCGACGGTGTGGCCGGTGGCCAGCCTCCCGCCGGTGAGAAGGCCATGTGCGATCACGCCCACGGCTCGACCTCCTGACCTCACGCAACGTCTGACCCGTTGACCGCTCCGCCGGCCGAGGAGGTCAGCGGGCGTAGGTCACCTGCAGGACCGCTTCGTCGATGGCTGTAGCCCGGATCTGGGCTGCAGCCTCGACCGCGGGGACGCCGGGCGCGACGTCGAGCTTCCGGGACAGCGCGTACACCGTGAACTCGTACCGGTGCGTCTCGCCCTCTGGCGGGCACGGGCCGACGTAGCCGACGCTTCCGGAGCTGGCCTCGGCCGGGACCGCCCCCGTCGGCACCTCTCCCGCCTCGATGCTCTCGCCGGCCACTCCCAGGTTGAGCAGCACCCAGTGGAAGAACGGGGCATTGGGAGAGTCGAGGTCGGTGAGAACGATGGCCATGGAGCCGGCATGACCCGGAGCGCCGGTCCACGCGAGGGGAGGCGAGACGTTGTCGCCCTCGCACGCGAACCGCTCCGGTAGGACCGAATTCCTCTGAAAGGCGGGGCTTCCCATGGACATGGTGCCGAAGGGCCGCCCCTTGCCCCCATCCCCGCAGCCGGTCGAGACGGCGGCGCTCAGTACGAGCAGGGCGCTGACGAGCGAGAGGCGCACTCGGGGAAGCCTACGGCCACCCGTCACACTTGCTCGCTAGCGTCACGTCGATGGACTTCCGACAGCAGCTCGACGACTTGCGAGCGTCAGCCGGGCACGTCGACGAGCCCACCCGGCTGCGCACCTTCTTCGACACGACGTGGGCCCGGGAGCTGGCCGAGGCCCCGGAGATGGCGACGTTCTACGGCATCCGCGGCCATGACCACCGGTGGAGCGAGCTCACCGTCGCGGCCGTGAGTCGGCGCGTCGACGAGAGGCGAGAGGCGCTCGCGGTGCTCGACACCATTGAGCCATCAGCGCTCTCCGAGCAGGAACGGCTGAGCGTCGACCTCTTCCGCACCATGGAACAGGGGGAGGTCGAGGGAGCGGCCTTCCAGGGCGAGCTGCAGCCGGTGAACCAGCTCCAAGGGGTGCAGCAGGACCCAGCCATGGTGCTCGAGGCCCAACCGGCGGAGACGGCTGAGGACGGCGGAGCTCTGCTCGAGCGCCTGCGGTCGCTCCCACAGCTCGTCGAGCAGACCATCGAGCTGATGCGCCTCGGCGCCGTCGCCGGCAACACGCCACCGCAGATCTGCCTGCGCGACGTGCCCCAGCAGGTGCGCAACCAGCTGAGCGCCGATCCTTTCGACAGCCCACTGCTGCGGACGGTGGGAACGATCGACGACGGTGCCCTGAAGGGGGCGGCCGCCGAGGTCTATCGGCGGGGCATCGTCCCGGCCTTCGAGCGCCTCCACGACTACCTCGTCGAGGACTACCTGCCTGCGGCCCGCACCACCACCGCGTGTCGAGACCTGCCGAACGGTGAGGCGTGGTACCGCTATCTGGTGCGTCACCACACGACCACCGACCTCTCGCCCGAGGAGATCCACGAGACCGGCCTGGCCGAGGTGGCCCGGATCAAGGCGGAGATGGCCGCGGCGGCGCAGACGGCCGGCGCCGCCGACCTGGCCACCTATGCCCTCCACCTGCGCACCGATCCTCGATACGCCTGTGCATCGGCCGACCAGCTGCTCGAGGGCTACCGCGCCATCGGGCGCCACATCGATGCACGGCTGCCCGACCTCTTCGCCACGCTGCCGAAGCTGGCCTACGAGATCGTGCCGGTGCCCTCCTATGCCGAGCAGTCGCAGACCGCCGCCTACTACCTCCCGGGCGCGCCCGACGGAAGCCGGCCCGGGCAGTTCTTCGCCAACACCTACGACCTGGCGTCGCGCTTCACGTGGGAGATGGAGTCGCTCACCCTGCACGAGGCCGTGCCCGGCCACCATCTGCAGATCGCCCTGGCCCAGGAGCTGGGAGACCTGCCCGACTTCCGCCGCAACGCCTGGTTCACGGCATACGGCGAGGGATGGGGGCTCTACGCCGAGAGCCTCGGGTCAGAGCTCGGCCTCTACGCCAGCCCGGCGGCGAGGTATGGCGCGCTGATGGGGGAGATCTGGCGGGCCGTGCGCCTCGTGCTCGACACCGGCCTGCATGCCTTCGGGTGGACTCGTGACCGGGCCGTCGCCTACTTCCAGGAGGCGACGGGTCGGGACGACCACGACATCGTGGTGGAGGTTGACCGGTACATCGTCTGGCCCGGGCAGGCCCTCGGCTACAAGATGGGCGAGCTGAAGATCAAAGAGCTGCGGGCGCGCGCCGCCGGCGCCCTGGGTGCAGGCTTCGACGTGCGGGCGTTCCACGAGGAGGTCCTGCGGCACGGCTGCCTGCCCCTCGCCCTGCTGGAGGCGAAGGTGAACGCTCGGCTCGCTGCCTCCCGATGAACCTGAGTCGCGGCTCGAAGCCTGAGGTCAGGCCCGGGCGGGAGCAGCCGAGAGGGCGACCTGCGGGTCGTCCGTCGTCGGCGCGAAGCAGCGGTGGAGGAAGTGGCCGATCTCGAGCGCGCACAGGTCCAAGAAGTCGGGGCGACCGGCGAACCCGTGCGCCTGCCCGGCATACATGTGCATCTCCACCGGCACGCCGGCCGCCACCAGCGCCTGGTACATGACCATGCTGGCCGACGGGGGCACGACCTTGTCGCCGGTGCCGTGCAGGAGGAAGGTGGGCGGATAGTCCCGGGTTATCTGGTGCAGCGGGCTGGCCAGACGCAACGCGTCCTCCGTTGCCGTCTCCTGAATCAGGGCCGAGGCCGCCGTGCCCCCGGGGACGCGCTGGCCGTCGGGATGGAAGACGGTGGGCGGGAAGATGCCCACAACGGCCGCCACCTCCGTGCCGACGCCGGGGTTGCCACCTTCGCCCTCCAAGTCAGGATGGTTCGGAGTGCCGGCGGCCAGCAGGGCGAGGTGCCCGCCGGCCGAGCGACCCAGCACGGCGATGCGCGCCTCGTCGATGTTCAGCTCGTCGGCATTGGCCCGCACCCAGCGGATGGCCGCCTTGACGTCGTGGATGTGGGCCGGCCACGGTGATTCGGGGGTCAGGCGGTACTCCGACGCGACGCACACGAACCCCTGGGCAGCAAGGGCGTGTCCGTAGCCGGTCATCACGCTGCGGTCGCCCATCCGCCACGCGCCGCCGTGCACCAACAGCACGCCGGGAGCCCGCTCGGCAGCCTCCGCGGGCGAGTAGACGTCGCACCTGAGGTCGCGTTCGCCTCCTGTGGCGAACACCACGTCGTTCCGAACCACTGTCTCCACCGTCATCTGCGCCCCCGCCTGGCGAGCGGTGCTCGAGTGACCGTCGCAGCGACGATTCTCGTCGGGTTGTCCGGCTTTCGTCCACTGCGGCTCGGTCCGCCGAGCAGCCCGGCCCCGAGGGCGGGACCTCCGAGATCCAGCGCCACACTCCTGGGTGACCGCGTCCTCGGCTTGCCGCGTCAACCCGACGCTTCCCGCGAGCTGCCCTGGAAGGACGCGCCCCGCAACTAAGGCACGCTGGCCCCCGCCTGGCCGCGTACGTTGGAGCGTGGCCGAGCGGGAGATCTATGTGGCGCGCCTGGTGCGCCTGCCGCTGTTCGGTCCCGACGGGCACGCCATCGGCCGGCTGGTCGACGTCGTCATCGTGCCTTCCGGACCGATGGAGCCGCCTCGGGTGCTGGGCTTCGTGGCCAACGTCGAACGCCGCCAGATCTTCGTCAACGCCAATCGCATCGGCGAGATCGACCAGGCCGGGCCCCGACTCCACACCGGCACCCTCGACGTCCGCCGCTTCGAGAAGCGCAGAGGTGAGCTGTTGGCCAAGCGGGACATCATCGACCGTCGGGTGGGCGGCGACGTCGTCAACGACATCGCGCTGCAGCCGTCGCCCGGCGAGTTCCGCCAGTGGGAGGTGGCGCGGGTCTCCCTGAGCTCGGCCGGCCTGTTGCGGCGCAGGAGGGCCGGCCGCATCGTCGACTGGACCGAGGTGCGCTCGCTGTTCGATGCCGGCGCGGTGGCCCGCCAGGTGGCCGCCATGCGCGAGCAGCATCCGGCGGACGTGGCCGCCCACATCGCCCGCCTTCCACTGGAACGGCGCCAGGCGCTGGCCGCAGCCATGGAGGACGACCGGTTGGCCGACCTGCTCGAAGAGATGCCCGAGGCCGAGCAGCTCAAGCTGATCGAAGGCCTCGACATCGAACGCGTAGCGGACGTGCTCGAGGAGATGGACCCGGACGACGCCGCCGACCTCCTCGAGGAGATGCCGGTCGACGAGCGCAACCAGCTGCTGGCCGCCATGGAACCGGGCGAGGCGCTGCCGTTGCGGCGAGAAGCTTGTCGCGCGCATCTCTGCAGCAATTGGAAGCGGCCTTGATCATGTACAGAAGCAAGCTGAGCACGCAAGAGGGGCCTGTCGCGTGGACATTCG
>Ga0136611_10003894_pt1 | contig 10452 bp, 10 predicted proteins | sample AntDrymUQ2232306_2_FD_106645 | JGI IMG/M metagenome (GOLD analysis project Ga0136611, IMG submission 106645) | Polar desert sand microbial communities from Dry Valleys, Antarctica - metaG UQ223 (23.06) | ecosystem: Environmental > Terrestrial > Soil > Desert | place: Antarctica: Dry Valley... | reverse complement strand
GCCGGTTATGGCGCGCTCTCTCATAGATCCATGCCAAGCGCTGGCCGTCTCCGATGCCGAGCGCCCGTGGTAATCGTCACTCCCACGGTCATGACGACGGTCATGGCCGGGGTGGCGGTCATCATCTTGATGCCGGATGATCGGCATGATCCTGACGAGCATCAAGGCTGTCACCGGCATGTTCAATCACTCGCGTGGGCTGCCGAGCGTGCGCACTCCTCGTCAAAGCTCATCACCCGTCGGTCCTCCGGCAATAGTGCCTGTCAGCCCGGCACGGGACGAGCACGGGCAGATCGATCGCATCGCCGAACTATTCGACAGCTCGGCGCCGACCGACGACGAGCGCGCAGAGTGGCTCGCAGTAGAGCGACTAGCGGCGGCCGCCGGGCTGGTCGAATCGCCCGTGGCATTAGACCGGCGCACGGGATTTGTGACTGTCGAGCAGCCGTCGGGACCTTGGGGTTGGGGTGTTCAACGCCAGGGTGCTGGGTCGTCCCCCTGGCCGAGGCCTCGGACCGAGATGCCCTACAACGGGCAGCGGTGGCCCTTCTGGAAACGAACGCCGCCGTGGTGGTGGGCACTCATCGTGGCGGCGGGGCCGACACCCAGGCGACGGCGCGGACACGACCGACGCGTAACAAGGATCGAACTGTACCGTTCGATCTTTGGCTAGGCTTCTTGCATGCCTCCCGGCCCTGACGACCACCACTACTCGTCCCGCGAGGTGCAGGACGCCGCCGGTCTGACGCCGCGCCAGGTCAACGACTGGGATAGCCGAGGCATGCTGCCTCACGGCCGAGAGGGTAAGGGCAAATGGCGGCGGTTCTCGTCTCGCGACCTGTTCGCCCTTGCTGTCTGCGCCGAGATTCGCCGTCAGTTCGGCACGCCGGTCGAGCGGCTGAAGTGGGTGCAGGAGTTCATGCTCCAGGAAAAGGCGAACCACCTTGAGGCCGCTATCGACCTGATGACGACGCTCGGTGTCGGCGTGTGGCTTCTGACCGACTTCGAGCAGACGTTCATCATGGACAGCGAACTGGAGTTCACCGACCTCTGGCAATACGGGTACTTCGGCCCGAAAAGGGAGAAGTCGTTCGTCCTCCTACCGATCGACACCTTGGTCAACCGGCTGCTTGCGTGTCTGAAGAAGCCGATCCACTTGGAAGCCCACGGCCGCGGCTACGAGATCATGGGCTCGGCCCGCGCGATGGACCGGGTGCGTAGCCCGGAGGAGCTGCTCGTATTGGAGAAGATCCGGAGCGGGGAGTTCACGCGCGTCGAGGTCGAAACCCTGGACGGGGAGATCGCGACGATCCGCACTACGAGCCGACCCGACCCCGGCACCAGGTTCGAGGCCCTCCTCGACAAGCCGTACCAGAGCCTCAAGTTGACGACGAAGGACGGCAAGATCGTCAGCATCGTCCAAGAGGTCACCACGAAGCCCCGGAGGGCGAGCCGGTGAACCCCGTGAGCAGCATCGGCCAGGTCACGCAGACCAGCCAACGGCGCGCAACAAGCCAACCCCGCCCTGACCACAGGAAGCACCTGCGTCGGGACCCTGACTGCGCGGCGCTTCCGCCGTGGCTGCGAGGCCCCAGTGCTGACTGTGACGAACGCGAGGCGCGTCCTCGGCGCCAACTGCTCGATGACCGACGACGAGGTCGCCGCGATGCTTGACCAGCTCCGCCGGATCGCGTCGCTCGCCCTCGATGCCACCGATCGCCGCCGCGGCCGTGGCCGTGACCCGGAGGGCCGTCCTCGGTGACTGCAGCGGTTCTCTACGTGCGCGTGTCCACTGCCGAGCAGCTGGACAACTACTCCCTGGCCACGCAGGAGCGCGCGTGCCGTGAATACTGCGCGCAGCATGGCCTGACCGTCGATCGGGTCTTCCGCGAAGAGGGAGAGTCGGCGAAGACGGCCAACCGGACCCAGCTGCAGACGATGCTCAACTACTGCGCCACCGAGGCCAAGCGCCGCGGGATCAGCGCCTTGGTCGTCTTCCGCGTCGATCGGCTCGCTCGCGCGGTCGAGGACTACGCGTTGATCGGGGCGGCACTCGCACGGCAGGGGATTCGGGTCCGGTCCGTCGGCGAAGCCTTCGACGACTCACCCGCCGGAAAGCTCGTCGAGAACCTCATGGCTGCGCTGGCCCAGTTCGACAACGACGCTCGATCGGTGCGGACCATCGAGGGGATGAAGGAGGCCCTCCGGCGGGGGCGATGGGTCTGGAAGGCTCCGATCGGGTATGTGCGGGCCGACCGAGACGCACCCATGAGCCTCGTGCTCGATCCCGACACCGCTCCTCTGGTCCGCCATGGCTTCGAGGTCATCGCGTCGCGGCGTCTGACCAAGGCCGAGGCGCTCGACGAGCTGACGGACCTTGGGCTAGTTGCCCGGACCGGCAAGCGCCTCAGCCCGCAGTCGTTCGGCGAGATCCTGACCAACGGGCTGTATACGGGGCGGATCGTCAAGCCAGAATGGGGCATCGATGTTGACGGCGACTTCGAGGCGTTGGTGGCCGAGGACACGTTCCGGGCTGTGCAAGCCGTGCTCCGGGTCGAGCCCCTGCGACGGCGTCCAGGATCCGCGACAACCCTGACTTTCCACTCCGCCGCGTGGTGCGGTGCGGTCGGTGCTCGTCCCCACTGACTGGAAGCTGGTCAACCGGGCGCTCGCGCCGCTATCCGTACTACCGGTGCCCTCGGAAGGGCTGCGGGGGCTGCAACATCAGGCGCGACAGCCTCGAAAGGCTGTTCGTCGAGCAGCTGGTCGCAGTCATCCCGAGACCCGAGGTGATCGACCTGCTCGGCGCCGTGGTCGAGGACGCCTGGAACGACCGGACCAAGACCTCGGCGGCGACCCGAACGAGCCTGGCAGCTCGACTCCGCGACTTGGAGCAACGACGCGACCGCCTCGTGGACGCCTACCTCGCGGGTCGTGGGATCGACCAGCGTACCTTCGAGCGCCAGTCGAAGCGCCTGGAAGACGACGAGACAGAGGTGCGCAACCGTCTCGACCTCGTCACGCCGCAGGAGCACGATCTAGGTCGGACGATCGACTTCGCGCAGACACTCCTACAGGACCTACCTGGCTGTTGGAACCGCCTCGATCCCGAGCATCGACCGCAGTTCGTCGCTGCGATGTACCCGACGGGGCTCGTCTACGAGAACGGCGCTATTGGCACCACTCATCGGCCCTGGTGGACGACCACTTCCGTGGGTGACTCGGGCGCCGAGTCGGGTTTGGCACCCCCAACGGGATTCGAACCCGTGCTGCCACCTTGAAAGGGTGGTGTCCTAGGCCACTAGACGATGGGGGCTCGGACCCTTCGGAACCTGCGCTGAAGGCGAGGGTGACAGTACCAGCCGGAGGGATTGGCTCAGCCGAGGGACCACTCGGTGCCGCTCGGCCCGTCCCTGACCTCGACCCCGAGCGCCACCAGCTGATCGCGTACGGCATCGGAGTCGGCGTACCGCTTGTCGGCTCTGGCCTGCTTGCGCAGCGCCAGCAGCGCCTCGACGAACGGGCCGATCACATCCCGCGGGTCCTGCGCGCCCGTTTCCGCGAGCGCCGCCAGTCGCACCACCATCGAGCGCACGGCCGCCCTTCCCTGGTCGAGCTCGTCGGACTGGAGGGTGTCGGCCGACCATGCGTGCAGGTCGGCCTCCAGGTCGAGCAGGGCTTGGGCTGCAGCCTGGACATCCATAGCGGCGAGAGCCGTCGCGAACTCGCCTTCTCGGGCCGCGATGCCATCGAGCAACGGGCTGCCGGCGCTTCCGGACGCGGTTTCGGCGAGCTCGACGGCCGACGTCGCGCCGGCCATGGCGGAGGCGGGGCTCCCGACGACCGAACCGGATCCACTCCGCAGTCGCGCGGCAATCTCGCCGATCTCGCCGATCGACATCGTGGTGCCCGAAGCGATGGTTTCGCTGCGTCCGTCGGCCCGCACCGTGACCACCCCGATGCCGACGATCGTCGCCGTCTCCGCTCCGAGGTCGAGCACGAGGCCGGTGTGTTCATCGACGCCGAGCACGAACGCGCCCGCGGGGAGTTGCTGTTCCATCACGGTCAGCCGGGGTTCACCGAGATAGCAGTAGCGGGTGTCGTGGTTGCCGCCCTCGGCGTTGTTGTAGTGAGGGATGACCGCCGCGGAGAGGCCGGTCTCGCGCAACAGGTCGAGTCCCTCGGCCCACACCGCCGGGGCGCCGACCTTGTAGATCTCGTAGACGGGAACGGTGCGGATCCCCATGGTCAATGCCGCGGCACTGGCGAAGGTGACGCACCCGCCGTCGACCAATTTCGACCGCAGCACCTGGGGGATGGTGCTCTGCGCCCACTCCTGCAGGGCGTAGGTCGGTGAGCCAGGACCGGCGAAGACGTAGCCCGCATCGCGGATGGCGGTCAGGGCGTTCTCGTAGGCCACGGTCCCGATCTCGCGACTCGACGTGTACGAGGCCAATGCCAAGTCTCGGCCGACGCTGTCGCGGAAGTACGTCTGGGCGCGTGCCGTGAGGTCAAGCGCGTTGGCCTGGAACCCGAAGGGCGTGTCGAGCAGCACGGCCGGGGCCGTCCCGATGCGAGCGAACAGCTCGCGGTGGGTCTTGACCATGGTCGGGCTGGTCTCGCCCGAACCCATGAGCGTCAACAGCCGGGGCAGGCTCATACGAAGAATCCGTCGTCGATGGCCGACGTGAGCACGTCGGCAACCTTGGTCGGATGCTGCGCGTGGACGTCGTGCTCGGCCTCGAACCAGTGCGTGCGCGATCGGTTGAGGTAGGTCTCGGCCAAGGCGACCTCTTTGCGCTTGCTCTCGCTCCAGGTGGAACCATCGTCACAGGGCAACAACAGCACGGGAACCTCGACATTCGGATAGATCTCGGTCACCCGCTGTTCCCACAGCGCCCGCAAGATGAGCAGGTGCCGCTCGAAGGTGAGCCACGGCGAGATGGTGCCGTTTTCTCGGACTTCGAAGCATTCGAGGGCGCCTCGAATGCCCGACTCGGGCCAGTCGGGATGACGTTCCCGAAGCATGGCCCCGATCTCGGTGGCCGCCATTCCCGTGGTGCGCGGTGGGGCCATGGCCCGCTCGCAGTCCTCCCACGACGGGAACCGGGTGAGGTCGATCCAGCCGCCGTCGACGCAGGCGATGCCCCGGACGAGTTCGGGTCGACGGGCCGCCAGTTCGAGCACGACATTGCCGCCCCACGATTGGCCGGCGACCACGGGAGGAGGACCACCGAGCCCCTCGAGGACGAGAGCGAGGTCCTGGACCACGGTGACGAAGTCGTAGCCGTCGTCGGGCTTGTCTGACCGGCCGTGTCCACGCTGGTCGACAGCGGCGACGACGTGACCTCTGGCCGAGAGCGAGTCGGCGACGCCGTCCCAGAGATGAGCGTTCGATGCCAACCCGTGAACGAGCACGAATGGCACGGTTGCCCGCTCGGCATCGACGACGGCGGGCGTCCATCGCAACACGCGCAACTCGAGGCCGTCGTTCACGGGCAGCCGCAGCGACTCGGGCTCGGTCACGCGCCCACCCCGGCAGCCGCAATGGTGCGCAGCCGGTCGATCAGGGTGGCCACTTCGATGGCGTCGGCCGGCGTGCGTCTCGGCGCCGCGCCGCCCCGTAACACGGTGGCCACGTGGTCGACCATGCCGAGATAGCTGTTCCCGCCCTCGCTCTCGAGCTGTTGGGTCTCGCCACTTCGATGCAGCAGCGTGAAGCGGGTGTCGTTCGGTCCCGGCGTGAAGGTCCGCTCCATGGTGAGAGCGGCGTCGGTGCCGACGATCTCGATCTGTTGGCGCTCGGGCGTCTCGAACGAGCACTCGAACGATGCTGTGAGCCCGCCGCCGAAGTCGAGCCACCCGGCGAATGAGCTGTCGACACCGGACGGGGTCATGGTGGCCGACGCCGCCAGCCCAAGGGGCGACCGTCCTGCGGCGGCGAGAAGCGGGGCAAGGCAGTAGATGCCGACGTCGAGGAGGGCGCCGCCGCCCATCTCCGGCGCCCATCGATGATTGTTGTTGTCCTTCAGAATCCCGGTGAAGGCGGTGCGGGCAAAGCGCAAGTCGCCGAGGCGACCCGAGCGGACGACGTCGTCGAACACGGCCGACCGGGGATGGAACGGGGTCATGTACGCCTCGAACAACAAGACGCCGGCGGTGTCGCAGGCAGCCGCCATGGCGGTCGCCTCGATGGCTGTCGACGCCAATGGCTTCTCGCACAGGACGTGCTTGCCGGCTTCGGCCGCCTTGATCGTCCACTCGGGGTGGAGACTGTTCGGGAGCGGGATGTAAATCGCTTCGACGTCGGGATCGGAGAGGACGTCTTCGTAGGTGGCAGCCACTCGGGCGGCACCGAAGGTGTCGTAATCGCCGTCCGGCCGACCGAGGCTGGCGACCGACACGACTTCACACGTCGGGCTCTTGGCGAGCGCCGGGAGGACGGCCTGTTGCGCGATGTTGGCGGTGGCGCCGATCACGCCCCAACGAACGGGCGGCGAGTGCTGATCGCTCAAGTCTCGAGCTCGATGACGCGGCCGCCTTCATCCGAAGAGCGTTGCGACGCCTCGAGGACGGCCACCACCGAACGCACCGATGCCGCCGTGACCGCCAACGGCTCGCCGAGAAGCAGGTGGTCGGCAAGGTTGCGGTGGAAGCCGTAGCGCTGTTCCGGTGCGAGTGGCAGCGACGTTTCCGTCAACCCGTAGCCGCTCTCATACCGAGCCAACGTGAGTTCGGCCGGAGCTTCGGCGTGATGAGGGGTCTCGGTCACGAACCCGCGCCCCGGCTCGATCCGCTCGAAGGCCACGGGGCGGTACTGGCCGACCAGCGTTCCGGCCGTGCCTTGTACGAAGAACTTCGGACGGCGGACGCCGGCGATGTCGCTCTGGAAGAACTCGGCCTCGCGTCCGTCGTCCCAAGCGAGGTGGAGGCGTAACTGATCGAGGTTGGTGACGTCGTGCCAGACCCGCTTGTGGCCGTGGGTGGTGACCCGCGCCGGAGCGCTGCCGAGCAGCTGGAGGATCCAGTCGACGTGGTGCGAACCCCAGTCATAGACGGCGCCTCCCGAGACGGCGACGTCGGAGTGCCACGCCCGGCAGGGATGTTCGAAACCGCCGACGAAGGTCTCGACGTTGAAGAGATCGCCGAGCAGGCCGGCATCAACGGCTCGGCGAATCGCCAGGAAATCCGGATCCCATCGGCGGTTCTGATGCACGGTCAACACCCGCTCGTTGGCGACAGAGAGGGCGATGAGTTCGTCGGCCTCCGCAGCGGTGAGGCACAGCGGCTTCTCGCAGGCGACGTGCTTACCGGCCGACAGCAACTGGCGGGCCAGCCCGAAATGGGCCGACGGCGGTGTCGCCACGATGGCCACGTCGACATCGGGGTCACCGACGAGTTCGTCGACGCTGGTGTAGGCGTTGAGGCCGGCGAAGTCGTGCTCGGCCGCCTTCCGGCGTTCGTCGCTCGGGTCCACGACCGCCAAGAGCTCGAGTCCGGCGGTCTGGGCGATGCCGAGGCCGTGGTAGTAGCCCATGCCGCCGAAGGGTCCGTATCCCACGATGGCGATGCCGAGTGGAGCTCGGGCGGAGTCGGCTGCGCCCGCGATGGCCCGGCGCAGCACGGTCGCCAGGGGACCCCCCGGCACCGAGGCGGCTCCGAGGGCACAGGCGATCGCTCGGCCGGCACCAACCCGTCGTTGGGTGACCAGGGCGTGGTCCTTGAAGTGGATGTTCACGGCGACGGCCGTCGTAGCGCTACTGCCCGTCGGGATCTGCAGCGGACGAAGGGCACCGACCACGGGGAACTCGCGGTCGAGGCGGGCGCCGACCACGTCGTCGCCGACCTTGGCGAAGTACTCGCCGTCCGGGTGGCGCTCGGCCCCAGGACGCGCCCCCAGAAGGTCGATCCAGAACGACCCGAGATCGACGGGAGGATCGAGGGAGATCAGAGTTCCGCCGGCCTCGACGAACGCTTCGACCCTGCCGAGGTCGTCGGCGGCCAGAGCCGGCGGCGCTCCATCGACGACCAGGGCGTCGTGTCCGGTGAGGTCGGGAAGCGGCGACGCGGGCTCCGCCACGACGCTCGACGACTCGCCGACCAATGCCGCGAGGGCACGGCGGTGCGCGTCGGTCGGGCCGTTCGACAGGATGAGCAGCCGCACGAAGAGAACCTACGGCCTCCCGACTCCCTATGGATGATTCGGGCGCCCGGGGCCGGTCTCCGTCGCCTAGGTTCCGGCCCCGTGACCGTCGCTCGCACGCTCTTTGCGGCCACCATCGGCTACTTCGCCGGCACCCTCCCGTCGGCGGATCTCGCAGCCAAGCTGGCCTCGGGCGGCACCGTCGACATCAGGACGAGCGGCACCGGCAATCCCGGTGCTGCGAACGCCATCAAGGTGCTTGGTCCCAAGTGGGGGTATGCAGTGATGGTGGCCGACATCGCCAAGGCCGCCGCCGCCGCCGGAGCCGGGCGCCGCGTCGCCGGTGCTCGCGGCGCCCACGTGGCCGCAACGGCGTCGGTCGTGGGCCACTGCTTCCCGGTCTTCAACGACTTCAAGGGCGGCAAGGGTGTCGGCTGCAGCGTCGGCCAATGCCTCGTGACCTTCCCTGCGTACTTTCCCGTCGATCTCGCCATCGCGGGGCTGACGAGCACCCGCCGGTGGAAGTCGAGGTCCTACGCCGCTACGGCCGTCGCGTCGGCCACCTGGGTGGCGGGCGGCCTGCTGTGGTGGCGCAAGGGTTGGCGCAACGGATGGGGTCCCGCACCGACGGCCGACCTCCCCATCGCGGCTGCCCTGAGCAGTGCGGTGATCCTCTACAAATTCGCATCCGCCAAGGCCCCCACGATCGGAGAGCAAGGGTGATCGGCTTCTGCACCGACAGCAACGCCCAACTTCCTGATGCATTGGCCGAGCGCTTCGGTGTCGAGATCGTTCCCCTCACCGTCACCGTCGACGGCGTCGACTACACCGAGAACGTCGACCTCGACGCCGACGCCTTCTATGCCCGCTTCGCCGACGGCAAGCCCCAGGTGGCGACGGCGGCGCCGAGCCCCGGCGCCTTCGCCCAGGCCTACCAGCGGCTCGCCGATCGCGGCTGCACCGAGATCCTGTCCGTCCACATCGGCTCCGAGATCTCCGGCACTTGCAACTCGGCCCGCCTCGGCGGCCAGATGTCGCTGGTTCCCGTGCGTCTCGTCGACACCGGAGAAGCGTCGTTCGCCATTGCCTGTGCCCTCTGGGAAGCGGCCGAGGCCGTCGACAAGGGCGCCGACCTCGAGGAGGCGGCCGCCGTGGCTGAGAACACCGGCGGGCGCTGCGGCAACGTGTTCGTCGTCGGCGCGCTCGACATCGCCCGCGCCGGCGGTCGCCTGGCTTCGGGCGTGGAAGCCGAGGCCGACGCCATCCCGGTGCTGAGCATGGTCGCCGGCTCGATCGTTCCTGTCGGATCGGCCCGCACCCACGACGAGGCCGCCGATGCCATGGCCGCCCACATCATGGCGTTCGGCACGAATCTGCGGGTGGGAATCGGCATCGCCGACCACGGCGCCGAGCCACTCTGGCGGGCCCTCGAATCCCGCCTCGTCGACGCGCCCAGCATCCTCGACGTCGTCCGCTACCGCATAGGCCCCAGCGTCGGTGCCCACACCGGCCCCGGCACTGCCGGCGCCGTCTTTTATAAGGCGAACTGAACGGTTTTTGGAGGGTGAGCGCGCACGAATCGTGCGTTGTCGCCCCCCAAAACCCTTAAAGGCCGGAGCTGAGGGCGAGGACGACGGTTTCCTGGAGGTAGCCGAGGTAGCTGTAGAGGGCGAAACCGGGGGCGCGGGGGTCGTGTTCGTCGAGTTCTTGCTCGTACATGTCCTCGGAGACCTCGAGGCGCGTGCCGAGAACCAGACGCAGGTCGTTGAGGGCACCCATCCAGGCGGTGAGCTGGTCCTCGTCGAGACGCTTCTCGTCGAGGGTGGCTTCGAGCACGGCCAACGACGACAGCCGGTGGTTCGTCAGGTCGTCGCGCATCAGCCGGCGGTAGTCGTCGTTGCGCTCGTCGTCGTTGAGATAGGCCGGAGGGAAGAGCCGCTCGAGGGCGGGGTCGTCGCTCGACAGGAGGTCGCGCAACTGGCCTGGGAGGGTGCGCAGCAGGTCGCGCTCCCAGGTCTCGAGGTCGACCGTGTAGTCGCCGTTACGGGTGCGGCGGATCTTGGCGCCGAAGCCGAACGCCATCAGTCGGGCTGCTCCATGGTCGCCCACAGCCCGTGCTCGTGGAGGCGGAAGACGTCCATCTCCGCTTTCTCCCGCGTGCCGGACGAAACGACCGCTCGGCCTTTCTGGTGCACGTCCAACATCAACCTGGTGGCCTTCTCCCGGCTGTAGCCGAACAGTTTCTGCAGGACGAAGGTCACGTACGACATCAGGTTGATCGGGTCGTTCCAGACGATGACGATCCACGG
>Ga0136611_10003893_pt1 | contig 10453 bp, 6 predicted proteins | sample AntDrymUQ2232306_2_FD_106645 | JGI IMG/M metagenome (GOLD analysis project Ga0136611, IMG submission 106645) | Polar desert sand microbial communities from Dry Valleys, Antarctica - metaG UQ223 (23.06) | ecosystem: Environmental > Terrestrial > Soil > Desert | place: Antarctica: Dry Valley... | reverse complement strand
CCAGCGCCTGCCCCAGCCGCAGGCAATCGTCGACCCCGATGTGGCCGAAGTGATCGGCCGCGATCGGCACCTTGTCCCCAACCACCGCGCGCACGTCGGCGACGTACTCGCAGATGAGGTCGATCCCCTTCGGGGTCAGCCGCACGTGGGTGAACGGGTGCATCACTTGCCTGCTGTTGAACAGATCCTCCACGTGGTCCTCGGAATCGCCTGGCAGCATCCCCTGCGGCCAGCTCAGCGCCCCCTCGACCCCGATCAGCGGCTGGACCCCCACGTCCATCTTCAGCATCGTGAAGCCCTGCTCGATCTTCTTGAGCAGCTCCTGACCCATCTCCACCCCGGTCGGCTCGTTCGGCGTATCGCAGTACATCCGGATCCTGTCCCGGAACTTGCCGCCGATCAGCGCGTGGGCGGGCGCGTCGTACGCCTTCCCGGCCAGGTCCACCAGCGCCATCTCGACGCCGCACACCCCGCCCCCCTGCCGCCCGTGGTGCCCGAATTGCTTGATCTTCCGGAACAGCTTGTCCAGGTTGCAGGGGTTCTCCCCGAGCAACAAGTGCTTGAGCATCAGCGCGTAGGTCTTGCTCGCGAAGTCTCGCACCTCGCCGTACCCGCTCAGCCCCTGGTTGGTGTCGATCCGCACCAGCGTGAAATGCCAGTTGTTCCACCCCACCGTCGCCGTCCGCAGGTCTGTGATCCTCAGCTCGCTCGGCCGCGACCCGGCGCTGACCCGATCCTCAGGTCGCTCGTGCGTCTCCACCATCTGCTCCTTCATCATGCGCTCCACGCCAGCCTCCGCCGGCCCACTGTCTGAGCCGCCATCGTCCACGCTCACGGTGCGAAGCGCAAGAGCCGCCCCCGTTCGCCACCCGGCATTCCGATCTTGCCACCACCTCGGCACCCGTAGGGGAGGCCGCCCCGCTGGACTGTGTGGCCTCCCGCTCCCACCACCCCGAACCACATCCTCTTCACCGTTGCGAAACGGTCATGTCGGGAGCCACCCAGAAATCCGGGCCCCGCTGGATACGGCCGACGCCGCTCAATGCCCTGCAAACGGCGCTGTCGGCACGCCAAAAGGAGTCGCACCCGCCCTGTCGACACGGTGCGACTCCTTTCGTTTTGAGGTCACGTCGTTTGCTCAGCAGCCCACGTAGCGAATGCTGTCGTATCCGTTCGCTTCCATAACGTTGAGCGATTCCACAACCTCGGGGAATATGTCGGCCCATTCCTCCAACTCGGTGACGGTGACCGCACCATCGTTGTTCGTGTCGAAGGTCCCGAGGGCCGGTTCGTTGAAGCAGAATTCCACGCCGGTGTCGGCCGCATCGAAGCCGCCTTGACTGCCCGACGATTCCAGATCGAAATCTTCCAGATCCACACGGAAGAAGTCGCCGAATTCTTCGGGCGCTTCACCCTCCGAGATCGTCTCCGCCGCAAGGTCGAACAAGTCGTCCGCATCAGTTTGGTAACCGACCATCAGAAAAACCTGACGCGTTGACGACAGCAGGATCACGTATCCAGGCTTGATTCCATCGTACGAATCGTAGTCGCCGGAGAACACCATGTATTCGTCGGCATCATCGACCTGGTTGATATATGTCGCGCCGAGATCACTGGCGAACTCGTAGTCGGTGAAGATGGAGAATTCGCTGAAGAAATCATCGGCGTAATGAGGGGAAACCAGATCGCCCGCCAACGAAGGATCATCGGGGTCCAGGTGAACAAGCGTCAGACCGATACTTGCGTCCGGTGAGAAATAGCCGTAATTGCTGCTCTCTACGCCCGGGATGCTCTGGGCCGAGGCCAGGCCCGGCGACCACCCACCGAACAGGGCGAGTCCCAGTATCACAAGCAGGAAGGGACGCAAACGCGGGAAGGCAACGCTCGGGCGCCGAAAACGGTTCATGGTCGATCTCCACAGAGAGGAAGCACCGGATAGCGGATTCCGGCTACGAATTGGTGTGTTGGCCTTGCAAATCAGTGTAGCAGGAGGGTGCACAGGCACGAGCCGATACGTCGGACGCAATACGATTTCTGAGTCAACCCGGAGATCGCGGGTTCGAATCCCCTATGCGCTACCTACATCCGAACCGGTTCGTAACGCGTGACGTAAGCGCAATGTCTCCTCGACCAGCATTTCGGCCTGCTGGATGATGAGGGCCACCGCCTCGTCGCGGTTCTCCGGCGGGTACTTGTGGCGATTCAGGACGCGGCGAACCATGACCCGGAGCTTGGCCTGGACCTGTTCCCGTTGCCGCCAATCGATCGAAGCGTTCTGGCGGACGGTCTGCGCCACCTCCCGCGCGATCGTCAGCAACTGGTCGTCGCCCATCACTACCTTGGCGCTCTCGCTCAGCGCCAGCGCCTCGTAGAAGGCGTACTCGTCACCCCTGAGCCCGAGCTCCTCGCCCCGGTTCGCCTCCGTGCGCATCTCTTGCGCGAGCTCGATCAGCGCCTCGATGATTTGGGCCATCTCCAGCGCGCCGTTGTGGTAGCGGTTGATCGACTCGTCCAGTTTCTCCGAGAACCGGCGCGACTGGACGATGCTCGTTCGCCTTGACGCCGTAATCTCGTCGTTGAGGAGCTTTTTCAGCATCTCCAGCGCGAGGTTTTTCTGCGGCATCGTCCGCACGTCGTCGAGGAAGGTGTCGGAGATGACCGCGATGTTCGGCTTCTCCAGCCCGGCGGCGGCGAAGATGTCCACCACGCCGTCCTGCACGATTGCCCGGTCGACCAGTTGGCGGATCGCGTGGTCGAGACGCTCGTCCTTCGCGGCATTCCCGCGCCCGGTCGTCTTGGCGATCGCGACCTTGACCGTCTGGAAGAAGGCGACCTCGCGCTTGATCGCCTGGGCCTGCGGGGTGGCGCTCGCCAGCGCGAACGCCTTCATCAATGCTGTCGCGTGGTCAAGGAACCGGTCGATTACGGTGCCCTTCCAGCCGTTCTTTTGCAGCAGGAAATCCTGTGCGACCTTGATCGTTTGCACCCGTTCCGTCGGCGAGCCGTCAAGTGCCAGGATGTAGTCGAAGCCCGCAAACACCTCGCGGCTATACTCCAGTTCCCGCACCATGCCGTTGATCAATCTATCGAGAGTGAACTCCCCGTCATCCTGATTCTCGATCGGCGCCTTGCCGCCCGGATCCTCCCGCATGTAGACGCGGAGCGCTTCCTTCAGATTGTTGGCGATGCCGAGGTAATCAACGACGAGGCCGCCGGTCTTGCCCTCGAAGACGCGGTTCACGCGGGCGATCGCCTGCATCAGGCCGTGGCCCTTCATCCGCTTGTCGATGTAGATGGTGTGGAGGGAAGGCGCGTCGAACCCGGTCAGCCACATATCGCGGACGATTACGACTTGGAACGGATCGTCGGGGTCCTTGAATCGGTTGGCGAGGCGCTCGCGCCGCTCCTTGTTGCGGATGTGCTCCTGCCACCGGACCGGATCGGAGGACGAGCCGGTCATGATGACCTTCATCGCGCCGACGTCGTCGATGCCGTTCTCGCCAACCCAATCGGGACGCAGCAGCGCGATCTGGTCGTGGAGGTCGACCGCGATCCGGCGCGACATCGTGACGATCATCACCTTGCCGGCGTTGGCTTCGTACCGGCGGTCGATGTGCTGGACAAGGTCAACCGCGACCTGGGCCAGCCGTTTGGGGGTGCCGACGACCGCTTCCAGCTGCGCCCACTTCGACCCCCGGTTCGACTTCTCGGCATCCTCCATATCCTCCGTAAGGTCGTCGAATTCCTGGTCGAGCAGGTCTGCCGCGTCGTCCGGCAGGTCGAGTTTGACCAGCCGCCCTTCGTAGTAGATTGGGACCGTCGCCTTGTCCTCGATCGCCCTGCCTACGTCGTAGATGTCGATGTAGTCGCCGAAGACCAGCTTTGTGCTCTTGTCGGTGAGCTCCAGCGGTGTCCCGGTAAAGGCGACGTAGGTTGCGTTCGGCAGGGCGTCGCGCATGTTCTGTGCCAGCCCGGTCTTGACCCCACCTTTCTTTCCGAAGCGCTCGCCGAGACCGTACTGCGAGCGGTGCGCCTCGTCGGCCATGACGATGATGTTCCGCCGGGCACTGAGCTCGGGAAACTGCTCCTCGCCCTCCTCGTTGAGGAACTTTTGGATCGTGGTGAACACCACCCCGCCCGCGTTGACGCGCAACAGTTCCCACAGGTGCGCGCGTGATTCGGCCTGCACCGGTTCCTGCCGCAGCAGATGTGCCCCCCGGGCGAACGTGCCGAACAGCTGGCCGTCGAGGTCGGTGCGGTCGGTGATCATGACGATGGTGGGGTTCGTCAATGCCGGTTGGCGGATCAGCTTCCCGGCGAAGAAGAGCATCGTCAGCGACTTGCCCGAACCCTGGGTGTGCCAGAGCACGCCCCCCTTGCCCTTTCGCCTTACATCGTTGGTTGCCGAGACATCTAGCGCGGTGGCGACCGCCTTCTGCACGGCGTGGTACTGGTGGTAGAGTGCGACCTTCTTGGCCACATTCTTGCCGTCGTCCTCGAAGACGACGAAATGGCGGATCAGGTCGAGGAAGCGGCGCGGCTCGAAGATGCCGCGTATGGCGGTTTCGAGCGAGCCGTTGTGGTCGAGCGCGTCCCCGTCGACTGTCTTCCAGGCCGCGAACCGCCCCCGGGGGGAAGTGATCGTGCCGGTCTCGGTCAGCACGCCGTCGGAGATGACGAGCAGTTCGTTGGTGTGAAACAGTGCCGGAATTTGCTGCTTGTAAGTCTGGAGCTGCTTGTACGCCTGCTCGATGGTCGTCTTTTCATCGGCGATGTTTTTGAGCTCGATCACCGCCAGCGGCAGCCCGTTGACGTAGACGACGATATCCGGGCGGCGGGTGTGCGTGCCCTTGACCGTGACCTGGTTGACGGCGAGGAACTCGTTGACGTCCGGATCGTCGAAGTCAATGAAGACAACCCGCTCACCGCGTAAGCCGTCGTCGGTCATGACGTCGACCTCGATGCCGTTGACGAGCATCAGGTGGAAGTCGCGGTTGGTCAGGACGAGGGAGGGCTGGCCGACCTGCTCGACCCGCCGGACGACCTCCTCCAGCGCCGAATCCGGCACGCCCGGGTTGATCTTGCGCAGGGCGTCCAGCAGGCGGGGCCGAAGCATGACGTCGCTGAGCTTAGCCCTCGCTTGGACGATGCCGCCCGGTTCGAGGTCCGGCCCGTGTCCGACATCGTAGCCAATCTCTGCGAACCATTGCAACGCGGCAGCTTCGACGACGGATTCAGTGAAATCGACCGATGGCATCTTACGATACCTCCGACAAACCGAAAACTCGCCTCAAATCAGCAAAGTGATCTTCAAACATGCTCTTCGGCAGAACTAGTTCCTTTGACTCTCCTAGCACATCATAAATTAGGTATTGCTCATCTTCGATCTTGCGCTCTAGACGTAGGAGGCACATCTGTACCGAGCGACCGTCTACTGACTGGAGGAAGTGCACGAATGGTGAAACGCATAGATAGGCGCCACCTATTCCAGCGAGCAAGTGTTGAGGGTCAAAGGGAGGAGGAGTGAGTGAATACGATTTCATCAGCTGCTGGGCATTGATGGGAATTCTTGTCCTTCTAGGGGTGTTGCCGTGTCCAACATAGGCTTCGGCTCTCATGTTGGAGCCCTCAAGTGCCAAGCAGCGAAATAACTGAATGTCCTCCAGCCCTGGCAGCCCTTCCATCATGGACCAAAAGGCACTCTCGATACTAGTGAGCATGCTTCCGGCCCCAGTTTCCGTCGCCGACGGACTGTGGGCGATAGTGTTTCGAATGCCATTAAGAGTCTTCATGTGGTCTAGCACGTCATCAGAAAGTCCGGAGACCCAAAGGTCTGAATTCGTATCTCTCGCCAACGCAAGCATTGCCTCGATATTTACGATTAGCCGATGAAGACTATCACTCCGAACACTTTTGTACGAAAAGTTCTCGCTCGGATTCACAGTGGTGCCGCGATACCTGATCTCGGAAAAACAGACGGCATGCACGAATCGAATGACAGATTCCCAAGCGTCTTTCAGGTAGCTCATACGATGTGTATTCGAGTCCGCATAATTCGTAGCCAGATAGACTGGAAAAGAAACGGGCATCGGGTATTTCTGCTCGATAGCCATTGCCAATTTTTCACGTTTAGCATCGATAAACGCAAGCATCGACGAGCGATACCCTTCCGGGTCCATCTCCTTCAGGATGATTCCCACGCTCAGACTATTCTCACCGACAGTCAAGATTCCGCTTTCCAATGAAGCCGTACGCTCAAGATGTGCAAGAAACGACTCCTCTACTTGGCGCAAAACCTCCTCATCTGGAATTGGCGAACGCTCCATCATGCTTCGCCTCTCCCTTCGCTCCGCCGGTGAAACTATCTTCCTGACAGCAGTTCAGGCAGAAGCGTCTCGCGCATCTCTGCCAGTGTTCGAGACTCCCGAAGGTTCGATTCGATCATCTGATAGAGCGGAATGACTACATCTGCGTACACCTTAAGCACATCAGCCGGTGGTCGATTTGCCGAAATTGGCCGGAAGCCGGTCTTTGATATCTCCGCGAACGTCGTGCCGCCTGCGTTGCCCTTGATCGTGTCCATATTCTCGCGTGCCCAGTTGAGAATATAGGAATTGGGCACGTCACGATCACAGATCATACCGATGAATCCCTGGTTAATCGCCGTTGGTTCGGTGGTCACTGCCAGGTAACCGACCGGAGCGCGTGACGAAAGCAGAATCGACCGGGCGGGCAATAACCGCGAACTGATCTGGTTCACCCCTGCATCGGTGATCCTGCGTGACGCATCTATCAGGATAGGACTTGCCATCCCTGAAAGGTCTTTTGGTGTTACCCAAAGGTGATGGCCGCCTTCCCAAAATTCCGGGTTCGACGTGCGTGGAGTTGACCCTCCGACTACCCGTACCAGGTCGCCAATCGGACTGACTTCCCAACCCTCCGGGATCGGGCCGAGGTCGGAGTCGACTAGGCGGTCGGGGAAGAGTGCGGCAGTGGCGGCGTCCATTGCGTACGGCTGGCGACCCTCCATCTTGGCGCGGACCGGGTCGAAGTCGACGAACCACGAGCGGAAGAGCGTCCGGGCGATCTCGTCGAGCGTCTGGTTCATCTGCCGGTTGAGCTCAATCTTGTCGTCGAGCGTGCCGAGGATGTGAGCAATAGCACGTTGTTCGGAGAGAGCAGGAACCGGAATCTCAAATCGGGGTATCTCTCGTACATTGAGACTCTCAAAGACTGCTCCAACGTTGATCTACTTGGCTACCTGCTCATCGTGCAACGGTCCTTTAAGGGCCCATCGCAGATACGACTGGTCAATTCGTGACCCGTCAGACCGCAAGATCACAAGGTTTTGTCCGATCGCACAACGAAGCCCATCAGGAATAACGGCTGGGTCGCCAACTCGCCCCCGACGAGTGAGGATCACGTCTCCACTCCGAGGTGCGGTTCTACGTGTCCATTCGGCAAGATCATCTTCAGAAATAAAGGAGACGCTGGACAGATCCAAACGACCATCTCGAATCTGAGGGATCGCAACGTATGGAAAGCCCTTTTTCACGAATTTGGGCGTCTTGTGTTCGCAATCGTGAATTGTCACCCCGACCGACGCCAAGGTGTGCATCGGGTATCCATTGCCGTTAGTCAAGGGCGTAGCCTATCTGCCTCATGATGTCAGCAATCTGTGCCTGCAATGTCGACGATCTCAGCAACTGACTACTCAACTCAGCGGTGAGCTTCCCCAAACGTTCTTGGTGAGTGGCTAAGTCAGACAGAGCCACGGCGGAACCCGTGTAACGGCCTGGCGTGAGTATGTGATTTCCCTTCCGCACGTCGTCAAGAGAGGCGGACTTGCAAAAACCGGCACGTCCCCGTAGACGGCTTCCGCATCTCCACGCCAGGCGTGGTAGGTGCCGGTGATCTTGAAAATGTCCTCGTCGGTCAGGATGCGGTGGGTTCGGTCCTCCATCTCGCCCAGGTTCCGGGCGTCGAGGAAGAGGATTTTGCCGCGCCGGTCGCGGAGCGTCTTCCCTTCCTGCCCGAAGCCGTTCTCCTTGTTCCGGGCCAGGAACCAGAGCGAGACCGGGATTTGGGTGCTGAGGAAGAGCTGACCGGGCAGCGAGACAATGCAGTCGACGAGGTCGGCTTCGACGATCGCCTGCCTTATTTGCCCCGCGCCGCTCGTGTTGGTCGAGAGCGAGCCGTTAGCGAGCACGAATCCGGCCACGCCGTTCAGCGCCAGCTTGCAGATGATGTGCTGGACCCAGGCAAAGTTGGCGTTCCCTACCGGCGGCGTGCCGAATTGCCAGCGCTTGTCCTCGCGCAGGCGGTCGCCTCCCCAGTTACTGATGTTGAACGGCGGGTTGGCCAGGATGTAATCGGCCTTCAGGTCCGGGTGCAGATCGTTGTGGAAGGTGTCGGCGTTGGCGTCGCCGAGGTCGGCGTCGATCCCCCGGATCGCGAGGTTCATCCGCGCCAGCCGCCACGTCGTCGGGTTCGACTCCTGCCCGTAGACCGAGATGTCCCCGATCTTCCCGGCGTGCTCTTTCACGAACCGCTCTGATTGCACGAACATCCCGCCCGAACCGCAGCAGGGGTCGTAGACACGTTTGCCTCGATAGGGCGCCAGCATCCCGACGAGGACCTTCACGACGCTGGCCGGGGTGTAGAACTCGCCGCCGAGCTTGCCTTCGGCGCTGGCGAACCGCTCCAGGAAGTACTCGTAGACCTGCCCGAGCACGTCCCGCCCCTCGGCCGTCCTGCCTCCCACCTGCAGGTTCGAGAGGTCGGTGATCAGTTGCCCGAGCCGGACCTTGTCCAGCGACGGTCGCCCGTACTCCTTCGGCAGCGCGCCGCCCAGGATGGGGTTCTCACGCTCCAGCGCCAGCATCGCGTTGTCGACCAGCTTGCCGATTGCGGGGTCGGTCGCCTTATCCCGCAATCCCTCCCAGCGGGCATCCTGCGGCACCCAGTAGAGCCCGGCCGCCTTGTACTCGTCCCGGTCCTCCGGGTCGGCGCCCTCCTCGATCTGCGCTTCCAGGTCGGCGTGGTACTCGTCGAACGCGTCGGAGAGTTACTTGAGGAAGATCAGGCCGAGCACGACGTGCTTGTACTCGGCCGCGTCCATGTGGCCGCGCAGGGTATCTGCCGCGCGCCAGAGCTCGGCCTTCTCCTTCGCGGAGAGGGATTGCGTACGGATCAAAGGTGGCTGCTGTGCCACGGGCTCACCTCGGGAATTCAGTCTCGGTTGGTCGATCCAATACGGATATTGTCGCATAAACGGCCGCTCCATTCCTGCCGCTTGACGTCCGGGTAAAAATGATCCGACCGCCATCTCGTACGGACGAGCCGCCCTCTGGACCGCCGTCATCACCCTCACCGGTATAGGCAAGACCGCCGCCATCGGCATCACCCGCCAGCCGTTCGATGTCCTCCAGGCCGAGTCCTGGACCCGCTGGCGTCTCGAGCTCACCGTCTGGAACCGCCGCCGCGCAACTAAATGAAACCCCGCAACGGCCCGGCAAACGGCCTTTTTGCGTTATTGCACCGCGAAACGTACACCCGCCCGATACGGCACAATGGCACCGGTACCGCATCCGGCACGTTGTTCGTGCCGGATGCGTGGACAATGGGCGACGATTCACGAAGCCACGAAGCGGAAGAGCCACCAAGCGGCACGGCGGTAGTGAGAGAGGGTGGGACATGAGCAGGGACAAGCGGGAGATCGTCACTGATTCCGGGATCGTGATCGAGCCGGTCTACGGCCCGCCCGGCGAACCGGTCGAGCTGGCCCCGCCCGGCCAATTCCCCTACACCCGGGGCATCCACCCCACCATGTACCGCTCCCGCACCTGGACCATGCGCCAGTACGCCGGCTTCTCCTCCGCCGAGGAAAGCAACCGCCGCTACAGGCTGCTCCTCGAACGCGGGGTCAGCGGCCTCAGCGTCGCCTTCGATCTCCCCACCCAGCTCGGCATGGATTCCGACGATCCCCGCGCCTTCGGCGAGGTCGGCCGCGTCGGTGTCGCCGTGAACACGGTCGACGACATGCGTCGCCTCTTCGATGGCATCGACCAATCAGCGGTCACCACCTCGATGACGATCAACGCCCCGGCCTCGCTCCTGCTGCTCATGTACGAAATCGTCGCCGAGGAAAAAGAGGCCGACCCCGCGAAACTGGGCGGCACGATCCAGAACGACATCCTCAAGGAATACGTCGCCCGCGGCACCTACATCTACCCGCCCCGCCCCTCGATGCGGCTCGTCACCGACACCTTCGCCTACTGCGCCGACCGCCTCCCCGCCTGGAACACGATCTCCGTCTCCGGCTACCACATCCGCGAGGCCGGCTCCTCGGCCGCCCAGGAAATTGCCTTCACCCTCGCCAACGGGTTCGCCTATGTCCAGGCCGCGATCGACGCCGGGCTCGATGTCGATGCCTTCGCGCCACGCATCAGCT
>Ga0136611_10003892_pt1 | contig 10453 bp, 8 predicted proteins | sample AntDrymUQ2232306_2_FD_106645 | JGI IMG/M metagenome (GOLD analysis project Ga0136611, IMG submission 106645) | Polar desert sand microbial communities from Dry Valleys, Antarctica - metaG UQ223 (23.06) | ecosystem: Environmental > Terrestrial > Soil > Desert | place: Antarctica: Dry Valley... | reverse complement strand
CGGGTTGCTCAAGGTCATCTGCGGTACCGACACCCTGGGGGTCGGCATCAACGTGCCCATCCGGTCGGTGCTCTTCACCGCGCTGAGCAAGTACGACGGAACGAAGGTCCGACTGCTGAGCGCACGCGAGTTCCATCAGATCGCCGGACGGGCCGGACGGGCCGGGTTCGACACGGCCGGATCCGTGGTCGTGCAGGCGCCCGAGCACGCCATCGACAACGCCAAGTCGCTGGCCAAGGCGGGAACAGACGAGCGGCTGCGGCGCAAGGTCGTGCGCAAGAAGCCGCCGGCGGGGATGGTGTCGTGGGGCGAGCCGACGTTCGAGCGCCTCGTCTCGGCCGAGCCCGAGACGATGGCGTCGAGCTTCGCCGTGTCGCACTCGATGATGCTCAACGTCCTCGACCGTCCGGGTGACGGATGTCGGGCGATGCGCGATCTGCTCGTGGACAACCACGAGAACCGCGCCGCGCAGCGCCGCCACGTACGTCGTTCGATCGCGATCTACCGCTCGCTGCTGGCCTCCGGTGTGGTCGAGCGACTGGAGGCACCCGATGATGCCGGCCGCACGACCCGCGTCACCGTCGACCTGCAGTACGACTTCGCCCTCAACCAGCCCCTCAGTCCGTTCGCCCTGGCCGCCTTCGAACTGCTCGACTCGGCGTCGGAGACCTACGCCCTCGACGTGTTGTCGATCGTGGAGTCGACCTTGGACGATCCCTCCCAGGTGCTGCAGGCCCAGGAGCACAAGGCGCGGGGAGAAGCGGTCGGGCAGATGAAGGCCGACGGGCTCGAATACGACGAGCGCATGGCCCGACTCGAGACGGTGAGCTGGCCGAAGCCGCTGGCCGAAATGCTCAACGGTGCCTTCGAATCGTACCGGCGGGCCCACCCCTGGGTGGTCGACCATCACCTGTCTCCCAAGTCGGTCGCCCGCGATCTGTTCGAACGGGCGATGACCTTCAACGACTACGTGGGCCACTACCAGCTGGCCCGATCCGAAGGCGTGGTGTTGCGCTACCTCAGCGGTGCCTTCAAAGCCCTGAACCAGACGGTGCCCGAAGGGCTCAAGACCGAAGAGCTCTACGACCTGACCGAGTGGCTCGGCGCTCTCGTCCGCCAGGTCGACAGTTCCCTGCTCGACGAGTGGGAGCAACTGCAACACCCCGAGGAGGTCGTGGCCGCAGGTGGCGTGGCGGGCGAGCCGTTGGACGAGGCGCCACCGCCCATCACCGCGAACCGCCGGGCCTTCCTGGTGCTGGTGCGCAATGCGCTGTTCCGCCGGGTCGAACTTGCGGCACTGCGTCAGTACTGGACGTTGGCCGACCTCGACGAGACCTGGACGCAGGCCGCCTGGGAAGAAGCGTTGGCGCCCTACTTCGCCGAACACGACTCGATGGGAACGGGCGCGCCGGCCCGGTCGGCCGCCCTGCTCGAGATCACCGAGGGTCGCGACCAGTGGGAGGTGCGCCAGATCCTCGACGATCCCCAGGGTTTCCACGAGTGGGCTCTCGTCGCCACCGTCGACCTGGCTGCCAGCATCGAAGCGGGCGAGGCTGTCGTGCGCATCGAGGGCGTCGCCCGACTCTGACGCCACTCGGGGAAGTCGGCATAGGGTCGGAGACCATGGACCCGGCCGCTGACGTCCGCGCGTGGCTTGACGCCAACTGGGATCCCGACCTCAGCCTGGTCGAGTGGCGGAACCGCTTGGCCGACTCCGGCTGGGGATGTCCGACCTGGCCCCGGGAGTGGCTCGGACGGGGGCTGCCGGCGTCGATGGAGAGCGCCGTAACTGCTGCCTTCGACGCCGCCGGCGCCGTGGGCATGCCCCAGGGTTCGGGGATCGGACTCGCCGCCCCGACCATCCTCGAACACGGCTCGGACGATCTCAAGAGCCGCCTGCTGCGTCCGATCGTGACGGGCGAACACACGTGGTGCCAGCTCTTCAGCGAGCCCGGCAGCGGATCTGATCTGGCCGGGCTCACGACCAGGGCCGAGCGCGACGGCGACGAGTTCGTGATCAACGGACAGAAGGTCTGGAACACCAGCGCCCACCACGCCCGCTACGGCATGTTGCTGGCCCGCACCGACTGGGACGTGGCCAAGCACCGGGGGATCACCTACTTCGCCATCGACATGCACCAACCCGGCATCGAGGTGCGGGGCCTTCGCCAGATGAACGGCCACGCCAGCTTCAACGAGGTGTTCTTCGACGATGCTCGCGTGCCCGCAGCCGACGCCATCGGGAACGTCGGCAACGGATGGGCCGTCGCCCTCGCGACCCTCGCCCACGAACGACGGTTCAACGCCGGACCGCGGGTGAGGACCGCAGCGGATGCCGGTGGCGCGAGACGTGCGGGTCGTGCGCTGACCGAGGCGGCGGCGGAGACGGCCGAGCACTACGAGCCCTACAAGTGGTATCCCCAACGCGCCGGTCGGGTCGATCTCGTCATCGAGCGCGCCCAGACCACGGGACGGGCGGCCGATCCTCGGGTGCGACAGGACATCGTCCGGCTCATGACCCTCCACCGCACCGCGCAGTGGACGACCCAGCGGGCGAAGGCGGAGCGAGCGCTCGGCCGTCCGCCGGGCCCCGAAGGCTCATTGGCCAAGCTGGCGAGCAGCCACATCGCCAGAGCTGCGGCCGACGTCCACGGAGCGATCGCCGGCGCCCACGGCATGTTGTCCGGAAGCGACGACGGAACCGGTGGCGTCGTTGCCGAGGTGCTCGTCTCGGTGCCAGCCGTGTCGATCGCCGGTGGCACCGACGAGATCCAACGCAACATCATCGGTGAGCGGGTCCTCGCCCTCCCCAAGGAGCCCCAGGTCGATCGTGACCTGCCCTTCCGGGAGGTCCGCAGGAACTAAGCGGGTCGGCTGCGGAGTACGCCGGCCGACTCGAGCCCGTCGATCTCGGCGTCGCTGAGCCCGACCTCCAGCAACACCTCGCGATTGTGCTCACCCACCAACGCCGCGTGCCGACGAACGTCGGCCGGCGTGCGCGAGAACCTCACCGGAGGAGGGATCTGCCGGTAGGTACCCGCAACCGGATGTTCGGCCTGGGGAAGCGCGTCGACGACGTCATCGAGATCGGCCATCAGCGCGACGGGGATGCCACGGTCGCGGCACAGGGTCAGCCATTGGGCGGTGGTCTTGGTGGCCACCAATGCCCCGAGGGTGGCGTAGAGCAGGTCGGGGTTGGCGGCTCGGCCTCGCGTCGTGGCCAGGCGGTCGTCGCCGGCGAGGTCGTGGCGACCGGTCGCATCGAAGAGATCGTCGAAGTGTTCGGACGTGTAGGGGAAGACGGTGATCCATCCGTCGAGGGTCTGTTGCGGACGTCGGTGCTCGGTGAGGACCCGCGAGTACCCGGCCCCCCCTTGCGGCGGCTGCCCGATGGCCCCGGCGCCGTGCTCGACGAGCAGGAAGGCGGCAACGGCATCGACCATCGGCAACTCGAGGTATTGCCCGAGCCCGCTGCGTTCGCGCTCGAAGAGGGCGGCGAGAATCGCATACGTCATCGTGAGACCACTGACCTTGTCGGCGAAAATTGTCGGCACGAGCGCTGGACGACCGGTGGCCCGGCGCATCACGTCGGCCATGCCGCTGGCCGACTGGACGATGTCGTCGTAGGCGGGATCGTCGGCCCGCCCGCTGTCGGCGGAGTACCCCTGCGCGGCGCAGAACACGACATCCGGCCGCACCGCCACGACGTCGTCATAGGCGAGGCCGAGGCGGGCCAAGGGACCGGGCCGCAGGTTGGTGACGAACACCTCGCAGGTCGAAGCGATGCGCAACAGGGTGGCTCGTCCGTCCGGATGCTTCAGGTCGAGGGCGACGTTGCGCTTGTTCCGCAACAGGTTCAAGGCGACGCCGGAGAGTTGGGGGTGAGGGCCGAGGCCCATGATGCGGTTGGTCTCGCCCTTGGACGATTCGATGGTGATGACGTCGGCACCCAGGTCGCCCAACGTCTGGGTGGCGAAGGGCCCCATGACGACGGAGGTGAGGTCGAGGACACGGACCCCGTGGAGGGGGCCGCTCATCGTCCCTCGAAGCGGGGCTCCCGTCGTTCGGCGCTGGCCCGCACGCCCTCGACCCAGTCTTCGGTCTTGCGCAACCACGCCTGCTCGGCGTCTTCGCGGGCCGTCGCCGCCCGCACCCGTTCGGCCAGATCGCCCCGCATGGTCTCGCGAATCGAGCGGACGGCCAAGGGCGCTGACAGTGCGATGTCGGCGGCGAACGCCCGCGCCTCGTCGCGCAGGACGTCGGGCTCAACGAGCAGGTCGAGCAAGCCGACTTGCGCCGCCTCGACCCCGCCGACACGGCGTCCGGTGTAGAGCAGTTCGAGCGCACGTTGCTGCCCGACCAGCGGCGGCAGTGTGACAGTGAGACCGAAACCGTGGTGAAAGCCGAGGCGGGCGAAGTTGGCGGCAAAACGGCTGGCGTCGGAACCGACTCGGAAGTCGGCCGAGCAGGCCACCCCGAGGCCACCTCCGATGGCCGCGCCCTGCACCGCCGCAACGACCGGTGTCTTCGCCTCGAACAACCGAACCGCCTCGGCATAGAGCTCGCGAGCGCCGCTTGCGCCCGACGTCGCGACCGGCGTCGCTCGCGATCCACCCGAGAAGTCAGCACCGGCGCAGAAGTGGCGGCCCTCGCTGCACAACACGAGCGCTCGACACCCATCGTCCGCATCGGCCGCGTCATACGCGTCGGCAATCGACCGGATGAGGGTGACGTCGAAGAAGTTGTTGGGGGGACGGTGGATCTCGACCATGCCGACGTGGTCGTCGCCGACCTCGAGCGTCACGTCGCCAAAGGACACGGCAGTCATGGGTTCACGGCAGTCATTGGGGTTCACCGTACGCGCCTCTGGCGCGTTGGCCGGGCGCACGTGTGAGCTTGTTCCTGCTCGCCGTCGCGGGCAACCTGTAGCCGTGGAACTCGCACGGGCACTTGCACTGGCGGCCGACCAGAGACTGGGCGTGCTGGTCACCCAGAAGCGGGACGGCCGCCCACAGATGTCGAACATCACCTACGGCGTCGGTGGGGATGCGATCGTGCGCATCTCGGTGACCGACGGCCGGGCCAAGACCAACAACCTTCGGCGGGACCCTCGGGCCTCGCTCTACGTCGGACGCGCCGACGGATGGGCGTACCTCGTGCTCGAAGGTCGGGCCGAGCTCACCGACGTCGCCGCCGCTCCCGATGACGCCACCGTCGAAGACCTTGTTCAGCTGTACCGCGCCAGCCAGGGCGAGCATCCCGACTGGGACGAGTATCGACGGGCGATGGTCGATGACCGCCGTCTCGTCGTGAAACTCCACGCCGAGCGGGCCTACGGTTTGTGGGCCGACTGAGCGATTAGCGGCGGCGACCCATCGACATGAAGTTGCCGTCCTCGCGTGGGGCCGGCGGTTGGGTGCCGTCGAGGATGGCGTCGAAGCGGGCCCGCACCGTCTCCTTGATGGGGTCGGGATGGGTGAGCACGTAGAAGCGGTCTTCGACGATGCCGTCGAACACCATCTCGGCCACCTCTTCTGGCGGCATGCCTTCGGCGGCGAAGAGTTGCTGCATCATCTGCATGCGCTGTTGCATCTCCTCGCCTGCGGCCGTGGGTGCGTTCTGGAGGTCGCCTGGCCGGTTGCGGTGCGACGAGATGATCTGGGTGGCGATCATGCCGGGACAAAGCGCGCTCACGCCGATCGGCGCGCCGGCCGCCTGCAGGTCGTACCAGAGGCCCTCGCTCAAGCGAGTCACGGCGTGCTTGGTGACGCCGTAGATCGAACCGCCTCCCGTCGCCAGGCCGAGGACGGACGATGTGTTGACCACGTGCCCGGGTTGGCCGCTGGCCACCATGGCGGGAACGAAGGCTTGGATGCCGTGGACGACGCCCATGAGGTTGACGCCCATGACCCACGACCAATCGCGCTCGGTCGTCTCCCAGATCGGTCCGCCGCCACCGGATACGCCGGCGTTGTTGCAGAGCACATTGGCGGCACCGAACCGGTCGAAGACGACGGCGGCGAGGTCGTCGACAGAGGCCCGGTCCGACACGTCAGTGACGACGGCCAACGTCTCGGCGCCGGTAGATGCAACCTCGGCCTCCGCCTTGGCCAGCGCTTCGGCCTCGACGTCGGCCAGTACGACCCGCATGCCGGCGGCCGCGAAGCGGTCGATCATGGCGCGCCCGATGCCGCTGGCGGCCCCGGTGACGACTGCGACCTTGCCCTGTACGTCCTGCATTCATCCCCCAAGAGGTCGTTCGACTCTCGAACAACCTACCAAGCGGCGCTAAGGGATCAGCCCTGGGGATTTCCTGGGGATCTCGGCCGATCTCTGGACCCTGGTCGAACGCGGAACGTATGTTCGCTCCATGCCTCCTCCGCTGACGCCCGGCCTCTGGTACACCTCCGAGTCGGCATCGTCGTCGATCGCCCAGGTAGCTCGGATCGGGAGCGGAACGATCGAACCGGTGCTGCGCTTTCGTCGGGGGGCGATGAACGCCAAGCGCATGCACGTCGACCTGGTGTTGCTGGGCGGCGAACGCAGCGTCGAGGTGTCCTTTCATCCGGCGGCGACGGTCGACTTCCTGGCCGGTCAAGCCCATCGGCGAGGGTTTGATCCCAACGGATGGACGGGGGCATTGCTGCGGGCGTTGTTGGCGGACGGCGACCGTTGGGGATCGTGGACCCCGGTCGCCGGCTCGACGGCGTCGGGCTCGCTGCCTGTACTAACCGTCCTCGGTGGATTGACACACCCGCTGCTGGGGTCGGCGTATGACGCAGGGGTCGCCGCCGCCCCCGAAATCCCGCGGTGGGCGTCGCCGGCACTGGCCGAGTCGTCGATGGCCGCCTGCGCCGTGCGGCTGTTCGGTCCTGGTGCGGCGACGCGGTCGGTGGTACGGGCCCTCGCCCACCTCCTCCTGCGGCCGGTCGTCGCCTGGTGGCAGCTGGCTGCGTGTACGGCCGCAGCCCAGGTGTTCGGCCCCGACGACCTCGCACTCGTGCTGGCGGCCAGCGACGGGACCGCAGGCGTTGCGGCAGATGGAGCCGACGGCGATGGGAGCAGGCTGGCCACGGCCGAGGACGTGGTCGTGCTGCGCACCGGTCTGGCCCTCCTGGAACCTGCGAGAGCCAAGCGACTCGCGCTGGACACCCTCACCACAGCCGGCGAGGGCGGCGTCCGGCGCCTGACCACGGCGCTGCAGCTGCTGGTCGACGTGCGCGAGGACGTGCGCTGGCCTCCTCCCGTCCGCCTCGCCGATTTCGAAGCCGTCTGCCTGCGGGCCGCCGCCGTCGATCCCGCGCCGCCAGCGGAGCCGCGTGAACCGGTGGCGACGCCCCTCCCGCCGCCGCCTCCAACGCCGCCGCCTCCAACGCGACCGGCTCCGATGCGGCCGGCGTGGGCGACACCTCGGGCCGCGCCCGAGGCCCGGGAGCTGACCGGTTCGCGCCACGACGCCTTCAGCTACGACGCGGTTGCCCTCTCGGTCGACCGACAGATGATCGGCGAGCTCGAACTGGTGCTGCCGCGCACTCCCGTCGAACTCACGACGTGGGGCCGCCTGCTCGGCAACTGCCTGGCCGACTTCAGCGCCGCCGTCGCCGCTCGGCGCTCGACGATCGTGGGTGTGCGTCAGCGGGGAGCGCTGGTCGCGGCCCTCGAGCTTCGTTCGGGCGAGCGACGGGTGGTGCAGTTCCTCGGCGTCAGCAACCGCGTCCCGTCTCCCCGGCTCACCACGGTCGTCCTGGCCCACCTCGAGGAGCGTGGTCTGGTGCGTCCAGCAGCGATTCCGGCAGCCGGCTCCCGGTAGGCTCGTCGGTCGTGCGGATGTCGGGCGACGGGTTCGTGACGCTGCCCGACGGCAGCCGTCGATGGGGGCGCTTCGGCGCCGCCGGGGTCCTCGTTCGTCACGTTGCGGCTGAGGGCGAGTTTGCCGGCACGCCGCAGTACTTCTTGGCTCGCCGTTCGATGCACACCCATCTCGGTGGCACCTGGGCCATCCCTGGCGGAGCCCTCGACCAGGGAGAGACCCCGCTCGAGGGCGCCCTCCGGGAGTTCCACGAGGAGATCGGCATCCCGCTGCACCAGCACGGGTTCGAGGTCGCTCACATCCACGAGGACGAGGTTGGCGGCTGGTCGTATTGGACGCTCATCGTCGATGTGAACGAACCGTTTGCGGCTCCGGACGAACTCACGTGGGAGACCTCGGAGGTGCGTTGGGTTCCGGCCACCAATCTGGCGTCACTCGAACTCTTCGGCGCCTTCCGGGTGACGCTCGAACATCTCGGTCTCCTGAGCGACCGTGACCAACGATCTCTCTAGATTTAGTGGCCTTCGAAGACCGGCGCCCGCTTCTCGAAGAACGCCTTCCGGGCCTCTTGGGCGTCGTTGCTCTCGAAGGCCCGCCGGATGCTCGACAGCTCGAACCGCACGTGGCTCTCGAGGTCGATCGACGTGGTGGCCTTGCCCACGGTGCGCTTGGTCAGCCGGGCGGTGATGGGGGAGCGCTCGGCCAGGAGCGAGCAGTACTCGGCCAGCCGGTCGGCGAAGCCCTCGTCGTCCGTGACCTCGCCGACCATGCCAAGGGCCAACGCCTCGTCGGCACCGACGGTGCGGTTCTCGAGCAGGAAGCGCATGGCTTGCTCGTACCCGATGGCCTGAGGCAGCGTCCATGTGAGACCGCCGTCGGGCGAGGCGCCGATTCGCGGGTAGCCGGCGATCAGGCGGGCACTGCGAGCCATCAAGCGGATGTCGCAGGCCATGGCCAACGAGAGGCCGGCGCCGGCGGCGACCCCGTTGAGCCCACCGACGACCGGTTTGTCGCAGAGTTGGCGGACGACGAGGGGGAATCTGCCGACCCAGCTCACGTCGTCGAGGAAGGCCGAGTGGCTCGACAGGGGCGAGGCATCGCCGCCGCCACCTGCCAGGTCGAGTCCACTGCAGAACGCATCGGCGGTGCCGGTGATGGCCACCACCCAGACGTCGTCGTCGCGTGCCGCTTCTTCGACGGCGGAGACCACGCCCCACGCCAGCTCACTCGACAGCGCGTTCTTCTTCTCGGGGCGGTTGAGGCGGATCGTACGGACCCGGTCGGCATCGGTGATCTCGAGGACGCTCACGCGCTGGACAGTAGTGAGGATGAGCCCGTCAGGACACGACCACGAAGGTGACCTTCCGGGTGGCGACGTCGGCGGCGACGACCCGGAGTCGGACCTCGTCCCCCGGCTGCAGCGTGTCACCGTCGACGGAGGCAACCACCGCCGGCTCGCGCACCTGGATCGAGGCGCGGCCCTTGCCCGCGTTGGTGACCACACCTTCGACCTCGTCGCCGATGCGGGCCGACAAGATGGCGGCCTCGACGAGATCGAGGGCCGAACCGTTGGCGGCGTTCTCCCGGCGTCGGCCCTGGTCCATCAGCGCCGGCAACTCGGCCAGCGCTTCGGTAGCCCACGCCGGGGGGTCCTCGCCCGCGCACTGCGCCAACACGATGGCGTTGCCGAAACGGTCGATCAGCCGTCGCAGGGGCGCAGTCACGTGGGCATACGGCGCAGCGACGGCGGCGTGCAGACCCTCGTCGCCGGCCGGAGGGGCACCGTCGAACGGGAGATACCCGGCGCCTCGAAAGAGGCGCGCCGCCTGGGTGAGTAACGCCGCATGTGCGGCAATGGTTGGGTTGAGCGATCGGATCAGATCCGGATAGGTCGATGATGGTGGCCAATCGACCCCGAGTCCGCGGGCGGCCAGTCGGAGTCCCGAGATCGTGTCAGTCGTCGGGCTCGGAAGGGTGCGCAGCACGCCCACGCCGTGGTCGATCATCAGCCGGGCGGCGCAGAGCCCGGTGAGCAACGACAGCTGGGCGTTCCACCCCTCGGCAGCCAAGGGCGCCCGGTACTCGAGGTGGTAACGGTCGTCGACCTCGACCACCTGTTGGTCGGGCAGCGGCAGCGACACGCCGCCTCGGGCCACCTCGGCGGCCTCCCGCAGTTCGCCGATCTCCCGTAACAACTGGAGGGGCTCATCGGCGGTGCCCGCATCCAGCCGGGCCTGCACCTCGGCGTAGGTGAAGCGCACCCGGCTCCGCACGGTGGCGCGTTCGATCCGAGTGCTGAGGGGCGCGCCCACCGCGTCGAGTTCGATCGACCACACGAGCGCCTGACGGTCGACCTCCGGGAGGAGCGACGCCGCTCCCTCGCTCAGCGAAGGTGGATGCAGAGGCGCCCGCCGATCCGGGAGGTAGATCGTGACGACCCGCCGCCGGGCCTCGGCGTCGAGCGCGCCACCCGGACGGACGTAGGCGGCGACATCGGCGATGGCGTAACGGACGAGGTAACCCCGGGGTGTCCGCGAGAGGGCGAGGGCCTGGTCGAGGTCCATCGAGCCCGGCGGATCGATGGTGAGGAAAGGAACGTCGCGGAGATCGACGGTCGCCGGTACCGAAGGTCCCTGGCGGATG
>Ga0136611_10003891_pt1 | contig 10454 bp, 8 predicted proteins | sample AntDrymUQ2232306_2_FD_106645 | JGI IMG/M metagenome (GOLD analysis project Ga0136611, IMG submission 106645) | Polar desert sand microbial communities from Dry Valleys, Antarctica - metaG UQ223 (23.06) | ecosystem: Environmental > Terrestrial > Soil > Desert | place: Antarctica: Dry Valley... | reverse complement strand
CCTCGCGTGGCGCACGTACTGGAGCAACGATCCCAAGGAGCTCGCGGCGGCGGCCACCTGGGCCGTCTTCGGCGCCTACCTGCATGTCGCGGGGCGCAGGGACCGATGGGAACGCCTCGGCCCATGGCTGATCGTGCTCGGGTTTTTCGGAGTGCTGTTCACCTACATCGGCGCCGGGCTCTTCTTCATCGGCGAACACAGCTATGCGGCGCCGTAGGTGGAGCGCCGTGAGATCTCGGTCGAGACCGGGGGCCGGCCCGCACTGGTGGACCTGGGCGGGCATTGCGAGGCCTTCCTGGCCGAGGTCGCCGGAGGAGGCGATGGGATCCTCACCGTGTTCGTCCCGCACGCCACGGCCGGCGTGGTGATCATGGAGCTCGGCGCGGGGTCTGATGACGACCTCATCGCGGCGCTCGACCAGCTGCTGCCCAGGGACGACCGATGGCGGCACCGCCACGGAAGCCCTGGCCACGGAGCCGATCATGTTCTCCCGCTGCTCGTGAGCCCCTCGGTCAGCATCCCGGTCATCGGCGGCCGCATGACCCTCGGAACGTGGCAGTCCGTGGCGCTCCTGGACCCCAACCGCGACAACCCGCGGCGGACGGTGCAGCTGGCGTTCCTCGCCGGATAGGCCAGCCGCAGAAGGCTGTCAGCGGCCGAGCCGGCTCAAGCCTCGCACCTGCTCGGCGAGGCGATCGGGCTCGGTGGTCGGCTCATCGCACGCGTAGCCACGGCATGCGTACGCGGTCGAACGGCCATTCCGCGCGCCCTTGCCGTCAAAGAGGGGCCAGGCGGCGTGGGGATCGCCCTCGGCGACCGCGGTCAGGACGAGATCCGGGACGTGGGGGGCCGCCGCCGCCTGTCGCAGCACCAGGGCGACGTCATCGGCCGCCTTCGTAGAGGCGACGACCACGTCGATCGGCGCGCCGAGCATACGATCGGCCGCCGCGAGCATCCGTCCCAGGCCGCTGGGCTGCCTGTCGAGCACGGGCGCGACCGCTCGCAGGATGGCGCGCGCGAGCCTGTCGAGCTCCTCGTCCCCGGTGAGGAGCGCCAGGCGCTGGAGGACGTCGGCGGCCATGGCGTTGGCGGAGGGGGTCGGGTTGTCGAACAGCCCCCGGGGACGGGCCACGGTCCGATCGTGCTCCTCGGACGTGTCGGCGAACGTGCCAGATGAGGCGTCCCAGAACTCCGCGATGGCCGTGGTCACCAGCGCGCGGGCGCTCATCAAAGGAGCCGCCTCGCCGAGCGCGGCGTGCGCGCCGAGGAGCCCATCAATGACTCCGAAGTAGTCCTCGGCGAATCCGGGCGTGTGGGAACGCCCGTCCCGCGAGGTGCGCCACAGCCGATCTCCCTCGCGACGCAGCCGGCGCTCGATGAAGTCGACGATGCCGCGCGTCGCATCCGCGTATCGAGGCTCGCGCAGCACCAGCGCCGCGTGCGCGAAGGCGCGCAGCGCGAGGCCGTTCCACGCGGCCAGCTGCTTGTCGTCGCGCGCGGGTCGCACCCGCCCGGTCCGTGCCTCGAGCAGCACACGGCGCGCGCGGGCCACGAGATCGTCGGGCGCGTCGCTGAAACCAGGCCGGTGCAGGACGTTGACGCTCTCCCAGTTGCCGCCCGGCAGCACGCCCCAATGGGCGGCGAGCCTCGCGTGCTCGGCCGCGTCGAACCCGGCAGCCACGAGGACCGACTCGAACTCGTCGGAGCTCCAGACGTAGAAGCGTCCCTCCTCGCCCTCGGTGTCGGCGTCGAGGGCCGACGCGAACCCGCCGTCATCGGTCTTGAGCTCGGCGAGCATGAAGTCGAGCGTGGAACCGGCAACGTCTGCGTAGCGCTGAGTCCCGGTGGCGCGGAAGCCCTCCAGGTACGCGTGCGCCAACAGCGCGTTGTCGTAGAGCATCTTCTCGAAGTGCGGGACGAGCCACTGCGCATCGGTGCTGTAGCGCGCGAACCCGCCGCCGAGCTGGTCATGGATACCGCCGTCGGCCATGGCGTTCAGGGTGTGGCTGACCATGCCCAGCGGCGTCGGATCGTCGGAGCGGGCCCAGGCACGCAGGAGGAACTCGAGTGTCATCGGGGGGGGAAACTTCGGCGCCCCGCCGAATCCGCCGTGCTCGTCGTCGAAGGTGGTCGCCAGGCGCGCGACCGCCCCGTCGAGCTGGAGCCGCTCGGGATCACGATCGCCGGCCTCCACGGAGAGCTGCGACTGGATGTGCGTCGCGAGCATGGCGGCCTGCTGCTCAACGTCGGAGCGTCGGGTGCGGTATGCATCGGCGACCGATGTCAGCACGCGTGGGAAGCCGGGCATCCCGTGGCGGTCGTCCGGCGGAAAGTAGGTGCCTCCGAAGAACGGTCTCAGGTCCGGCGTCAGAAAGACGCTCATCGGCCAGCCGCCGGAGCCGCGCATTGCGTGGACCGCCGCCATGTACACGTCGTCGAGATCGGGGCGCTCCTCACGGTCCACCTTGATGCTCACGAAGTGCTCGTTCATGAGCGCCGCGATCTCGACGTTCTCGAACGACTCGCGTTCCATGACGTGGCACCAATGGCATGCGGAGTAGCCGATCGACAGGAAGATGGGGCGGTCCTCCGCCCGGGCCCGCTCGAGCGCCTCGGGACCCCACGCGTACCAGTCCACGGGATTGTTCGCGTGCTGGAGCAGGTACGGGCTGGTTTCGGCGGCCAGGCGGTTGGACCCCGAGGGCACGGTATCGGTCATACGCCGGCCGTGGTCCGTGTCTCACCCACGAATTGCTCCCGGTAGAGCTGTGCGTAGAGGCCCTCCTGGCCCAGGAGCTCTGTGTGCGTGCCGCGCTCCACGATCCTGCCGCGTGCCATCACCAGGATCAGGTCGGCACGCAGGATGGTCGACAGACGGTGAGCGATGGCGATCGTGGTGCGCCCTTCCATCAGCCCCTGGAGCGCCGCCTGGATGAGCCGCTCGCTGACCGTGTCGAGCGCCGAGGTCGCCTCGTCCAGGATGAGCACCCGCGGGTCCTTGAGAAGCACCCGCGCGATCGCGACGCGCTGCTTCTCACCGCCGGACAGCTTGTAGCCGCGCTCCCCGACCACCGTGTCGTAGGCCTCGGGGAGCTCCATGATCCGGTCGTGGATTGCGGCGGCCCGGGCCGCCTCCTCGATCTGATCCATGGTGCCTTCAGGGCGGGCGTACTGCAGGTTGGCGAGGACCGTGTCGTGGAACAGGTATGTCTCCTGCGTCACGAAGCCGATGACCTGGCCCAGCGACTCCAGCTTGATGCCGCGGACATCAACGCCGTCAACGCTCACCGCGCCCGAGTCCACGTCGTAGAGCCGCGGAATGAGGTACGTGCTCGTGGTCTTGCCGCTGCCCGACGGCCCCACGAGCGCGACGAGCTGGCCGGGCGCGGCGGCGAAGGTGATGTCGGTGAGGCCGAACGGCTGCACGGCCGTCGGCACCGCGCGCCCCTCCGCTTCGGCGACCGCGGTCTCGTCCGCGGCCGCGAGCTGTGCGGGGGCCACCGGGTAGCGGAACGAGACACTCTCGAAGCGCACCTCGCCGCTCATCGCGACCGGATCCAGCGTCAGCGCTTCGGCCGAGTCGGTGATGTCGCGGTCCATCTCGAGGTACTCGAAGATGCGGTCGAAGAGCGCGAGCGCTCCCTGGATCTCCACCTGCACGTTGAGCAGCTGGCCCAGCGGGAAGAAGAGCCGCGACTGGAGGGTGGTGAACGCCACGATCGTGCCGATGCTGACGTTCGGGTCCCCGCCGATGATCAGCGAGCCCGCCAGCAGGTACACGAAGGCGGGCATGATGCTGAAGAAGGTGCCGATGACGGCAAAGAACCAGCGGCCGATCATCTGCCCGCGGATCTGGAGGTCCCCCAGCCGCCGAGACTCTCGCCGGAAGCGCTCGATGCTCGCCGCCTGCTGCCCGAAGGTCTTGGACAGGAGGATGCCCGAGACGCTGAGCGACTCCTCGGTGATTGCGCTCATCTCGGCCATCGAGCGCGACGTGAGCATGCTGACCTCACGCCGAACCTTGCCCACGCGGAACGTGATGTAGGCGAAGACCGGCATGAGCCCCAGGCTCAGGATCGTCAGGCGCCAGTCCAGGATCGACATGGCGATGATGGTGGTGGCCACGGTCGCGAAGTTGGACAGCAGAGACGCTGCTGTATCGGTCACCACGGACTGCACCCCACCGACGTCATTGGTGATGCGGCTCTGTATCTCGCCGGTTCGCGTTTCCGTGAAGAAGCGCAGGGGCATCGACTGCAGGTGGCTGTACAGCGCGAGGCGCAGGTCCTCCATGACGCGCTGCCCGACGACGTTCGAGAGCAGCGACTGCCACACGCCGATGGCGCTGGTCACGATCGGCAGCACGATCATGAGCCCGGTCTGCAGGTACAGCAGGCCCAGGTCCTGCGGCCCGGTGAGGTTGTCGATGATCAGCTTGAGGAGGATGGGATTGACGACGCCGACACTGACCGTGACCACGATGAGGACCGAGATCCACAGCAGTCGCAGCCGATAGGGCTCGAAGAAGCCGAGTATCCGCCGCGTTGTCTGCCGGCCGGTGTCGGGGCGGCGCGTGAGGTCCGGCTCCCCGCCGAAACCCCAGCCACCACCACCCCCTCCGCGTCCGCGGGTCATCCGCCCAGCCTCATTCGAGGACGATCGAGAGGAACGCCTGTGCCAGGCCGATCCCCTGTGGCTCGCCCGTGAGACGGGCTCGCTCCCGCATGCGCTCCTCGACGTCCCGGCCGCTCACCTGGCTGGCGTGGGCCAGGATCGCACGAAGGCCGATCTCAAAGGTGCCTCCGACGTCAACCCACAGGTTCGGCTCCTCCACCCCGGTCAGGAGGACCTGGCGCACCTTCCACGGCTCGAGGCGCTCATCGCGCCAGAGTTCGGGGAAATTCAGGTGGTCGCGGGCCGCGGGATACACCGCGGCCAGGGTCGCTTCGCCGGTGGCGAGGTGATCGGGATGGCCGATGAACGGGTTGTGGTCCAGCCGCCGGGTCGGGTTCTGGGTCATGACCAGGTCTGGACGGAACCTGCGGATCTGCCTGACGATGTCGCGACGCAGGTCGAGAGAGGGTGTCAGGTAGCCGTCGGGATAGCCGAGGTGGACGATCTGCCCGACGCCAAGGATGTCCGCCGCCGCACGCTGCTCGGCGACCCGCGTCGCGGAGAGCTGCTCGGGCGTCATCTCGGCATCCTCGGTGCCCTTCCCGCCGTCCGTGGTCACGACGTACTCGACCACGACGCCTGATGCGGTCAGCGTTGCGATCGTCGAGGCGGCACCGAACTCGGCGTCGTCGGGATGGCTGATGACCACGAGTGCGCGCTCGAGCGGGGTGATCAGCTCATGGCGGTCGAGAGGGCTCATCGCCCCATGCTACCCCGCTCGTCTCCTCGTTCTCGTTGACCCTGTCCGAGACGGCCCGCATACTGTGCCCCAGTATGGCAAGTCATCCCACGAGCGGCCACTTTCGGCACTCGTACACCAAGGACAGCCACGACCTCGTGACGCGCCTGCGGCGCATCGAAGGCCAGGCTCGCGGCATCCAGCGCCTGGTCGGCGAGGAGGCCTACTGCCTGGACGTGCTGCAGCAGGTGGAGGCGCTCACTGCGGCCGCCGACGAGGTGGCGCTACTGCTTCTGGAGGACCACATCGACGGGTGCCTGGCACATGCCATCGAGAGCGGCGAGGGACGCCCATACGTCGACGAGGTGATGGCGGTCGTCCGGCGCGCGATGGGGCGGCGGGGGCCGCGCAAGACGGCGCCGCCGGCGTGATCCAGCCGCTCCGTGAGGCGGCGAGGGAGTGCCGCAGGGGGGAACCACGGCACTCCCATCGGCGAGTCTAGCCGTCGCTCACCCGCCGAGCAAGCGATTTCGCTACTCCCCGAATATGGTCAGCTGCTCGCCGCCGCGCTCAATGAGGGGGTCCAGCCCCAGGACCGGCTCCAGCCACTCCATCCGCGCACCGGGGCGCGCCGCGAGAGTGTCGAGATGCTGCCACTTGAGGACGTGCCAGTTCTGCCGCTCGAGCTCGGCGCGCAGCCACGGGGAGCGCTCGATCTTGAGACGCAGCAGCTCGGCGCGCTCTGCGGGGACGACCAGGAAGCGCGCCTGCTGCTCGGTGACCGGAATCTCCCGTCCCCGGCGCAGCACGGCGTCACCCACCATGGCGGTCCACTCCACCTCGAAGAGGAACGCCAGCTTGCCGCGGACGTACCAGATGGCGTCCACGCCGCCGATCGCATCCGCGGGCGCTCGGACCACCAGCGGCAGATAGACGCGGCGCTCGTCGTCCGCCAGCCCCTCGCCGATCTTCCTGCCGTCCAGGACGCGGCTCTGCTCACGACCGGCGATCCACACACGCAGTCCCAGGCGGTGGCCCAGATCAACGAGCGTGGACAGCACTCGCGAGTGGTCCTCCCCGCGATGCGTCAGGTCGTCCTCGGTTCCCAGCGAACCGCGCTCCCCCACCGTCACGTAGGCGGCGAGGCAGGCCCGCAGGAGCTCCTCGTCCGGCGCCTGCAGCCCGGGGAAGAGGCGGTAGATGCGATCAAAGAAGCCGCCCTCGTCGATGCGTCCCGCGGTGGAAAGCACCGACCACGTCGACCACTCCACGCGATCGGCGAGCGGCTGCTCGGCGATTTCGGGCTCGCGCAGCCACCACTGCGGCTTCGACTCGTCACCGATACGCACCAGCGTCGGGTGGTCTTCACGCCACAGCTCCTCCCGGATCAGTGTCGAGAGCAGCTGCGGACCGCCACCCTCGAGCCGTTCGGGCGAGGCCCCGTCGCCATCGCCGTTGCGCGACGCCGCCATCCGCGCCAGCAGGCCGGACGACCCCAACTCGGCGACCACCGCTGCCACGACTCGCGCCAGTCCCGCGGGCTCCCCACGATCGCGCAGCAGCCCGGTCGTGGCGCGCTCGATCGCGGCCGCGAGCTCGGGATAGGAGAGGTGCCCGGACTTCGAGCCAAGTCGTAGAGGCCGTGGTGCAACGGCGTCGCGCAGGCGATCCTCGCCGGAGGGGCGTCGCAGGTGCAGCACGATGCCGTCGCCGGCGCGCGATGACTCGCGATGGATCACATCCACCAGCTCGAGTCCCGCGGCGGCGGTGGCGAGCGCGGTGGCCAGCAGCCGCTCGGGGTCCGCATCCGCGAGGATCACGGTGAAGGCGCCGCCGGGGCGCAGCGCGGCCGCCGCCGCAGTCATCCCGTGGCGCAACGCCGTGGCTTCGGCCCCCTCTCCGTGCGCACCGCTCCCGAAGATGGGCTCCAGGCGCAGCGTCTGTGCTGCCTCCCGGCCCAGGATCCACGAAGTCGCGAGGTACTCGAAGGACAGCTCGTCGATGGAGGAACTCGGTGCGGGTGCCGTGAGGACGAAATCGACGCTCTCCGGCGGGAGGTGCTGGCCGAGCGCGGAGGCCCGGCTCCGGAGCCACAGCAGGTTCGCCGCGTCCATCCCGCCCAGCTCTGCGTGGTCCGCGGCGAAGCGCGCCTCGCGTCGGTCGCCGGCCACGGCGGCGATGGCGGTGCGCACTTCACCGTACGCCTCCTCGAACGCGCGCCAGACATTCACCTCGCGCTGATGCCTGCTCGCCGGCTGGCGCACGTGGCCGCCGCTGATTCTCAGCGACGCCACGCGTCCGGGATACCCGTTCAGCTTGCTTGCGGGGAGCAGGCAGGCCGCCAGCGCGAGCTTCATGACGGCCGCCGCCGGCGTGTCGCGCAGCTCCGAGACGATCTTGCTGCCGATTGCGTGAAGCGCATAGAGATTGCGCGGCGTGTAGAGCGCAAGGAGCTCGGCGACCAGCTCGTCGCGACCATCGAGCACCGGGAACCGCTCCAGCAGCTCGAGGTAGTGCGGGCTCTGCCGCGTCCCCGCCGCCGCGACGGGAATCGGCCCCGGGCGAACGGTCGATGCGAAGCGCGGTCGCTCCGCGGCACCGGGAGGATCGACCGCCCGCCGCACGGGCGGCGGCGGACTCCCGGGCTCACCCAGCGCCTCATCGGCCCCGTCGATCTCGTCGAGGGTCGCAGCCTCCTCGAATCGCGCGAGTGCGGCCGTCAGCCCCATCGGTGCCGGGGGCTGGTCGCCCGCCGGCTCCGGGGATGGGTCCTCCGCGTCGCCGTGCCTCCCGCGCTCGATACCGAGCTTGGCGAGATCGTCGTCGTCGACCGGCGCGGACCTCTCATCGCCACCGCCGAGGGCCGCCTCGCACGCCGGACAGCGGTAGATCTTGCGTCCGGGGGCGTCGCCATCGCGGGGCCAGATGAACTGGTCGGCCACGACCGGCCGCCGGCAGGCCGCGCAGCGAGTGGCATACAACTCTTCCACGTGCTGCCGCAGGGGCACGTCAACGCGGCGCGAGCCGGCAAGCTGGGCAAAGGCGGCATCCAGCACAGTCGGGCCGGGCGCCGTCAGCAGGGCAAGGCCCGCAAGCTGCGCGAAGGGACTGGGATCGACTGCGACGGCTCGCATGCCGTGGGCAATCGCCCGGCGGGCGGTCGATCCCGTGCCGGCCCACGGATCCAGGACCGCGTCGCCGGAAGCCGCGAATGCCGCGAGCTCGGCGTCGAGGACGTTATCGGCCGCTGTAGGAAAGTAACGCTCGAGAAGGGCCAACCCGGGGAGGCGTCGCGGCAGGATGACGTGATCGAGTCCTGTCCGCTGTGCCTCGCTCATCCGCTATGGCTCTTCTACCAGCTCCTCTTCGAGTTCAGGCTCGCCGGAGTATTCGGGGAGGGAAGTGTCGAGCTCCTCGACCTCCTCCGCGTCCTCATCGGCCTCGACCTCCTCGTCATCGTCATCGTACCGAAGTGCGGTGCCCTTGATGTACGGTCTGACGCCACCCGCGCTGCCTGCGACCGTGGGAAACGAGACCTTGCCGAGGTTGTCTGGGTGCGTGAAGACCTCTCGGATGATGACGGTGACCTCGGTGCCACCCTCGTGGACCGCGGTGATCGCCGCCTCGTAGCGGTTCCCGGTGGCGATGAGCTTGAGCAGACGCCCTGCGATTCGCGGCTCCACGCTGCCCACCGGCGTCCCGTCGCTGGTCGCAGTCAGCGTCTCGCCATCGACCGTCAGGTCGAGCGCATCACCCGGCGAGAGGGGCGCGAGCAGCCGGGGGGAGCCGAGGTTGAGCAGGCGTGCTCGGCCAGTCTTACCCATCTCCTCGATGAAAAGCGTCGCAGGCGCCTTGTCCGGCCGGACCTTTGCGCCGTCTCCGCCTCGTGGGGGCATTGGTGCCGCACTCACCATCCGCAGGCGCTCGACGTTTCGCTGCGCAATGCGGTTGGTGCCGTCGCGCTCCAGAGCCTGCTCGTAGGCCGCCAGCGCCTCATCGTTGCGCCCCAGCTCGGCGAGCGCCTTCCCGAGCCGGTTGCAGGCATCGACGTCGGGGCCCAGCTCGATCAGCTCGCGGTTGCTGACAACCGCCGCCTCCCAGTCGCCGCTGGTGGCCTGTGAGATGGCAGCCTCCGCCAGCTGGCGCCGCTGGCGGGTGGTTGCGTCGGCGTCTCCAAGCGCCATGGCGATCCGGGCCTCGTAGCAGCGGGAAATGGGCCGGGGCGACCGGCGGCGCTCCTTGTATCACCGGCCACCGGGGGTGTCAACGCGAGCGCGAGACCTCCGTCAGGCGCGCGAGAGCCATAGACCGATGGCCAGGCCGAGCGCCATCAGGGCACCGAATTCGACGGCCACGCTGCCACCGGACGCGTCACCCCGCAGCGCATCCACTGCGCCACCCCAGGTGTAGAAGGCCAGGGCCATCAATGCGGCGATCACGACCGGCGGCACCATGAGAAGCGTGGCGGCCGCACCGATCTGGGTCACCACCAGGAGCTGCAGGAGGGCCTGCCCCATCCCCTCGCTGCCCATCGTCCCGCGCGACTCGGCGGCCCGCAACGCAAGCGGCAGGCTCAGGCCGGCCACCAGGATCACTGGCGTGGGCCAGGTCTGCGCCCCGAAGAACGTCAGGATGCCCGCCGCGCCGGCGAAGACCATGGTCGTGACCAGCAGGTCCCCGATGGTCCGACCGCCGGTCCCACGCTCCGCACGGAGCTCCAGGTAGGTCACGGACCACAGCAGCACGGCAACGATCGGTACCAGGAGCAGGCTGAGGCCGCCGGGGATCAGGCGGCCGAACACCGTGGCGCTGATTCCCGCAACGGCCGGCATCGCGTAACGCGCCAGCCCGAGATCCGATCGCGCCGGTCCCAGGATCCGAATGGCGCCGATACCCCCGAGGGCCAGCTGCACCGCAACCGCGGCCGCCAGGTACACCGGAGAGGCGAACCAACCAGCAGCGGCCACCAGGGCCTGGAGGATGGCCAGGCCCATGACCACCGGACGATCGATCTGGCGCAGGACCGCAAGCCGCCGCCGGCCGCCGACCATTCGGCTGATCATCGGATGAGCTCGAGCAGCGCGTCCGCGGAACGCGTGGG
>Ga0136611_10003890_pt1 | contig 10455 bp, 12 predicted proteins | sample AntDrymUQ2232306_2_FD_106645 | JGI IMG/M metagenome (GOLD analysis project Ga0136611, IMG submission 106645) | Polar desert sand microbial communities from Dry Valleys, Antarctica - metaG UQ223 (23.06) | ecosystem: Environmental > Terrestrial > Soil > Desert | place: Antarctica: Dry Valley... | reverse complement strand
GCAGACGTGTACAATGCCAAGCGACTACATTCGAGCCTGGGGTATCTGCCGCCAGCCGAATTCGAGGCCGCAAACGTCGAGAAGCCGACTTTAGCCGCTGTTCGGTAACAGGGGTTCACTCCAATTGAGCCTCCTCGATTACCGGGGGCGGGTGTTCAGTTGAACGCCCCTTCACGGCTCAACTTTTGTGCCCAGTGCTATGATTATTCCTGCCCCCTACGCCACCGCGCCACAACCCCGCTCTCACCGCCAGGGAGGATTCACACTCCCGTGCCTGGGGCTACAATTGTCTGGACAGCAGCCACGACGTCTGGGGGCGGGGCAGAAACGGACGGGTGCTGGCTGGGGTGGTCGCGATGGTGCTTGGCGTCGCCGTCGTTTAGCCGGTGGTGTGGGCGCCGGGTCTGGCCCTGCCGTTGGCGCTGGCCGCTCACATAATCCTGGGCATGGGCATCGGCCTGGCACATCCGACCAGCGGACTGATCGCGTTCGCGCGGGCGCCCAGGAGAGCGGAGGGCGCCGTGACCTCGTCCTTGCTGCTCGCGGACCTCTTTACGCCCGCAGTCGGCATCGGCGTGGGTGGCGCGCTCGTCGCCATCGCGGCCGCTTCTGGATCCGGTGTACGGACTGGCGTGGCTGCGGCACTCGGGCTGAGTCTGCTGTTCATTCTGTTCGGGCTAGTCGCGGCCTATCGGCTGTTCCGCGCCGCGGACCAGAGATCCGCTGGTCCTGTAGTCGCGTAATGCTCGCGAACCACGCAGAACTGGTCTACCCCTCCGCAGTGCTCGCGCGCACCGCCGCTGGTTCCACGACGGCGTCCCCGCGATTCCGCACCCGCAGGTACAGCAGTGCGGCAGGCGCGAGCACCAGTCCTGCAGCCACCATCGCGGCGCGGGTGCCCGCAGCGGTCGCGAGGGTGCCGAATGCCGGTCCTCCGGCGATCTGTCCCACGGCGTCCACCTGCCCCGACATCGAGATCACTGTGGCTCGCACGCGCGGCTCCAGGCTCTGGTTCAGCCACGCCGCAAAGAGCGGGTGATTCGTGCGGCGCAACAGATAGGCAAACCAATACGCGGCAAGCGCCACCTCGAAGTTACCCGCCAGGCCAAACGCCACCATGCTGAGCATCAGGCTCACGTCGATAAGCAGCAGCACCCGCACTGCGCCGAGGTGTGTCGCCGTGTCCAACCGCCGCCGCGCCACCTCTGCCGTGATAAAGCTCAATACCAGCCCGCCCGCACCAATCACCCCAAACCAGAGGATCGGCCCGAACCGGGTACCGCCGGGGAACTGGAAGTTTCTGAGGAAGTGGACCTCCCACAGCCGGTCATACGTCTCGCTCGACATGCCCAGGAAAAACACGATGCCCATCACGATCGGCAGCACCGTGCTGTGCCGCACGAGGCGGAAGCCGTCGTGCAGCGTCTCGCCCGCTACGTGCCAGGCGCGGCGTCCGGCGCGCGGCGCGGGAGAGAAGCCCGTTTCCGGCATCGCAAATGCCAGAAACACACCCAGCGCAACCATGCTGACGCCCGCAGTCACGCTCACGAGATTCAGGCGGACGCTTGCCAGAACCACGCCCACCCCGATCCCCGCGAGCGCGCCAACATACCCCGCCTGCGCGCCCCGCAAGTAGACGTGACCGAGCTCCGACTTGTTGGGCAGCTCGTCCGCAATCCACGCCTCAAGCGCGCCGCGGTTGAAGGTCAGGCCGATCCCCCACAACGCCTGCGCGACGAGTATCGGCCAGTACGAGGGCACGAGGCCCTCCAGCAGCAACGCAGCGCCCACGACAAACGTGCCGATAATCACCGAGAGCCGGCGGCTGTACACGTCCGCCACTACGCCCGTTGGCACCTCGCAGACCACGACCGCGATCATGAAGACGGTACCCGCGAAGACGAGCTGGAAGGGGTTCATTCCCACCTCGCGCACGAAGTAGAGCGCCATCGCGATGTCGCGCGCGGCCATCAGCATCGCCGTGATTCCCGCGAGTATCAAGTAGACCGTATACGCGTTTAGCCGCCGCACCTGCCCTTGCCTTTCTCTCTGCCTCCCAGCCGCGACCGAACAGTCGTGTCACCGGGTATCTGCGCGCAGATCCGTCAATGTACTGGCAGAATCGGCGTCGCTCCATAGTTGTTGCTGTTCGACCCGAATGGGCAGCAGGCGTGCAGGCTCGTGGCCGACGCAGGGGTACGTTCGCGCACGGCTGACCTCGGGCCGTGCTCGTGTCCCTCGATCTCCGACGGCTCCGACGAACGGCGCCGTGCCATCACGAAGGATGATCGCGCCCATCCCTGCTCTAGGAGCCCGCGACCTCCTTCAGAGCGGCTTCCAGGTCCGCTTCCTCGGTGAATCCACGGAAGCGCGCTGCCTCCTTACCGTCCGGCCCAACGACCACGAACGTCGGATGTCCCGTCACGCCGTACCGCTCCGCGAGGGGGGCGTTCGCGCTGTTGTAAAAATCCACGCCCGCGAAGGCGACTCGATCTCCGTATCTCTTGTCCAGCCCGTCAACGACGGGGCGCATCTGCGCGCAGACCGGTCAGCCAAGGGCGTCAAAGGCGAGGAACATCGGCGTATTTGGCCGGGTCGCGCGATCCTGCCCGCTGAACGCCTGGCCCTCGACGGGGACTATCTGCTCCGCGCGCGTGTCCGGCCCGGGCTTCATGGCTCGCTGCGCCCCCGTGGACGCCGGCGCCGTGTCCTGCGCGCCGCACGCCGCGATCAGCGGCAGGAGCAGCGCGAGCAGGCCGAGGAGCAGCCAGAAACGCTTGATGCTGTGACGATACTGCATGTTCATTCCTTTCCGTGCCGGAGCCATCTACCTAATGGAGTATACACGCACAAACGGGCGGCACGCCTTGCCCCGCATACAACCGTGTAGTATGCTCGCTTTCTGGGTTGGGATGCTGGAGGTGGAGGCAGTCGGGGACCTGGGGGCGGCGCGGCACATCTTTGGCGTGGAGCCGACGAGCGCCGAGGTCGCGGAGTTCGTGCGGCGAGATTTCGTTCAACTGGTGGCACAGGCGGCCAACACACTCATTGCGGACGATGCCCTCCAAACGTGTACCCGCCGAGCGTCGAGCACGAGGCGCGCCGCACGGCAGGCGGCGCACTTCACAGCGGTGACAGATATATCGTCTGCGGCACAGGAGGCGCTCCGTGCCCAGCGGGAAGGGCACTGCTAGCGTCGGGGGGCGGGACGCGAGGCGCCAGCCCAGCACGAACGCGTCATCGAGAAGCACAAGCTGAGTCAGAAGCAGCGGGGATGCTGATACTACATCCAGGGAGATGCCAACGTAGCTTTACCGGTAGGAGCTGCCTTGCGACGCCCCAGGAAGTAACCCGTCAACCGGATGTCCTGCCATACGAAGCCCGCTTTTACGATGTTGCAAAACATCCCGAAGGCCGTGACGGATCCGTAACTCGACCACGGATTCCTCGCAGGCTCGGAATGACTTGTGGGCTACTATTCAGACGGCGGTAGCATCACGCATCGACGGTGATCACGGAGCGCAGGGTTTCGCCGCGCTCCATCGCCTCGAATGCCGCCTCCGTGTCCTCGATCCCAATCGTCCGTGTGACGACCTCATCGAGCTTGAGTCGGCCCTGGCGATACCACTCCGCAAGCATCGGGAAGTCGCGCGAGGGCAGGCAGTCGCCGTACCACGAAACGCGGAGCGCGCCACCGAGACCGAAGAAGTCCGCGATCGGGAGTTCGAGCGTCGCGCCGCTGCCGGGCACGCCGATCAGCACGCACGTCCCCGCGAGGTCTCGGCAGAAGAGCGCCTGTTTGAGGGTCTCTGGCCTGCCAACTGCCTCGAAGGAGTAGTCGACGCCGTTCCCGTCGGTGATCTCCTTGATCCGGGCGACCGCGTCCTCCTCGCGGGCGTTGACAGTGTGCGTCGCGCCGAAGTTCTTGGCCCACTCAAGCTTGCGCGGGTCCAGGTCCACAGCGATAATCGTCGTCGCGCCAGCGAGCACGGCGCCCTGGATCACGCTGTCGCCTACGCCACCGCAGCCGAAGACCGCCGCGCTCGTGCCGGGCTGCACGCCAGCAGTGTACAGCGCCGCCCCCACGCCCGTCATCACGCCGCAGCCGATGAGCGACATCTGCGCGGGTGGAAGATCGGCCGCGACGGGAATCGCCTGCTTCGCGTGTACGAGGGTATGCGTGCAGAAGGTGCCGATGCCCAGCACGGGGGTCAGCGTCTCGCCGTCCATCGTGCGCATGCGCTTCTCGGCGTTGAGCGAGGCCGCGCAGAGGTTTGGCTGTCCTCGCAAGCAGAAGCGGCACTCGCCACACGGCGCCCGCCACGCGAGGATAACGTACTCGCCAACCCGAGACTCGTCCACCCCCGCACCCACAGCCTCGATGATCCCCGCGCCCTCGTGGCCGAGCAGGTGGGGGAAGTCGCCCGTGCCATAGTCACCGCGCTTCATCCCCAGGTCAGTGTGGCACACGCCGGACGCGAGGATGCGCACGAGCACCTCGTTCTGCCCCGGATCATCGATGGTGAACTCTTCGAGTTGTCCCGCCGCGCCCGGTGTGCGCGCGATTACCCCTTGTGCGGTCGTCGCCATGGTTGCCCTTCCCTTCGTCTACCCGTGTCTATCGGCAGCGTGCATCTTGACCGGCGGGTGGCGAGATGTCAAGACTTCCCCGAGCGAGATCTCAATGTGGCACCAAAACAACCGGATGCTCACGAATGAAGATCGAGTCTCGTGTGATACACGAGTGTCAAGTCGAATCCGTGCTGCTGGGTTTAACCCTTGGCTACGCTGACTCGATCCTCTCCGGTCGCATACCATCGATGATGCCCTTGGCTTCGCTCAAGGTCGCTCCGGTGTCGTCCATGTAGAGCCTTATGGCGTGAAGTCTTTGGCCCTCGGAGATCAGGTCTCGTAGCTCGTCTCGACGCAGCAGTCGGACATCGAGCTCAGCAACGCGCTCTGCTGGGGGCGGGGAACTACGCTTGTACAGCAGTTCGGGCTTGTGCCTTCGGGCGATGATAGCCAATGCGTTGGCAACCATCAATAACGCTGCCATGACCAGCAGCAACCACTCCGAAGGGGACGGCTCCAGGCGAAGGCCAACCAGAGCGCTGGCGCTCAGGGACACGCCCGCGAGCAGGCCGACTAAGAAGGGGAAATCTGGCCCGAAGCCTGAACCGAGTCGCAGGACCAGAATCGCAACTGCCGTGGCCACGAGGAGCATCAGCATCACCAAGGTAACGATGAGCGCCATATCCAGCATTTGCCTCGCATCCTTCCCGTTGCCCGTCCGTTCCAGTCGCAGGACTCAGTTCCGCCCGCTATCAATCGTCGGGCTATGGTACCACGGAGTTCGGCACAAGGTAGATGAGGCTTGGAGTGGGCAGGGACCAGCTATGAGTATGATAGGGCAATTAGCGTAGGGGCGTTCAACTGAACGCCCCGGAACACCAGACCGTGATGAAACGCGCGGTTACGCGTAAATAGGTAGGCGATTCTCACGGACGGTCACGGGCAGACGGCGGGTGATCTGCTCGAAAGCGGCGAGGTCCGACTCGCCGACGAGCGTGGCGGCGATTCCGCCCTTGCCCGCGCGCGCTGTCCGTCCAATGCGGTGAATGTACGTCTCCGCGTCCTCGGGGATATCGTAGTTGATGACGTGCGTGACATCGGGGATGTCCAGCCCGCGCGCCGCGACGTTGGTCGCCACGAGGATACGGGTGCGCCCGCTCGTGAAATCACTGAGCGTGCGGTTGCGCTGCCCCTGCGTCATCCGGCCGTGCAGCACGCCGACGCGGTAGCCGTCGCGCTCCAACTGACGGTGCAGCTTGGCCGCGCCGTGCTGAGTGCGCCGGAACACGATCGCGAGCGGGTTTCGCTCGGCGTCGATCAGGGAGCGCAGGCCGCGCGTCTTGTCGCGGTCGGCGACGTGGTAGTACACCTGCTCCACCGTGTCGACCGTTGGAGCGTCAGACTCCACCTGGAGCGACAGCGGCGAGCGCATGTGCCGGTGGACGATGCTGCGGATCTCGTTGGGCATCGTCGCGGAGAAGAGGGCGGTCTGCCGATCCTTCGGGGTATGCGAGAGGATGCGCTGCACGTCCGGCGCGAAGCCCATGTCAAGCATGCGATCCGCCTCGTCAAGGACGAGGTAGTGAACCGCGTCGAGCTTGAGCGTCCCCCGCTGCAAGTGGTCCAGGATGCGTCCCGGTGTGCCGACGACCACGTGGGCGCGACCAGCACGGAGTGCGTTGAGCTGCGGGTTCATCGCCGTGCCGCCGAACACCGTGAGGACGCGCAGCGGCGTGTTGCGCGCGAGCCTGGTCATTTCCGCTGCGACCTGGGTGGCCAGCTCGCGCGTCGGCACGAGCACGAGCGCCTGAATACCGCGACGGCGGGTGTCCACACGCTCGATCAGGGGAATGCTGAACGCGGCGGTCTTGCCGCTGCCGGTCTGCGCGAGTCCCACGACGTCCTCGCCGTTGAGCAGCGCGGGCAAGGAGAGCGCCTGGATCGGGGTCGGGGTCTCCCAGCCGAAGTCCTGGATGGCCGTATGGACCTCCCGGGAGATAGGCAAGTCGGAGAAAGAGGCCATCGGGACTTCGGGTAGGGTGTGGAGTGCCACAGGTAGTTGTTCCTTCCTCTAATAGAGTTACTCGACGCTGACATACGGAGGTTACGTCTTCAGCCGACCGCTCAGGAGGGAGGATGGGCACAGGGCACAAAAAAGGAGATGCGCTTCAGAGGAGCGGCATCTCTATCTTTCACGGACGCGTTCTCTTTTATGTAGCTACATAAGTATACGCCATCACAAGCGTAGACGCAAACCGTGGCAACAGCGGTCATCTCGCGATGGGCAGATCCCGCCGCGGTCGCGGGGGTCACGGGACCGCAATCGTCTGCCGCACGAGCGCCAGATCTCCCCGAACCAGCCGCTCCGCCTCTTGGAGCTCCGGCGGTTCCAGGCGCAGCAGATATGCTGGGTGGAACGTCGCGAGCACTGGCACATCGCCCGGCCCCGCGAGCATCACCCCCCGCTGCTGCGTGATCTTGAAGTCCCGCCCGATCAGCGCCTTGCCCGCCGAGCCGCCGAGCGCGAGCACCAGGTCAGGACGCACGTGCCGCAGCTCCTCCGCGAGCCACACGGCGCACGCCGCAGCTTCCTTCGCCCGGGGTGGCCGGTTCCTCTCCCGCCCGTGGTCCGTCATCGTCGGACGGTGTTTCACGACGTTCGTGAGCCACACCTCCGCCCGGCTCAGCGCAAGCTCCCCCAGCCACGCGTCCAGCAACCCGCCCGAAGGCCCGCTGAACGGCAATCCCGTCCGGTCGTCCGCATCCGACGGCCCCTCGCCAACCACCATCAACCGCGCGCGCTCCGCGCCCGAGCCGAACACTACCCGGTGCCCCGACCTCCACAGATCACACCTGCGGCACTCCAGTGCCTCCCGGCGCACCGCATCAAGCGAGGCGAAGGGCTGATCGCCGAACAGCCCCGGCTGCGTCACCTGCGCTCGCCCCGTCTCAGGATCCCTGCGAGCCGCCCAAAGTTCAGCCCCCAACCAAGTCCGAAGGCGCGGGGTATGACGCTCTCCCGGCTGTCGGGCTGCCACGACTCACGCTTGAGCCGCGCACGCAATGGCCGCCGGAAGTTGTACGGTACCGGGCCAACGCTCCCGTACCAGGTGCGCCGCTCCCGTGGCTTGGAGAGTTCCTGCTCGACTGCAAGCCCCACGCTAACCACCGTTCCGAGCCGTATGACGCGGACGACCACCCTGTGTGCTGTTCGCAGTGAACGAATCACGTCGTCACCTCCACCTCCAGCGCATCGTTGAACCGATTGAAGCCGTTGAAGACCGCCACTACGGCCGCTATCTCCACGATCTCGCCCTCGTCATAACACGCGTTCATCCCGCGCCATACGTCCTCAGGCACGGCGCGCGGGTGCAGGGTCATCGCCTCCGCGAACGCGAGCGCTGCATCATCCCGCTCGTCCATCTCCGTGCCGCTGCCCTGCGCGTCCATCTCCTCGATCGTCTCCTGCGAGACTCCCAGCCGCCTTAACAAGGCGGAGTGGCTCGATAGTCAGTAGCGGCACCCGTTGATCTGCGAGACCCGGACCGCCACCAACTCCTTGAGCCGCAGCGGCAGGGTGCCAGTCTTCAGCGCCGCGTGCCGCGCGTTATCGAACGCGGTCATGATCTCCGGCCGCACGGCGAGCGTCCGGAACATGTTGGGGACGTTGCCCCGCTCCGCCATGAACCGCGCGAACACGGCTTCGGCTTCCGGCGGCGCGGCGTCGACCGAAACCGGCTGTACCCTCGGCATATCTGCACCTCCCTGCTTGACGCCTCGCGCGGCTCGCTGCCGCGTTCGCCAGTATACCCCGCGCTCGTTGTGGCGGGCGGGTCCCATTGCTATACTGCGGGGGTCGCAAGCGATGACAGGGCGAGCGATGACATGGAAGGAGCGGGCGTGCGCGGATCTGACCGGCCGGGGCTGAGTTCCGCCATGAGTGACCTTGCGGAGCTGGGCGGGGCAGCGCTGGGGTTCCTGGTCGCCGGGATCGCCGCCTTTCTGCTTCTGCCCGGCTATGCGGGCGCCGCGCTTTCGCTCCTCTGCTTCGTCGCGGTCGCGTCACTCTCCCCGCAGATCTCCCTGCTGACGATCCTTGCCACGTTACCCCTGCACTTCCTGCTTCGTCGGCCGTTTGGCCCGTTGGACCTCTCTCTGCCCGATGTGGTGCTGCTCGCGTCCGTGCTTGGACTCCTGCTCGGCGTGTACTGGCGCGCGCTTCTCTCCGGGTCCTCTGCGGAGTTGATTACCCCACTACGGCGCACTTCCCGCAGTCCGTACTTCTGGCCCGCCGTGCTGCTGGTAACGATCAGCACCGTCACGCTCATCATCCTGCTGCCCGATACCCGCGAGGGCCTTCGGGTTGGCTTCCGCGCGTACTCCCTCGTCATCGAGCCGATCGGCGTGTACGCGCTCGTGCTGATCGCCGCGCGAGACCGGCAACGCCTCTGGCTCGCGCTCGACGTACTGTTCGCGGGCGCGATCCTGATCTGCCTGTACGGGGTGTACCAGGCACTCAGCGTCGTAATCGCGCCCCCGGAGGCGGTCGGCGGGAACTATCGGGTGGCAAGCGTCTTCAACCATCCCAACACCCTCGCGCTGTATCTTAGTCGCACCCTGCCCCTGTTCGGCGCGCTCGGCCTCGCCCTCGGGCCGCGAGCTGGGGGCGTCCGCGCGCGGGAATACCTCGCCGGGGCGGGGCTGATGGCCGTGGCGTTGCTGCTCTCCGGCTCGCGCGGCGGCTGGCTCGCAATTGCGGTCGCCGCCTTCGTCGTCGCCGCGCTGCTCCGTCGCTGGAAGTGGCTCCTGCCCGCCTCCGCCGCCGGGCTTGTCGGGGTAGTGGTCCTTGCACTGACCGGGCAGGACCGCCTCCGTGGGATGTTCACACCCGGCAGGGGATCCGCCGATACGCGCGAGCGGCTGTGGCGTGCCGCGATCGAGGAGATCGGCAAGAGTCCGTTGTGGGGTACGGGGCTTGGCAACGTGCGCTGGATGCGGCGCTACATCCCCCGTCAACGGCTGGAGGGCACGGAACTGGTCGATGCCCACAATCTTTTTCTCGATTTCGGCGCGAAGCTCGGAATCATCGGGCTGCTCGCGATCCTGTGGCTGCTTGCCCGCTTCTACTGGATCGCCCTCACCGCATACCGCCGACCCGACCCCGAGACGCGGGCTCTCGCGATCGGCTTGCTCGCCGCGATGACCGCCGCCGTGGCGCACGGAATGGTGGACGCCTTTTACTTCGGCCTGCCGTTCGCGGTGCTGTTCTGGTTCTTCCTCGGAGTCGCCGAGAAGCTCGTCACGACCGAGGAGTGATTGGTAGTTTGTTGGAAACAGGAAGTTGCAGACGAACACGCATGAGAAGGATGCCGAAGTAGGGGCGACCCACCGGGTCGCCTGATCTGGTGCAATCTTGCAACCCGCCACCACCTCCCTTGCCGTGGGGTTCAACGCCCACCGCTGTACGGGACAGGCGCTACCCCGCCGCACCCCTGACACCTACCACCTCGCGCCGCCCGAAGCGGCGCTCGTCACATACCGCACGCCTGGCATACTCTTCACGCATAGCGCCAGATCCTCAGCCTCCTCCCTCGACGCCGCGAGCGCGTAGCACGCCGGACCCGCGCCGGAGAGCCCCCATTCCTGCCCGGCCACCCGCTCCAGGGCGGCGAGGTATGGCCCGAGGTCCGCGAACGACCGCAGCGCAGCGCCACGCAAGCCGTTGTACAGATCACCCTGCTCCGGCGACCCGCCGCCGCGCACCATCGTGGCCAGCCGCAGCGTGCGCGCGCCGTCCGTGTACTCCTCCGCGCGCAGTTCGCGAAACACCCGGGCGGTCTTTTCCGGCAGGGAGAACGGCGGCACCGACACCACGAACCAGCG
>Ga0136611_10003889_pt1 | contig 10455 bp, 13 predicted proteins | sample AntDrymUQ2232306_2_FD_106645 | JGI IMG/M metagenome (GOLD analysis project Ga0136611, IMG submission 106645) | Polar desert sand microbial communities from Dry Valleys, Antarctica - metaG UQ223 (23.06) | ecosystem: Environmental > Terrestrial > Soil > Desert | place: Antarctica: Dry Valley... | reverse complement strand
CTCCCGTCGTGCACGGACCAACCGGATTGGATATAAACACCCGGTCGAACTCTCGCGGTCGCGGCAATCGGTCCGCACCGTCGCCGAGGGGGTGATCAGTCGGCGGCGATGCGCGGGACGACCATGGTGGCCGGCGCGACGGCGACGGGGCGAGGACAGGCGCCGATGACCGCGGCCGAATCACCGGACGGGGTGAAACCTGGGGGAGCGGCGGCGACGTCGGCCGTGCCGGAGATCGCCCTCAGCCGCGCCTGGCACGAGGGGCGCTGCGGCGACGCGCTGCGCACGGTCGATGGCCAGGCGATCGAGGTAGTCCACCGCGGCACCTGGAGCCACGGGCTGGGGCCGGACTTCGGCGACGCCTTGCTCCTGTTCGAAGGGCGGGAGCTGCGGGCGGGCGGGGTCGAGATCCACCTCCGGACCAGCGGCTGGACGGCCCACGGCCACCACCGCGACCCCCGCTACGACGCGGTACCGGTGTATGCGAATGGGATAGCAGGTCGGCGAACGCCGGTGCGAACTCGTACGCCGTGACCTCGCCGTCGAAGTGGCTACCCCTTTGTTTGCCGCTGATGCTCAACCGGATGAAGATCAGGCGTGCCAGTCGCTTGAACGAGGCATTGTCGAGGCCATCGATCAAATCGCCCGTGTTGCGTCCTACGAGCGCCATGGCGTCATTCATCTCGGCCCTGATTGCCCCCCGCTCGCTCGCGGCGAGCAGCCGGTTCTCGATCCGCTCCTTGCGCTCAAGGAGATCCAGGTTCTTTTCCTTGGCCTGGCTAGCCCGGATGACGCCGTCCGCGATCGCTTCGACCAACCGCACGATCGCCTGCTCCACGTCATGGAGTTCGGCTTCCAACCGCTGACGCAATTCGTTCTCCGTCGGGCCGCCTTCGAGCAGCCGCGCCGCGTCGTCCAGGTATTCGTTGAGGGCAAGGCGCTTCTCCAAGATCTGGCTCACGAGCCCTGCTACGATTCGCCGCACTGTCGCCTCTTGCAGGGACTGCCCGGCGCAACCGATCTTCCCGGCGTCGTGGTAGCGCCGGCAAACGTACTTACGGACCTGCATCCCAGACCGCGATTGTCGAACCTGGTGGCCCGACATCGCGCCTCCGCAGTGGACGCATCGAAGGAGGCCCGAAAACACGTAGGCGCTGGTGACGGTGCGCGGTGCCGCTTTGCCGCGCTCGGCAAGCAGGCGCTTCGTACGGTTTAGCTGCTCGACGGAGATGATCTGCAATCCCGGCCGAAAGTCGACGATCGGCTCGATGCCACGGGTGTGGCGTGACCGGCGCTCCGTACCCCAAGTGACGAACCCCGCGTAGAGCTCGGCGTTGCCGTTCGGGCTGAGCACCTCCCGGACATCGACGCGGGTCCAGGCGCGGTGTGTCCGGGCCTCTGGCAGTTCCTTCACTCGGTAGACATGGTCGACATGCGCGTAGTCGCGCCGCTGACGGGAGCGGTTCTTGATCGGGCGGAGGCCCTCATGCTCGTTGAGATGCAGCGCGATCTGTCGTATCGACATCATCTCGTACAGCCCGTGAATCAGCCGCACTATGGTCGCCTCCGCCGGGTTTTGGATCCACCGGCGGGAGAGGCGAGCCGGGTCATTCGAGTCCGGCTCGAACACAACGTCGTAACCGAAGGGTGTTGTCGACGGGAGGAACAGCCCCTGGCGGGCACGCTCCACCATCCCGCGGGTCATTGCCCGGAGGTTGGCCCGCTTCTGCCACTTGCCGACCAAGAACTGCACGTCGGCTAGGTCGTCGTCAGCGTCGCTGTCGAAGTCGTAGACCTTCTCCGGGGTAACGATCACGCACCCGTGATCGCGGCAGAACTGCCGGATGATTCGACCGTCGATGCCGTCCTCGTCGCGGGAGAGACGGGTGAAGTCCTGGACGATCAGGGCGGCGACGCGCCCGTCAGCGATCTCGTCGAGGATGCCGCGCATCACCGGTCGGTTGGCAAGGTCCTCTCCGCTCTTGATCTCTTGCCGTAGGTCCCACTGCAGTCCTCGCTCCTCCGCGAAGCGGTAGAGACGGGCCGCGTCGTCGCGGGCGAAGTTGGCCTTCTGGGCTGGGGATGAAGCACGGTCGTAGACGACGGCGATCCGTTCGCGGGACATTGCAATCCTCCTTGCTCGGGCGGCACGTCCGTGGTTAGCTGAGACAGACCACCCCCTGACCGCCGCACGCGCGAACGGCACTCCCAATCCTGAACGGCCATATTATATTACAATCGTCATCATTAAGGTCCGTCGGATCGTGTTGGACGGCCAGGTCCTCGGCGGTGAAGGGCGTAGTCCTCTACGGCCCTGCGCGTCGTGATCCAGGTGGCGGTGAGCCGCTTGCCCGGCAATCGCCCTCGCTGGAGAAGCAAGACGACGTGTTGGCGGGTCACCCCAAGCATGCTCGCCGCCTCGGAGGCGTCCACGACCTCGTCCAGGATCGCTGCCTCGCCTGGCGCGGGAGGTCGCAATCGCTCACCTGCGGCTCCGTGTTGCACATGCTTGGCGCTGCCTTTGGGCCTAGCGTGCGGGTGTTCCGGGGATCGCCTTTTCATTGACTCTGTCGCTCCTCCGTTGTTGCCCCCACGCCTTCCCCGATTCTTTGAGATCTCCGGCGTACGGTGGGGGAGTTCCAAGTCGTGGTCCGAGCGCGGGCAGACGACAAATCAATGGGGCTAACTCGACCTATCCAGAATCTCACGAACCCTCCGCTGAGCCTGGAGCTCTCGGTGCCGACGGAGCAATCGATCGACCGACCGGACCCGAGCGAGACCAAGCACCTCGGCCACCTCGTGGTCCGACAGCCCCTTCGCTTTCAGCGACGCTGCGAACGCGGAGCGGAGATCGGCGGCTTCTGTTCCTGGGTAGCCGGCCCGACTGCATGCCTCGGAGACGATGGAACGCACTGTTCGGTAGCCCAACGCTCGTCCGCCTCGACCCCGCGCTCGAAACACGGGCCCCGAAAGGTGGCCCAGATTCGACTCGAGCGATGCAGCCACCCCAGCGAGGGCGTGTGCGGCAATCGGCGGAACCGGGATCCGAACTTGTCCACCGCCCCGCGAGACGAGGATCCTAACCTCGGCTTGCCCGCCCGGTGAGCACTCCCGCGAAACCTGATCCCAACATAGGGCGGCAATTTCCTCCGGTCGCAGCCCTGAGAAGCAGCTCATTGCCACCAGCGCAGTATCTCGCCGCGTGTGGGCACCCGACTCGGCTGTGGCGACCTTACCCACGATGCGCTCGAGGTCCGCCGCCTCCAGCGTTGGCCGAAGCCGCCGCCGGCGGCCGACTGCCCCAGACACGATTGTTCCCGCATCGTGCCATCCCGAGGATCGGGTAGCAGGCAGCAAGCGATCGAGCCGATCTAGCTGGGCGGCTGCATCCAACCCAAGGAGTGGGGACGCAAAGAGGACGAAGCGTTGGACGGCGACCAGCCGCGCGCGGCCCGTCGCGCGCGCAATCGGCCTTGGCGGATCGAGGAGCAACCGGGCAACCAGCGCCATGTCGGATGCCAGTGCCCCGAGCGTGGACGGTTCATCGCGCAGCTCGGCATCGCGCGCCAGCGAGCGCAGTTGCGAAACCTCCCGTCTCACCGACTTTGGATGAGCCCTCGCCGCGCAGCGCGCCTGGCGGAATTCTTTTAGGAGCTGTTCCGTCTCCGTGATGGCCGGCGGATTCGGACCGGAGCCAGCGTCCGTCGAGTTAAACAATCGCAACTGCGTCGCCGACGACATCCTTCACCACCTTGGCGTCCCGATCCTGCGGCCCACCGTGTTGAAGCTTTCCCCAGATGCTTGACTGACGCGGCCGGATATAGTGATCATCGAGGCGCTCTAAGCCCTGCCAACCACCGGCAAGGGCGACGACGTGGCGAGGCAGAACGCTTGCAGCGTCGGTCGCGAAGGCGCGCCTGAACGCGTGGGGAGTGAGTGGAAGTACGGCCGCTGCTGTACTCGCGTCTCGGAGCGTCTGGAGCACATCGGGATAGGGCCAGCGGCCGCGGGCCGAGTTCCGCCAGACCGGCCCGCGTTCCCCGATCCGGATATGACCTCGCCAGTGGTGCCGGGTGGCGTGGAGGTTGTACTCCTCGACGTAGCTCAGCAGTAGCTCGGCGTGCCTCCCGCTCAGTTCGACTTCGCGCTGGCGCGATTTCCCCTTCTCGTTCAAAAAGAGTCTGAGCCGCCCGGATGGAAGGAGCACGCAGTCGGCGCCGTCGAGTTGCAACAGGGCGTTCACCCGGCCGCCCGTTGCGGCGAGGATGCCGAAGAAAGCAGCGTTGCGATACCCGAAGAAGCCGGGCGCCTTTCCCACCTCGGCCACAACCGCATCGACCTCACCTCCGGTCGGGGTGGGTCCCCCACGCCGTCGCGGCCTACCGCCCGTCAAGCGGTAGCCCGTGCCCACCCGTTCGGCGACGCCACGAAGGGCGAGATCCAGGACTTGACGCGGGTCCGAGCCGAGGAGGGTAAGGAGTTCCGGCCGCATCAGATCCGCGAAGGACCGGATAGACGAGCGGCGTTGGGCGAGCGTCCACTTAGACAGGGAGCGCCCTTCGGTCGTCCCCGCATCGTCGACCAGAGCACGGCCGAGCAAGCCAGCATCTGCGAAGAGTTCGCCCAGGGTGATCCGCCGCCCCGCCAACCTGGCCGCGGCGCGCAAGGCACCTCCCAGGCCATACCTGTAGGAACTTATCCCCCTCGGCGCGGCGCCTCGGCCAGCAAGTCGCCGAAGGTAGGTCGGCAGAAGCGGGTCATCTAACCACCCGGGGGGCAATTGGGGAACGCTGGGACGGCGGCAGGGGAGTGGCCGAACGTGATCGGCGGAAACTCCCGGAATCCCGAGTTGGATGGATGGTGCGTTCGATTCGGTCTGACCGGCAATCATGATTTAATCGCGCCCGGGCGACGCCGTCGCAGGGGGCGCGACGCATGGTGGCCGGCTCTGACGCACCATTACAGTCGACCGCGCCGCCTCGCCCGCCAGCGGGGTCGCGGATTCGGCGACCTGGGCAGCGGTAGTTTCGCAGGTCCTACTGCGTTCGAGCGCGGCACGGAGCAAGATCGCGGCGATGTCGACCGCGGCGGAGTGCGCCTCTTGACTCAGGGGTGGATCCGATCCTGAGCCATCTCCTCCGGCGCGCCCCCCACGGCCCGACAGCCCCGTGGGGAGGGCAGGAGCGGTATCACGGCCGGTGGCTAGCTGAGATCGCGGGGGCGCCGGCGCTGGTTCCTGATTGAAGGCGGCCACTTGGGCATCGAGTGAGGCTGGGCGTTTCGTGGCCCGCCTGTGGTGCAATTGGCGCGCGAATTGGAGGGAGCGACGGGCGTTGCCTGTAGGTGTTGCTCGCATCGGTACCCCGGCACTCGGCGGGCATGCAGCGCCGCCGTGGATGGGGGTCGTCTGCCTCGGCGTCTCACCGATAACGAGCGACCTAGGCGTACTTGGAAAACATTGGCGCTCCCGGCCCGGGAGTCACTACGGATCAGGGTCGGAGCTAGCGTCCTTAAAGCTCGTCCTCGGCGATGGTGAACTGGTCGCTCTTTCCCGCCTTGATCACAAGCCGCCGCTTCTTGCCGTTGACGACCTCGCTGCTCACAAGGCACTCGAAAAAGCCATGACGCAAGCCGTCCTCTACGATTGCCCACAGCCGGGTGCGGGCACGGTCAAGCTCACTGGTGGCGTCCGGCGTTCCAGCTTGATTCAGCATCGCTCCCTGCCTCACTGTGTTCCGCGGTCACGACCTTTGCGCGTGCCTCGGTGAGATCGAAGATGCCCAGCCTGGCCAGGTGGGAGTGCCGTTATTCCGTCTGGATCAATGCTTAGTTCTCGGCGTCTGCCGCCGGGCTGCGTCCTCCTTCGAGGCGCAGACTCAGCGCGGCGATCGAAATCCCAGGTCCCGTAGTGAATAGCAAGGTGGGCACAGTCGACGCGAGACAACAGAATGGGTCGGCACCCGGTCGACTTCCTCCTTGTGACCGTAGATGCGACATTTGTCGGTCTCACTCCTGCTTTATCGCTCGACCATTTTAGTTGTCGATGCGCCAGCGGACCTGAATGTCGCCACAAATTGCCCTGGGGTGCCCTGCTTAGGCGAAGGCCTAACGCAACCGCCCCGGCACAACCCGTCACTCGGCGTAACCGACGGTCAGGAAAGATTGAAAGCCTGATCCCGAGAGAGCGGTGGAACTCCTGTTCAAGGCTGAACTTCGCATCGCCCCCCTGGTTGTCAGACCCACGAGATGACCACCTCAACAACCTCCGTCGCGTACTCACTGCTTGCCCCCCCTTGGCTTCTGATCCTTAAGCCTGCTCCCGCAGCGAGGCTGGTCACGTCCGGACTTGCCCCGGTCGCTCAAGGGACAGCTCCTTCGTGATGCGAAGGACGAACTCCACGTCGCGACGAGCCACAAATGTGCGCCCGGTTAGTCCGTCGATCACGAAGTCCAGGATCTTGTCGTCGACCCAACGGAGGACGGTGGCCCGCCCGACCCCAAGCCGCTCGGCGGCATCGGCGAGGTCGACCAACTCGTCCGCGGGGAAGGAGCGATTCTTCGCTGCCATCAGCAACCGTCCGACCGGGGTATCCCAGAACGAGCGCGGTACGGTGTATTCATCCGCGCCAGGCGGCCAGAGCAAGATCGCGAGGATCGATTCGACCGCAGTCCGTACGCGGGCGCCGGTCTCACTCACCTCGCCCCGCGCGTACCTGTCCAGCCAGCCAAGGTCCCAGCTAAGCGGCCCGGCCCGGAGGTCACTGATCGCGAGCGGCCGGAACGCGTCCGGGAAGATTGAGGAGAGCAAGCGGTAGTGGTGGCCGTAGAGCATCAGCAACACCTGGTCGATTAGGTCCCGATCGTCGGAGGGCAAGTGAGCACTGTCATCGACCTGAAGCGGAGGCGGCGGGGCCCGCAAACTATCTAACGCGTCCGCTGTTGCTCGTCCGGGCCATCGATGAGAAGCGGTGCTAGCGAGTCGGGCGGCGTCTTCTAGGCTAACGAGTCGCCGTCGGCGGTCGGCGGCGCTGTCACGCCACTCCAGCCGCCCGCTACGAAGCCAACGTTCGATTGTGCGCCGGCTCACGCCCGCTATCGCGGCAGCCTCAGTCACACTCACCCAGCGGTTTTCAGCCATGTCGCAATTCTCGGTACACTCGAGCGGGGACTCGGGGCAAGAAGATGATATACCGGTCAAACCGGACTGTCAACTTCGTCCAGCTAGAATGCGCCAAAGAGTACACGACATACGTACACTATCGGCCCGGTATCCTCGGCTGCCGCCAGTCCTGCCTACTTTCACGTAGAGTGCTAGAAGGGCTGGGTGGGCGAAGTACCGCGCGATCGCCAACTGCCAGAAACTCAGGTTGCTCACTCCCCGACCTCCGGCGGTCGGGCCTCACCGACCTCTTTCACTCCGCTGCGACGCAGTTTTCGATTACTCGATCAGTGATCCGCTGGGCACGCTAGTGGCACCAGTTGAAACCGCCCTCCACCACATCTCGGATCTGATCGAAGTCTGCTCGATCCTCGTTCCAGCCGGCGGGCACAACGCCCAGCGCCGGGCCCGGCAGTTGGTGAATGTTCAAGCCGCGCCGCTGCCCTAAGGGGAGCATCCCGAGCTAGTCCGGCATTCGATGTCCCCGGCCCGAGGAGCCACGAGTCCAGCCGCAGATCACAGCCCGCGAACTGCAGATCACGGCTTAGTAGTAGCGCTGCCGCCAGCGGTAGATCGTCGCTCGTGAGCGCTGGAAGCGGCGCGCTGTGGCCGTCACCCCGTCCCGGTCGGAGCACTCCACGCAGCGCAGCCGGAACTCCACCTCCGGCGCGAGCCGTGGCGCCCGCGGCAGCTGCCGCGGGCGCCACGGCAGCCGAGCGACGATGGTCAGGCCCCCGCCCAGGCCGCTCTGGTGCAGCCGGCGTCGGGTGCGCTTGCTCTGCTTAACCATGAGGGAAGCTCCTGTCGTATCTGGCGCGTCAACACCACCAAGATACGCGGGTCGCTTCCCCCACTTCAGCCTGGCCACCGTCTCACATGCTTCTGAACTTCTACAGATGGAGGGTCTTCAGGGCGATCGTCGAACTGCCCATCGAGGTGTTGTGAACGATCCCGCCGCTCGCCGCGATTCCTTTCTTCTTGATCTGGGTCGGGACCACTCCTGTCGGGCAGCTGGTGATGGTTGCCTTCTACACGTTCGTGATGCTGGTGGTCACGACGCTCAACGCCGCCGTGAACGTCGACCCGATCTACCTGCGGTTCGCCGCGACGCTTGGCGCCGACCCGAACCAAATTTTCCGGACCGTGGTCCTGCCGGCGAAGTTGCCGGCCATCGCCGGCGGCGTCCGCGTGGCGGTCGCGATTGCGCTCGGCGTTCAGGTTGTCGCCGAGCTGATGGCCGGGCGGCAGGGGATGGGTCAAGTCTTCTCGATGATGATATCCTTCCAGCCGCTTGACGTGATCATCGTCGGCATCCTCTGGATCGCCGTCGCGGCGGTGGCTATCGACCTCGCGCTCGTCTGGAGCATTCGCCGCCTGACGTGCTGGACGCCGACCCAGCGCTAGGAGGTGCTGGAGAATCCACCCATTGCTCATCGACCCAGCAGATTCGGCTGGTGGAGACACTCTTTGTAATTGACAGGCGGTACGAACGACGACTTGGGCCAGCGATCGGCGGGATCGCGTCGACGAGCAGGAATCAGGACCGGGACTCGGCACCATGGAGTTCGAATTACCTCCGGGTGTTGTCGACGATCGGGGGGTAACGAATCGATGAGCCACTGGGGAGTCCAAAAGGTCGGGTCGGCCCGCCGGGTTGCTGCCGGTCCAGTCGCGGGTTGGGCCGGACCGACCGGTGCAGCCGGGTCGCAGCGACGCGAAAGGAGAGCATCGACGGGGGACACGGTCGGGCCGGATCTCGGTCATGCACGGAGAATTCGAGCGTTGTACGGAAACTTACGGGACTGAGAGGAGACGGGCATGATTTCCACTAGGACGAGCGGCATCCTCGGCCGCCCGATCGACCGGCGAAACCTCTTGAAGGCGTCGGCGGCTGCGGCCGGGGCATCCACTCTGGCCCGACCCCGACGTGGCCGCGCACAGTCTCCGGTGACGCTCCGCGTTGCGGTCTACCAGGAACCCGCCCGCGTCGCCGTCCAGAAGGCGTACGTTGACGCGTTCCAGGCGAAGTACCCGAACATTACGATTGCCCTGGAATCGGCCGACTTCAGCACCTACTACACCAAACTCAACACCAACCTGGCCGGGGGCCGAGCGCCCGACGTATTCATGATGAGCGGCGCCTACTTCTACTCGGGGGCCATGCGGAACACGTTCAAGGACCTCGGGCCGTACCTCGAACAGGCAGGCATCGACCTCGCCGACTACTTCACGGAAGCCGAGAACTCGGTGTACCAGGGTAAGACGCTCGCCGTGCCGGGTGAACTCGACATCATGGCGCTCGCCTACAACAAGGATCTCTTCGACGAGGCCGGGGTATCCTATCCGACGGGCGACTGGGCCTGGGGCGACATCCTCGACGCCGCGACGAAGCTGACCCGCCAAGCTAGCGACGGTCGCCAGACCTACGGGATCTACGCCGTCAACAACGTCCAGGAAATGTGGGGCGACCTGGTCAAGCAGAACGGTGGGTCGTTCTTGACCCCGGACCGGAAGCAGTCGACGATCAACACCCCCGAGGCCATCGAGGCGGTCCAGTTCGCCGTCGATCTGATCCACAAGTACAAGGTCTCCCCGTCGGCCCAAGGGGTGTCGTCGCTCCCTGGTTACATCGAATCGGGCGGCAGCCCGTTCATGACCGGGTTGGTGGCCATGAAGTTCCAGGGGAACTACGAACTCGGCATCCTCCTGGAACAGGACAGCTTCGCCTGGGACGTCGTCACGATGCCCCAGCAGAAGGTCAAGGGGGGCCTGGCCTGGTCCCAGGCGTGGGTGATGTGGGAAAAGACCCAGCACCCCGACGAGGCCTGGCAGTTCATCGAGTTCATGATGAGCGAAGAAGGCAGCAGGGTCATCGGGAACACGCCCAACAAGGGCCAGTGCCCCCCGATGAAGGCGGTGGCGTACGAGCCCCCCTACGGCGCCCCGCCGCCGGACAACATGAAGGCGTTCCTCGACGGGTACGAGTACCGGCAGAGCTTCGAGTTCCACCCGGCGTGGCTCGAGTACCAAGCCGCCTACGGGAAGGCCCTGGACCCGGTGTTCGCCGGGCAGGCCGACGTTGCGGAGGCCTTGAACGGGGCCGCGGAGACGGTCAACGGCATCCTCGATCGCTACCAGGACTTCCAACCGTAGCAGTCTGATTGGTGATCGTCCCGATCGGTCCCCTCCTGAGGCAGGAGGGGACCGGTCTGGGTAGGGCAGTGCGGACGGCCTCGATGACCACGGGGCCATGGTCGGCGCCCCGCCGCAAGGCGCACGTGAAGGGCCACCCATGG
>Ga0136611_10003888_pt1 | contig 10456 bp, 7 predicted proteins | sample AntDrymUQ2232306_2_FD_106645 | JGI IMG/M metagenome (GOLD analysis project Ga0136611, IMG submission 106645) | Polar desert sand microbial communities from Dry Valleys, Antarctica - metaG UQ223 (23.06) | ecosystem: Environmental > Terrestrial > Soil > Desert | place: Antarctica: Dry Valley... | reverse complement strand
TGGAGCGTAGGGGTTAGGAATCGGAAAATTGATGACTGCGGAAACCACTCAAATCCCAGATATGGTCTATGCGATAGCGTGCTCGCCCGCGTTCGACAGGGACGGGATCTGTTTTGCCGCGCGCTATTCCGGCCTGGAACAGTCGAGCGATGGTGGCGCGACCTGGCGCTCTGCCTATGATTCTCTGGGAATCGATACGCCATTGGCGACACTTGCCGTCGCCCTGTCACCCGACTTTGAGGCGGATCGTAGCGTGTTCGCCGGTGTGGCGGGCGGTATTCTACGCTCGTTTGATGGAGGCGACAGCTGGTATTCAAATGCCTTGCCAGCCTCTCCGGTTATCTCGACGCTGGCAGTATCACCGAACTTTGCGCATGATGGTGTCGTTTTTGCCGGAACTATGGAAGACGGGCTGTTACGCTCGTCCGACCGGGGCAGCCAATGGTCGCCGTGGAACTTTGGCCTGCTCGACCTCGGCGTCATCTGTTTGGCGGTGTCACCAGACTTTGCCAACGACGAGACGTTGTGCGTTGGCACTTCGACCGGCATCTTCCGTAGCACCAATGGTGGCCGGGCCTGGCGCGAAATCAATCTGCCGCTCGACTATGAGCCGGTGCTGAGTCTTGCTCTTTCTCCAACGTATGCTGTTGACGGCATGCTGTTCGCCGGCACAGAGGCGCACGGCCTCTGGACCTCGGCGGATCGCGGCCGTACCTGGATCCAGGTTGGCGCGGATGCCATCGCTGGCCCGGTCAACAATATCCTCCTCTCGCCGACCTTCCCCCAAGCACCGGAGCTGCTGATCAATCTGGCGACAGAGATCCTCGTCTCGCGGGATGGCGGGCAGGCCTGGAACGAGCCCGCCGCTTTGCCATCGCCCGACACCGAGGTCTCGTCGGTGGCGGCGCCGCAGGGTCTTGGCGCGGGCGCGTCCTTACTGGTCGGGCTTGTGGAGAATGGTGTGCTGCGGCTGGAACTGCGGTGAGGGAACGGCTCGCCGACTGGTTTGCCGACCGTTCGCGGTGGACGATGCAGCCGGAGCGTGGGCGCATCGACATCCGCTACTGGTGGGCCGTGCCGCTGCTGCCGGTCATGCTGGCGGTCGCGGTTGTTATTCCCTATGATGTGCTCTACCATCTGGCGTATCTGTGGGCCTTTCTGCTGCTCTTCAGTTTTCTGTGGCTGCGTTACCAGGGCCCTCGCGTCGACCTTACGCGCGTGCTCCAGACTGACTGGGCCCAGGTTGGTGATGAGCTCGAAGAGCGCTGGGAATTGTGGAACAACGCGCATCTGCCGGTGCTGTGGCTGGAAGTCAGCGATGGCTCGACCTTGCCTGGCTACAACGCGCGGCGGGTCGTCTCCGCCGGCTGGCATGGCGTTCAGCGTTGGACGACTGAAGCGGTGTGCCGGCGGCGCGGCCGTTATCGGCTCGGCCCCCTCGCGATCGAGCTGAGCGATCCGCTCGGCCTGTTTCGGTATCGTCGGGTCGAAGCCGGCACACGCGAGATGATTATTTATCCTCCGCTCGTGCGACTAGCGACCCTGGAACGTCCGCGTGGGCAACGCGGCGGTGTCGCCCGCGCGGCTCTGCTCAATATCCTTCCTACGCCGAACGCCGGCGGTTTGCGAGAATATCGTCCGGGCGATCCGCTCAACTTCGTGCATTGGCGGGCGGTCGCCCACACCGGCAAAATGATGGTCAAGGAGTTCGATCAGGAGATCGCGGGCGCCGTCTGGATTGTGCTGGACCTCGCGCGCGCCGTCCAGTCCGGCGAGGGCGACGCGGCGACCGAAGAGCTCGGCGTCGTGCTGGCGTGTTCGCTCGCCAACCTGATGCTGGGCGAAGGCAGAACGGTCGGTCTCTTTTCGCGTGGCGCTGTGCCGCATATGGTTCGGCCTGCTCGCGGCCGGCAACATGTTTGGGAGATTATGAGCGCGCTGGTCGACGCGCAAGCTGATGGAGACACCTCCCTCGCTGCGGTGCTCGACGCCCTGCGTACGGCCACGCTGGGCCGCCACTCGGTCGTCGTCATCACACCCGATAGCAGTGGCGACTGGATCGCGGGACTTGCCGGCATCACCGGGGGCGGAACGGCGGCACAGGCGCTCCTGATCGATACCGAACAGCGTCGATTGGCTGGCTTAGCTGATCGGCTTGATCGGCTTGCGATCCGGCATGGCACCTTCACCGCCGGCCAGCAGTTGCCGCTCTTGACACCCTTACGCAAGCGCGACCCCGGCTATCGCATCACGCCGCTTGGCCGCGCGGTACGGGTAGAAGCCTAAGCGCCTATGGAAGCAAGCATCCGCTTTCTACGCCGCCATCCGCCCTTGCCGGGCTGGTGGTCCTCGCTGCTTGCCGTCGCGGCGGTGATGATCCTGCCGATGATGATGAGCGCTAGCCCCCTGCGTCTATCGGCCGAGCCGATGTTGCTCGGCGTGCTTTCCGGTCTGCTGCTTGGCTTCGTCGGTGGTCGCCGCGTTCGCCCGTTGGTGATCATCCCCGCGCTGTTGATTCCACTGATTTTGCTTGAGCTCCTGCCCCCCTGGCGTGTCGTTGAGGCGGATCTGCGCACGCTGCTCGATTTTTCCGGCCCGCGTGGACCGCTGCTGCTGCCGGCGGCGGTGGCCGCCGCGTTTTCCGGTGTGGATGCTATTCTGCGCGCGGCCTGGGACGGCAACGCTGACGGCCTCAACTGGGCTCTTTCGCGCTTGCTGGCACTGCTGGGCTTTGCGGCTGCTGGTCTGCTTGGGCTGGGTATGCGCAGGCGCGCCTTGCTGCTGCCCTGGAGTATGCTGCTGATCGCGGCGATTGCGGTGACCGCGATCACCGCGCGGCTGGCCATGAGCTACGTCATTATTGGCGTCATTTTGACCCTGTTCGTCACAATCTTTGCGAGCTTTACCGGTCGTGAGAGCGCCTGGGACCGGACCGGCATCAGCTATTCCGATGCTCTGCGCTGGGATGTCGCCCTGGGTGGGGTGGTCCTGCTTGTGCTTGTGGTCGGCCTCGGGTTTTTAGTTCCATCTGTTCCACGCAATGCCTTGACAACCTGGATCTGGACTGATGTGCGGCTGCCTGCCGGATTAGCGCGCCTGGATAAAGACCAGGGCGACGATGGTCCGGATCGCTTCCAGGCGCTGGGACGCGCCCAGCTCGGCCGTTTACGCTCCGGCGAGGATCTGGCGCTCGGACGTTCGCTGGAAACAGCCGGCAGCGAGCAAGTTGCCATGCGCATTCGCGCGTCGGGAGTGACCTCTGAGGCGCTCCCATACTGGCGCGGACGGATCTTTGAGCGGTATGAGGGACGTGGCTGGACAACCGGTGACCTGCGTATGATCCCGCGCGAGCCATTCGTGACGTCCGATTTCGATAGTGGCCTGATCAGGCAGGAGATCACTGATCTTCTGCCTGGTCGTGGGCAACGTTTTGGTCTGCCGGACATCATCGGGATGGAGGAACTGGCAACACTCGAGCAGACCACGCTTGGCGAGGCGGTCGGATGGGTTGGAGCCGGGCCGACCTATACCGTCTATTCCCTGCCGCCAGCGCCGGTCGCCGCGAATGTGCCGGAACAGATTGAACTCCAGAGCGAGCTTATACCCTATCGTGAACGGCCGGAAAACCTTCCGCAACGCGTGGTTGAGCTTACCAACCAGATCACCGGCAACGCCGGTTCGCAGACCGCGCGGGCGCTTGCCATCGAGACGTATCTGCGCTCGTTGCCGTATAGCTACGAGGTCGAGCCGTTGCGACCAGGCGGCGACGCGGTCGATCAATTCTTGTTTACGATGCGCTCCGGCTACTGCACGTACTACGCGTCAGCCATGGCAGTGATGGCGCGGATTGTCGGTATTCCGAGCCGGGTCGCGGTAGGTTACGCCAGTGGAGCCTACGATCCCGCGACAGGCGTTTTTACCGTGCGCGAGGCCGAAGCTCACGCGTGGCCGGAGTTGTACATTGATGGCCAGGGCTGGACCCGCTGGGAGCCCACTCCTGTACGGGATGTCCCACCACGCAGCACGCGCGTCGAACAGACGCCGGACCTTACGATCCAGGAGACGGAGGAGCCCGCGACAGGCGCCAACTATCTTGGCTTGATCCTGCTCGGCGTCGCCCTCTTGCTGCTGGTCGTCGCCATCCGCCAGCGGCTCAATTCAGCGCCACCGTTGAACCCAGCCGCCGTGCATGCGGATCTGTATCGCTACGGGCGACGCGTGGGTGTGCTCCCGGCCCGTGGGGACTCAGTCGAAGACTATGCCCGCCGCCTTTCCTCTGCCGCGCCTGCCGTATACCGCCCGCTCGCACGGGTTGGCCGCCTGCTGACCGCGCGCCTCTACCGGGATCAGCCCCTCACCCCCAACGAGTCGCGCGACCTCGTGCGTGATTGGCACATCGTCCGTGACATGCTCCGCCGTAAACCCTCCGATCGGCTCTAATTGAACTGCTGCCCAGAGGGTGCCCCGCCAAGGACGCCAAGATCATAAAGTAATCAGGCATACGAAAGGTCTGCCATACGGTAGTAAGTCTTGCCAGGGTAATCTATCGATTTATGTCCTCTTGGCGTCCTTGGTGTCTTGGCGGTTCAATTGATCCACGCTTTGACAACGCCATCCCCGTAGGCTACACTCGCTGCCCGAGTGCTTCGTGGAGGACGGATCATGCAACGGACACGCGATTTCTTTGAGCGTCTCGGGTTACCGCGCGACGAAGGCGCTTCCCAAACGCCCTCCGAGGCCCGCTTCCCGGATGGGGCGCAGTACCGGGTTGAGATTCCTTCGGTCGAAGGGCCACGCGCGCTGCGCCGCGTGCTTGAATTGGCCGATCACTACGCTATTCCGATGCACCGCGTTTCGCAGGGCAGCGGGATCATGCTGCTTGACGACGATGAGATTCGCGAGATGGCGCGCATCGGGCATGACGCAGGCATTGAGGTCAGCCTTTTTGTTGGGCCACGCGCGGCCTGGGATATCGGCGCTCAGGTGCTGCTGCCGGCGGGCAAGAGCATCGGTGGGCGTTTGCGCGGCATCGATCAGGTTGCCTACGCCTTTGAGGATGTCAGGCGCGCCTGTGAGCTCGGCATCCGCAGCGTGCTCGTGGCGGATGAGGGGCTGCTTTGGGCGCTTGACGAGGCCAAGCGGCAGGGGGAACTGCCGGCCGACTTGCTGATCAAGATCAGCGTCTTGATGGGCCCGGCCAATCCCGCCGGTGCCGCTGTGTTGGAGCGGCTTGGGGCCGGCACGGTGAACCTCGCGACCGATCTGAGCGTTGCCCAAATCGCGGCTGTTCGTCGCGCGACGACCGTGCCGCTCGACGTCTATGTCGAAGTGCCGGATGACTTCGGCGGCTTTATTCGCCACTATGATATTCCCGACCTGGTCCGGCTGGCCGCGCCGATCTACCTGAAGTTTGGTCTGCGCAACGCGCCCAACGTGTACCCCAGCGGGTCGCATCTCGAGGCGGCCGCCGTCGCGCTGACCGAGGAGCGGGTACGGCGCGCGTACCTTGGCCTTTCGTTGCTCAAGCGCTACTATCCCGAGGCGGTCACGTCGGAGCGCGGTGCAGCAGGGTTGGCGCTCCCGGTGGACGTCTGAGGGGCACTCGCCGATTGAAGGAGTTCTGAATGACGGAGAATCAATCCCAGGTTGCGGATGGACGATTTCCTGATGGTTTTGTCTGGGGTACCGCGACCGCATCGTATCAGATCGAAGGCGCGGTGCATGAGGATGGTCGGAGTGAGTCGATCTGGGATCGCTTCAGCCGCACGCCCGGTAAAACCTCGAACGGCGATACCGGCGATGTTGCGTGCGACCACTACCATCGCTGGCGCGAGGACATCGCGACGATGTGCGAGCTTGGCGTCGCTGCTTATCGCTTTTCCATAGCATGGCCGCGCGTTATTCCCACGGGTCGCGGAGCCGTTAACGAACCAGGTATCGCGTTTTATGACCAGCTGGTCGATGCCCTGATCGAGGCCGGGATTACGCCGTGGGTAACGCTCTATCACTGGGATCTGCCGCAGGTGTTGGAAGATCAGGGCGGCTGGCCCAACCGCGATACCGCGCACGCCTTCACCGAGTATGTCGACGTCGTTACGCGCCGGCTGGGTGATCGGGTCAAGCACTGGATTACGCTCAACGAACCCTGGTGCAGTGGCTTCCTTGGCTACTACACTGGTCATCATGCGCCGGGCCGCACGAGCCTGGCGGACGCGTTCCAGGCGTTTCATACGCTGCACCTGGCGCATGGCTTAGCCGTGCCGATTGTGCGCCGGAACAGTCCAGATGCCCAGGTTGGAATCACGCTGAACCTGTCCCAGATCTACCCGGCCAGTGATAGCGCGGCAGATCGCGCCGCCGCGCAGCGTCAGGACGCTCTCTTCAATCAATGGTTCCTCGATCCGCTCTATGGGCGGGGCTATCCGGAGGATGCGGTTGCGCTGCTGGGCGAGGCCGCGCCAAAGACCGAGCCGGGCGACCTTGAGGTTATCGCGGCGCCGACTGATTTTCTCGGGATCAACTACTATACGCCGGCCTTTGTGCGTGACGCGCCAGGCGAAGGAGGTCTTGCCGTCGAACAGGTACGCCAGGAAGGCGAATACACAGCAATGGATTGGTTCGTCTATCCACAGGGCCTCTACGACCTGATGCAGCGCGTCCACCGCGACTACCCGACCGGCCCCCTCTACATCACTGAGAATGGCGCCGCCTACGAGGACGCGCCGCCGCAGGATGGTCGCGTTGCCGATCCGGAGCGCACGCGCTACTACGAGCTGCATCTCGCCGCCTGCCGGCGCGCTATCGACGATGGAGTGCCCCTCGCGGGCTACTTTGCCTGGTCGCTGATGGATAACTTTGAATGGGCGTTTGGCTACACCAGGCGCTTCGGCATTGTCTATGTCGATTTCGCGACGCAGGAGCGCACGATCAAAGACAGCGGGTACTGGTTCAGCCGGGTCGTGCGCGAGAACCGGGTCGTGCCCATCGACGAGGCAAGCGCCGCGCAACCGCGCTATACCAAAGCAGAATTGGCAAGGGAGATCGAAGGCGCCTGGACCAAGCTCAACGGAGCCCTGGACCGCTTGAGCCAGGCCCAGATGACCGACATTCGGGACGCGCAGGGCTGGGCAGTCAAAGACCATCTGGTTCATATGGCGGCGTGGGAACGATCGGTTGCGGTCTTCTTGCAAGGGCAGCCGCGCAGTGAGGGGCTTGGTGTCGACGAGCAGCTCTACCTCACGGGTGACGACGACGCGATAAACGCGGCGATCCAGGAGCAGTGGAAAGATGTGTCCCTGGCCGAGGCATTGGCTGAGTTCCGTAAGGTCCACACGCAGCTCCTGAGCCTGATCGAGCCAATGAGCGACGATGATCTGCACAAGGCGAGTAGCATGTACCAACCTGCGGGTTTGGACGATCCCGACGAGCGGCCAATTATTGGCATGATCTACAGCAATACGGCCAACCACTTCAGGGAGCACCAGGAGTGGATCGAGAGCCTCGTTTCACAAGCGAGCTAGTGGAGGAAAACTGTGCCCGGATTTAATGGACTTGGCATGAACCTGGGGAACATTTCGCGGCTGTCACAGGCTAAGACGCGCTCGATCAGTCCCGAAAACTTCGATGGCGCGAAGGGCAAGGGCGGCATGGCGACCGAAGGAACCGGCACGTCCGCCGCGCGTGACCTTGGACAGGGCTGGAAGCTGTCGCCCTCGATCCGGATCGCGCCGGGGGAGACCACCGTGCTGGCGGATATCCAGGAGGCCGGAGCGATCCAGCAGATCTGGATGACGCCGACCGGCCATTGGCGCTATTCGATCCTTCGCATCTATTGGGATGGCTCGGAAACACCGGCGGTCGAGTGTCCTGTGGGCGATTTTTTCGCCTGTGGCTGGAACAAGTACGCCCAGGTCAGTTCGCTGGCGGTCTGTGTCAATCCCGGTAGCGCCTTCAACTGCTACTGGGAGATGCCGTTCCGTAAAAGCTGCATGATTACGATGACCAACATAGCAGACGAGCAGATGACGCTCTACTACCAGATCAACTACACGCTGACCGAAGTCCCGGACGACGCGGGCTATTTCCATGCCCAATTCCGCCGCACCAATCCTCTGCCGTACAAAGATGATTACACTATCCTTGACGGCGTGCAGGGCCAGGGCCAGTACGTGGGCACGTACATGGCCTGGGGCGTCAACAACAGCGGCTGGTGGGGTGAGGGCGAGATCAAGTTCTTTATGGACGGCGACGCCGAGTATCCGACGATCTGCGGAACTGGCACCGAAGATTATTTCTGCGGATCGTACAACTTCGACGTCGGCAAAGAGAACGGCGGCTATCGCGAGTTTACGACGCCATACGCCGGCTTGCCGCAGGTGCTACGACCCGATGGTCTGTACCAGTCGCAGACACGCTTCGGCATGTACCGCTGGCATATCATGGACCCGATCCGCTTCGAGCAGGATCTGCGGGTCACGATCCAGGCGCTCGGCTGGCGCAGTGGCCGCCGCTACCTGCCGATGCAAGACGATATCGCCTCGGTCGCGTATTGGTACCAGACCCTGCCAAGCGCGCCTTTCCCGGCGTTGCCTGATCGCGATTATCTTGAGGTTCTTTAGGGGAGATACTTGTGAGCTCACCGACGATTTCCTTTATTACCGCCAACTATGTTGCCCGTCAACTGGACTACAACATGACCGGCGGCTGGGGCCAAGGCGACAAGGCGACCAACGATTATTTTCGGCCACTTGACACCTTTGAGGCCCGCTTCGGAACCATGCTCGCAGAGATTCGCGGTTTAGGCTTCGAGGCAATCGACCTGTGGACCGCCCATCTTCATTGGTCGTGGGCTACCCCCGAGCATTTCGATATCGCGCGTCGCCTGCTGGAGCAGCACGCGTTATCGGTGGTTAGCATGGCCGCTGGATTTGGAGCCACGCCCGACGAATTTGAGGCCGCGTGCCGCTCGGCGGTGGCCGTGGGCGCCACGATCCTCGGCGGTAATACGCCCATGCTTGCCAGTGACCGGGCCACGGTGGTGTCCCTACTTAAGCAGTATGGCCTCCGGTTAGCGATCGAGAATCACCCCGAAAAAACACCAGCGGAACTGCTGGCGAAGATCGGCGACGGCGGAGACGGCACGATCGGGGCTGCCGTTGATACCGGATGGTTTGGAACCCAGGGCTACGACGCCGCGCAAGCGCTCGAAGAACTTGGCGACACCGTTTTTCACGTGCATCTCAAAGATGTATTAGCTGCCGGCGCTCACGACACGTGTCGCTACGGGGAGGGCGTTGTTCCAATTGAAGCGTGCGTCCGCAGCCTTCAGCGTCTGGGCTACCTCGGGGCCTATGCAATCGAGCACGAGCCGGAACATTACAATCCGAACGAAGACTGCGCGGCGATGCTGAAGATGCTGCGCGGTTGGCTGCAGTAAAGGATACGTGACGTGGCCGATACGAAACTACGGGTCGCTGTTGTCGGATGTGGCAATATCGCCGGCCCATACGCCAAGACCATGCAGCCATTTGAGCAGATCGAACTCGTGGGCGCGACGGATGTCGATCCACAGCGCGCTCAGGATTTCGTCGCGACCCATGGCGGGACCGCCTACGGTTCGCTTGAGGAGTTACTAGCGGACGATGCGGTCGACGCCGTCGTCAACCTGACGATCCACCACGCGCACCCGGCCGTGATCACCCAGTGCCTCAACGCGGGAAAGCACGTGCATACCGAGAAGCCCCTGGCGATGACCCATGCCGAGGCTCAGGCACTGGTGGAGTTGGCCGAGCAGAAAGGTTTGCGGCTCAGTAGCTCGCCGATCACGTTTATGGGCGAAGCGCAGCAGACGGCCTGGAAAGCCATTCGCGATGGCATGTGCGGAACCGTGCGGGTCGCCTATGCCGAGGTGAACTGGGGCCGCATCGAGTCGTGGCATCCCGCGCCTGGGCCATTCTACGAGGTCGGCGCGCTCTGGGACGTCGGCGTTTACCCGCTGACGGTGCTCACGACCATCTTTGGCCCGGCTCGTCGCGCGACGGCGTATGGGACAGTGCTGCACCCGGATCGTGTGACCAAAGAAGGCGTTGCGTTCCATATCGACACGCCGGATTTCGTGGTCGCGGCGATTGAGCTGGCGAACGGCACGGTGGTTCGGCTGACGACCAACTTCTACGTTGGGCAGCATTCCAAGCAAAAAGGGATCGAGTTCCACGGCGATCTTGGATCGCTGTATCTCGACAGCTGGCAAAACTTCAACGCGGCGGTGGAGTTTGCCGAGTACCGCCAGGAGTGGCAGCCTGTGCCCTACGTCAAGGAGCCCTATCCAGGAACCGAATGGGGCCGCTCGGTGGCGGAACTGGCCGACGCGATCGCCGAAAACCGTCCCCAGCGCGCGACAGGAGCGCAGGCAGCGCATGTTGTCGAAATCCTGGCCGCGATCAGCGCGTCGCTCCAG
>Ga0136611_10003887_pt1 | contig 10457 bp, 6 predicted proteins | sample AntDrymUQ2232306_2_FD_106645 | JGI IMG/M metagenome (GOLD analysis project Ga0136611, IMG submission 106645) | Polar desert sand microbial communities from Dry Valleys, Antarctica - metaG UQ223 (23.06) | ecosystem: Environmental > Terrestrial > Soil > Desert | place: Antarctica: Dry Valley... | reverse complement strand
CTGTGTTGCTACTGTTTTTTTTATCATGTAAGCAAAAAAAAATCGAAAGTCATTCCCATGAAATGGCAGAAGGCAAAGAAATGTATACTTGCCCCATGCACCCCCAAATTATTAGAAATAAGCCGGGCAATTGTCCTATTTGCGGAATGAAATTGGTAAAGAAAGAAGCTAACGGCCAAAGGGTAAATAGCATTGAGCTGGAAGATCTATTAAAGCCAACCAATGAATTTGTAATTACTTCCGTTCCTGTTATAACTATTGAAAATAAATATGAAAACATTGCAATAGAAGCAATTGGCAATATTCAAAAGGATATAAGAGAGATAGGCTCCATATCAGCAATTGTCGGCGGACGTATTGAAAGATTATATGTTCGCTATCGTTATCAAATGATAGAAAGAGGTGAAAAAATTATGGAAATCTACAGTCCTGAAATTGCAACAGCGCAACAAAATCTGCTGTTCTTACTAAAAAACGATGCATCAAATACATCAATAATAAACGCAGCAAAGCAAAAACTTTTATTAATGGGAATGAGCAACCAGCAACTAAATCAACTGATAAGGTCAGGCAAAGCATCGCTCACTGTTTCTGTGTATTCAAAAATAATGGGTCATGTGCATGAAGCGGGAATGGAAAGGATAGATGCCACAGGCAACATGGAAGTACCTTCTTTAACCACTGCTCCACTAACCATAAGAGAAGGCATGTATGTACGACAGGGACAAAGAATCTTTTCATTAACTAACCCACATAAGGCATGGGCGGTGCTGAATATATTTCCGGAAAATCAGCACTACGTTAAGGTTGGAAATGTGGTGAAGATAACACCGGAAGCGATGCCACAAAAGGCTTTTAGCGCTAAAATTAATTTTATTGAGCCTTTTTACAGGCAGGGTAGTAAGACATTAACAGCCAGGGTTTACTTTGATAATTATCAAATGCAAATCCCTATTGGCAGCCAGGTAAGGGCAAATATTTTGGGCAATACAACAAATGCATATTGGTTACCTGAAGATGCGGTGCTTTCGTTGGGTATAAACGATGTGGTATTTCTGAAAACATCCGGTGGCTTTATAGCGCATAAAATTCAAACCGGTATCAGGCAGGAAAATCTTGTGCAAATTATTAGCGGCTTATCTGTTAAGGACAGTGTGGCATCGAATGCACAATACTTAACGGATAGCGAAAGCTTTATAAAAATAAAACAGTGAAAATGAAAATTAAATATTTGGTGCCCAGCTTTATTTTTTCAAAGTGGCTTCTGTATCGCCTCCGTCGGACGCTTGTACTTTTTGTATTTGCTTCAGCCATGACGGTAGGAATTACGTCATGCAAGCACAAGAAAAATGTTACCACAAATAACGGTATATTTTACACCTGTTCTATGCATCCTCAAATAATGGAGCCGCACCCCGGCAAATGTCCCATTTGCAGTATGAACCTGATTGCTGTACAAAAAAATGACATGCCTCAATCTGATGAAATAAAATTAAGTGACCAGCAAATACAATTGGGAAATATACAGGTAGATACTATTGGCAAAGGAATAATGGGTAATGAAACCGTATTAAATGCAACATTAAATTTTGACCAGCAAAAATTAATTTCGGTCAGTTCAAGGGTGATGGGTAGGGTGGACAAGCTGTATTATAAAAATATTGGGGATTACATAAAAAAGGGATCACCGTTAATAGAAGTTTACAGCGAGGAATTGAACAATGCGAAGCAGGAGTATTTACTTGCTTTGGAGCGGCGTAATGTTTTAGATAATGCACTCATAAATTTTGACCAGGTTATACAAAGTGCAAAGACAAAGCTTTTGCTTTGGGGTATGTCTGAAGCACAGATAGATGCACTTTCAAAAAACAAACAGCCGTCAATTACAACTACAGTTTACAGCAAAGAAAATGGATATATAACATCAATAGACGTTCAGGAAGGAGACTATGTAAGTGAAGGCGGTTCAATAGTACAGTTAGCAGATTTATCATCAATTTGGGTAGAAGCACAGGTTTATACAAGCCAGGCTGCACAACTAAATACAGACGGATTGGTAACAGTGCAAATACCGGATATACCGGGCAAAACATTCCAGGGTAAAATACAATTTGTAAATCCTGAAATAAGTACAGACCAGAGACTAAACCTTTTAAGGATTTCAATCCCCAATACGAATAATCAATTAAAACCTGGCATGGCAGCCTCGGTCGTCGTAAAAGGGAAGCAAAATAATGCATTATCCTTGCCATTAGATGCTGTTTTAAGAAATGAAAAAAGTGCATCCGTTTGGGTAATGACCGGTAGAAACACTTTTAAAAACAAAATGGTAACCATAGGAATGGAAAGCGGTGAAAGAATAGAAATAAAGGATGGTTTAAAAGAAGGCGAAGCGGTAGTAACTTCAGGCGCATACTTGTTAAACAGCGAATATATTTTTAAGAAAGGCGCATCGCCGATGGCCGGCATGAAAATGTAATGCATTCTTACAGTAAGACTTTTTTAAAATCGCTGATCATAATATTTCAACACCAAATATTCCTTTACTTCAAATACGTATTCATCCAATTCAACCAAAGCCTGTCGCGTTCCATTTGTGTTACGGGGTCGGTTGCGTTGTGGGCAGGAATTGGCCATCCAATAAATTTGGTAACCGTGCCATTGTCTATCAGTGTATGGTATAATTTATAAGATTGTGTAACGGGTACCCTTGGGTCGCCAATGTTTGCTAAAATAAGTGTGGGTGCTTTTATATTTCTGGCCTCAGTAATGGGCGATTGACTAATGTACTTTTTCATATTATCGCCAACGTATGGCGAACCACCCAATGCATCTGCACGACCGATATTGGCATCACTGAAATTATATTGATCAACCCAATCCGTTACTGCAGCGCCTGCTACTGCTGCCTTCCAGCCACCATAATGCCCGGCCAACCAAACCGTCATATAGCCGCCATACGACCATCCACTTACGCCAATTTTAGCTGTGTCGATCATTCCGGTGGCTTTTAATTTTTCTAATCCTGCCATTACATCCCTACCCGGACCCGCACCTGCATCTTGTACGATGGCTATTTTATATTCATTGCCTTGATTATCGCTTCCCCTGTAATTTGGCTCAAATACAAAGTATCCTTCGTTGGCCAATATTTGAGGAAATCTTGCAAACTGTTCTACTGATGCTGCAGCAGGACCACCATGTATGACCAACACCAATGGATATTTTTTACCTTTTTCATAGTTGGCAGGGTAGGTTACAATGCCATTGTGTTTCATGCCATCATTATCCCATCTAATGGTTTCTGTTTTACCGAACGTCATCTTGCCTACTTCATTATTGTAATCGGTTAACTGTACCGGTTTTGAAGTGGTGGATGCCATATAATACAAAGCCGCAGGTTTGTTGGGTTCTGTACCTGTAAACGCAATAGCACCTGTTTTGCTAACCGTAGCGTCTAACCAAAAACTCCAAGAGGGAGAAATATTTCCTAAATCGATTGGGGTTGTTTTGCCATCTAAACCCATGGTCCAAATAGAAGTTTTATTATCGTTATGCCCACCTATTAAAAAAGTTTTATTGTCGGACATCCATGCAGAAAGATAAAGGTCTCTGTTTAATGTTGCAGAAATGGGTTTCCCTTCGCCGCCGTTAGCATTGGCTACCCATAGTTCATTAATGCTTCCATTGATATTTCCTTTTTTGTACCAATACGACACTTTGCTGCCATCCGGCGAAAAATTAGGATAGCCTTCAAATTTTGTCCTTTCAGTAAATGGCTTGTAAGTTCCGTCGGCAACATTAAGCATTTGGATACTTCGCTTTTGCCCATCGCCTGAATAGGCAGATACTGCTTTCACAAATAAAATGGTTTGCCCATCGGGCGACCATGAGAATGGGGAAGATGGCGCACTCGGCGGAATTACAAGCGGTAAACTCCAATCGCCATCTGTCAACCTTTTATTTTCTGATGAATGTACGTTTACCAACCAAATATGCGCAGGTAACGGTTGCGTGCCTACAAACATATCGTTATTGGTGATCTCAAAACTGGTAACACCTTTTTCAATTTCGGTTTTGTTTTTGGGTTCATTAAGAGCAGCGTAAGCGATCATTAAACCGTTGGGGCTCCAGGCAAAATGTTGTACGCCTTTAAGTGCTTTGGTAATTTGTTTGGCTTCGCCACCATTCATAGAAAGTAAAAAAATTTGATTGGTAGCATCCTTGCCTTGCCCCACTTTTGATATAAAAGCCAATTGCTCGCCATTGGGCGACCATCTTGGGCTTGATACTGCAATTCTATCTTGCGTAAGCACCCGCTTTTTGCCTGAAGCAACATCTACCAATACCAATTCCGCATTGTAACGGTTTTGAATATAGTCGGGCCGTGAGGTAACGATGACGATACGCTTACCATCTGCAGATATTTGTGGGTCGGAGATGCCGGTAAATTTGGCATAGTCTGCTAATTCAAACTTCTTTTGTGCGTACACAAGGCTTTGCGCAGATATAAGCAATAATGTGGTGACTAAAGTAAACGCTATTCTCATAATGTAAAGTTTAAGTAGTTTGTACAATCATTTTTTATGCGTTAGATACAAGCTTTAAGCAGGCGCGACATCGGCCAAATACCGGGTCGCAACCAAAATGAAATATAAAACTAAAAGTTGATGCGAAGCGCTAATGCCCCGGAAACTTTTGTTCGCGGAATGTAAGGGTCAGTGGCTTATGGTCGAGGAGTAGCCCAGCTATTTTGCAGCCGAATAGTGGCCGTATTCATGAGAAACAGTTCCTGCAATTGTCGAAAGTATAAAAGGTTGCGGCAAAAATATAAGCAGTTTTATGTCAAATTTAAGTGTAGAATTATTTTCATTTAGAGTATTGCGTAAATTCCAAGGTTTGCCTGAAAAGAATATTTCAAATACGTCAGGAAGATAGATTGCTAAATTTATAATTAGGCTTGGTTGTTTATTCGTCTCTTAGATGTATTAAATCTCGTTGTACCGGCATCACAACGATAAACAAAAGTTTCTTCGGTAAATCTTTTTATCCTATAATGGTAAGATGTATAACAGTGGGCTTAAATATTTTAAAAGAGTGCATTCAGTATTTTATCCCTTGCTTTTTTTTAACCATCATTGTTTTAATGGTTTGGGTTTAAATGATCTCCTGAGGAATTTCATTAAGATCCACACAATTAAACATATTGCCAATAAGGCTATAACAATTGGGATAACAAAAACCAATACAGATCCTGAAATGGCTGCTACATTTTCTGTAGTGGCTACTACGGCATTGCCTGTGCCAACGGTAGCTTTGCTGCTAAGCAATCGCAAAAGACTCGTGCCAAGCTGTATGCTACCTGCGGCCGTACCGCCGGCAAGTAAGCCGATACCCCACCGCATGGTTGGTTCCAATTCCTGAATGGGTAGAATAGACGAAGCAAGTACAGTACCGGCTGCAACAGACAAAGGAGCAGCTATGGTGTCGAGTATGTTGTCAATAAAAGGAACATAATAAGCAGCAATTTCGGCGACTGCGGCTGTGCCAAAGAGTATTATGGCCGGCCAGCTTTGCAACCAATCCATCTGTTGAGGTAAATTAATAATATTGAAATGCGCGGCTATAGCACCTGCCAGCATGGGTATAAATACCCTAAAACCTGCACAGGCACTCAATCCGATGCCCATGGCAATGTTTGTTAGCAAGCTATAGTCCATGTTGGGGTTATTAAATAAAGGTAAGGATTAGTAGCAATTGTTTTTACAGATTACAGGCGGACACAGTTGGTACTAATAACCCACTTATTCACATCTTGTGAATTGAAATATGAATTGTGCGAATGGAAGGATGTTGAGAAGTAATCTGATTTTTTTCTAAAAATGAAAGCCTTTATGATAGCGATGATAATACACGGTGTATGGGAAACCTGTGCGGTGTCACGTTACACTAAGTTTAATTATTGGGTGCTCCTGCATCGATCCATGCTTTTATTTTTGAAATATCGCAATCTGCCATTTTAGGAGCGCCTTGAGGCATTTTGGAAAAGCCAGGACTCCAGTTAATACTGCCAAACAATTTTCCATTGTCTGCCAATTGTTTTACTGATGAATAATTTCCCAATTGTATGTTACCTACTGGATTCGGACCAACGTGGCAACCCAGGCATCCATAATTCCTTAAAAGGCCTGTAACGGTTACCGAATAAGTTGTATTTGTTGTATCGCAGGGAATTGCTGCATTTGCATCTTTTTCTTTGGTGCAACCAAGTGTGGTAATCACGATAATGGACAAAGCTCCAATAATTGTATACTTCATGTGGTTTAATTGGGCTTTAATTTTCATACGGTTTGTGGGTAATTTTTTCATTATTCATTAAATCTAATCGTAATTATTTACTTTCTGCCACATTCGGACTGTTCATAAGATCGGTCGTTCCTTAAACCTGTAGGCCACTGCCGCGGCATCGCTCCTTAAAACTTATTAATTTTCTTGTGACCTATCTATAAACGTATGAAGTCGAAATAATGTTTTACACCCAGGTAGTATTATGAAAGAACCAACAAATGCGTTTAGAAGCGGAACTGTGCCTTTAGTGTTTGCATAGCGTTTAGGCAGATTGCCTCAGCTGCGGTTTACGTTCTGTAATCTAATTGCAGTAAATGTACTTTGGTATGAACGATATGCAGTGCATTGATAACATTACGCTGGCTGGTAATAGTAATTAATAACTACGATTGCTGCAAATAAAAGTACGGTGTCAATTGTAATCTTTCCGTTAATGCATTACTTTCAATGAGAATTTTCACCAAAACCAACCTGCATGTTTGCAATAGAAACAAAGGAATTGTCTTATGCTTTCTCCCGCTCCACCAAAGTTGTAGATAACATTTCGCTGCAAGTGCCCGAAAAAAGCATTTATGGTTTTTTGGGCCCAAATGGAGCTGGTAAAACAACCACCATCCGATTGTTAACCAGTATGCTGTTGGCTGGGCACGACAACATTTTTCTCTTCGGCGAATCTTTAAAAAACAGTCAGCCTCACATATTTAAAAACATAGGTACTTTAATAGAAACGCCATCACTTTACCTGCATTTAACGGCGTTTGAAAATCTGCAAGTGATTGCGTTGCTTAGGAATATCAGGAAGGAAAGAATAAATGATGTGCTTGCTATTGTTGGCTTATCAAAGGCTGCCAACAGGCAAGTAAAAGTTTTTTCACTGGGTATGAAACAACGACTTGGTATTGCTATGGCACTCTTACCCGATCCAAAACTGTTGATCCTGGATGAACCGGCAAATGGATTAGATCCGCAGGGTATTATTGAGATAAGACAATTGTTGATACAGTTGAACAAGGAATTTGGTAAGACCATTTTTGTATCGAGCCACTTACTAGGAGAAATTGAAAAAACCTGCACACATATTGGCGTTATACACCAGGGAAGCCTTCGTTACCAAGGCACTTTAAATGAAATGAAACGTTCAGCTTTTTCAACTGGGGAAGTAGTTTTTAAAATACCCAATGCAGCAGATTGGCTACAGCGTATTCAGCCAGATTATCCTTTGGCCAAGCAGATTTCACAAGACGAAATTATTTTCTCTTTTGCTTACCCAGATGAAGTAACAAAAATAAATAGGGCATTGGTACACAATGATGTTCCTGTGGAAGCTATACATGTACGTGGTGGCCTGGAAGAATGGTTCCTGAAAATAATTGATGACAACGCAAAAAATTAATATAAACATGTTTATACATAATGGTCGTGCCTTAAAAGCAGAATGGCTTAAACTAAACAGAACTGGCGTTTTATGGATATGCTTTAGTGCAGCTTTATTTTTTCCGATGCTCTACACCATCAGTTTTATGTTTATCGATTTGCCTGTAGGCGCTGTTGAAGAAAGTGCCTGGAACAAATTGATTGAAACCAACCTTAGTGGTTTTGCAGGATTTTTCTTTCCTATCTTCTTAGTGATCATTGTAGCAAGGAATGTTTACTTTGAACATCGGTATGATACGTGGAAACTATTGGAAACTCAACCCATTTCTAAGGCTGCTTTGTATTTTGCAAAGTGGCAAATTATGGTGTCACTTTCTTTTGCAATCCTCGTGGCTCTTGCGCTGTTTACACTTGCAGGAGGCTTCGTGTTGCAGTTGTTCAAAACTGAATCTGGCCTAAAAAAAGCAACCATAGATTGGGGGATTTTGGGCGCTGTTTTATGCAGGTATTGGATTGCTTCGCTAGGCATCATCAGCATCCAATATTTTATTGGCATCTGGAATAAAAGTTTTGCATTGCCATTAATTATCGGACTGGTAGGCGTAATTGCAGGATCTATATTGGCAGGTTTTGGTATATTGACTTGGTGGCCCTACTCAGCTCCGGCACTCACATCGGCGTCATTTTCCGGTAGCCTCACGGGCAACTATTTAATGCACCACGAAAAAATGAGCCTGCTGTGGACTGCACTATTTCTATTGTTTGGCTATCTATTGTATACGCACAGAGGTATTGTAGCTGGGTTATTATTACCAAAAAAACGCCTTGCACTTACCATGTCTGCATTGATAGCATTTACAGCACTCGCATGGTTTGTAAATAGGCCGGTAACACTTTCCCCTTATGGCAAAACGGTTATTGCCGGAAAAATAGCGTCCGATAAACCGATTAGTTTTGTTACTATTTTTAAAGCGCCTGCCTACGACACCGTTTGCCATATTCCGGTAGTAAATGGAAGATTTCATTTTGTGGCAAAAGCGGAAATAGATCCAGCGATTTATAGCGTAAAAGCAGGTACAAATAGCCAGCAACTTTATTTTGGATCCAACGATAGTATTTATATTGATTGGGAAATAAAAAAGCAATACAGCAAAGCAAAGATCTCGGGAACCCGTATTGCAGAAAACGATTTTTTAGCAAAAAATGCAGGTAATCAATTTTACATGCTCACCAATTTTGCGTATCAGTTTAAACCCGAAGCGTATGCAAAAAAAATTATTAGCGAATGGGAAGATGGCGTGGAGGAAATCCGTAAGTTTAAAACCGCTGATAATATAAAACCGGCTCCAAAATTTTTAGCGGTACAAGAAAAATTATTAGCCATTAAATTACTTCGGCTTGCAGAAGTGGTGTATCCGCAGGTGTATGCTATGTATTACCCAAATGAAAAATTTAAAGTTCCACCGCAACTAAAAAAATTAAAGGCATCTGCAGATCTGGAAGATAAAGAACTGGCGGGCTATACAGAACTCAGTACTTTTTTATCGGATCTTTACCGCAGCAAAACGGGCAAAAATGACAGCGCTTATTTTGCCACTATTCAAAAGCAGGTGAGGCAACAAAAACTAAAAGATGTTTTATATTTCAAAGCTGTCAATGCTGCACTCCCCAAAATAAAAGATAGTGCACGAAGAACGTTCTACCTCACCAATTACACATCTTTTATTAGTGATCCCAAGCTTAAACTAAATCTGTATCAAACCAATGAGCGATTGAAAAGCCTGAACAGGGGAAACAAGGCACACATCTTTGCAGGAGAGGCGCTCAATGGAAATGATATAGTGCTTGATCAATTGGCCAACCGTTTTGTAGTGATCGATGTTTGGGCTACCTGGTGCGGACCATGCAAAACAGAAAGTCCGTATTTTGAAGAACTTGCAGAGAAATATACCAGTGATAAAGTAGCATTTGTTGCCGTTTCTATAGATGAGGAAAAGGCACCTTGGAGAATGGAAGCACCACAAAAATCGAAACGTGTGTTGCAGCTATGGTCTAAAAACCCGAATGAGGATTTTATGAAGCAGTATAGCGTGAGCAGTATTCCGCGTTTTATGCTAATAGATGCTCGTGGCTTTATTGTGAATGCAAATATGCCAGCACCTTCAGATCCTGAGTTTGAAAGCATTTTGCTGAAAGAAATTCCAGGGTTGCGGGGGTATGCTAATAATTGATGTGCCCTATTGCATTTTGAGATAAAATGGCTCGCAAAGGAAAGTAGTTATTAGACTGCGCCGTCTAAATTTCCACTAAAACTTTGAAAATGGATTATTGATTTCCCCTTTCTGTATTTCATTAAAATTGACGTCAAAATTGTCGTATATATCTTCTTCCCATTTCCCTTTTTTAAAATTAAAAGCATAACCCAAGTAATCGCCTTGCAATGGATGCTTCTTCTGCTTTTCCAACCCTACATTACAAGTAAAGTGTAATTCTAAAATGTCGTTTTCCTGATGTGTCAATTCAAAGTCAAAACAATTTGCATCATTGAGTTGTGCCATGATGGTTTGTTGATTGTAAGTATGGGCCGCTTCACCGATGTCTGCGGGCAAAATCATTATGCCTTCAATTTGATAGATCGCTTCAGTTGGTCTTTTCAGTATCCAATAGTGTTTTAACTGTTCAACATTTTTTGTTTTACACGTACACAATTTCAACTTATCTGATACTTTACACAT
>Ga0136611_10003886_pt1 | contig 10458 bp, 6 predicted proteins | sample AntDrymUQ2232306_2_FD_106645 | JGI IMG/M metagenome (GOLD analysis project Ga0136611, IMG submission 106645) | Polar desert sand microbial communities from Dry Valleys, Antarctica - metaG UQ223 (23.06) | ecosystem: Environmental > Terrestrial > Soil > Desert | place: Antarctica: Dry Valley... | reverse complement strand
CGATTGCCAAATAATAAAACCATCCTCGTTCATCTTTTTTGAAAAGCGTCCGCTCAATCGCGCCGAGTTTGCGAAACGGGCTGATCATTAAAATCATATAAGCGGCAAATCCCAATAATCCCAATTCCGAAGAAACCTGCGTAAAAGCATTGTGCGTTTGTAAATTGCGCGCACCATAGGTAATTGAATTTCCGATACCGATGCCCCACGGATTTCTGATTGTTACCAAAACTGATAATATCAAATTTTCTTTCCTCAAATCCGATGAACCGACCGGATCGAGACCGGGAATGAAAATCGATAAAAGCCGGATACCGTAGTTTCCCGGCGCTGCCAAAACAATTATTCCGCCAGCCAAAAGCGAGATGACGGCGGTTTTAAAACGATTATTGCGCCCGATTTTCCAGGCGAAAACTCCCATTGCCACAATAAATCCGAGAAATCCGCCGCGCGAAAACGTGACGACATTAGCCGCGACAAACAATGCGGTGAGTGAAAAATAGATGATTTTTGATATTCGATTTTTTGCCGCAATTCCTAAAGCCAGCACAATCGGGATTATCGTTACCAGGTGCAGGGACATCTCGTTGGGATTTTCAAACAAACCTTTGACATCAACCGAAACCCGGTAGCCTTCCGTCCTAAATTCGCCTTTTTGATATAAATTAATTGCCGTAAAACTCAGGTAAATGCTGATTGAAATTGCAATCCACAATAACGCCATCAAACGCTTTCGGCTGCGAACTACATTTATCATTACGATAAACATCAAAATTGCTTTGATAAATGTATCGTTAAATGTTTCCCAGGCTAAAGCGGCATCTCTTGAAATCGGTATCAGCATCAACGCCAGAAACGTCATTGCTAAAACGCATTTGACCTCCGTCGTTAGAATTGTCAGGCTGCCCTCGGTCGTTATTTGGGTCGGAACGTAAATTGCCAGCGTCGCCAGAGCAATGATAAATGCGCCGGAGGTTAAAAAACCGAGACCGGGAATGAGTTCGTAAGGACGAAAAAAAACAAAAAAGCTGAACAGGAAAACGCCCGCAAAAGTTACTTTATGCCCGTTTTTGACAATCCATCGGTCGCTTTGCAAAAGCGCGGCGTCTTTTTTAGATTTCTTTGTCGCTTTTTCCTGCTTCTTTTTTTCCGAATACGAGGAATTTTCTGTTTCGGGTGGTGAAAGAGCGGCGGAGTTTGCCGTTAAAACAGTTGTGTTTTCGTTTTGAATAACCTGTTCGGCTTCTATTAATTTTTCCGGCGGATTATTTGAAGAAAAGGTTTGAATGTTTTCCGAGAAATCAGTGGATTGCTTTGGCGGCGAAATGGAAGAAATATCTTTTGCACCGGGTTTTCCGCTTTTTTTTGGAAGGATTACGGATTCATAATCGTAACTTTTGGAATTTCCCGATGCCATTTTTTTTTTAAAAACCGACTAGACACAAAGTTTATCATTCAATTCGCCATAATCCCGACATTTAACTTCTTTTACGTAATATAACAATTAAATTCGTTCGCAAACGGCTCAGACGTTTTGCCATTAACATTCTAATCCATAAAAGCTCGGCGACGGCAACCGGCGGAATTATAGCCGCGACCGCATCCGAACTGATATATTTTACTTTTTCAACTTCAAAATTCGTTTTTTCGGCAAGCGTCTGAATCTTTTCCCGGCTGTTTGCCTGGTAGTGAACTTCAAAAACATCTTCAAAATCCCGGTCGTCAAGCATTTTCGCCATTTTTTTCACCAGAACTTTCGGCAGGGCTTTTCTCATTCTTGAAAAATATCCGAATTCGTTCGGCGTGTGGAAAATAAAAATTCCGCCCGGCTTCAAAACGCGATTGATCTCGGAAAATTGAATACCCGGATTATCGAGATGCTCGACGACCATATTGGCGGTAGCGACATCAAAATAATCGTCTTTGAAAGGCAAAGAATCTATCTTGCCTTGAACTACATTTGAAATTGTTCGGTGTTTCGTCAGCGATGGGAAATCGTAGTCTATTCCGATAATGTTTGACGCGCGCCCGATTAAAGCCTTTTCCTGCTCAAATCTCCATTGCGGAAGAAGCTGATGTCCGCAGCCCAAATCCAGCCAATTTATATTTTCCCTGACAACCGACAGCAAAACATCTTCGTATAATTCCTGAGAATATTTTAAATTCGGCACGATTTTGTTTTTTGCAAAACCGTAAATTTTGTAGAGATGTTCTTTGCGGCTCATCTTCTTTTCCGTGTTTTGAAGAAGCGAAACTTGTCAGGCAAGAATTTTTAAACAAAGCGCCGAAAAATTCACAGTGCGATTATACCGTAACTTTTTCCGCTTCGCTAACAATAATTATCTCGCGCACTTTTGTTTTTAAGGCTTTTTCAAAGTGACGGGCTTCGTTCACGCCGTTGAAGGAAAGCTGCTGTAAATTGGATTCGATTCGTTTGCGGTAATCGGACACTAAAGAATCCGATACGCCGAGCATTTCCGCGACTTCCAGTTGCGTTCCGCTGTCGGAAATCAAATAACAATACCATAAAACGCTAATCATTCGATTGTATTGTTTGGCTTTTCCGCGCACCGATTTTTCCAGATTTTTTAGAAAGTTTTCGACGAAATCGGCGGCTCCGAGTTCGGCTTCGCGCCGGAGAACATCTTCTTCCGGGTTAGCCCGCGTATCCGCAAATTCGTAATCCGGTCGGTCGTCTTCGCCATCGTCGCCGTTGCCGCTGACCGGAACGAGATGAATATCCATAATCGGCAGACGCGACATTACGAATGAACGCAGCGAACGAACGTCAACCGGCGAATCAATCGCCTTAAAAACCCGAACAATCAATTTTTCGAGTTCGACGTTGCTGATAACAATTTGAGCGTCGCCCGTGCAGCCGACCATTCTCGTATCACGGCTTTGAAACGAAACGGTTTTCACGCGCTCGTCCATTTCCTGATTATCGCGCCGCATCTTTTTGTTCGACCAATCCGCCAAACCGTATAAACGGTCGGCAAGCCGGCGGTGCGCTTCCGGGTTATTCTGATTATCGAAACGCTTGAAGGTTTTTCCGGTTTGAATGAGCGTCGAAATACGCCGCGCCAGACGATAGCTTTCCGGGTATCGTTTGCGAAGCTCGGCGGTCAGCATATTCGTCAATTCTATCTGGCTGATTTCCGCTTCGACTTCCGCGTCCGACATTCCCGTGTCAATATAATGCTGAAATCGCTCTTTACTTAAAAGCGCGACGAAAAGCTCTTGCGTTAAATCCGTGTAAGCATTATATTTTCCTTCTTCGACCAGAAAGCCCGCGCGCTTTGAGGCTCTGACCAGCGGATGAGATGAAACTATCCGGTGCAGTTCCGTCCAGATTTGATTGACATCCGAGTTTTGAAGACTCTCGTTCCATTTGCCGACTCTGATTTGCCGGGTCGAGACGGATTTCACCGCCCGTTCCTGTTGTTTGATTCCATTCATATTGGAGCTATCCGATTGTTTTTATTTTTTTGCTCTGATTTAAGACAAATAACCGTCTGTTCCGCCTGCCGAAACATCTTTCCGAGCAAGATGTTTTCTGCAAAAGAATCGGTTTAACTTCGGTTCAAATTTTTGCTAATTAGAGATTGGTAGAAAAATTTTGTAAATTAACCGTCGAGCTTAATGATTAATTCGGAAGATTAGAGTAAGATGTTTTTCTCTCACCGTCTACAATTTAGATGTTAGCAACATTTCCAGTTTTGGGCAACACTTTTTTGTATTTTTTTAACTTGTTTAACATTGGGAGTTAAACGCTGTGAAGATAAGTATTTACGGTTGGGTAAATAAAAATTAAGTGTTGGTTTTGAAAGTTTTTTTTAATTTTATGAAATAAGTTTTGGAACAAAACGGGCATTACAGATATATTTTTTATTGTAAAGACAATATTTGTTTTAGCACGGCACGGGGATTTTTATATTTTCGGCTGTATTTAATCTATGCTCTGGAAAAAAATGATAAATTTTTGCAAAAATGCAAATTGTCCGTCATCGCCGGATTTGCTGAAATTTCAATATGGCGCAATTTCACAAAAGGAAAAGCGCGGTATCGAACGGCATCTAACCGCCTGTGATTTTTGTGCGTCGGAAGTGGAGTTTTATAAACATTACCCGCAATCGGAAGAAAAAATCGAAACGGCTGAAATTCCGAAACCGCTCTACGAACTTGCCAAAGCACTGCTCGGAAATCGTCGTAACGATTTCTCGCTGCTCAATAAATTACTGGGCGAAAGCGAAACGGTAAAAATATAGAAGAGGAAAAGGGGAAAAGGGGAAAGGTGATTTTTGGGCATTTCATTTTTGATCTGAAAATTTTAAGTTTAGGTAAATAAAAGTCTCTCTCTTTCTCCCCTTTTCACCTTTTTCCCTTTTCCCCTTTTCCCCTCTTCTGACCTTCTAGCTTCCGCAGATTTCATCAATCGCTTCTTCATATTTATCATCAATCACGCCGCGTTTTATCTTTAAGGTCGGAGTCATTTCGCCTTTATCAATCGAAAATTCGCGCGGCAGCAGATAAACCCGTTTGACCCGTTCGTAATCGTTTAATTCCCGCGTATATTCGATAGCGTCGCGCTGAACGCGCTTGACGACGTATGGATTTTCGCACAATTCTTCGTTCGAGCCTTTCGCCGCGATCCCTTCTTCCTTCAAAGTTTGTTTCAAAGTTTCCCAATCCGGCACAATCAACGCGCCGACTTGCTTTCTGCCCGAACCGACGACGACCGCCTGTGAAACGAGCGACGATTGTTTCAGCAAACTTTCGACTTGCTGCGGCGCAACGTATTTGCCGTTCGACAATTTAAACAAATCCTTTAAACGGTCGGTGATAAAAAAATGTCCGTCCTCGTCCACGTAACCGACGTCACCGGTATGATAAAAGCCGTCTTCGTCAATAACTTTGGCGGTTTCCGCCGGTTTATTGAGATAGCCGGGCATTACGTTTTTGCCGCGAACGAGAATTTCGCCGTCCTTTTCGGCAATTTTCATTTCAATTCCCTCAAACGGCGTTCCGATTGAACCGACTTTGCTGTCGTCCGGGCGATTCGCGGACGTAACGCAGGCTTCGGTCATTCCGTAGCCCTGCAAAACCGGAATGCCCGCCGCCCAGAAAGCATTGGAAAGTTTGCGCGAAAGCGGCGCGCCGCCGGAAACGAAAAATCGCAGCCGTCCGCCCACGCCTTCGCGCCATTTTGAAAAAACAAGCCGACTCGCAATCGAATGTTTTAACGCCAGAACCGGCGAAACTGATTCGTGTTTATCTTTGGCTTCCCAATATTCCTGTCCGACCTCTAAAGCCCAATTGAACAGCGACGTTTTCCAACCGCCGGCAGCTTTCCCCTTTTTAACGATTTTATGATAAACCTGCTCGAAAAGACGCGGCACGGCGCTCATAATCGTCGGACGAACTTCGCTTAAATACGTCGCAATCTGCTCAAAAGCCGCGCAGAAATAAATCGAAACGCCGTTCGCGCAAAGCACGTAAAAAACCGTGCGTTCAAAAATATGTGAAAGCGGCAGAACCGCTAAAGAACGGTCGGATGTGCGAATCGGCAAACCCTTTGAAATGGCTAAAACATTGGAAGTAAAATTTTCGTGCGTGAGCATCACGCCCTTTGGTTCGCCCGTCGTGCCGGAAGTGTAAATGATTGTCGCCAAATCTTTGGTTTCGATTTTTTCAAGCAAATTTTCAAATGACTGCGAATCGGTTTTATCGGTTTCTTCGCCGCGCCGCTCGATGTCGGAAAGCGTCAACGCCCGATTATCACCTTTTGGAACAGCGTCTTCGTCAAAAAAAACCAGTTTTTCCAGGCGTTCGACGCTTTGAATCGCTGTTTCCGCGTGTTTCCACAACTTTACGCCTGAAACGAAAAGCATTTTCGCGCCGGAATCTTCCAAAATGTAACGAATTTGCTCGACGGCTTGCGTCGTATAAATCGGAACATTAACGGCGCGAAGCGATAAAATCGCTAAATCGGTCAAAGACCATTCAGGACGATTTTCCGAAATAATCGCAATCCGGTCGCCCGCCTTAACGCCCAAACTCGACAGACCGAGCGCGATTCGTTTTACTTTTTCGATGACTTCCGCGCCCGAAAGATACTGCCAAACATCCTGAATTTTATGGTTGAGCGCGTCGGGTTTAGCATTACGCCGAAAAGATTCCAGACAAAAATGCGGTATCGTCTGCGGAATCTGCTCAAACTCAATTAAATTAGCGTTAATCATTATTTATTTTAATTTCCAGGTAAATCTTTTCGGATTTGCCGCTTTTCACACGAATATAATTTCCGCAATGCAAAGATAATTTGATTGCTCAAATTCTCAATTGCGCTTGGATGCGAACTTTCACTATAAACAATCTTTTATAATCGCAAAACTAAAATTTTATGTCCAATAGTTGCGGTCGAGCGAACGATAATTTATCGCTTCCGAAATATGCGTCAGCTTAATGTCTTCGCTCGCTTCCAAATCGCCGATGGTGCGCGCAACCTTCAAAATCCGGTCGTGCGCGCGGGCGGAAAGTCCCTGCCGAAGCATTGCGCGTTCGAGCAGATTTTCGCTTTCCGCGTCCAGAGCGCAAATGCTCATCAAAACTATCTGCCGTCGGGAAACCGGCAAACGAGTTCCGATACCAAAACATATCACCCGGATAAAAAATTCTTAGTTCAACTCTCGGAACTTCTCAACTCCAAAAGTAAATTTTTATTTACCGGCTGAAATTTGACAGTTTTGCATCTTCCCTTATCTTAACTAACATTGGATTTAGTTTGGATTTTTCTCCGAGTCAATTAAAATTACCCGACGCGGCTTTGGGCTTCCCCTCCAAACTTTCTGTGTGTGATGGAACGGTTGGCAGATTTTTTGTTGACGACGAATCGGCGGCGGCGCGTAAGAGATTGCGCGTCAGCAATTGTGTCGCCGGGTCAACCGCGACGGATTCTTCCAAATCTAAATCACATACCCAAACGCGCCCCTTGCCGACGGGAATTTCAAACAGCACGGTCATATATTGTTCCGGCACTCGCTCTGCCGCGATGTAGCCGTGTGACGGAATAAAGCGGATGAGTTCACGCGCCGCGCCGTTCGGTTTCAAACGATGTGCGGTGCTTGCGACAAAGACGCGCCAATCGTTTTTGCGTCCCCACCATTTAATGTCCATCGGGCGCAATCCGTCCGTCAATTTTGTATTGGCGGACGGCGCGTAATCGGCGTATTCGCCCGTTATGTTTTTCACGCTCAAGACATCGTTTGGAAACAAATCAACCGCCGCTTTGCCGGGCGAAAATAAAATTGCCGTCGCGCCTTGTTCAACCAATTCGCGCCCTCGTCCACCCGTTTGCAAAGTTTTCAACGAATCTTCGCTGCTGGTTAGAAGAACTGTGCGCGAGGCTTCGGAGTTTGTAGGCATTTCTGCTGAAACTGTTTGGAAAAGTTTGGATTCATTGACGAATTGCCGCAGTTCGCCGCCAAGCGAAAGCGTCACGGCGCGGCTTCCGGCAAGCGGCGCGATTGTATTCGCAGGTTGTTTTAAAAATATCTCAATCTTGTCGAGTGTGCGGCTGATTTCGGTTTTGCCGTCGCTCAACCGAAGCACCAAATTCAATGACTGTCGCGCCTCTTTTGTTTGTGGAAAACGAAGGCGAACGGGCAGACGAACGCCGGCGTAATACGGTAAATTTTCAATCTTTCCGACATCGGCGGGGGCGATTTCTTTTTTTGTCTTTTCGTCAACAAAAGCCACGCGCAGAGTCAGCCCGCGAAAATCGCGGAACTGCTCGTCGTCGTTGGTTATAAAAACTGCGGTTTCAAATTGTTCGCCCGCGAAAAACCGCCGTCGTCCCGTTTCCAACGATAGACCGACGGGCGACCACGCATCGCGCATCGCTTCATAAACCGGATACGGCTTGACGTAGCGCGAATCGTAAGAATGTGAAAACCAGCATTCGGCGGAAAACATCATAAATCCGGCGGTGCGGTCGCCGCGTTGAAAGCGAAGCTGTTCGGCATATCGTTTGGTCATCGCGCGGTGGTGTTCGAGAAAAATTGCCGGGTCGCTTCCCGGATAAGAATCTTTCCCGACCCAAGCCTGCGGAGTGAGCAAATCCCGCGTGTAGCGCAAGACCGGCAAGCCGGTATCCAAATCAGGGTAGCCCGTAGAGATTTCCTGCCCGATAAGCGGGCGGTCCGGCGTTAAGTTTTTGATGTCGGCAATGGTGTCAACGACAAACGGCGAATCGCCATACCAGCCGCGATAGCGATGAATGTCGTCAACATCGCCGTCGTCAATATCATTCGGCTTGAGCGTTTCGTTGTAAAAATCGGTTTCACGCTGATAAGTCGAGTCGGCGACGACGGGACGAAACGGGTCGAGCCGTCGCGTTTGTTTGACGACTTCGGAAAGCTGTTTCCATTTGTCCAGATTTTTGCCGTCGCGCAAGAGCATCTCGTTGCCGATTGTCCACAGCAAAATGCTCGGATGATTGCGCCCGCGCCGGACGACATCTTCGTTTTCCATCAGCCAATGCGCGAACATATCGGGCGGAGTCGCACCGATTTTCCCCGCCAAAGCCCACGGGCGAATGCCTTCGACGCTCACGCCCAAACCGATTTCGTCAGCCGCGTCGAGCCACGCTTCGTTCCAGGGCGTGGCGTGCGTCCGCGTGACGCGCTGATTGCCGTCGTGCATCAGCTTAATCAATTTGCGCGGCAACAATGTGTCCCAGGAATTTTTGCCGTAAGGCAATTGGTTCGCGCCGCGCAGCCAATACGGTTTGCCGTTTAAGTAGAATTTATTGCCGCGTGTTTCAAACGTTCGAAAGCCGACGTTGTGAGTCCATTTATCCAGAATCTCGCCCGATTTTGATTCGAGCGTTACGTCCAAACGATAAAGATTCGGGTCGGCGGGTGTCCATAGTTTCGGCTTGACATTTTTAATTGATAAACTCTGCGTCGTTTTATTTTCGCCGAGTTCGATTGATGCGGGTTCGGCGTTAGCAAAAATTTTATTCGTCTTCTTGTCCGTCCAACGCGCTTTCAAAATGGCGGACGTTTTGCCCGCCAAACTTCGCGTTTCGATTTGCACACGCGCCCCGTCGAGCGACGGAATAAACCACGCATCTTCAATCATCGCAGAATCGCGCACGACTAATTTGACGGGCTGCCAGATGCCGTGAAGATCGTAGCTGCGATTATCTGCGTCGGGCGAAAGCGGTCCGAACATACCTTTGCTCAAAGACAAAATTTTCGAGGCAGTAAGATTCACGGTTACGGCTTGTCCAAGCGAAAGCGTGGACGGCGGAATTTTTTCCATCGAAACAAAAACCGAAAGCGTGTTGCGCCCCATTTTCAAATGCGGAGTTAAATCGTAAGCGAAGCGGCTGAACATTCCCGCGTGTTCGCCCAATAGTTGACCGTTGCAAAACGCTTTGCTTTTCATTGCCACGCCGTCAAATTCGATGAAGATGCGGCGATTTTTCGGCAGCGCGGGAACGTCCAATTGCAGTTGATACCAACCGTCTTCGGCGCGGTTTGTGTCAAAGCCGAGTTTTGCAAGCCGAGCCGCTTCAAACTTTTTGAAATCTTCCGAATCGTCCAGCCACCACTGCGTTCGATTGAGCAATTGCGGCACAGGCACGGCAACATAATCGGCGGTTGAATTTGAAGTTTGCGGCTGTTCGTCAGCTTTAACCAGATAGCCAGGTTTATAGAGCCATTCACCGACCAAACTAACTTCCGCGCCCGCCTTTAACTTTGCAGCGTCAACCGCCAGACGACCGCGCTTGACCGTTGATTGTCCATAAACATTGAGCGATAAAAAAAACACGCCAAGCAAAACGGCGTAAGAAATTTGTTGTTTCGTAATTATCATTTCCAAAATATAGTATTAATTTAACGCGGAGCGATGTTTTTAATTCCGCCTTTAGGCAGCTTTAGTCACTAATCACCAATTTCGCCTAAAGGCGAGATTCCAAACTTTTTGCCTCGCGCACGGCTTTGACGAAAGCGCGAGTCACCTTCGTTACCTTTTCCATTTCTCCGGCGCGAATCGCCCGAACATCCGCTAAATCGCTCCCGACACCGACGGCAAACGCTCCGGCGCGAATAAAATCGCCGATTGTCGCCGGCGTCACGCCTCCCGTCGGCATTAACTCGATGTTTGGCAGCGAGGCTTTTATCGCTTTCAGATAATTTGCGCCGCCGACGGCATTTGCCGGAAAAATCTTCTTTTATAAGGTTTGTTACTTTATAAATTGCCACTAGTGCTTAGTAACAAAAGTTTTTAGATTAAAAAATATACAAGCGTTTTGAGTTCTGCCTTCAGGACGCTGATTGTCAAGCGAAAAGCCTGCTCAAGTAGGGACTCAAAACTTTAAGAATTTACGTTACTAAGCACTAGCTAAAGCTAGTGGCAATTTATATCTTTACAACTTATTTTTTACCT
>Ga0136611_10003885_pt1 | contig 10458 bp, 11 predicted proteins | sample AntDrymUQ2232306_2_FD_106645 | JGI IMG/M metagenome (GOLD analysis project Ga0136611, IMG submission 106645) | Polar desert sand microbial communities from Dry Valleys, Antarctica - metaG UQ223 (23.06) | ecosystem: Environmental > Terrestrial > Soil > Desert | place: Antarctica: Dry Valley... | reverse complement strand
CGCGAGCTGATCGCCGTGCCGGGCATCGGCCCGCACTGGGCCGAGCGGCTCTCGACGGACCTCAAGGTCCGCACCGTTCCTGAGCTGATCGTGGCGGCGCGCGAGGGCCGGCTGCGGACTCTCTACGGCATCGGAAAAGTTCGCGAGCGGCAGTTCAGCGACGGGGGCGCGAAGCTCCTCGCGGCGGCCCAGGATCAAGTTCAGGACGGAACGGCGGCCGGGACGCGGTCCGGCAGCTCGGTCGCGGCTGCCGATGCCGCGCGGGCCGCGTGATGGCGGTCGGAGGAGCGGCGCGCGGGTCACGGTGGGGCGGTCGCGGCGGCTGGGCGCGGCGAAAGGCGGTTGGGGCGGCGGGCTCGGGCATAGCGGGCTCGGGCACAGCGGTCACAGGCATGGCGGACGCGCGGGCGGCGGACGCGGGGGCGCCGCTAGGTGAGGGAGCGGCCACCGCCGAGCCCGACCCGGCGCTCGGCGTGCCCACCAGGCGGCGGAAGCCGAGCCGCGCCACCGGCGGGGCGAGTGCCGGGGCGGGTGTCGAGGCAGTGGACGCCCTGGACCCGGTCGAAGCAGCGGGCGGGATCGACGACGAGCTGGACGGCGAGGCGCTGCTCGACGCGCTCGGCGGCGAAGATGGCGTCTTCGACGACGAGCTACTCGAGCGCTTCGCGCTGACTGTGCCGCCCAAACTCGCCCTCCGGCCCCGCCCGTACCAGCGCGACGCGCTCCGCAATTGGGTCGCCGAGGGCGGGCGCGGGGTGGTGGTCCTGCCGACCGGCGCCGGCAAGACGGTGGTCGCCTTCATGGCGCTCGCCCAGGTGCCGGTGCGCGCGCTGGTCGTCGTGCCGACCATCGACCTGCTGCGCCAGTGGCGGGACGGGCTGATCGAGAAGGCCGGGCTGCCGGCCGAGCTGGTCGGCGTCGTCGGCGGCGGCGAGCGCGTGCCGCGCGAGGTCACCGTCATGACCTACGACTCGGCCGCGATGCCGCGCCGCGACCTGTCGAGCTACGGCTTGCTGATCGTCGATGAGGCCCACCACCTGCCTGCCCCGACGTACCGCACGATCGCCGACAAGATGGCCGCGCCGTGGCGGCTCGGGCTGAGCGCCACGCCGGAGCGCTCGGACGGCGGCCACCTCGACCTCGCGCGGTTGATCGGCCCGGAGGTGTACCGGCGCCTGCCGGCCGAGCTGGCCGAGGAAGGCCACATCGCGAAGTATCGCGAGAAGCGCATCTTCGTGGACCTGACGGCCGACGAGCGCGCCCGCTACGACGGGCTCATGGCCGAGTGGCGCTGGTACCTCGCCAAGCAGCGCGCGACCCTGATGCGCGGCGGCGACTTCTTCCAGCAGCTCATCCGCCAGAGCGCCCACGACCCGGCCGCGCGCCGAGCCTTGCAGGCGCACCACCAGGCGCGGCTGATCGCGCTCAATGCCCAGGGCAAGATCGACGAGGTAGAGTCGCTGCTGGCGCAGCACCGTGGGGAGAACGTCCTCGTGTTCTGCGAGTACACGACCATGGTCGATCAGATTGGGAGGCGCCTCGGGCTGCCGACGATCACCTACAAGACCGACCCCGACGAGCGCCGGCTCGTCCTCGACGGCTTCCGCGCGGGCCGCTTCACGAAGCTGGTGACGGGGCGCGTCCTGAACGAGGGCGTGGACGTGCCGGACGCGCGGGTGGCGATCGTGGTGAGCGGCAGCGCCGCGACGCGCGAGTACATCCAGCGACTCGGGCGGGTGCTGCGCCCGAAGGCCACCGAGGCGCTGCTCTACGAGATCATCAGCCGCCGCACCACGGAGGGCAAGGCCGCCCGCAGCCGCAACCCCAGCCTGCGCGGGGCGAGCAAGTAGGAGCTTCCATGTCGTTCCAGTTGAAGGACGTGCGCTACACCGTCCGCCGTGCCCCGAATGGCGACGCCGTCGTGTACCCGCGCTACCTCCGAGACCGCTCGGTGCTGCCCCAGATCGACGTCGCGATCCAGTACTTCGAGACGTTGCTCGGGGGCGAGCGGCGGGAGCTCGATCCGGAGGCGCTGGTCCAGTTCTTCGGCGACTACAAGCTGGCGCGCTGCATTGTGGCGAGCCTCGGCCACGCCTATCGGTATCGGCCGCGAACGGTCGAGGAGGTCGTGACGCGGGCAGCCGCGCGCAAGCTGAAGCGGTCCAGCCTACTCGGCTCGAAGGCGCTCCGCGAGCGGCTCTGGGACGTCGCGAACGCGCGGTGCGGCGGCTTCCTCGGGCGCCTCGAGCGCCACGACGTTCACGGCGAGCTGGAGGCGACGCTGGCGCTCCGGGCCGGCGAGCTGGCTCGGCTGCTCTACCTCGATGCCGCCGAGCACGCTATCCTGACTCGCGTCGGTGAGGCGCCGACGCCGCTGGACGTGGCCGCCCAGTACAACCTCGGCCTGGTGCTGACCTTGCTGCGCCAGGCCGAGCGCGTCGATCTGACCTTCGACCGGCCGGCCGGCGGCTACGCCGAGTCGGTCGCCGAACTGGCGCGCGTCCACGCGGTCGACGTCGATCTGGCGGTGGAGAACGGCGGCCTGCGGGTCGGCGTGCGCGGCCGGCAGGATGCCCTCGGCTCGTGGGTACGCAACGGGCGACGGGTCGCGCGGCTGGTGGCCCAGCTCGTCGAGCGGACGCGCCCCTCGATCGTGCTGGCCGATGCGCAGCTGCAGGTGCGCGGACGCCACGCGAAGCTGCGGCTGACCGGCGAGGCGCTGGACGCGCTCGACGGCTACACCGCGTCGCGCCTGCCGGCCGGCGGCTGGAGCCCCGGGGAGGGCTGGGACGACGCGTCGATCGTGGAGGCGTTCGCCGCCGCACGACGCCCATCTGGCGGCGCGGGCGGCGCGGCCGGCTGGAGCTTGCGGCGCGCCCCGGAGCCGTGTGCCTGGGCGGGTGGGGCCATCGTGCCCGACCTGCTGGTGTACTCCCGCGATCGACGGGTGCTCGTCTGCGCGGTCCAGTCGCCGCGCCACGCCGCCCGCCTGGCCGCCATCGCGCCGCGCGCCCGGAGCGGCGAGTCGCTCCTGTTCGTCGGGTCGCCCGAGTCACTCGAAGGGCTGGCCTCGGCCGGCGCGTGGATACTTCCACTGGAACGGCCCAATCTCACCGCGATTTCGCCCAGCTCGGCGCCCCGCTCGTCGAGGCAGAGGCTCCGGTCCGGCGTTCGCGCCGCGCGGCATAGGAGGTCTGGCGGCCCGGCTCCGGTGGACGTTCTCGATCTTCACGCTCCGGCCGTTGGACGACCGCGCGTCCGGACTCGTCGCGTCAGCCAACACGCCGAACGATGCGCGTCACTTCCTCGACCAAGAGATCCAGGTCGAACGGCTTCGGCAGTACGCCCGCGAATCCGGCACCCTGGCTGCGCGCGCTCGTGTTGTCTCTCGCTTCGCGAATGGCGACATCATGGCCAGTAAACATGAACACGGGCACGGCGCGCTCGCGGCCCGCGATCCAGGCCGCGTCGTCCCACGAGCTGCCGTAGCCGCGCGGGCTTTCTCCATCCAGCAGGATGCAGTCGGGCTCGAGCCGGACCACGGCGGCGCGGATCGATTCGGAACCGGCGCCATTCAGGAGTGAGACGGTGAACCCCTCGTCGGCGAGGACCAGCTCGACCAGGGCGCCGACGATGGGATCGTCCTCGACGACGAGGATGGTGCCTGCTGCGCGTTCCCGTCGCATGCTCATGGTGGGGCCGTCCTATCCTGTCGGATGCGCGCTCGCGCCGCCGCTACCTTGCCTCGGGTTCATGAGGCCTTGCGAATCTTCGGCGGGCGGCCTCGTCGCGGGCGGAGGGACTCGTCGCTCAGCGAGCGCCGCTCGACGTAGACATCGTCGCCGGCCTGGAGCAACAGCCGCCCCGAGCAATACGGGCACCGTAGGCGGCGGACGGACTCCACGTGCCGAGGATCCGGCACCTTGAGTGAGATCGACGCGAGGTGCCGGATGTCCGGTCCCTGGGCGCTGCCGACCGTGCGGGCGCAGAGGAAGCAGACGAGGTCGCCGCGGGCTTCCCGACCGCTCACCGGCGCGACATCATCTGACATGGGCTCCCTTCCTCGTCCACTCATCGCACGTGGTCTCTCTACGGTCGACATACATCACAATCGCATACCAACAGCGGTCCGTCATGAACATTCGCTCATCCGCAACTGCAGATTTTGCCGGTCGATCATGTTCGACCGCCCCTTCCGCGACCGACCAGGGGCCATCCTTGGCTGCTCGCGTTGGAGCTAGCCGCGCCAATATGGACTGGCGACACGGATCTGCAAGGGGGCGCGCTCAACGGTCCGCGTACGACACCAGCCATCCAAACATGGCATGCTGTCGCTCGGCAGTGGCCGTACCGGCTACCCACTGCCACGATGGAGGTCCACCCATGCGGCGGCACGCATCTCGTCCGCAGTCCACGACAGGCGCGCATACAGGGCGCGTCGCGCTGCGACTCATGGGTGCCGAATTACTGCTCTCCACATTGTTCATTGGCTCGATTCCGGCCGTCGCCGCCCCGGTGTCGCAAGGGGGCGAGACCGTCGCCCTGCCAATCGTGAAGATCGGCACGACCGGCCAGAGCCGCTGCGGCAGCGCCGTCGGTGCGGCCGGCACGAACTGCCTGGGCTTCGATGGGCGGGACGTGCGGACGCTGACCGATCTCTTCGTGGTCGGCTACGAGAACAACCGCGAGGTCGGCGAGAAGCACGTGCTCCAGACGGTGGTCACGGTCGATCTGTCGCCGCTGCGCGGGATTCCCGAGGGCTCGACGGTCGGCATGGCCACGCTCGGCTACTCCGATGCCAGTACCGTGCATCGCAAGCCCCGGCGGCAACGCCGAGTACGGCATCCTCCCCACCAGCAACACGCGGCTAGGCGTCGCCGCGGACACCTGGAACGGCACCCTCGACGGCCTTGTCCCCACCAGGCCGGCCGCGACGGCAGGGGCGTCCGGGGCGACGACCGGCGACGCCGGTATCTGGGACGTGACGCCCCAGGTGCGTGAATGGCTCAGCGGCCCGAACGACCGACGCACGTTCGTCATGCAGGGCGCCGACGAGTCGCTGGATGTCAAGGAGCTCGGCATGTGCCTGTCCTATGTCTTCGACGTCGCCATCGCGGCCGAGCTGCGCGCCGAGGAGTAGTGGCCAAAGAGTACCGAAGGCGTGGGGCACGATCGCTCGGGCGGGAATACGCGCCGGCCGATGCCCGTTGCACACTCATAGCCGAGGCCGAGCGGCCCGCGCAGACGCGCGGCGACCGACGCGCGGCTAGAGCGATCTAGGAGCAGTCCGTTGACCAAACCCGTCACGATGTACACGACCACGTGGTGCGGCTTCTGCGCCGGCACCAAGCGCTACCTGAAAAGCAAGGGCATCGAGTTCACGGAAGTCGATATCGAGAAGAACCCCGAGTTCGCCGAGAAGATCGAGGAGCTCACCGGCGGCTTCCGAACGGTGCCCACCCTCGATATCGGCGGCACGTGGATGGTGAACCCGAGCCGGAAAGAGATCGACGCGGCGCTCCAGGCGTAGCTCGTCCGTCCGGCTGTCCCGCTCCCCGCCATGCACGACCCTCGCGCACCACACTTACAGCAGCGTGAGCACCATGATGACCGCCGCGACGAGCAGCGAGATCGCGGTCATGGCGACCAGCAGCCAGAGGTTCGGCGGGCGGCGATCTTCGACGTACGGGTGGGGCGCCCCCGGCTGTCGCCGCTCGGGCGGCTCGGCGGGCCGGCCCCAGTCGTCCAGCGTAGTCGCGCCCATCTCCCCCGCGCGACTGTCCAGCCCGCCCGAGCCCGGAGCATCGGGCGCCGCTTCGCGGCGGGGAGGCTGCGCGCCGGGCTCGTCCGACCGAAGATGCTCCCGCCGAGGGGGCCGGCCGTCCGGGCCCTCCTCCGAAGGCGTGTGCTGCCCAGGCGTCCGTGGCGGCTCGTTCACGCCCGGACTATAGCACCGAGTCGGGGCCTTCCCGATCCGGCGCAGCACGCGCTGAGGGCGGCCCTCCCGAGCTTGGGCAGCCCGCCGACGTGGTGAGCTGCGCGCTCTATCCTGGCGTCCGACGAGGCGACGTGGATGAACGGGGCGATCGATCTCGGTGGGCGGCGGCATCACGGCCGACTACTCCTGCGCTGCGAGGGCAAGCGGCGCGGGGGGTGATCCGTCCGGTTCGGGCGTGCGTATGTGCTTTAGATGTACGCGGCGAGTGGCTGAGCTGGCCCGATACTAGACGGGCGGGCCGCGAGACGCGAAGATAAGGCATATGGTTGCCACGGCGGATCGGGCGGTCCTCTTCAACTCCTCGGACGACGCGGAGCGCATCCGCGCGTTCGAGCGCGTCTGCCTGCGCGACATGGCGGCCCTCGCGGGGTTGGGCGGCAATGCGCTCGGTGAATGGGCCTTGCGGCTCGCGTTCGGCGAGCGCGCCCGGCGCGTCGCCCGCGACTTCGCCGACTTCGACCTGGATGTGCAGGAGGGTGGCGTCGCGTTGGCGTCGCGCGCCTTGATGGTCCGCTACGGCGCGCAGGTCGAAGTCGAGGGCGCGGAGCACATCCCCGCCTTCGGGCCGACGCTCTTCGTCGCCAACCATCCGGGCCTGATGGATTGCCTAGCCATCTACGCCACGGCCGGACGGCCGGAGGCGCGGGCGCTCGCTCGGCCGCAGCCGCTGCTGCTGCTGCTGGCGTCGCTCGCGCCGAACTTGCTGTTCCTGCCGGACGACGGGCCGGGACGCGGCGGGGCGCTCCGGTCCGTGCTGGGCTCGCTGCGATCGGGCCGGGCGCTAGTGTTGTTCCCGGCCGGCTCGCTCGAACCGGAGCCGAGCCTGATCGATGGAGCCGGCGACCCGCTCGGGCCATGGTCGTCCGGGCTCGGCACGCTCGTGCGACGCGCCGCGCGCGACAACGTGCCGCTCCGAGTCGTGCCGACCGCGATCTCGGGCGTCCTGTCATCCGAGACGTGGCAGCGGTTTCGGCCGCTGATCGGGCTGCGTCGGACGCCGCGCGGCCGGGCCGACCTCGCCGCGTTCCTCCAGTTGGCCTTCCCGCGCCTGGGATGGACCACCGTCCGGGTGCGCTACGGGGCGCCGCTCGACGCCATTGACCTCATGGCGTCGTCGAGCGATTCCGCGACGCTGACCGCCCGCGTCCGCGCCGAGGTCCGGTCGCTCATTGCGCGCTAGCCCGCCGCCACGACGCTCTCGCCCCAAACGTCGTGCTACACGTCGTCGGGGAGGCCGAGGTGGGTGTAGGCCTCGGGGAAGCCGTCGATGACGGCCAGGCAGCCTTCGAGCGTCAACGTCGCGGTCGCGGCGCTGCGCAGCCCGATGGCCGCCATGCCCGCCCGCCGCGCCGCCAGCACGCCGTTCGCCGAGTCTTCGATCACCACGCAGCGCCCCGGCGGCACGCCGAGCAGCTCGGCGCAGCGCAGGAAGATGTCCGGCGCCGGCTTGCCGTGAGTCACGTCGTCCCCACCGACCACGATCGGGAAGCGCTCGCGCAGCCCAAGATGGCCGAGGATTTTCTCGACCCAGGCGTGGTGGCTCGACGAGCCGACCGCGCGCGGGATGCCCGCCCGGTCGAGGCGGTCGAGCAGATCGACGGCGCCCGCCGGCGGCTCGAGCGGCCCGTTGTACAACTCGCGCACGAGCGTGCCCGTCTCCTCCATGTAGTACTCGGCCGGGTGCGCCAGCCCCATCCTCGGGATGACGTCCGCAAGCATGTCGCGGTAGCGGAAGCCGATGTAGCGGGCGTTCTCTTCGGGACTGAGGTACTTGCCCTCGCGGGCGAGCACCGTGTTCGTCGCGCCGAGGTAGAGAGGCTCCGAGTCGAGGAGGACGCCGTCGAGGTCGAAGATGACGGCGGCGAAGTCACACTGCATCGTGCGTCAGTCTACCGGCGGCGCTCGGGCACACACCAGGAGCACGCGTCGTTCGCCGTGGGGGGCGCGGCGGCGCTCAAGCGTCGGCTCGCCGCGCGAAGTCGCCTTGAATCGGCCGCTCCAGGCGCTCGAAGTCGGGGCCGGACATGACGACCGAGAAGTCGCGGGCGCCCGCGTTGAAGGCGATCTCGTTGCGGCCGACGACCTCGCGATCCGCGTAGGTGGTCAGTCCGAACAGGCTCCCGAACGGCGGCACCGCGCCGACCGGCGCCCCGACCTCGGCGGAGTCCACCATCCGCACGTTCTTCACGCCGGTCTGCGCCTTGAACGCCCGGGTGTCCAGCCGCGCGTCGGCCGGCACGACGATCAGCACGATTCGGTCGTCGGCTTGGCAGACGAGCGCCTTGGCCCCCACGCCGAGCGGCGTGCCGCGCAGGCGGGAAGCTTCCTCGCTGGTCCTGGCCGGCGGGTGGCTTAGCGCGCGGTGCGCCACGTCGTGCGTCGCGAGGAGGTCCAGCAGCCGCCCGGTCAGCGGCGATGGCGCGGGCGGCGATTCCACCGGCGGCGCCCCCGCCGAGGGCGACAGGGGCGGCGCGGGCGGATCGTCCGGGAATGGCGGCACGGTCTCGCTCATGGCCCCGACATTGTGGCACACGCCCTGCCACTCGGAGCGTGACGCGCGATGCCGCATCCCCCACTCGGAGCACCACATCGGGGCACTCGCGCCGCGAAAGGACGATCTCCGACGATGGCCTTCAAGAACCCCGCTTCGCCGCTCGGTTACAAGCTCTCCGCCGAGGAGCATGCGCCGCTCGCGCTCGTGGAGCACGCGCGGCGCGCCGAGGAGGTTGGCTTCTCCTTCGCGATGATCTCCGACCACTATCACCCCTGGATCGACAAGCAGGGGCAGGCAGCGTTCGTCTGGAGCGTGCTCGGGGGTATCGCGCACGCCACCAGCCGGCTCGTGGTCGGGACCGCCGTGACTTGCCCGACGCTGCGGGTCGACCCGGCCATCGTCGCCCAGGCCGCCGCCACGACGGCGGCGATGCTGCCCGGTCGCTTCGTCTTCGGCGTCGGGACCGGCGAGCGGCTGAACGAGCACATCCTGGGCCAGCACTGGCCGCCGTCGAACGTGCGGCGCGCGATGCTGGAGGAGGCGGTCGAAGTCATCCGCGAGCTGTGGGGCGGCGAGCAGGTCGATTTCGATGGCGAGTACTACACGGTCGAGAACGCCCGGCTGTACACCGTGCCGGACGAGGCGCCGCCGATCTTCATGGCCGCCAGCGGCACGAAGGCGGCCGAGCTGGCGGGCGAGATCGGCGACGGACTGATCGGCCTCGCGCCGGACTCCGAGCTGCTGGAGACGTTCGCGAAGGCCGGCGGCGAGGGGAAGCCGCGCTGGGCCGAGGTGAGCGTCTGCTGGGCGAAGGACGAGGCGAGCGCCCGCCGCACGGCATTCGAGTGGTGGCCGATCTCGGGGCTCGAAGGCGAGATGGTCGCCGAGCTGGCGACGCCTGCCCACTTCGAGCAGGCCGCCAAGCTCGTCACCGAGGACAAGGTGGCCGAGTCGGTCGTGTGCGGCCCGGACCCGCAACGGCACCTCCAGGAGATCCGGAAGTATCTGGACGCCGGCTACGACCACGTCTGGGTGCATCAGGTGGGCCCGGACCAGGAAGGCTTCTTCGCGTTCTACGAGAAGGAGATCCTGCCGAAGCTGGCCTAGACTCCCGACGGTACGACGAGAGACGGTCGAGAGGTGCGCTCGGCACGGGCCGTGCGCACCCCTGCGGCATATTCGGGCGCGCGGCTGGTACGCGCGCGGCCCAAGAAGGATACCGACATGGTTGTAGCGCAGGCTCAGTGCGCCCACCGCGGCGTCTACATCGTCCACGAAGATACGATGGAGTCGCGCGGTGACCGGGCATACTACTGCGGCATCTGCGCGGCGGCGATGGAGTAGAGGCTGGTCACGGGTGAATGGTCACGTGCATCCGGTCGCGCGGCGGCGGCCGTCCTCCCTGTCCCGACCCCTGCCGCGCTCCGAGAGCACCACATCCGCGCGCTGGCGTAGGTGTTGGACGCGCGTCGCTAGCGCTCACGGCACAACTGCGACTCCCCCTGCGACTACCCCTTTCCGGCGGGGGTCTAGTCGATGCGGAACCGAGTGATCGCGTCGCGCTAGCGCACGAGGCCGGCGCCCGGTCGCGAGATCCCAGATGACGGTCGTCTCGCGCTGGTTGGTGATGCCGATCGCGGCGACCTGGCCCGCCCAGATACCGCCCGTCCGCAGCGCCACGGCCCCGACCGCGAGGGTGTTCTCGAAGATCTCGACCGGGTCGTGCTCGACCCAGCCTGATTGGGGGTAGCCCTGGCGACGCTCGCGGTCGGCCATCGCGACCGGCAGGCCCTGGCGGTCGAACACGAGCGCGGCGGTGCCGCCCAAGCTTCTCGTTGCCGTTCAACTTAGAGCGCACGGCAATAGGCATCACTTGAGGCGGGTGGTGGTGGGGCGTGTGGGCCAGCGGTAGCGAGAGCGAGCGCACTGTATGAGTCGGCGGATGACGACGAGCGCGGCGGCCAGG
>Ga0136611_10003884_pt1 | contig 10459 bp, 9 predicted proteins | sample AntDrymUQ2232306_2_FD_106645 | JGI IMG/M metagenome (GOLD analysis project Ga0136611, IMG submission 106645) | Polar desert sand microbial communities from Dry Valleys, Antarctica - metaG UQ223 (23.06) | ecosystem: Environmental > Terrestrial > Soil > Desert | place: Antarctica: Dry Valley... | reverse complement strand
GTCGCGGCGGACGGCACCGTCGGCGCTCCCGACGTGGTCGCCGGATCCGTGGAGGCCGCGGTGTCGGCGACGCTCGGCTCGACGACCGACTCGGTCGCGGGATCCGTCACCGCCCCCGCACCGACCGTCCCGGTCGTCGCCGCGGCCCCCGGATCGGACGCAACCGACGTTGCCGCTCCACCGTCGGCCGCGTCGGTGTCGCTGCTGTCGAACACCGCATCCGCCAGGCGGAACCCGGCGCCGACGACGAGGATCAGCACGCCGAGCGCCAGGAGGCGTCGGACCAGGTAGCGGCGCCTGCTCACCCGCGGTCGCCGCGTCGCAGGAGGGCGCGGTCGATCCGGTGTTCGGGCGCTCATGGAGATCAACCGAATGCTACGGCCCCGCGCGTGAGGACTGTTGGCCATGCCCGCAGGGACTAGGATGCCGGCGGGCACCAACCGTCCAAAACCACTCCAAGGGGGAGTCAACATGATCACACGCCGTCGTCGTAAGACGCGCGTTCTCGGTCTCGCACTCGTTGCGACGATCAGCCTCGTCGGAGCCGCATGCGGCTCGGACGACGAGGAGTCGGACAGCTCGGCTTCATCATCGGTCTCGGTCGCTCCTGCGACGGATGCACCCGATGAGACCGACGCCCCGGTCGTGACAGCCGCAGAGACCACCGCAGCAGAGACCACCGTCGCTGACACCGAGCCGGCCGACACCGAGCCCGCTGACACCGAGCCCGCTGACACGACCGAGGCTCCTGACACCACGGGGGGCTCCGACACGACGCCCGGCGGCGAGCCCGCTGAGGGCGGCACCGTCGGCCTCCTGTTCGACATCACGGGTCGTGGCGACAAGTCGTTCAACGATGCCGCTGCTGCAGGTCTCGACCAGGCGACGACGGACTTCGGGATCGTCGGCTCAGAGTCGACTCCGACCAGCGAAGGCGACCGCGCCGAGCGGCTCCAGCTGCTCGTCGACGACGGCAACGAGCTCGTCATCGGCGTCGGCTTCCTGTGGACGGACGCCATCACCGCCGGTTCCGCGGACAACCCCGACACCAACTTCGCGATCATCGACTCGGTGGTCGAAGCGGACAACGTGGCCTCGCTGGTCTTCGCCGAGGAGCAGGGCTCCTTCCTCGTCGGCGTCGCTGCCGGCCTGAAGACCCAGACCAACAAGGTCGGCTTCATCGGTGGCGTCGAGATCGACCTCATCAAGAAGTTCGAGGCCGGCTTCATCGCCGGCGTCAAGGCCGCCAACCCCGACGCAGAGATCCTCTCGCAGTACGTGTCGCAGCCGCCGGACTTCTCGGGCTTCAACGACCCGGCCAAGGGCAAGGAGATCGCAGCGGCGATGTACGAGGACGGCGCTGACATCGTCTACTCCGCGGCTGGTGGCTCTGGTCTCGGTGCATTCGAAGCAGCTGCCGAGGCCGGCGAGCCCGGGGACGTCTGGGCGATCGGTGTCGACAGCGACCAGTACGAGCTCGTCGGCGAAGAACTGCAGCCGTACATCCTCACCTCGATGCTGAAGAAGGTCGACGTCGCGGTGTACGAGACGATCGGCGCATACGCCGAGGGCAACTTCGAGGCCGGCATCACGGTGTTCGACCTCGAGAGCGGCGGCGTGGACTACTCGCGGTCCGGCGGTTTCGTCGACGACATCGCCGACCAGATCGACGAGTTCGCGCAGCAGATCATCAGCGGCGAGATCGAGGTGCCGACGGCTCCTGAGTGAGCCTGACGCAACTCGAACGAACCACGTTCGGATCGAACGCCCACCCGGTCATCCGGGTGGGCGTTCGCCTTTTTGCTAGACAGTCGGTCGATGTCAGATCCGGCGGGAGGAACGAGCGCGGCGGACACCGTCATCGAGCTGCGTGGCATCGTGAAGCGCTTCCCCGGCGTCGTCGCGAACGACGGTGTGAACCTCACCGTACGGCGGTCGACCATTCATGCCATCGTCGGCGAGAACGGGTCCGGCAAGAGCACGTTGATGAAGACCCTCTACGGGGCGCACCGTCCTGACGAGGGCACCATCGTGGTGAACGGGAGTCAGCAGCTCTTCAAGTCGCCGCGCGACGCCATCGCGCAGGACATCGGGATGGTGTTCCAGCACTTCATGCTCGCCGAGAACCTCACCGTGTGGGAGAACGTCGTGCTCGGCGACGAGCCGGGGAGCGCAGCACGCCTGGACATCGGCGGCGCTCGACGCCGGATCCGTCGACTCGCCACGGAATACGGGCTCGACATGGACCCCGATGCACTCGTCGCGTTCCTCGGCGTGGGCGAGAAGCAGCGGGTCGAGATCCTCAAGGTGCTCTATCGGGGCGCCAGGATCCTGATCCTCGACGAGCCGACGGCAGTGCTCGTGCCGCACGAGGTCGACGAGCTGTTCGCCTCACTCCGGTCGCTGACGGACAGCGGCGCGACGGTCATCTTCATCTCCCACAAGCTCGACGAGGTGCTGAAGTTCGCCGATGCGATCACGGTGATCCGCGCGGGCAAGACCATCGCCGAGATCGAGGACCCGAGCACCGTCACCGCGCACGATCTGGCCGAGATGATGGTCGGGAGCGAGCTCCCGACACCGGAGACGCGCGAGAGCACGGTGACGACCGACGTCGCGTTGCGTGCCGTTGATCTGACGGTCGGCTCGGGTCCGCGCCCCGCGCTCGATCGCGTCACGTTCGACATCCACCGCGGCGAGATCCTCGGTATCGCCGGCGTCGAGGGGAACGGACAGGCCGAACTGATCGACGCGCTCATCGGTCTCCGCCCCGTCACGGGCCGCATCGAGGTGCTGGGCCGTGACCTCACGAACGCGTCGACCCGCGAGCGGCGCGAGGCCGGCGTCGGCTACATCCCGGAGGACAGGCACAAGGACGGGCTCGTGCTGCAGTTCCCGCTGTGGGAGAACGCAATGCTCGGCCACCAGACGCGCAGGCCCTACGGCCACGGGCCATGGATCGACCGCAAGGGCGCGCACGAGGCGACCGACCAGATCATCCGCGAGTTCGACGTGCGCACACCGAGCGCCGACGTGCCGGCCTTCGCGCTGTCCGGTGGGAACCAGCAGAAGCTGATCGTCGGCAGGGAGATGCACGCCGATCCGAAGATCCTCATCGCCGCACATCCCACTCGCGGCGTCGACGTCGGCGCGCAGGCGATCATCTGGGACGTGCTGCGCGACGCGAGGGCGAAGGGGCTCGCCGTCCTGCTCGTCTCGGCGGACCTCGAGGAGCTGATCGGCCTGTCGGACCGCCTGCTCGTGATGCTCCGCGGCACCATCGTCGGCGAGCTCTCGCCGGACGTGACGCCGGCCGAGCTCGGCTCCTACATGACCGGCGTGACGTCGATGGTCGGGAGCAGCCCTACAAGCGATGCACCCGTGACGATGACGACAGCGTGAGCGGCTCGGACCGTCTCGGCCGATTCGGGCGGGGCCTCGTTGCGCCGGTCCTCGCCGGCGCCGTCGCCATCGTCGTGTCGTGCGTCGCACTGATCATCTCGGGTGACAGCATCCCCGAGGCCTTCAGTGCGATGTGGAGGTCGATCCACTCGCGTGAGAGCGTGATCTCGATCATCAACGGTGCGACGCCGTACTACGTCGCGGGCGTTGCAGTGGCGATCGGGTTCAAGATGAACCTGTTCAACATCGGTGCGAACGGTCAGTACCGGCTCGCCGCACTGCTCGCCGGCGCGGCCGGCGCAGCGGTGGACCTGCCCGCACCCGTTCACGTCGCGTTCATGTTCCTGATCGCGATCGCCGTCGGCGGTTTCTGGGCGGCGATCGCCGGCGTCCTCAAGGTGACCCGCGGCGTCAACGAGGTGATCTCGACGATCATGCTCAACTACATCGCGGTCGGGATCTCGGCGTTTCTTCTGTCCGAGTATCTGCGCAACCCCGACAAGACGGTGTCGGAGACCAGGCTGCTGCCGAAGTCCGCGCAGTTGCCCTCACTCGACCGCCTGCTCGAGTTCGTCGGAATCGACCCGGGCCGCTTCCCACTCGAAGGCTTCCTTCCGTTCGCGATCATGATCGGCATCGGGTACTACGTGCTGTTGTTCCGCAGCCGCTTCGGGTATGAGTTGCGCGTCAGCGGGATGAACCCTGCGGCCGCGTCGTCCGCCGGTGTGCAGCCGAAGGCGATGATCCTGAAGACCATCATCCTGTCGGGCTGCATCGCCGGGCTGATCGGCATGAGCGACCTGATGGCCGACCCGCAGTTCCACAAGTTCGGGGATCAGTTCCCGCTCAATCTCGGATTCACGGGCATCGCCATCGCGCTGCTCGGCCGCAACCACCCCGCAGGGATCGCAGCGGCGGCGATCATCTGGGCAACGATCGATCGGGCGACGAAGCCGTTGAGCTCGCTCGACATCCCCCAGGAGGTCGGCGTGATCATGCAGGGGTCGTTCCTCCTCGCCGCGGTGATCGTGTACGAAGTGGTTCGCCGGCGCAACGACGTCCGCACGGCGAAGGACGCTGCCGCGCGTGCTGCCGCTGCGCACGCCGAGCCCCCCGGCGGTCCGGCCGGCCAGATCGCGCCTGCGGGAGCGACGTCGTGACCGACACGGTCACTGCGATGCCGGCGGCGGCCGCCGGCTCGGGCGCGGTGCGCGCGCGACTGCGGTCGAACCTTCCGCTGATCGGCGCCCTGCTCGGCATCGTGATCTTCTCGCTGTCCCGGCTCATCTCCGACACGCCCGGTCTCACCTCGACCGGCATGTTCGGCGTGGCGTTGCGCACCGCCATGCCGATTGCGATGGCGGGGCTCGCCGGTCTCTACGCCGAGCGCAGCGGGACGGTGAACATCGGCCTCGAGGGGATGATGGTGATGGGCACCATCTTCGCGGGCTGGTGGGGATGGCACTGGGGCCCTTGGATCGCGATCATCGGCGGCCTCGTCGGCGGCTTGCTCGGCGGCCTGCTGCATGCGCTCGCCACCGTGACGTTCGGCGTGAACCACATCGTGAGCGGAGTCGCGATCAACATCATCGCGCCTGGCGTTGCTCGCTTCATGGCGAACGCGCTCTTCACGAACGAGTCCGCACGCGACCAGGGGGGCAGCGTCACGAACTCACCGCCGGTCGACGGTGACCTCCCACACTTCACGATGCCGTTCACCTCCGGCGGTCAGTTCTTCGGATGGAAGTCTCCGGATCCGCTCCTGTCGATCGAGAAGCGTGAGTGGTTCGTGATCAGTGACGTCGCAGGCCTGCTGCGCGGGCTGACCGAGGACCTGACGATCGATGTCGTCATCGGCGCACTGCTGATCGTGCTCGCCTGGTACATCCTGTGGCGCACACCGTTCGGTCTGCGGCTGCGTGCGGCAGGCGAGAAGCCGAGCGCTCCCGACTCTCTCGGCGTGTCGGTGGTAGCGATGCGGTACAAGGGCATGGCGCTCTCGGGTGCGATGGCGGGCTTCGGCGGGGCGCTGCTCGTCTTCACTGGTTCGCAGCGATACCAGGAGGGGCAGACGGGCGGCCGCGGCTTCCTGGGGCTCGCCACGCTGATCTTCGGCAACTGGCGCCCGAGCGGACTCGTCGCAGGTGCCGGGCTCTTCGGTTACGCGCAGGGCATCGACTTCCGTGTCGACGACAAAGACCTCGTCCGCGCTGTGATCCTCGCGACAGCGATCGGCGCGGGTGTGGCGACGGCGTACCTGCTCGCGCGGCGCCCGAACTACCCCGTGCTCGGTCTCCTGGTCGTCCATACCGTGCTGCTATTCGTCTACCCGCGCACCGACTCGGGCCAGGGGTTGCTGGAGATCGTCGGGTTCCTCCTCGCCGTGGGCGTCGCCGTGATCCTCGGGCGCGACCGAGCGTGGCGCGACCTCGTCCCGTACCTGTGCTATCTGCTGGCCGCGTTCGCGTACATCAAGTTCCCGGAGCCGAACAACCAGGCCGTCTACATCTTCCCGTTCGTCGTGACGCTCGTCGTCGTGTCGGCCAGAAGCCAGAGCCTGCGACCGCCCGCCGCCGCCGGCATCCCGTACTTCAAGGGTCAGCAAGGTTGAGCGCTTGCGCGAAACGTCGGCGCAGTTGAGCGCCTTCGCGAAACGTCGGCGCGGCTGAGGTGGCGCCGATCACGCCCGATGCGATCCGGGCGGCGCCGAAGTGCCTCCTCCACGATCACCTCGACGGCGGACTGCGACCGCAGACGATCCTCGAGCTGGCCGACGAGACCGGCTGGACGCCGCGACTGCCGTCGACGGACCCGGCGGCGCTGCAGGCGTGGTTCACGCGCGGCGCAGAGACGAAGGACATCCTTCAGTATCTCGACACGTTCGCCCACACGTTGGCCGTGATGCAGACACCTGCGGCGATCGAGCGGATCGCGTACGAGGCGACGATCGACCTCGCTGCCGATGGCGTCGTCTACGCGGAGCTCCGGTACGCGCCGGAGCAGCACGGGATGCCGCTCGAAGAATCGCTCGAGGCGGCGTGCAACGGCTTCCGGCGCGGCGAGCGTGATGCGACACTGCAGGGGCACACGATCATCGTCAACGCGATCGTCTGCGCGATGCGGACGGCGACGCAGTCGATGGAGGTGGCGCAGTTCGTCGCGCGTGCGCGCCGGGTCGAGCACAAGTGCGTCGCGTTCGATCTCGCCGGCGCGGAGACGGGGTGGCCGCCGTCGCTCCACGCGGAGGCGCTCGCCTTCGCACGCGGCGAGCACCTCAACGTCACGATCCACGCGAGCGAGCCGCCCGACCTCGAGCTGATCTCGGACGCGTTGGCACACGGTGCGCACCGGATCGGCCACGGCGTCCGGCTCGGGCGAGACACGAAGGCAGGCCCGCAGGGCGAGCTGCTGCTCGGGCCGCTCGCGCACTTCGTGCTCGACCACCAGATCCACCTCGAGATGGCGCCGACGTGCAACACGCAGATCGGCGCGGTGCCGTCCGTCGCCGACCACCCGATCGGCCCGTTCCTGCGGCACGGCTTCAGCGTCAGCGTCAACACGGACAATCGGTTGATGAGCAACGTGTCCCCCTCGTCCGAGATGGGGGCGGTGGCGTCCGCGTTCGACCTGACGTGGCCCGAGATCGGGCGGCTCGTCGAGAACGGCATCTCGTCGGCGTTCGCCCCGTGGGAGACGCGCCGGCGCCTGATCGACGACGTCGTGCGCCCGGCATACGCGGCGCTGTCCGGCTGACGCCTCGATCTTTGGCGTGTGTGAGCGGTAGACCGCCGCCTGACGACAAAGGTCAGGCGACACCTCCGGCGCGTCAGCGAACCAAACGGGCGGTGGCCTCGACCTCGATGCCGCCGCGCGGGCGCTGTGTCAGCGTCACCGTGACCGCGTGCGGCTGCGCCGTCTGCATCACCTCGGTGGCGATCTCGACCGCGAGCGCCTCGGCGAACACCGCTCGGTCGCGAAAGCGCCACAGGTAGAGCTTCAGGCTCTTGCTCTCGATGCACCACTGGCCGGGTACGTAGTCGATGGTGACTCGCGCGAGGTCCGGCTGCTCCGTCACCGGGCACAACGATGCGAGCTCGTCGGTCGTGAAGCGCACGTTCGTGACGCTTGCCGGCGCCGGGAACACCTCCACGTGCTCGATCGCATGCCGCACCGAGGCTCCGAGAACTGTCAGCTCGCCTTCCACGAACTCCAGGCTAAAGGCCCACCGGGCAGGACGTATCCTCAGGCGCATGGGTGCGGTGCTGAGCGATGAGCAGGTCGAGAGCTACCGGAGGGACGGGTTCCTGAAGGTGGAGGGGTTCGTCGACCGGTCGAGGTGCGCGGCACTGCGCGACGCGGCGAACGCGATCGTCGGGGACTTCCAGCCGAACGAGCGGCGCACCGTGTTCACGACGAGCGAGCAGGAACGCGTCAGTGACCAGGACTTCCTCTCGAGCGGCAGCGGCATCTGGTGCTTCTTCGAGGAGGAGGCGTTCGACGCCGACGGCCGGCTGCGCCAGGCGAAGGAGCTGAGCATCAACAAGATCGGGCACGCGATGCACGACCTCGACCCGACGTTCGAGTCGTTCAGCTACACGTCCGACCTCGCCGGCGTCGCCGCCGACATCGGCCTCGCCGACGCCCTCGCGCTGCAGAGCATGTACATCTTCAAGCAGCCGCACATCGGCGGCGAGGTCGGCTGTCACCAGGACGCCGCCTTCCTCTACACGGACCCGATGACTGTCACCGGCTTCTGGTTCGCGATCGAGGACGCGACGCTCGAGAACGGCTGCCTGTGGGCCGCCCCCGGCGGACACCGCACGTCGCTGCGCAAGGCGTTCAAGCGCCTCGTCCCGTACGGCGAGCCCGGATCCGACGAGGGCGGCACCGAGTTCGAGGTGTTCGACGAATCACCGCTGCCGGCTGCGCCGGCCGAGTTGGTGCCGGTCGAGGCGCCGGCCGGCACGCTCGTGCTCCTCCACGGCCTGCTCCCCCACTGGAGCGATGTCAACCGCTCCGCGAGGAGCCGCCACGCCTACTCGCTGCACTGCATCTCCGCTGCCGCCGAGTACCCGTCGTGGAACTGGCTGCAGCGGCCGGCGAGCCTCCCGCTGCGCAGCCTCGCCGCGACTGCGGTCGCAGCATGAATCGGGAGACGATCGTCGCGCTGCCGAAGGCGCTACTCCACGATCACCTCGACGGCGGGCTCCGCCCGCGCACCGTCATCGAGCTCGCCCGCGAGTTCGGGCACCACACCCTTCCGACGAGCGACGAGCACGACCTCGGGCTGTGGTTCAACGAAGGCGCGAAGCGCAACGACCTCGTCCTCTACCTCGAGACGTTCGACCACACGTTCGGCGTCATGCAGCACAAGGACGCGATCGAGCGGGTGTCGCACGAGTGCGCCGTCGACCTCGCCGCCGACGGCGTGGTCTACGCCGAGGTGCGCATGGCGCCGGAGCTGTGCACCGAGGCCGGGCTGACGCTCGACGAAGCGGTGGAGGCGATGCTCGCGGGCTTCCGCAGCGGCTCGAAGGGCACCGATCTGACGATCTACCTGATCTGCTCCGCGATGCGCACCGCCGCACGAAGCCTCGAGATCGCCGAGGTCGCAGTTCGCCACCGCGACGAAGGCGTGGTCGGGTTCGACATCGCCGGCGCTGAGGAGGGCTTCCCGCCCACTCGTCACCTGGACGCCTTCCAGTACGTGCAGCGCGAGAACTTCCACACCACGATTCACGCGGGCGAAGCGTTCGGACTGCCGAGCATATGGGAGGCAGTGCAGTTCTGCGGTGCCGAGCGGCTCGGCCATGGCGTGCGCATCGTCGACGACATCACCGGCGCGCCCGGCGAGGAGCAGCTCGGCCGGCTCGCCGCGTTCGTGCGCGACCGGCGAATCCCGCTCGAGCTCTGCCCGACGTCCAACGTCGGCACCGGCGTCTGCGCAACGGTTGCCGAGCACCCGATCGGGATGCTCCGCAGGCTCCGCTTCCGCGTCACCGTCAACACCGACAACCGGCTGATGAGCGCGACGTCGATGACACACGAGATGAGCGAGCTGCACGACGCGTTCGGCTGGGGCATCGACGACTTCGAGTGGCTCACCGTGAACGCGATGAAGTCGGCGTTCGCGCCGTTCCCGGAGCGGCTGCGGATCATCAACGGCATCATCAAGCCGCGCTACGCACTGCTCCGCGCCGAGCTCTCCCTCGGCGCGCGCTGACATGCCGGTCCCACGATGAGCGTCACGGTCCATCAGGTCGACCACCCGCTGATCGCGGACTCGCTCGTGCGCGTCCGCGACGTCTCCACTCCGAACGCGCTGTTCCGCCAGGAGCTGTCGCGCATCGGGATGCTGCTGATGGCGGAGGCGACGCGCAACCTCCCGACGCACGCGGTGCGAGTGACGACCCCGCTCACCGAGACCGACGGCAGGGCGCTCACCTCGCAGCCCGTCGTCGTCCCGGTGCTGCGCGCCGGGCTCGGCTTCGTCCAGGCGGCACAGGATCTGCTGCCGAACGCCGACGTCGGCTTCATCGGCGTCTCGCGCGACGAGGCGACGTTCCAGCCGAAGCCGTACGTCAACAAGCTGCCGGAGAGCCTCGCCGGCCGGCAGTGCATCGTGCTCGACCCGATGCTCGCGACCGGCGGGTCGCTCGCGCACACGTGCGAGCTGCTGTGCGAGCGTGGCGCCACCGGGACGATCATCGTGGTGTGCGTGCTGGCTGCGCCGGAGGGCATTCGCCTGCTCGAGGAGGCGGGGCTCGACATCGCGCTCTACACGGCGGCGATCGACGAGCGACTCGACGAGAACGCGTTCATCGTGCCCGGCCTCGGTGACGCCGGAGATCGCCAGTTCGGCTCGCCTGGATGAGCGCGACGTTCGACGACGTCGCCGACCTCGTGCGGCGACGGAGGACGAACCTCGCGATGGACCTCGAGCGGCCGGTGCCCGAGAAGCTCGTGGAGCTGCTGGCGGAGCTCGTCCGGTGGGCGCCGAACCACAAGCGGACATGGCCGTGGGAGACCGCGTGGGTGACTGGCGACGGCCGTCGCC
>Ga0136611_10003883_pt1 | contig 10460 bp, 13 predicted proteins | sample AntDrymUQ2232306_2_FD_106645 | JGI IMG/M metagenome (GOLD analysis project Ga0136611, IMG submission 106645) | Polar desert sand microbial communities from Dry Valleys, Antarctica - metaG UQ223 (23.06) | ecosystem: Environmental > Terrestrial > Soil > Desert | place: Antarctica: Dry Valley... | reverse complement strand
CTACTCGTAGCGCTCCCAGACGCAGACGGTGTTGCCGCCCTGCTGGAACAGGTTGGCGATGCGGTAGCCGTTCTCGTACCGCTCGTTGGCGGCCTTCTCGAACGCACCGGCGTTGAGGTCCTCGCGGTTGACCTCGACCTCGTAGTGCTTCCCGCCGCGCTTCCCACCGGTGAACGCCCCGCTGAACAGCCCCATGGCCTGACCCTTCGCCGTGGGGCGTGGCGCCGCGCCCCGCCCTCGCCGCCGAACGCTAGAGCACCGGCCCGATCAGCCGCCGAGGTCGGGGAGCGTCAGGCTGCCGTCCGCGGCGAGCGGGAAGCCGGGGTTGTGGGCGATCTCCCACACGTGCCCGTCCGGGTCGGTGAAGTAGCCGGCGTAGCCGCCGTAGCCGGTGACCGCCGGCTGCCGGGTGATGGTCGCGCCGGCCCGCTCCGCGTCAGCGACGCACTCGTCGACCTCGGCGTCGGAGCGCACGTTCTGCGCCAGGGTGATGCCGCCGTAGCCGCCGGTCCCGACAGCGGCGGCACCGACGTCGGCGTCCAGGTGGTCGCGACCCCAGAGCACGAGGGCCTGCCCGGCGGCCTGCAGGAACACCGTCTCCTGCACCTCCTGGCCGCGCCAGCCCAGCTGCTCGTAGAACGTCCGCGCCCGCGCGAGGTCGGCCACCCCGAGGGTGATCAGGCTGACCCGCTGCTCCACTACTGCGGGAACCGCACGCTCACGGCCTGGCCGTGGGCCGGCAGGTCCTCTGCCGCCGAGAGGGCGACGACGTGGTGGGCCACCTCGCGCAGCGCCTCCCGGTCGTACTCCACCAGGTGCACACCGCGCAGGAACGTCTGCACCGACAGCCCGCTCGAGTGGCAGGCGCAGCCGCCGGTCGGCAGGACGTGGTTGGAGCCGGCGCAGTAGTCGCCGAGCGACACCGGCGCGTAGGGCCCGACGAAGACCGCGCCGGCGTTGCGGACACGCCGGGCGACGGCGGCCGCATCGCGGGTGTGGATCTCGAGGTGCTCGGCGGCGTAGAGGTTGACGACGGTCAGGCCGGCCTCGAGGTCGTCGACGAGCACGACCGCCGACTGCTCCCCCCGCAGGGCTTCCCGGATGCGCTCGGAGTGCTTGGTCTCCGGCACCTGGCGCTCGAGCTCGCGCACGACCGCCTCGGCGAGCGGCTCGCTGTCGGTGACGAGCACCGAGGCCGCGATGACGTCGTGCTCGGCCTGGCTGATGAGGTCGGCCGCGATGAAGGCCGCGTCACCGGAGTCATCGGCCAGCACGGCGATCTCGGTGGGGCCGGCCTCGCTGTCGATGCCGATGAGCCCCTTGAGCAGGCGCTTGGCCGCGGTGACGTAGATGTTGCCGGGACCGGTGACCAGGTCGACCTTGCGGCAGACAAGCGCCCCGGACGCCTCACTGGCACCGTGGGCGAACATCGCGACCGCCTGCGCGCCGCCGACGGCGTAGACCTCGTCGACTCCGAGGAGCGCTGCTGCGGCGAGGATCGTGGGGTGGGGCAGCCCGCCGAAGTCCTTCTGCGGCGGGGAGGCGATGGCGAGCGAGCCGACACCGGCCTCCTGCGCGGGGACGACGTTCATCACGACCGAGCTCGGGTAGACGGCGCGGCCACCCGGCACGTAGAGGCCGACCCGGTCGACCGGCAGCCACCGCGCCGTGACGGTGCCGCCGTCGGACAGTCGGGTCGTGTGCTCCTCGCGGCGCTGGTCGGCGTGCACGAGGCGGGCCCGGCGGATCGACTCGTCGAGCGCGTCGCGCACCGCCACGTCCAGCTCGTCGAGGGCGCGCTGCAGCGCCGCGACCGGCACCCGCAGCGAGGGCGGGCGTACGCCGTCGAACCGCTCGCTGATCGACAGCAGCGCCTCGACCCCACCGTCGCGCACCTGCTCGACGATCGGGCGGACCGTTGCGAGGGCGTGCTCGACGTCGAGCGCCGCCCGCGGGAGGTGGACGCCCGCGTCGAGGTCGCGGCCGCGCAGGTCGAGAGTCCGGATCATTGCTCCAGCCTACGAGCCGCGCCTGCCGTCGGCGAGGCGCGGGTGACCGGTCGCTCCCGGTCACGCCTGCACACATCGTGATCCACATCGAGGGGTCGACGGGGGATGCTGAGCGTCCGGGCCGCCGCCCTCGATCAGGCTGTGTGCGGACGTGCCCGCTCACCGGAGCTGAGCTGCCTCGAGCCGTCCCGACAGACGGCCCGGGTCCCTTCGATCGGGGGGGGGGACCCACAGCGGCCGCTAGAGGTAGTCGAGCCGGACCTCGTCGGTCACCGGCCGCGACTGGCAGGTGAGCACCACGCCGGCGGCCAGCTCGTCGGGCTCGAGCGCGTAGTTGACGTCCATCTCGACGGCTCCCTCGACGACCCGGGCGCGGCAGGTGCCGCAGACACCGCCCTTGCAGGCGTACGGCGCGTCGGGCCGCACCGCCAGCAGCGCGTCGAGGATCCGGTCGCCGTCCGGATCGACGGCGAGCGTGGTGCTCCGGCCGTGCAGCAGCGCGGTCACCCGGCGCGTCCCACGAGCCACCGCCGGGCGGGGCCGTGCCGGGGCGGCTTCGGCGTGGAACAGCTCGACGTGGACGGCGCCCGGGTCCGCGCCCACGTCGAGCAGGACCTGCCGTGCCTCGGTGACCAAGCCGAACGGCCCACAGAGGTACCACTCGTCGACCTCGTCCGGCGGCAGCACCGTGGCGAACAGGCGGCCCAGCCGGTCGCGGTCGATCCGGCCGCTGAGCAGCTCGGACTCCTGCTCCTCCTGCGAGAGCAGGTGGAGCACCTGGAGCCGGTCCGGCCAGCGGTCCTTGAGGTCGGACAGCTCGTCGAGCAGCATCACGTCGCGGCTCGTCCGGTTGCCGTAGAGCAGCACCACGTCGCTGTCGGGCTCGACGTCCAGCACCGTCGCGGCGATGGACAGCACCGGCGTGATGCCGCTGCCGGCCGCGACGAGCCCGTAGCGACGTGCCCGCCCCGGGTCGAGCGACGGCCCGAACCGGCCGGCAGGCGGGAGGACCTCCAGGACGTCCCCGACGTCCAGCGACGAGCAGAGCCACGTCGACAGCGCCCCGCCCTCGAGCCGCTTGACGGCGACGCGGAGCGGGCCGCCTGCGGCGCTCGCACAGATGGAGTAGGTCCGGCGGAGGTCCGCGCCGTCGACCTCCCGACGGAGCGTCAGGTGCTGGCCGGGCCGAAAGGCGAACTCCGTCGCCAGCTCCGGCGGCACCTCGAAGGTGATCGCGACCGCGTCCGCGGTCAGCCGGTCGACGGCCGACGCCCGGAGCAGCCGGAAGCCGACAGCGGGCGCTGCCGCGGTCGTCACCTCAGTGCGCCTTGAAGTGGTCGAAGGGCTCCCGGCACGAGCGGCACCGCCACAGCGCCTTGCAGGCCGTTGAGGCGAACCGGGTGAGCTCCTCGGTGTCGCCCGACCCGCACTGCGGACAGCTCGGGACGTGGCGGCCGAGCGGCACGAGCACCGGACCGGACGCCCGGGGCGCCGGCGGGGCAATGCCGTACTCCTCCAGCTTGCGGCGGCCGGCCGCGCTCATCCAGTCGGTGGTCCACGCCGGCGAGAGGACGGTGCGCACCGTCACGTCGTGAAGACCTGCCTGCGCCAAGACTCCCACGATGTCGTCCGACATCGCCTCGAGCGCCGGGCATCCGGAGTAGGTCGGGGTGATCGTGACGACCACCCGCCCGTCGTCGACCGTCACGCCGCGCACGATGCCGAGGTCGTCCAGCGTGAGGACGGGGATCTCCGGGTCTGTCAACCCGGCCAGCAGCCCCCGGACCGCCTCGGGAGTGAGCACCACGGTCACCACGACGCCCCCGGGTGGGACCGGTGCACGTGCTGCAGCTCGGCCAGCAGGTGCCCGAAGCCCTCGGTGTGGCGGCCCGACCGCCCACCCGCCGGCCGCCACGTCGTCTCCGGCACCGCGAGCCGAGCCTCGGCCAGCACCGCCTCGACCGTCGACCGCCAGACCGGCTCCAGCCGGGTCGGGTCTGCCGCGACACCCCTCGCCACCAGCCGCTCGACGAGCGGGTCGACCGCGAACAGCTCGAAGGCGTAGGGCCACACGTCCTCGAGCCCGGCCTGCATGCGGCGGGCGCTCTCCGGCGTCCCGTCGCCGAGCCGGACCGTCCAGGACCGCGCGTGGTCGAGGTGGTAGGCGACCTCCTTGACCGCCTTGCCCGCGACCCCGGCGAGGACCGGGTCGGCTGAGCCGCACAGCTCGGTCCAGAGCGGCACGGTGTACGCCGAGACCAGCAGCTGGCGGGCCGTCGTCCGCGCGAAGTCGCCGCCGTCGAGCTCGACGATGAGCGCGTTGGTCCAGGAGGGCTCGTCGCGCAGGAAGGCCAGGTCGTCCTCGTCGCGGCCCCGGCCCTCGAGCTCGCCTGCGCGGGTGAGCAGCGCACGCGCCTGCCCCAGCAGGTCGAGGGCGAGGTTGAGCATCGCGACGTCCTGCTCGATCTCGGGAGAGCTGTAGGCCCACGCGCACAGCTGCTGACCGTGGACGAGCGCGTCGTCGCCGAGGCGCAGGGCGTACGCCGCGGTGTCGAGGTCCGTCAGCACCTGGCTCACAGGTGCTCGACCCCCTCGGGCACCTCGTAGAACGTGGGGTGCCGGTAGGGCTTGTCGCCTGCCGGGTCGAAGAACTCGTCCTTCTCGTCGGGGCTGCTCGCGACGACCACGGCCGCCGGCACGACCCAGATGCTCGTCCCCTCCTGGCGGCGGGTGTAGACGTCGCGGGCGTTGCGCAGCGCCATGTGCGCGTCGGGCGCGCGCAGGCTGCCGACGTGGGTGTGCGCCAGCCCACGACGGCTGCGCACGAAGACCTCCCACAGCGGTGACGTCACGCGGCAGCCTCCGCAGAAGCAGCGCGCTTCCGGGCGTACGCCGCCGCCGCCTCGCGCACCCACGCCCCCTCCTCGTGGGCTCGGACACGGGTGGCCATCCGCTGCCGGTTGCACGGCCCGTCGCCGCGCATCACGACCTCGAACTCGGTCCAGTCGATGGGACCGTAGCGGTGGTGCTCGCCGTCCCAGGTCATCTCGGGGTCCGGCACCTGCAGGCCGAGGAACTCGGCCTGCGGCACGGTCGCGTCGACGAACCGCTGGCGGAGCTCGTCGTTGGAGAAGCGCTTGATGCCCCACCTCATGGACTGAGCGCTGTTGGGGCTGTTGGCATCCGACGGCCCGAACATCATCAGCGCCGGCCACCACCAGCGGCCGAGCGCGTCCTGCGCCATCTGCCGCTGCGCGTCGGTGCCCCGGGCGAGGACGTTCATCGCCTCGAAGCCCTGCCGCTGGTGGAAGCTCTCCTCCTTGCAGATGCGCGTCATGGCACGGGCGTACGGGCCGTAGGAGCAGCGGGTCAGCGGCACCTGGTTGAGGATGGCGGCGCCGTCGACCAGCCAGCCGATCGCCGCGACGTCGGCCCAGGAGGTGGCCGGGTAGTTGAAGATCGTGGAGTACTTCTGGCGACCGGTGTGGAGCGCGTCGAGCAGCTCGGCACGGTCGGCGCCGAGGGTCTCGGCAGCGCTGTAGAGGTAGAGGCCGTGGCCCGCCTCGTCCTGCACCTTGGCGACGAGGATCGCCTTGCGGCGCAGTGACGGCGCGCGGGTGATCCAGCCTCCCTCCGGCTGCATGCCGATGATCTCGGAGTGGGCGTGCTGGGCGATCTGGCGGACCAGCGTGCGGCGGTAGCCGTCCGGCATCCAGTCGCGCGGCTCGATCCGCTCGTCCGCGTCGACGAGCGCCTGGAAGCGGTCCTGCTGAGCCCCGGTCCCGGTCACGACGCCTCCTCCTCGCCGGTGTCATTACCGAACGATCGTTCAGATACTCCGCCGGGCCGCGTCCCGTGTCAACGTCCCGCTACCGTCGCGACCGTGAGCGCCCCGCCTGGCCCGGTCCGCCGGGCTCCTGGCCGCCCGGCCCGGCACACCCCCGACGAGCTGCTCGAGCTCGTCGCCCGCGAGTTCCTCGCCCGTGGCTACGACGCCACGACGATGGCCGACCTCGCCCGGGCCACCGGCCTCACGAAGTCCTCGATCTACCACCACGTCAGCGGCAAGGCCGAGCTGCTGTCGCTCGCCGTCTCCCGCGCCGTCGACGCCCTCGGCGCCGTTCTCGACGAGCCGGACAGCACCACCGGCCCGGCCGTCGACCGGCTCGAGCACGTGGTGCGGCGCAGCGCCGAGGTGCTCGTCGCGCAGCTGCCGTACGTCACGCTGCTGCTACGGGTGCGGGGCAACACCGACGTCGAGCGGGAGGCGCTGGACCGTCGTCGGGCCATCGACCGCGGGCTGAGCGAGCTCGTGCAGAGCGCGATCGACGAGGGCGGGGTGCGGTCGGACCTCGACCCCCACCTGGTCTCGCGGCTGCTGTTCGGGATGGTGAACAGCGTGGTCGAGTGGTACCGGCCGGACGGCGCCACCACTCCAGGGCAGCTCGCGGACGCCCTCGTCGCCGTGGCTCTCGACGGCCTGCGGCGGTAGCGGGTGCGCTCAGGGCGTGCTCGCCTTCGCCTCGTCGGTCAGCCACTCGACCATCACGGTGGTGGCGTCGTCCTGCAGCACCCCCTCCTGGTGGTCGAGGATCGACAGGTTGAGCCTGCGCAGCGTCTCCGCGACGGGCCGCTCCTCGAGCGCCTGGCGCGCCGCGAAGTCCGCGAGCCGCTCCACGCCGAAGAACTCCCCCTCGGCGTTGCGCGCCTCGATGACGCCGTCGCTGTAGAGCACGAGCCGGTCCCCCGGTTGGAGCCGCTCCTCACCGATCGGCACGGTGTCCGGGAGCAGGCCGAGCCCGATGGGGGCGCAGACGATCTGGTCGAGCACCTTCACGACCTGGCCCCTGCGGACCAGCATCACGGCCGGGTGACCGCAGGTCGCCCAGCGCCACCAGCCGGTCCTCACATCCAGCTCGGCCACGATGCCGGTCACGAACTTGTCGCCGCCGAACTGTTGGGCGATCTCGCGCTCGACGGCCACCACCGTCTCGGCGAGGCCCACCCCGCTGCGCCGGGCGTTGCGCAGCGTCGCGACCGCCACGGCCGAGAGCAGGGTGGCCTCCATGCCGTGGCCCATCGCATCGAACAGCGCGACGTGGGCGGTGTCGCCGTTGAGGGCGTAGTCGAACGAGTCGCCCGCGACCTCGGCGGCCGGGGCGAGCACACCCGAGATCCCCACTCGGGGCGAGATGCAGGTCAACGGGGGCAGCTGGGTCCATTGCAGCTCGGCCGGGACCGTCATGGCAGCCTGCCGTCGGGTGCGCTCGACGGCGTCACCGCACATGGACCGCGTCATGGTCAGCTCGGCCACCAGCGACGCCACGTCGAAGCAGCCGCCGAGCACCTCCTCGTCGACCTCCGTGCCGGCCGGGAACTGCACCTGGAGCACCCCGAGCCGGTCCGTGCCGTCGAGCACGGGCGTCCAGGTCGACACCGCCTCGCCGGCCCGCGTGACGTGCTGCGCGACGTCGGTGAAGCAGCGGCCGGCGAGGGTGCCGTCGATACCGACGGCCTCCGACGGGTGAGCCGCGGCTGGGGGCTGGAGCGGGACGAGGACGACCTGCTCGTAGTCGACGAGGTAGAGCACGGTCCGCTCGGCGCCGAGCTGCTCCCCCGCGCCGCTGATCATCCCGGGCAGGTCATCGGGGCTCACGACGTGCGAGGCCCTTAGCAGCGAGCGCAGCGCAGCGAGGACGCGCTGGTCGAACGTCGGCACGCCGCCTCCCGACCAGGTGGACCCGGGTGCCCACTGTCAGGAAGATTACAGGTCCGCTCGGCAGCGGGACCAACGATCACGCGCCGGCACCGTGCTTCAGCAGGAGCGTCCCGCAGCGGGCCCCGGTCTCCCCGTGCGCGGCCACGAGCCACCGGGATCCGCTCCGCGCCGGCGCCCCGGCCGCTACGGTTCAGCCCCGCTCGAGGACTGATGGAGGACGACGATGAGCACGCGCATCAAGGTGGTTGGCGGGGTGGTCGTCCTGGCCGCCGTGCTCCTCGGGGGGCTGACGAGCTGCACGTCGGTGAGCACGGCCACCGACCAGGTGGCCCTCGAGTACAACGGCTACAACGTCATCCCCGCCGACCAGAGCTTCGAGGCCTGCCACGAGGGCGGCAAGCAGAGCTACTCCGGGCCAGGCAACGACTTCGTGTACTTCCCGATCAACCAGCGATCCTTCGACGCCACCGGGAGCGCGTCCAGCGAGCGAGGTCCCTTCACGGTCGTCAGCGACGACAACGCCGAGCTGCGCGTGCCGGTGAGCGTCACCTTCAACCTCAAGGGCGACTGCGACTCGCTCAAGGAGTTCTACGAGAAGATCGGCCGCAAGTACGACGCCGGCATGACCGACGGCCGCACCAACCAGGGCTGGCGGGACATGCTCGACTTCGTCATCGGCCAGCCGCTCGACGTGACGCTCGACCGGGTGGCGCAGCAGTACGACTGGCGCAAGATCTGGAACGACGAGGCGGTGCGCGTGGAGTTCGAGAGAGCGGTGCGTGACTCCCTTCCGGCCCAGGTCAAGAACCGCGCCGGCGGTGACTACTTCGAGAACTTCGCCGTCCTTGTGCAGAAGCCGGACCCGGTCAGCGAGGACCTCAAGAACGCCATCGTGGCCGAGCAGTCGGGGGTCGCGAAGGCCAACGCCTCGGAGGCCGAGGCGGTGGCCCAGGTGCGCGCGGCCGAGGCTCAGGTGGCCGTCGCCGAGGCGCAGGCCCGAGCCCGCCAGGCCGAGATCGCCGGGTACGGCTCGGCGGAGGCCTACAACGAGGCCCGCATGATCGAGAAGGGCCTCAACCCGAGGCAGCCGACGTACGGGTCGGCCATCGTCCAGCCGGGCACCGCACCGGCCCCGCGCTGATGGGCCGGGCCCTGCTCCCCCTGCTCGCGCTGCTCCTGCTCGCTGGCGCGCTGTACGTCGCCTACTCGATGGGGCTGTCCCGCGGTCAGCGGGCGGGGGCGCTCCGCGGCGGGCAGGAGCTCACCGCTGTCCTGCGCGCCGCCCGTCGCGCCGCCGCCGCCGATACCACCATGCCCAGCGACGCCGCGCTCCGGAAGCAGGAGCTGGCCCTCGCCCTGGACGAGTACGACGTGGCCCGCTCGCAGCTGGAGTAGCGCCGCGGGAGCAGGGCCGGACCATCGACGATGGTCAGCCGGCCCGCACGTCCGGGCACTGGAACGTGCGGCGGTAGGCCTGCGGCGTCGTGCGCAGCGCCGCCGTGAAGTGGTGGCGAAGCGCGGCCGGGCCGCCGAAGCCGGTCAGGACCGCGATCCGCTCCACCGGCTCGTCGGTGGTCTCGAGCAGGGACTGCGCGAGCTCCACCCGGCGGGCGCTGAGCCAGGCGTACGGCGTGGTGCCCGTCTCCGCGCGGAAGCGCCGGGCGAACGTGCGCGGCGACAGGTGGGCACGAGCGGCGAGCGACTCGACGGTGTGCGGCTCGTCGAGGTGGGCGCAGACCCCGTCGAGCAGGCCCTGCAGGCTCTCGGCGTCGGCCAGCACCACGGGCGTCTGGACGTACTGCGCCTGACCGCCGTCGCGGTGCGGCGGCACAACCATGCGGCGGGCGAGCGCGGTCGCGACGTCCACCCCCAGCTCGGCGCGGATGACGTGCAGGCTCGCGTCGATGCCGGCGGCCGTCCCCGCACTGGTGATGACCGGCCCGTCCTCGACGTAGAGGACGTTCGCGTCGACGCGGGCAGCCGGAAACCGCTGGGCCAGCTCGGCAGCGTACCGCCAGTGCGTCGTGCAGTCCCGACCGTCGAGCAACCCGGCTTCTCCCAGGACGAACGCCCCGCTGCACAGCGACAGCACGCGGGCGCCCCGGGCGGCCGCCGCGCGCAGGGCGTCGAGCAGCTCACCCGGCACCTCGCTCACCGGCAGCGCCGGGACGGCGACGAGGTCGGCGGAGGCCAGCCGGTCGAGTCCGTGCGCGGGCTGGAGGGCGAACCCCGCGTTGGTGCGGACGGGCTGCCCACCGGGTGAGCAGACGGCGAAGTCGAAGGCCGGGAAGCCGTCAGCCGTGCGGTCGGTACCGAAGACCTCGCAGGCGACGCCGAGCTCGAACGGCGCGACGCCGTCCACGACGACGGCGGCGATGTCCCGGAGCACCTCAGCAGTGTGACCCACCCATGGCAGGATGTCGAGCAAACATGGCACGTCTGCCAGTTGTGGCGGGATGTCGATGAGAACATTATTCCTGCCATGATCCTCTTCCTGCTCCTCGTCCTCGCTCTTCTCTCCCTCGCCGTCCTCGCGCGGGACGTCCGCAACGACGACCGGTTCGACCGACCGCCTCCCGGCTCGCACCACCGCTGGCCCTGACCGGCGGCGGTCAGGGCCAGCGCCCGGCGCGTACGTTCGACGCATGACGCCGAAGGAGCTGGCCGACCTCGGGCACCTGCGTCGGGCCCGCGACCTCATGGACCGCGACTACGCGCAATCGCTCGACGTG
>Ga0136611_10003882_pt1 | contig 10463 bp, 9 predicted proteins | sample AntDrymUQ2232306_2_FD_106645 | JGI IMG/M metagenome (GOLD analysis project Ga0136611, IMG submission 106645) | Polar desert sand microbial communities from Dry Valleys, Antarctica - metaG UQ223 (23.06) | ecosystem: Environmental > Terrestrial > Soil > Desert | place: Antarctica: Dry Valley... | reverse complement strand
TAAAAGATTTGCAGAAAAAATAATCTTATCCGCGCCAATCTGCTTAATCCGCGTTCGTCCGCGTCCTATTTATTAAAATTCCACATTTCAAAAATCATATTTTGTTTTTAATTAAATTTCTTGCAAAATAGCCTTTCTATGCAGCCGTTAAATTCAAATTCAGTTCGCAGCTTAAAAATTTTGCTTCACGTCGGATTTTTTCTCTCCGGCATCGCCACGGTTTTAATCGGGCAGGTTTTACCGATTCTTGCCGCGCGGCTTTCGCTCAATGACCGTCAAGCCGGAGATTTTTTTATCGCGCAGTTTTCCGGCTCTTTGCTCGGAACACTCTTGACAAATTGGTTCGGGCGGCGCAATAAATTTATTTTCGCTTCTGCGCTCGGCTGTTTTTTGATGGCTGGCGGCATAATTCTGCTCAACTTTAATTCATTAACACTTTGTCTTGTCGGATTTTTGATAAACGGCGTCGGCATCGGTTTGACCTTGCCGTCAATCAATATGCTGACGCTCGAACTTAATCCGGCGCGAACGGCTTCCGCGCTTAATATTTTAAATTTTTTCTGGGGTGTCGGGGCGATTTTGAGCCAGCCTTTTGTTGATATTTTCAGCGACGAAGCAAGTATTTTTCTGCCGACTGCGATTCTGGTCGCGTCGCTTCTGGCAATTGGAGCGGCAATCGCGCTGATGCCGAAAGAAATTGAACGCAAGCCTGTTTTAAATAAGGATAATTCGGAAGATTTTGACGCGCCGATTTGGACAAATCCAATTGCGTGGGCGATTGCCCTGTTTAATTTCGTTCACGTCGGATTTGAAAGCGCGATGGGCGGCTGGCTGAAAACTTACACCGGAAGAATCGAAGATGCGGCGGGTATAAATTGGTTTCCGCCGATATTCTTATTTTTTCTATTTTTTGTCATCGGACGCGGAATCGCGCCGCTTTTTCTGCGATTCTTGAACGAAAACAAGATGCTTTTTTTCGGTTTGCTGACGATTTTACTCGGAATGTGCGTTTTGCTTTTCGCCGAAAACGTCCGGCTTCTAAGCGTCGGCGCATGCATTGCGGGATTTGGAACTTCTTCGATTTTCCCGACGAATTTATCGCGTTTTACAAAGATTTTCGGCGAATCGGCAACGCGGCGAGCCACGCCGCTTTTTATCTGCGGAACGCTCGGCGCGGCTTTTACGACCTGGCTCATCGGCTTTTTATCGAATCGTTACAGCGATTTGCGTTCGGGAATGTTTGTTTTATTGGTCAGTATTCTGGCGTTGATTTTGTTGCAGGTCGGATTGAGTTTCCGAAAAAAAGTGAGAAGTGAGAGATAATATTTACTTATTATCTGACATTACGCACAGTGAGAAAAAATGACTGGAGCGCAAGCGTCCTCGCTTGCAATGAGTGTCGCTTCGACGCGAAAAAATGCTCGCGTGACATTGAAGTTGAATTCTATCATAACGCTTTTTCGCGCTTTGCGCTCATAGCAAGCGGGACGCTTGCGCTCCAGTCCGTTGCGTAACATCAGTTATTATTTCTCACTTCTCACTTTTTCGCTAAATCCGCCGCCAAATTCAGCGATTTCAGATATTCGCGGAAATCCGCGCCTAAATCTTCGCGTTTTAAGGCAAACTCGACAGTCGCAATCAAAAATCCGAGTTTGTCGCCCGCGTCGTGGCGCGTTCCTTCGAGTACGACGGCGTAATATGGTCTTCCTTGTTTGAGCAGCGTTCGCAAACCGTCGGCGACCTGAATTTCGCCGCCCGCGCCCGGCTCGGTTTTTTCGAGCGCGTCAAAAAGTTCCGGCGTAAAAATATAACGCCCGATAACCGCCATATCCGAAGGCGCGTCTTCGTATTTCGGTTTTTCCACGACATCTTTGATTTTAAAGACGTTCGGCTCGACTTCTTCGGCGTCAATCACGCCGAAACGCGAAATCGCCTCGCCTTCGATTTGCATTGTCGCCATTACGGGCGCGTCGTATTTTTCATAAACGTCAATTAATTGCTTGAGCGCAGGCGTTTCCGAATCCATTACGTCGTCGGGCAGCATCACGGCAAAAGGTTCGTCGCCGACGAAATCTTTCGCCTGGTAAATCGCGTGTCCGAGTCCGAGTGCTTGTTTTTGTCGGATATAAGTGATTTTGGCGATTTCAGAGATGGCGCGAACGGCGTTGTATTCCTTGACTTTGCCGCGTTCTTTTAACACCTGTTCGAGTTCAAACGAAATATCGAAATGGTCTTCAATCGCCGCTTTGTCGCGTCCCGTAATGATTAAAATTGATTCGATGCCGGAAGCGACGGCTTCTTCGACGCCGTATTGAATAAGCGGTTTATCAACGAGCGGAAGCATTTCCTTCGGCGATGCTTTGGTTGCCGGTAAAAACCGCGTTCCTAATCCGGCGGCGGGAAAAACCGCTTTTTTTACTTTTTTTGCCATAATAATTCTTAATTAATTATTTCTTCGTATATTTTAAAGATAAATTTTGACATAATTTTATAGACTTAAACAAATGGTAAATTTATCAGATGAAAAATATTTTTTGTTCAACCTTACTTTTGCTCTTTATATTTTATGCTGCGCCGAGCTTTACAGTGGCGCAAAATCTGCCCGTCTGTGTGCCGTCTAAAACGACCACGATTCCGCTGGAGGGCGAATACGGCGGTTTCGGGCAATTCGCCGTCGTGCGCCAATCAATTCCGAATCCCGACCCGAACGCGCCCGCGCCGATTTCGGTTTTCGTGCCAAGTAATGCGACGGCGCAAACACGAGTTCCGGTCGTTTTTTTCGCGCACGGTTTCGGCGGCGTTGATTATCGTTTTTACGAAACGCTGATGCGTCAGCTTGCGAGCAACGGCTATATCGTCGTTTTCTCGCCTTACACGTCAAATTTACTCGCAACCCATACGGCTCGCTATAATCAGCTTTGGAACGGTTTTTTAATCGCCGTTCAGCAATACGGCAATATTATAGACACGACTCGAACCGGTTTTGCCGGACATTCATACGGCGCGGGCGCGACACCGGAAATGGCGCGACGCGGCATCGGGCAAGGCTGGGGCGCAAACGGTTTATTTTTGTTCGTAATGGCTGGCTGGTATAATTGGGGAACGAATATGGAACAAATTCCGGCGACGGCGAAAATGATAGTGCAGGTTTACTGGGACGACGGGACAAACCAGCATTTAATTTCGCAAAACGATATCTGGAACAGATTGCCGCAAATCACCGAGCGAAAATGGCAGGTCATCCGCGCGTCTCGAACATTCTGTTCGCTAAACGCCGGACACAGCGTTCCGGTGACCGACGGGCTTGGACAAACTGAAGCGGTGACGGACGGGTATGACTACTGGGGCGTTTGGCGCAGACTTCACGCGCTTTCGGACTATACTTTTGCCGGAAACCAAACGGCGAAAAGCGTCGCATTCGGCGCGGACTCATTTATGGGCAGATGGCGCGGCGGTTCCGGCGCGCGGCAGATTTCGCCGCTCGAAGCGACCGATTCGCCCGTCGTCAACACACAAAGTAATCCGACGTTTCTGTGGAGTCAGAAATGCGTCTACGCGCAAGGCTCGTCTTGTCCTTAACGCCCAAAATATTTTGAGTGTAATTCCGGCGGTCTTTGACCGCTTTTTTATTTGGGTTAATAATGGAAATTCGTCTTTAGAAGTAGAACAGGAAAATTTATAAAAATGCTTGATTTAAATTACGTCAGAGAAAATTTAGACGCGGTGAAAACCGCTTTGCAAAATCGAAACTTTCCGATTGATAGTTTGGAAAAGTTTGTCGAACTCGACGCGGAACGGCGGCGCATTATTGGCGAAGCCGATAATGTCAATCAGATTCGCAATTCATCGAGCAAGGAAATCGGCGCGTTGATGCAAGCGGGAAAACGCGAAGAAGCCGAATCGAAAAAAGCGGAAATTGCCGGTTTAAAAGAGAAGCAGACCGAACTGGAAAGACAGCGCGATGAAGCCGAAAATGCGATGCGCGATTTGCTTTCGCATTTGCCGAATATCCCGGCGAGCGATGTTCCTGTCGGAGCGGACGAAAGCGCAAACGAAGAAGTCAGGCGCTGGAGCGAGCCGCGCGAATTTGATTTCGAGCCGAAAGACCACGTTGATTTGGGTGAAGCGTTAGGCATTTTAGATTTGGAACGCGCCACGAAAATCGCCGGTTCGCGGTTTGCGATTTTGAACGGCGCGGGCGCGCGTCTTGAACGCGCTCTGGTTAATTTTATGCTCGACGTTCATACGCGCGAACACGGTTATACGGAAACTTTGCCGCCGTTTCTTGTTAATCGAAAATCTCTTTTCGGGACGAATCAACTGCCGAAATTTGAAGCGGATTTGTTTCATATTAAAGATGAAAGGGAATTGGCTTTGATTCCGACCGCCGAAGTTCCGGTGACGAATTATCACGCCGAAGAAATTTTGGAGGCGAAGGATTTGCCGAAATATTACGCCGCTTATTCGCCTTGTTTCCGTTCGGAAGCGGGAAGTTACGGGCGCGACACACGCGGACTGATTCGCCAGCATCAGTTTGAAAAGGTCGAACTCGTGAAATTGGCGATGCCGGAAAATTCCGCCGAAGAACACGAGAAATTAACGCAAAACGCCGAAAGAATTTTGCAGCTTCTCGGGTTGCCGTATCGAACCGTAGTTTTATCAACCGGCGATATGGGATTCGGCGCGATGAAAACTTACGACATCGAAGTTTGGCTGCCGGGTCAGAAAAATTACCGGGAGATTTCAAGCTGCTCGAACTGCGGAGATTTTCAGGCGCGGCGAATGAATTTGCGATTCAGGCGGGCGGGCGGCGCAAAGCCGGAATTCGTTCACACTTTGAACGGTTCGGGACTAGCCGTCGGGCGGACGTGGATTGCCGTTTTGGAAAATTACCAGCAGGAAGACGGTTCGATTTTAATTCCTGAAATTCTTCACCAATATATGAACGGACTCGAAAAAATCGAAGCTCGATAAATAATAACTATTTGGAATTTACATACGGAATGCGAAATGTTACGGAAAATTCCAATCAAAAGGAAAACGAACTTTTTATTACCAATTACGAAACGACATTTTCCGACCAAAACCAAACTGCATTTACATTTGCGTGATGAAATCCCAACTTTTACAATCGCTTTTTGACGAAGAGGAACGCCGACCTTTAACAGTTTCGGAAGTCAATTCGCAAGTTAAACGCGCTTTGGAAAAGGCTTTCGCGTCCGTTTGGGTTGAAGCGGAAATCGTCAATTTTGTCGCGGCAAGTTCCGGTCACTGGTATTTCACGCTGCACGACGGTTTTACGCAATTAAAAGCGGCTTGTTATCGCGGTTCGAATTGGAAAATTAAGTTTCAGCCGTTTGATGGTTTGCAGGTTCGGGTGCGCGGGCGGCTTTCGCTTTACGAACCGAAAGGCGAATATCAGATGCTCGTCGAATCGCTCGAACCGATCGGCGAAGGCGCGCTCAAAGTCGCGTTTGAGCAAATCAAATTAAAACTTGCCAAAGAAAGGCTTTTCGACGAAGAATTTAAACGACCTTTGCCGCTTTTGCCGAAAAGAGTCGGAGTTGTCACAAGCCCGAACGGCGCGGCTTTTCACGATATTCTGCACGTTTTATCGCGCCGCACGCGAACGGTCAGCATCGTTTTGATTCCGACGCGCGTGCAGGGCGAAATGGCGGGCGAGGAAATTCGTCAGGCAATTATAAATGCCAATGAATTTAATGAAAACGCGGCGGAAAAAGATAAAATTGACGTTTTAATCGTCGGGCGCGGCGGCGGTTCGAGCGAAGATTTATGGGCGTTTAACGAAGAAAGGTTAGCCAGAACGATTCGCGCCTCATTGATTCCGGTAATTTCCGCCGTCGGTCACGAGATTGATTTTACGATTGCCGATTACGTTGCCGACCGCCGCGCTCCGACGCCGAGCGCGGCGGCGGAAATCGTCGCCGAATCGGAAGACCGAATCGAAGCGTTTATCGTCCAAAAGACGCAGGATTTATTTCAACTGATTGATTACAAACTTTTGCGCCTCCGCGCCGATTTGCAGGAACTCGCGCTGTCGCCGGTCTTCGCCCGATTTCCGCAGAAAATCAAAGATTGGAATTATGAAATCGAGGATTTGCAGACGCGAATGGAAGAGGCTTTCGCAAACAATTTGAAAGATGCGAATCGGCGGCTCGAAAAAGTTATCTCGCAACTTTCGCCTTTAAGATTGGCATCGAAAGTTTCGGGCGGCAAAACCGAACTCGCGCTTTTGCAGCAGCGTCAGATTTCTGCGGTAAGAAAAACGGTTGATAAAAAGGATGAAAGTTTGAAAGTTGAAATGGCTTCGCTCGACGCGCTTTCACCTTTGTCCGTGCTAAAGCGCGGATTTTCTATCACGGAAAATGAACGAGGCGAGATTTTGCGCGACATCGAAAAAGTAAAAATAGATGAAACGGTGAAAATCCGTCTGGCAAAAGGTAAGATTGAAGCGAGAGTTTTGAAAACGGGAAAATAATTGCCGCGAAAATAAATGTCGAAATTTGTAATAAATTTAAACGAACAATCAATGTCGAATGTGCAGCGTGTTCCTGCCTTTGGCGAGTATCAACAGCCGAAGGCGAAAAGCAGATTCGTCAAGATAATCGGCGTTCCAGCGGCTTTGCTCGGCGCGGTTTTGCTGATTGCGGCTGTCGGCGGTTATTTTTACTGGCAAAGCTACAAAGACACGCCGCAGTATTCGCTTGCGCTTTTGATTGATGCGGCGCGGCGCGGCGACCAGACGACAGTTGACCGACTCGTTGATTCAGATGCGGTTGTTGACGATTTTATGCCGCAGATTACCGACAAAGCAATCGAACTTTACGGTCGCGGGCTTCCGCCGCAAGCACTCGCCAAAGTCGCCCAGGTCGCAGCGCCGATTTTGCCCATCGTCAAGGAACGCGCCAAAGCCGAACTGCCGCGGGTTATTCGGGAAAAAACCGATAAATTTGCCAATGTTCCGTTTGCCGCGATTGTTTTGGGTGCCGACAGATATTTGGAGATTACGCGGGAAGGCGATACGGCGTTCGTTAAAAGCAAAATTGCCGACCGACCGCTGGAAGTAAAAATGAAGCGCAGCGGCGATAAATGGCAAATTGTCGGCTTAACCGACGAGCCGCTTGCCACGCGCATCGCGCAAAAAATCGGACAGGAAATTATTCTGGTCGCTACCAAAGGCGGCATAGCGCAGGCAGGGAAAAGTTTAGGCGTTAATAATTTGCAGGATTTATTGAAACAAGCGGAAAATATCCTAAAATAAGTTGGCAAAAAAGTTGCGGATAGTTGCGGATAGTTACAGGAAGTTGCAGAGTTGTAAAAATTTCTTAACTACCTGCAACTACCTGCAACTTTCTGACAACTATCTGCAACTTTTAAAAGATATGAAACAATCATTTGAAGCCTCGCTCGGGGAACTCGAAAAAATCGTCCGAAAACTCGAAGACGGTGATTTGTCTTTGGAAGAAAGTCTGAAATTATTTGAAGACGGCGTAAAGTTATCGCGTGAATGTCAGGAACGGCTTAATCAATCGGAGCGGCGAATCGAGGTTTTGTTAAAAGACGTAAGCGGGAATTTAGCTTTGCAAAATCTTGCGCCCGAAGATTTACGTGAAGAGCGACAGCCAAAAGTTAAGAAACGAATAGTTTTTGAAGATGAAGACGAATCTCCATTTTAGATATTAAGAAGCGAGGCGGCTATTTATAATTATAAAAAAATTATAAAAAAGAAATAGAATACGAATTTTGCTTAACTCTTTCAGCAAAATTCGTATTCTATTTCTTCGCAAAGCCGCTGTTTTTTTAAACTAATTTCTACTAATTTTTACTAAGCCGTTTTTGTTTCGACGGTTCGGACTTTTCTTTTCCGCCGGGCTTTTTGATATGTTCCGAAGCCTTCTTTGACAAGACCGGAAATAGTTTTGCGGTTGTCAAAAAATACTTTTAACCAATCGCGTTTTTTCATCTGCGGGAAGTAAATTCCGCGAAAGAAGATGCGCGAAACGAAATGACTGATGCGATATTCGAGTGGTTGGTCTTTGATGGCTTCGAGCGCCTGCGCGTTTCTTTCCGGGCTGTAAGATTTCGACCAGGCGTATTTCGTTTCTTCGCTCGCTTCGTCAATCGTCATTTTCAGAGGCGTGTGCGCCATTACGAACGGCGCGAATTCGAGCCAGTGTTTCGGGCGCGACAATCTTCCTTCTTTTTCCAGCCGCGTATAAAGCGGAGTTGCCGGAAACGGCGTTAGTTGACCGAAAACGGGAAGTCCGGGCGACCAGCTTTCGATTTGCTCGACGGTTCGGGCGGCAACGCCGGTCGTATCGTTGTCCATTCCGAAAATAAACGATGTAATAGCGTAAATATTACGCTTTGCCAGACGGTCAAGAACTTCTTTATAATCAGCCGGTTTCGAGAAATTTTTATTGACCGAAGCCATATTCAGCGGGTCAATTGATTCCATCCCGATGAAAACCCATTTGCCGCCCGATTCGGCAATCAAATCAACTAATTCTTCATCGCCGAGAAGATTTGCGCTGATTTGGGCAACCCAGGGAATCTGCGCGTTTGCCGCAATCATATCTCTGAGCAGCGATTTAACGCGCTTTTTGTTGATGGCGAGATTATCATCAATAAAGAAAACGGCGATTTGTCCCTTTTCGCGTTTGGCGCGTTCTTTTAACCTTAGCAATTCTTCAATCACGCTTTCATTGGTGCGGAAACGAATCGAATCGCCGAAAAATCCGGTAACAGTGCAAAATTCGCAGCCGTATGGACAGCCGCGTCCGGTTTCAATCGGAACAACATGGAATGTTCCCCAACCGGCACCTAGTTTTGACAAAAAAGGTTGAATAAACTTCGGCACGAGACTGAATTGTTCGAGGTCGAGAGTTTCCCAGGGAATATGCGGATACGGCTGCAAACTCGGTTTTTTGTCATTGCCTTTTTCGTCAGTTTCAGGCTGATAAATGTCCTTTAACTGACCTTTGACCGCATCTTCAACCATCAAAGCCCAAGTTTCGTCAGCTTCGCCGAGCGCAATCGCGTCGGCGTGGCGTTTTCCGCCGTCGCGTCCCAATGCTTCGTCCGGGCATTCCGTCACGTGCGGTCCGCCCATTACGACTTTTATCCCCGCGTCGCGCAGCGCATCGGCAAATTTATAAGCGCGCGCGATCATTCGCGTCATCGCGCCGATACCGACGAGTCCGATATTCTCGTCTTTGCAAAATTTCACGAGTTCTTCGCGCGTCATTGCCTGGGCGTTGCCGTCAATTAAAATTACTTCGTGTTCCTTCGGCGTTAAAGATTGCAGCAGAAACATCCAAAGATGCGGCATGAAATTGCGTGTCATACCGTTATCCGGGTTATAAAGCAGAATTTTCATAATTACTCTTTCCGGCGCTTTCCAGCGCGAATAATTTTACTAAAGATAGTTTTAATTAATTTGATTTGGGACAATCTGGGGAGAGTTGACCGAATCGTTTCTATCCTTATACAGATTCAAGATCGTTTTTATTCTATTTGAAACTAGAATCGAAAAGACTCAAGACTGATTTCCAAACACGATTCTCGTAATCGGAATTATACTACATAAATGTAAAGCGCAATGTTTCATAGCACACACAGACCACCTCTCTTAAAAAAAATATTGATCTTGATTTTATAGATAGTTTTCATAAATCAGAGAAAAATTTCATATCCTTTATACCTTTATACCTTTATTCATTCTTTAAAGATAGATGAGAAAGCAAACTTTGCGTCAAAATTAATTTGTGTTCTTTAAAAGAGTCGGTTCTTGAAAACTCGCCTTTGCTGCCGGTTCGCCGCCGGTCATTTGCAGCGCGATGATAAGCCGCCGCGCTTCATCGCGCTGTTTCGGCAAATGCGAACCGAAGAAAACGGAACCGATTATGCAGATTATTCCGCCGAGAGCGATTGTCAGCGGCGCACCGATAATTCCAGCCAGTAAACCTGCCAGAAGCGCGCCAATCGGAGCCATTCCCATAAACATCATCGAATAAACCGCCATCACGCGCCCGCGCAGTTCGTCCGGCACCATCGCCTGAATCAGCGTATTTGATGAAGACATCTGGAGCATCATCGAGAAACCGATTGGAACGAGCAGAGCCGCCGAAACCCAAAATGAACGCGAAAACGAAAACAAAATCAAAAATATTCCGAACACGCCGGACGAAACCGCCACCCAAACGCCCAAACCTTTGATGCTCGTGCGCGAAGCCAGAACGAGCGCCGCGATGAGCGCGCCCAAACCGCTCGCGCCCATCAAAATCCCCAGTCCGCGCACGCCGCCGCCCAAAATCTGATCGGCAAAAATCGGCATCAAAACGGAATACGGCATTCCCATTAAACTGACCAAGCCGAGAAGCAAAATTAAAGCGCGAATCGGTTTTGTTTCGGCGACGAACGAAAAACCTTCTTTAATTTTT
>Ga0136611_10003881_pt1 | contig 10469 bp, 11 predicted proteins | sample AntDrymUQ2232306_2_FD_106645 | JGI IMG/M metagenome (GOLD analysis project Ga0136611, IMG submission 106645) | Polar desert sand microbial communities from Dry Valleys, Antarctica - metaG UQ223 (23.06) | ecosystem: Environmental > Terrestrial > Soil > Desert | place: Antarctica: Dry Valley... | reverse complement strand
GTTCGACCCGGCTCGTCGCGGCATCGCTCGGCGAGGAGATGGGGTACTGATGGCGGGTACCCGCAGCGGTGGTGGCGTCGCCATGCCGGGCTCGATGGAGCAACTCGTCGCGGCCAAGCAGGTCGCCGTCTTCTGCGGATCGGGCGGCGTCGGCAAGACGACGACGGCGGCTGCGGTCGCGGCGATGGTCGCGGTCAAGCAGGGCGGCAAGGTCCTCGTTCTCACCGTCGATCCAGCCAAGCGGTTGGCCAACGCGCTCGGACTCGACGGCATCGGCAACGTCGAGAAGCAGGTGCCGGTGGAGGCGTTCGCTTCGGCCGGCGTCACGCCCCGCGGCGAGCTCTGGGCCGCCATGCTCGACACCAAGGAGTCCTGGGACGCGCTCGTGCGCACCCACGCCCCCGACGCCAAGACGCGCGACGCGATACTCGCGAACCCGCTCTACCAGAACATCTCCGGCCGCTTCGTCCAGAGCCACGACTACATCGCCATGGAGCGGCTGTACGAGATCCACACCGAGGGCAACTACGACCTGGTGGTGGTGGACACTCCGCCGACCCGCAACGCCATCGACTTCCTGGAAGCGCCGCAGCGGATGGCCGAGTTCTTCTCGAGCCGGTTTCTGCGCCTCATCACCGCGCCGGCCCGGTCGCGGTTCATGAACCTGGCCACCCGGCCCTTCTACCAGGTGGCTGACCGCATCCTCGGCTCACAGCTGCTCGAGGACATCGCCGAGTTCTTCATCCTCTTCCAGACCATGTACGGCGGATTCGTCGAGCGGGCCAACGCGGTCGAACGCCTCTTGCTCGACCAGCGCACGACGTTCCTGGTCGTCACCACCCTCGAGTCTGCGCCGGCTCACGAGGCGCAGTTCTTCATCGGGGCGCTCGGCAAGAAGGGCTTCCATCTCGGCGGCCTGATCCTCAACAAGGTGCTGCCACCGGTGTTCTTGGAGGAGGGGGCTCGGCGGGCGGTCGAGCGGCTTCGGGCCGACCCCCGAGCGGTGGCCGAGGCACTGCCTGCGGACCTGGGTTCGACCGACCAGGTGACGCGTGTGCTGGCCGAGGTGGCGGAGAGCTACGAGCGGTTCCATGTGATGGCCCAGCGGGAGGCCGAGCAGCGCACCGAGCTGTCGGTCGACCCCGAGGTCACCGTGACGGTGCCGTACTTCGATAGCGACATCCACGACCTGGCCGGCCTGCTGCGGCTGGGTGAGGCCATCTGGTCCTGAGGCCACGGGGCGACCGCCCCGCGGTGACGGCCGTCGACGGTGGCCGACGCAGCGCCTCGTAGCATGACCGCCGTGCTCGACTACCACCTGCACCTCTGGCCCCACGGTGAACGGGACCGGCAGCCGACGCTCGAGCAGCTGGCCGACTACTGCACCCGGGCTGCGGCCGAGGGCATCACCGAGATCGCCGTCACCGAGCACCTGTTCCGCTTCGTCCAGGCCGAAGCGCCCCTGGCCGGCCAATGGCAGACCGATCCGAACCCGGCCCTTCGGGCACAGGCGGAGGCCTACTGGCGCCAGCACAACCACGCCGACCTCGACGTGTACGTCGAGACCGTGCTCGAGGCCAAGCGGGCCGGTCTGCCCGTCGTGCTGGGCCTCGAGGTCGACTACTACCGCGGGCGGATGGACAAGGTCGAGGCGCTGCTGTCCGGGTACCCCTTCGACGTGTTGCTGGGCTCCGTCCACTGGATCGGGGCGTGGTTGTTCGACGTGCTCGAGTCGTCGGTGGCCATGGCCGAGTGGGACCATCGCGGCGTCGAGGCGGTGTGGGCCGACTACACCGAGGCCATCGAGGACCTGGCCGCATCCGGCGTGTGCGATGTGCTGGCCCACCCGGACGTGTGCAAGGTGGCGGGGCACCGTCCGGCGCTCCCCGGCGAGCTCTACGACCGCATGGCGGAGGCGGCGGCGGCGAGTGGCATGGCCGCCGAGGTGTCCACCGCGGGCTGGCGGAAGCCCGCGGGCGAGGCGTACCCGGCGCCCGAGCTGCTGAGCCGCTTCCACGCCCGGGGGGTGCCCATCACCACCGCCTCCGACGCCCACCGGCTGGTCGACGTCGGCTGGCGCACGAGCGACCTGCGCCCGCTGGTCGAGGCGGCGGGGTACTCGTCGCTGGTTGCGTTTCGCGATCGCCAGCCCCGCACGGTCGCCCTCTGATGGCGCTGCTGCCGGAGCTGGCGCGCCTCCACGCCCGGCTCGACCCGGGGGCGTTGGCTCACCTCCAGCGGCTCTTCTCGGCCTGGGGGATGTTGTCGGACCTCTGCTTCGCCGACCTGTTGTTGTTCGTCCCGGTCGCCGATGCGCCCGACGACCGCTTCGTCGTGCTTGGGCAGGTACGACCCACGACCAGCCAGACCCTGCACAGGGAAGACCTGGTCGGTCGGGTGCTGCCGGGGAGCGGGCGCCCGGTGCTGGCCCGGGCCTTCCGCCTCGGCGAGATCGTGGAGGGTGAGGCGGCCGTCTCGGCCCGGGGGGAGCAGGCCCGGACTCAGGGGATCCCCGTCCGCTGGCGGGGCGACGTGGTGGCCGTGCTCACCCGGGAGTCGGCCCCCAGCGTCGGTCGTCGGCCGGGCGAGCTCGAGCGGGTCTACGTCGAGACCTTCGACCGCTTCGCACGGATGATCGTGCGCGGCAGGTTCCCCTTCGAGGGGGAAGGGGCCGGCGAGGCCGAGGAGGCCCCGCGCGTGGGTGACGGGGTGATCATCCTGGACAACGGAGCGCGCATCGAATACGCCTCTCCGAACGCGGTCAGCGCGCTCCACCTCATGGGTATCAACTCGAACGGCGTGGGCCTGCGCCTCGGTGAGCTCGGGGTGCACCAACAGGCGGTGGACGAGGCCTACGCCACCGCTCTGCCCGCCAGTGAAGAGCTGGGACGTGGACCCGACGTGGTCATGCTGCTCCGTTGCATCCCCCTGCTCGACGACGCCAAGGTGACGGGCGCACTGGTGCTGCTGCGCGACGTCACTCAGCTCCGCCGCCTGACCCGCCAGCTGATATCGAAGGACGCCACCATCCGGGAGGTCCACCACCGGGTCAAGAACAACCTGCAGATGATCTCTTCCCTGCTGCGCCTGCAGGCTCGGCGGCTCAGCAGCAAAGAAGCCCGGTCGGCGTTGGAGGAGGCCGAGCGGCGGCTGCAGTCGATCGCCCGCGTGCACGACATCTTGTCTCGCGAGGCGATGGAGCAGGTGCCCTTCAACGAGATCGTGGAGGACCTGGTGCGGGTGGCGGCCGACTCTGCGTTCTCCATCGAGCAGGCGGTCGAGTTCTACGTCGAAGGTGATGCCGGAGAGCTGCCCGCGCAGGTGGCCACGCCGCTCGCCGTCATCCTGCAGGAGATCGTGCAGAACGCGGTGGAGCACGCCTTCATCACCGACGACGGCGAGGCTCAGATGGGCGGCCGCATCGACATCAAGATCTCCGGGGACCCGGAACGCCTGCAGATCGAGGTGCACGACAACGGTCGAGGGCTCCCCGCCGGCTTCACCGTGGAGGAGTCGGACAGCCTGGGGCTGCAGATCGTCCGGCGTCTGGTGGAGAGCCAGATGGGCGGGTCGATCGCCATGGAGAGCGGCCCGGAGCGGGGCACGGTGGCCCGACTCGTCATCCCGCTGGCCGACCTGCCCACCGACTGACCCTGCCGCAGCGACGGCCCCGGACGCGACGAGGCCCCCGCATCGCGGGGGCCTTGCGCACGCGGCACGCGGAAGCTCAGGACACTCGGCGCTGACGCGCCAGCCATGCCTTTCGCAGCTTGCGACGCTCCTCCTCGGAGGTGCCGCCCCAGACACCCGACTCCTGGTTGGTCGAAAGAGCGAACTCGAGGCACGAGATCTGCGCCACACACGCGTTGCAGACGGCCTTGGCGCTCTCGATCTGGGTCAGTGCCAGGCCGGTGGTGCCGACCGGGAAGAAGAGATCGGGATCGGTGTGGCGGCAGCTGGCGTCGTCCCGCCAGTCGTCGGTGTCCCAGTCGAACGTACGGCTCCAGGTGAGCGCCACGGGGAAACTGCCTCCAACTCGAGAGTGTCTGTGTGAATCCGTTCACATGAACGCGACTCACGTTTCGGCGTTGCGAAATCTCGGTAGCAGCAGAGTAAATCTTTGCACGGTGGCGATCAAGGTTTAGTTTCCGAAGCAGCCTTTCCGAGGCCCGCCCACGGGGAGGATCAAGTTGAGCTGACCGGCCTCGTATCGCAGCACGAGCCGTTCCGCCTCCCCCAGGAAGTCCCCGTCGACCTGGTAGGGGAACGGCCCGTAGCCGTCGACCACCACCTCGTCCTGGTCGATGCGGTACGACACCTGCTCGTGGCGCCGCAGCGAGCGGCCGTACCCGAGAGCCGCGCCCACGATCGAGAGCAGCGGGCGGAAGCTCATGGTGCGAACGGCCACGACCGCCAACGGCCGGTCCAGGGCGGCATCGGGAGCGATGTCGAGGGGGCGGTTGCCGAGATAGGTGTAGGGGCTGGTGTTGAGCACGATGGCCAGGTAGGCGTCATCCACCACCGTGCCGTCGGCATGGGCGACGGCGAGACGGGGCCGGCTCCGGTCGAAGTGCCGGAACCAGGTGGAAAACCCCGAGTACACGAAGAGCGGGTGCCCCACGTAGCGCTTGAGGTCGGCTCGCCGCTCGACCTGTTCGACGACGGCGGCGTCGAACCCCATGCCCACGTGGAAGAGGAAGAACCGGCCGTTGACGGACCCGAGCCCGACCGGCTCGATGGCGCCCTCCTTGAGGGCCGACAACAGCTGGGTGGTGGCCTCGATCGGGTCGTTGGCGACACCGATGGTGCGGGCGAAGACGTTGGTGGATCCACCCGGCAGGACCCCGAGCGCGGTGGTGGACCCGGCCAGGCCGTTGGCCGCCTCGTTGAGGGTGCCGTCCCCGCCGAGCACGATCACCGCGTCCACCCCGATGGCGGCCGCCCCCTGGGCCAGTCGGGTGGCGTGCCCCCTCCGGCTCGTCTCGGCCACCTCGACGTCGTGGTCGCCAGAGAGCGCCTGTTGGATCAGCACCCGGGTGCGGGGGGTGACCGATGACGCAGACGCGTTGACCAGCAGCAGGAGCCGCATGGCCCCGCTACTCCTCGGCGGAGGCGCGCAGCTGGGCCAGGCTCCGGGCGAGCAACCGGGAGACGTGCATCTGGCTGATGTCGAGGCGGCTGGCGATCTCCGACTGCGTCAGGCCCTCGAAGAAGCGGAGGTGGAGTATCCGCTGCTGACGTTCCGGTAGCTGCGCCAGCAACGGCGACAGCGTCGCCCGGTGCTCCACGTCGATCATCGAGACGTCGTCGGATCCGAGGTTCGTGGACAGCGAGCCGCCGTCCTCTCCCGGCGAGGGAGCGTCGAGCGAGGTGAAGCGATAGGCCTGCCCCGCCTCCATGGCTTCGAGGATCTCCTCGTCGGAGACGCCGGCCTCCACCGCGATCTCGGCCACTGTCGGCGAGCGACCGAGATCCTGGTTCAGCAGGGCGACGATCTGACCCAGCCGGAGGTGCAGCTCCTGCATGCGGCGAGGCACCCGAACGGCCCAGCCCTTGTCCCGGAAGTGGCGCTTCAGCTCGCCGACGATGGTGTGGGTGGCATAGGTGGAGAACTCGAGGCCGCGCTCGGGCTCGAAGCGGTCGACCGCCTTGATGAGCCCGGTGGACGCAACCTGGACGAGGTCGTCGAGCGGCTCGCCCCGGTTGTTGAACCGTCGCGCCAGGTACTCCGCCAACCCGATGTGCGCCTCGATCAGCTCGTCGCGCACGCGGGGTGAGCGAGTCTCGGCGAAGGCGACGAACATGTCCCGCAGCTGCTGGCGCCGTTCGGCGTCGAACGCCACAGTCAGGTCTCGCTTCGGCGCTTGACGAAGCGGAAGCTCGGGGTGCCGTCGCCGTTGCTCTCGATGCTGTGCTCGTCGGTGACGGCGTCGAGGATGAGCTGTGACAGCTCGCTGAGGCCGGGCGAGGAGCCGTCGGCATCGTCGAAGGCGGCCGAGCCGGCCACCTCGAGGCCCTTTCCGTGGAGGGAGTACTGCAGGGCCACCGTGCCGGCCCGGCCCCGGCTGCCGATCAGTCCGAACACAAGCTCGTCGATGGCGATGCGAAGATCGTCGATCTCGTCGATGGTGAAGGACAGGCGACTGGCCAGCCCCATGGCTGTCACCCGTGCCAGCCTCAGGAACTCGGGATCGGCGGGCATGACCAACCGCACCTCGTCGTGCATGGCCCGGGACGCTACCACCGAGGTCAGGGCACCTCAGGAGGGGGTTCGCGCCCAACTGAGCGGTCAGTTTGGCGGAGGACCCTCGATGTGGAGGACAATCTCGGCATGAACGTCGTCGTCTGCGTCAAGCAGATCCCCGACCCGGCCTCTCCGGGCAAGCTGGACCCGAGCACCAAGACCCTCGTGCGCGAAGGCAAGCTGGTGGTCGACGATTCCGACATGTACGGCATCGAGATGGCCTTGCAGCTGGTGGGCACGGCCGGCGGGGGAGAGGTCACCCTCGTCTCGATGGCCCCGAACAACGAGACGGCCGGCCTCCGCACGGGTCTGGCCATGGGTGCGGCGAAGGCCATCCTCGTGAGTGACGACTCCCTCAAGGGGGCCGATTCGCTCACCACGGCGAAGGTCCTGGCTGCGGCGATCAAGCGGGTCAGCCCCGACCTCGTCATCGCCGCCACCGAGTCGACCGACGGCTACACCGGCACGCTGCCGGTGCAGGTCGCCGAGCTGCTCGGCTTCCCCTCGATCACCTTCGCCAAGAGCGTCTCGACCGACGGCACCACGGTGAAGGTCGACCGGCAGACCGAGGCGGGCTACGACGAGGTCGAGTCCCCGCTCCCGGCCGTGGTCACCGTCACCGCCGGCGTGGTCGAGCCCCGGTATCCCTCGTTCAAGGGGATCATGGCGGCCAAGGGCAAGCCCGTCGAGCAGCTCACCGTTGCCGACCTCGACATCGAGGGTGGCGTCGCCGTCACGCAGCAGGTCACCGACGTGGTGGCTGCAGAAGCCCGCAAGGCCGGTGAGATCGTCACCGACGAAGGTGACGCTCACGAGCGCATCGTCCAGTTCCTCGAGCAGCTGAAGGTGATCTGAAATGGCATTCGACAAGGTATGGGTCCTGGCCGAGGCCTTCGAGGGCAAGCCCCTCACGGTCGTCAACGAGCTGCTCACCAAGGCCCGTGAGCTCGGCACCACAGTCGAGGCCGTGTGCTTCGGCGGTGACGCCGCTTCCTACGCCGCCGACCTCGGCAAGTTCGGCGTCACCAAGGTGTACGACGTCGGCGACCTGGGCGGTTCCCTACCCGGCGTGCCGGTCGCGTCGGCCATCGCCGCCCAGATCTCGGAGGGCAACCGGCCCGACGCCATCCTCTTCGCCCAGAGCTACGACGGCCGCGACATCGCCGCTCGCCTCAGCGCCAAGCTCAACCTCGGCGTGCTGACCAACCTGGTCGGCCTGGCCGAGGACGGCACGTCGGAGCACGCCATCTTCGGCGGCGAGACGTTGGTCAAGGCGCAGCTCACCGGCGAGAAGCCCTATCTGTTCCTCGTGCGGCCGAAGTCCTTCGCCCCCGAGGAGACCGGGGGTGGCGCCCCTGAGGTCACCACCATCGATGCCCCGGACGCCGGCGCCACCAACGGGGCCAAGATCTCCCAGCGTCACGTGGAGGAGCGCACCGGGCCGAAGCTGGACGAAGCCCCGGTCGTGGTCTCCGGTGGGCGCGGTCTGGGCGAGTCCGACAAGTTCGCCATGGTGGAGGAGCTGGCCAAGCTGCTCAAGGGTGCGCCCGGCGCCTCCCGCGCCATCGTGGACGCCGGTTGGGTTCCCTACGCCTATCAGGTGGGTCAGACCGGCAAGACGGTCAAGCCGACCATCTACATCGCCGTCGGCATCTCGGGCGCCACGCAGCACATGGTCGGCATGAAGGGCGCCAAGAACATCATCGCCATCAACAAGGACCAGGAGGCGCCGATCTTCTCGATCGCCGACCTCGGCATCGTGGGAGACGTCCACAAGGTGATTCCCAAGCTGATCGAGGCCCTCAAAGGCCGCTAGTCGCTGGTAGTCGCAAACCCGTTCTTCGATGGAGCCCTCGCTGCGGCGGGGGCTCCGTCGCGTGGGTGCGCCTCGTGCTGGGCTAACCGACCTCTCGGTCGGCCCGGTTGCTCCAGTGGATGCGGTTGGCCCGACGCAGGTCGTCCTCGAAGTCGACCTCTACCGCGGCGAAGTGGGTGATGTCGGCAGCTTGGATGCGAAGCGAGTCGACGGTGATGGCCGTCTCGATGCCGCGCTCGAAGTAGTCGGTCTCTGAGCAGTCCCGCAGGTTGTCGATGAGCACGGCCTTGTCGTCGCCGGCGATGTAGTTGATGCCCACTGCCTCGCCCAGCCCGTCGGACACGGTCTTCGACAGGCCGTGGATGAACCCTTGGCCGTCCAGGGTGTACTTCACCTCTTCATCGCCGACGGCCGCTCGATTGACGCACACGAAGCTCTCGTCGGCCTGCATCCAGGGGAGCACGTGGGCCAGAAGCCGCGGGTCGAACACCACGTCGCCGTTGAGCCACAGCACGCCGCCGGGGCGGCTGGTGGTCAGGGCCCGCAGCAAGCTCTTCGAGGTGTTGGTGCGGGCGTAGTCGGGGTTGTAGGCGAACAGCAGGTCGGGCGCGGCGGCCATGACGACGGAGGCCTTGAAGCCGACGACGGCGGTGATGGGCACGTCGTCGAGCACCTCACGCAGGTTGTCGATCTGCTGGCGAAGGATGCTGCGCCCGTCCTGCAGGGGGGTCAGAGGCTTCGGGAGCGGGCGGCCGAGTCGCGTGCCCATGCCGGCGGCCAGGATCACCACCTGGAAGGGGCGCGTCACTGACGGGCCAGCGTTGCACTCGGTGCCAGCGAACGGAACGGCTGAACAGGGAAGACCCGCTCGAGCACGCGGGCGGTGGCCCCGCCGTCATCGAGATGGCAGAACCGCGCACGGAACCCGCCGTAGGCCTCGGCGTAGGCTTCCTGCGCCGTCGGGACGGCCAGGTCGGCGATGGCGTCGAGGACCTGGTCGCTGGTGGCGAGGACCGGGCCTGGAGCACCGTCGGCCAGGAAGTCGAAGTAGAAGCCCCGCAGCGTGTCGCGGTAGTGAGCCAGGTCGTAGGCGAAGAAGATGATCGGCTTGCCCGTGACCGCGAAGTCGAACATGGCCGACGAGTAGTCGGTCACCAGCGCGTCCGCGGCCAGGTACAGGTCGCTGATCTCGGGGTGCATGGACACGTTGCGGATGCACGGCCCGTCGACGTCGCCCACTCGGGCGGAGTCGAAGTAGTGGAGCCGCAGGAGCAGGACGTGGTCGCGACCGAGGCGCCGCTCGAAGGCCTCGAGGTCGAGCTGGAGCGGGAAGAGCTCCGGGTCGTTCAGGTCGTCACGCCAGGTTGGCGCGTAGAGCACCACCTTCTTGTCGTCGCCGATCCCCAGGCGGCGACGCGTGGCGGCCCGGACGACGGCGCCTTCGGCCGATTTGAGCACGTCGTTGCGGGGGTAGCCCGTCTCCGCCATCGGCCGCCGGTACCCGAAGGCGCGCTGCAAGGGTACGGAGCCGGCTCGGCTGGGCGACAGCAGGTGGTCCCATCGCTCCACGTCGTCGGTCAACCGCTGGGTGCGCGGCGTCGGCAGCCCGATGGCGTCGAAGTGGATGCGCTTCAGCGGCGTGCCGTGCCAGGTCTGCAGGTAGACCGTGCCCGGCGCCTTGTCCCAGTCGCGGTCGATGTGAGTGTTGGAGACGACCACGTCCGCAGACTCGAGTGCGCGTCGAGCGCCATCGCTCTCGAACGGAACGGTGGCGGCCGACGCCGGGAAGCCGTGGAGATGGTGCGAATCGGCCAACCAGACGTGATCCAGGTCGTCACCCCTCGCCACCAACGCCTCGTAGATGGCCCTGGGGTTGTCGGAGTACCGGCCCGCGAAGCTGTTGTAGACGACCTTCATCCCACTCCCTCTCCATCTGTGTACCTGCAGGGGCCGTGCCACCGGGCACGGCGTCGGAACCATCGGGGCGCGAAACGTTGAGCTCGACTGCAGCACCCAGCGAGGTGACAGGTCGTTCCACCCCATCATGCCAGGTCGACCATCGCCAGACCCAGCGCCCCTCGGGACGAGAGCGCTCGGGGCCATGCGGTGGGGCGGTGGCCTACGGGCGGTCGAGGCCGAGACGAGCCCGCACCGCCGGCCGGCGCAGGGGCGGAACCGTAGGTGGGGGCTGCCGCCGGGGCGGCAGCTCGGCCAGCAACGCAGTGGTGGCCGTGGCGATGGCTCGCACCGCCTCGTGCATCGCCGCGGCCGTTGCCGGCGACGGGGCTTGCACACCGCCCACCTTCCGCACGTACTGCAGTGCCGCAGCCTCGATCTCCTCGGGGGTGGCAGCGGGATCGAGCCCTCGGAGGGTGGTGATGTTCCGGCACATGGCTAGCCACGCTACCC
>Ga0136611_10003880_pt1 | contig 10469 bp, 9 predicted proteins | sample AntDrymUQ2232306_2_FD_106645 | JGI IMG/M metagenome (GOLD analysis project Ga0136611, IMG submission 106645) | Polar desert sand microbial communities from Dry Valleys, Antarctica - metaG UQ223 (23.06) | ecosystem: Environmental > Terrestrial > Soil > Desert | place: Antarctica: Dry Valley... | reverse complement strand
TACTTGACGCACACGAGGTACTAAATGGCTTGAAAAGTGACTTACGGAGCCTGAATCCTGCTCTTTTTTCGACAGTTTCATCTCGATAAACCATTTTTGTGCGTCAAGTATGTTAATGCCTTTATTTTCGAGCCGATGCCGCAACATTCAGCCCTCGTTACGGTGGTTTTTGAAGAGCGAGACGGCAAAACTTTCCTGACCGAAACCACGCGGCACAATTCAAAAGAAGCACGCGACGGGCATCTTCAGTCGGGCATGGAAGGCGGCGTGCGCCAGTCGTTGGATCGCCTGGAAAAAGCGCTTGAAGTGATGGCAACATCAAATTTATCGGGAGCAAGTATGAATGTGTCGGCACCCGATTCTGCCGAGTCCGATTTGGTTATCACGCGCGACTTCGACGCGCCGCGCGAACTGGTGTGGCAAGCGTGGAGCGAGGCGGAGCGCCTGGCGCAGTGGTGGGGGCCGCAAGGCTGCGCCATTGAAGTCTCCAAACTGGAATTTCGTCCTGACGGCGTTTTTCACTACAGCCTGCAAACGCCCGACGGCGGCATGATGTGGGGCAAGTTCGTTTATCACGAAATCGCGCCTCCGCAGCGACTGACTTTCGTCAGCTCATTTTCCGACGAAAACGCGGGCACCACGCGCGCGCCTTTCAGCGCGGATTTCCCGCTCGAAATCTCGAACACTTTGACGCTGACTGAAAGCGGTGGAAAAACGACCTTGACGCTGCGCGGCGCGCCACTGAACGCGACGCCAGAAGAGCGCCAGTTTTTCGCGTCCATGCACGATTCGATGCAGCAAGGCTTCGGCGGCACTTTCGACCAACTTGCCGCTTATCTGGCAAGCGCCTGAGTCTTTGTGGTCGGCGGCGAAACTGGACAGTTTCGCCGCCGACCACAAGCATAAACCGCATCAGGCGCGCGGGCAGGCAGTACTCAGACCGCGCTGCAACCACAGTTCCTGCACCTGCCGCGCATTCAGAGCGCCGCCATAGAGCCTGACGTCGCTGATGGCGCCGTCAAAGCTGGATTGGGCGCCGGAGCCGATCAGCAAAGGCTCGGCGTTGCCGAGATGGAAGTGATGGCTCCGGGGCGCTATCATCCGATGGGAAAGCATCCCGTTGATGTAGAGCCGCAAATCTTTGCTGCCGCGCACCGCGACAACATGCGTCCAATCGCCGCCGACATCGTGCTCATGGCTGGCAGCCATGCCGGTCTGGCAGAAGAGAACACGCCCGGCAGTGAGATCGGGGTCTAAGTCCCACGCGCGCGCTTGCGACGTGCCGGTGCAGGCGAAGAGCAAGCCTTTGTGTGTCGTAAGCGTGAGGACGCGCATCCAACTGGGGCAGACTTCAGGGTTCCAATCGCGGCGACTGGCGAGACTGCCGAGCAGCGACCAATGGCCGTCGAATTCGTAGCGATAGACCTGCGCTTTGGGAATAGTGCCCGCATACAACTTTCCATTGTGAACTCCGAGCGCGTTGATCTCGTTAATCATCGCCACGCCCGGCTTACCCGCCGCGACGCCCACTTGGCCGGTATTCGTCCACTTCTCATCGCCTTCGTAGCGCAAAATATATCCCTGCGGCCACGTTCCGACCCACAGCTTGCTGTCGGCAACCTGGAACGCGTGAATCTGCGAAATGCCGAACGGCTCGCGCCCGATGCAAGTCCATTTGCGATTGCCGTCGTAGCGATACACCGCGAAATGCGACGCGCCATAAAGCACGCCGCCGACGGGCATCAGACACTCGAAGTTATCGCGCTCATCCAGATTGCCGCAATCAATCCATTGATCGCCCTCAAGTTTGAAACAGCCGCCGCCGCCGCCACGATCAATGCCGACATACAACGCGCCTTCAAAGCTCGCCATGCAAAGCACGCGCTGTCCCTGGCCGACCTGTCCCAGATCGCGCCAGGTCGTGCCGTTCTCGTAGCGAAAAACGCGCGTCAAAGCCGTCGGCGGCGTGGCAATGCGCGACTCTTCGGCGCGGCCCCAATCCCAGATGCCGGTGCCCGCGTACAGGTGGCCGTCATGCACGATCATGGACATCACGCTCAAATGCGCGGGATCATCGCCGAGCCGTCCGCATTCAATCCAGTGATCGCCGCCGGCCCAGCGAAAAACCTTGGCGGCTTCCTCGGGACGGTCGGCATCGGCGACGCCGGCGTATAATTCGCCTTCGTAAACCGTCAAGCAGGAGACCAGAGGATTGCCTGAGCCGGGACGCCCGCAATCTTTCCACGCGCTCATGTAGCCGTCGTCTATGCCGACGTGGACATGACGCGAATCGCCAAAAGAGGAGTAGCACGCGGAACTTCCGGCCACCCAGAGATTGAGACCGCAGCGGCGTTCGGCGTCGAATTTTGAAAGCACGTCTCCAAAGGCGCCGCGCATCGGTTTGGCGCATTTGATCCAGGCTGAGATCGAAAAGTCGTCGCAACCCAGTTGCAAATCGGGCGCGTCGGCGATCTCAACGACGCTGTCTCTGCCGTTGAACAGCGCGGCTCCGTTGCCGTCGCCGCTCGGCCCTGCCGTCCACAGCACGTTGCGCGACGTGCCGTGATGGCTGTTGCAAAGGTCGTCAGCATGGCCGGACAACGGCCAGTGCGCGATCAGGGGAAGGTTCTTCATGTTGCCTCCAAAGTTAAAACTCTCCACACTCCCTTCCCCCTTAACAAGGGAAAGGAACTTCCTAAACTGCTTCTGACAAAAAACATAAATTGTTGACTCGCCCGGCAACAGCAGGTTATCATTTTGGTACCTCTGCGTTGGCGAGGTTGACCAAGTTTTCGTCACGATGCACTATAAACCCTGCAATTGTATCTTTCCAATTAATATGAGCACAACTATGAACAACAATCCAGCGGTACCCATGATGACGCTGAACAACGGCGTGGCGATACCGCAAGTCGGTCTCGGCGTTTATGAAGCCGCCGAAGGAGCCGAAGTCGAGGCCGCCGTTCATGCCGCGTTCGAGGCCGGCTACCGGCTGATTGACACGGCGGCGATTTACGGCAACGAGGCGGGCGTGGGCAAAGCCGTCAAAGATAGCGGTTTGCCGCGCGAGGAGATTTTTATCACCACCAAGCTGTGGAATGCCAACCACGCCTACGACGATGCCCTGCGCGCTTTCGATGAGAGCATGAGCAGGCTCGATTGCGGCTACATTGACTTGTACCTCATTCATTGGCCGCTGCCGATGGACGGTAAGTTTCCAGAAGCGTGGCGGGCGATGGAGAAGCTCTACAACGACAAGCGCGTGCGGGCAATCGGCGTTTCCAACTTCAAGAATCACCATCTCGATGAGCTGCTGAAGAGTACTGCCACTGTACCGGCGGTCAATCAGATCGAGCTGCACCCCATGCTTCAGGACAAGGAAACGCGGGTCTATTGCGCCGAGCGCGGCATCGCCATCGAATCGTATAGCCCTTTGATGCGCGCCGGCGAGGCTCTGGAGCATCCGGTCATCGCCGAAATCTCTCGCCAACACGGCAAGACTCCCGCTCAGGCCATCCTTCGCTGGCACGTTCAAAGCGACCTCATCGTCATTCCCAAGTCGGTCAAGCCCGAACGCATCCGCGAGAATCTCGACTTGTTCGATTTCGAATTGTCCGAGACTGAGATGCAGGCGATTGAAGGCATGGACGAGGGCCGTCGCATCGGGGCCGATCCCGATACGGCCAGTTTCAAATGAAGCATTAATTCCTCACCATAGCACAGGAGCATTCGTGAGTACTTCATTCGCCTCGAATCTGAGCCAGGAACAGCGCGCGCAGTTTGAGCGCGCTGGTTATTGCTGTCCGCTGCGCGTGCTGAGTGATGACGAAGTGCGGCACTATCTGTCGTGCTACCTCGATTATACGGCGCGGCATCGGGAGCGGCTCGACGCGCTCGCAGCGAATCAGAAATATCAGGTGCTCTCGGAAACCCATTTCGTGCTGCCGTGGGTGCATGAAATCGTGACTCATCCGCGCGTGCTCGATGTGATGGAATCGCTCCTCGGCCCCAACCTGCTGGCCTGGGACACCAACTGGTTCTCCAAAATGCCGGGCGAGGCAAGCTATGTCGGCTGGCATCAGGACGGCACCTACTGGAATTTAACTCCGCCGGATGTCGTGACGGCTTGGATCGCGCTGTCGCCAAGTTTGTCGAGCAACGGCTGCATGCGCGTCGTGCCCGGCACGCAGACTCAGCCCATGCTGCCGCAGCGGGAAACCTACATCCCGGAAAACGCCCTCTCGCGCGGCCAGGAAATGGCCGCCGCCGTCCACGAGGAAGACGCGGTGGATTTGAGCCTGCAACCGGGCGAGATGTCGCTTCACCACATCTGGATCGTCCACGGCTCCAACGCCAACACCTCGCAAGACACGCCGCGCATCGGCATTGCCATTCGCTACACCCGGCCTGAAGTGGTGCAGGAAAGCCCGATGAAGCCAATGGCTTTGCTGGCGCGCGGCAAGGATGACTACGGCCATTTTGAAATCCTGCCGCCACCGCAGGCGGGCAGCCACGAGGCACAAACGCGCGATCACAAAACGATTGTTGACCGCATTCGCGCCGGCATCATGACGACAGCGCCGAAGTCTTGAGCGATTGAATCGGCAACGCGGTGATGGCGCTCATCAAGCGTTGCTCAAACCAAACAGCCGCGCCGCGTTGCGATAAAGAATCTTCTCCTTGTCCGCCGCTGTCAGCGAAGCGGCCAGCACGCGCCCCAATTGATAGCCGGGATCCATCAGTGGAACATCGCTGCCATGCACGACTCGGTCGGCTCCCACCTCTTCCACCAGCTTTTCCAACGCGCCGTTAAAAACCGTGGACGCGGCTAAATCCATGTGGATGTTCGGATATTTTTTGGCAAGTTCCACGGCGTAGTGAGGAAAGCGACCGTCCCAACCGCCGACGTGCGCGGAGAGGAATTGCGCGCGCGGATAGGATTCGAGCATCAGCGCGGTAATGGTGCCGTGGATGAGTACTGCCAGTCCATGGGCATCCGCGTATTCGAGAGCCGGGCGATAATGATCGCCGTCGGCGGGATAGCCGTGCGTGTCGCAGTGGAATTTGATGGCGTGAAATCCCAGTTGACCGAAGCAGCGTTCCAATTCCCCCGCCATCGCCTGCGGCTCATTGGGATCAACCGTCGCATAGCCGAGAAAACGATCAGGATACTGCCGCATCGCCGCCGCCACGCGGTCGTTGCCGCCGCGCATGTCCGGCCCGATGGAGTCGAAAGCGATAAGTGCCGTCGCCTGGATGCCGAGCCGATCCATGCTGCGGATCAAACCATCGGCCTCGCCCGCATGAATGTAGGTGCTGAACCACGGCCCCAGATGAGCATGGACATCGAGAATGGGATGAGCGGGCAGATCGGTGACGGATCGGGCAGAGTGCGGGATGCGTGGTGCGGGATGCGGGATTGCGATCTCACCGTGCGCTTGCGCGAGAAGGTGGCGTAGAGTACTGCCGCTAATGGCAGTACTCTCGGCATCATCGAGAAAGTCATGGCGCAGCAGCGTCAGAGGCGGCCCCGGCGCACGTTCGGGCAAACCGCTGCCAAACAAAAGTCGTCCGGCGCCGAAGCGCTGCGCGACATCGGACAGCCCCTGATGCACCTGATAATAACTCGTTTCCAAATACAAATTGTGGTGCCGCTGCCACAACGGGAAAACGCGGCGCGGCGCGCCCATGCCCTCGCCGACCACGATAAACGGCAATTGTGGATAACGCGCGCAAAGGTCATCGAGACCGCGCCAGTCGGTCTTCTCCTCGCTCCAGCGCACCATGTCGAAATCAACAAAAAGAGGAATGCGCGCCGCTTCGAGCACGGCCAGCAAGTCGCCGACATTGGCTTGCGTGAGCAAGTAGCGATGCCGCACCGGACACAAACGCGCCGCGCGCACATTCTGCGCTTTCATTTGCGCGATGAGTTCAGCGGGCGCCGGCATCTCGCCGATGTTGGGCAGCAACACCCAACACGGATGCAGGCGAGAATGCCCGTCAATCTCGCGCATCAGCCGCGCGTTGCCTTCCGCCGGATGGCCGTCCAGCGCCATGCCGTGATAAACGAGCGCCTCGCCGATGCCCAGCCGATCCATCTCGGCTACTAGTTGCGGCGCGGTGATGGGAGTTCCCAGCGGCGTGTGAATCGAGCGACGGCCCAACATGCAATTGGCATCAAAAATATTATTCATAGCAATTCAGTCAATTGATCGCGTCGGCACGGCGATTTTACAGCACGCCATACCAGCCATATTGATCCGGCGGCACCAGAACGAAATTGGAGCGCGCCGCAGGATACCAGGTGTTTGTCTGCAAAGTGCGATGATCGTCCAGCGCGCGAACTTCAATAAAGTACATGCGGTTTGGCTGCGGCACCTCGAATTCAAAAGATGTCTGCTCGGTGCAGTACTCCATTACCATTTGGCGGCACTCACGATCCTCGAAGATGCGTAACTCGTATTCGATGCGACCACCGTTCCATTTGAACGACGGCGACCAGTTGATTTTGACTTTATCGCTGCTTAGTCGTTGAGCCGGCAGGACTGCCGGTAGCGTCGGCGGGTGAGTTTTGGGAGCGCCCAGATAGTAGGAGTAATATGGCTCGGAACCCCACGGCCCGAAGACATAACCCAGCACCTGAAAATGATCCTCGCTCAACAGCAGTTCGGGGTCATAAGCGAAACATCGCTGCGGATACGCATCCGCGAAATAAGGATCGGCTTTGAGTTCATCCGCCGTCAGCACGCGCCCGTCGCGCGATGGTTGATGGTCGCCGAAGAAAAGCGGATCGCCATAATGCCACGCGCCATCGTAGAAGGCTTCCGTCACCACATGCGCCGTCAGCGGCACGCTACGCGCCTCTATCTCCGCCGCCTCGCACAGCGCCAGAACGATATTGACCGCATGGCCGCAACGCCCATCGTGCGCTTCATGAATGGCGATGGGATCAACCGTGCCCGGTATCTGGATGGGATTGTAATAAATGGCACGCTGGACGTGTTCGAGAATCAGGCGAAAGCGAGTTGCGGTGTCGGCTTCCGCCGGCAGAATACGTTGCGCGATGCTTTGCCAGTAGGCGCGCCTGTCGGTTCGTTCGGCGCGGCGAATGAGTTCCGTGGTTCGACCGTGCGGATAGGAAACGGCGGCGCCCTGCATATTGACAATCGGCGGCGTGTGCGGCGGCTCCGGCAAAAACAAGCTTGCTCGTTGCGGATAGGAGCGGCGATAACTTTGCACATGGCGCGCGCTGTCCCAGTTGAAGTTGTAAGACTCGAAACCGGGTTCCTCGTCCGCGCTCTGCGATTGCAGAATCAACCAGTGTCCCGGCTCAAGCGAGAGCGGTTCCTGTGGTTTTCCCCACGCCAGCAAGATGCCCGTGATGACAAAGCGATTCGCATCGGCCCAGGCGTAGCAAAGCAGCGGCAAACCATCCGGCTGGGACGGAGCGAATAAATAATCGAAGGTTTGCGACTCAGGATCGAACACCATAAACCGTTCCATGAAGCGCAGCGGGCGGCCATCCACGGTCGGGAGTTCTCCATCGGGCGCGATGATTTTCCCCGTTTTCAAATCGAGCTTGCTGCGCGCGGCATAAGTGGACAGCGAAAAATAACCTTTGCCCTGAAACTCGAACGCCAGGCCAATGAAGCCGAAAACTTTGCCGAAATCAGGATGATCAATCGGCTCGCCCCAGCGCTGCGTTTGCAAATCGAGAGGGAACAAGCGGCCACCGGCGCTGTCGGCGCAATAGAGTACTGCCTTGTGCTCGAAGCGGCCCCCAACTGCGGCTGCGGGCCACGGCAGCGGATGCTCGTCCACAAATCGCTCGGCGGTGGGATCGAAGCGCACCAGCCGCGCCGGATCAGTCAGGAAAATATAAACCAGGCCATCACTGGCGGCTGTGCCGGCGGCCAGATCGCCGGGCCACGGGCACGGCACGGCGCGTGGCGGCGCGTCCGGCGCATCGAAGATCAGGACATGGCCGGCGCGCCTATCGAAGACCATCAGCTTGCCGTTGGGCAGCTTGCAGCCATACCAGCACAGAGGCCGCTCGCCAGGCAGTTGGTAGCGTTGCGTTTGCCCGCTCAACGGGTCGAAAACCAGATAGAAATCGCAGTCGCCGAGGATGAGAAAGACTTTGTCCTGCCAGGCGAACGCCGAGAAAACGACCTGACCTTGCATCTCTGGAATCTCCACCACGCGCAGTTCGGCGGTGAGAAGATTATGGCCCAGCAAGCGGTCGCGGGTGGTGCCTTGCCAGAGCCAGTCGGAGGCATCCACATCACAGGCGAACGGGCGTGGGATGATGATTTCATCATGCCGATATAAATGAGTCATTGCAGTCAGGTCACCTTTCTCTGCTGTTAAAACCAACGGGCGAACCAGGCAGCAACGCCCTCGTGGGTCATACCGGCGCAGTGGCCGCCTTCGATCCAATCATCCATCAGTTGATGTCCCGCGTCCAGTCCGTCATAAACGCGGCGAATCGCGTCGCGGCCTTGCTGCATGGTGCGGCGCCACTCGACGCGCTTTGCGAGCGGCACATCCAGATCGTCATTGCCGTCAATTATCCACATGGGCCGGGGCGCGATCAGCATTCCCAGCGGCGGGCCGCTGATCGGCTCGATGCCGTATGGCTCGACGCGCGCGGTGTTATCCAGCAGCATCCGGTCATGAACCCCAGCCATAAATGGCGGGGCTTGTCCTTACCACGTTAAGCGGCGAGACGTGCGGCAGCATGACAACTGCCCAGCCGTGAAATATTCACGGCTGCGATGTGGTCGGCGACTCCGGCGAAGTCACACGAGACACAATGGAAAACACTTTGAGAAGGACGATTTTTCTTATCAACATGGCCGCAAGATGGACAGGTGCGCGAAGTATTGCGCGGTAATGATTGTCTTGTTATACTTGTATTACTATGACAAACAACACTACTTCTAATGGAAAACCGTTGCAAGAAAATGAACTTCCTGAATCTCTTCGGCAAGTGTTCAATGTGTCTTCCCAGTCTATCGAGTATTCCCCCGTTAGGGGAAAGCGGGTAATGACGATTGAAAGGCAGTGTGCAGAGTGTGGTAATCGTGAAAGGATTCGAGTGTCGGAGGTTAGAACCGCTATTAAAAAAGGGCATACGCGAGGTGTGTGTCGCAAGTGCCACAATGCAAAGTCGCATCCTATGCCTAAAGGCGAAAGGGCTAACAATTGGAAAGGTGGGAAACGCACTGACCCAAAAGGCTATGTTTATGTTCGGGAAGTTCATCACCCGCGAGCGCAAAACGGATATGTCCAAGAACATCGGCTTGTTATGGAATCTCATCTTGGTAGGTTTTTGGTTCCTTCGGAAACTGTTCATCACAAGAATGGAATCAAGTCTGATAACCGGATTGAAAACTTGGAACTTTGGTCAAAAAGCCATAGTGACGGTTGCCGCTATGCCGACTTGACTAATGTGCAACTCGAAGAACTAATCGCCTTTCTTCAAGGATTGCTAAAGGAGAGACAGCCATGAGACGGATTGACCGCGACTATCATCACGCCCGCCATTGCAGCCTTGTATTCCAGAAAGAATCGCAACTGATGGAACGACCAACTATGCAAGGTTGCGCGCTGGCGGCGTCTTACCGTTATCCGCTCGCGGATTTTGGTCAATTCTTCGACCGCTATCGCGCGTCCGGTGTCAAGTGCCTTCGCAACAATGCGCTTACTCAAAACATGATTTACGTCTTTGGCAAAACGGCGTTCTTTGCCCGAAAGTTTCTTCAGCCGTCGGCGGGCGCTTTTAGTGCCTTTCTTTTGCAGCTTCGCGCGCAAACGGCGATGCCGATGCCGGACGGCGTTGACGACTTTGCCGCTATGGACTTCGCCGTCGCTGTCGGCGGCGATATTAGCGACGCCCAGGTCAATTCCGAGAAATTCGTCGGAAGAAGTTTGAGGCGGTTCGGGCAAATCAATGGTGGCGTAAAGATAGAAAACGCCGTTACGCAGAATCAAATCGGCTTGCCCACGTATTCTGTCCATGCGCCCCGCTTGATATTGACCAAAGACCATTTTAACAAGAGCGCGTCCTTCCATCGTCAACAACGAAACCGTGTCCAAGCCTTTGAAGCTCATCAGGCGCGCGTCGTAAGTTATCGCGCCGTGTGGCTTGAATTGCGGCTTGATGTTCTTATCGCGCTTGAAGGCTTCGCAAGTCTTGGCAATCGCGCGCACCGTCAACTGCGACGACAAACCGAATTGCTCTCGCACGGCCTTATATTCAAGTTCTTGCAACTTGTATTTGTTGGCCATGCGATGCTCCCATGCGATGCCCGCCAGATAATTGCACGCGGCATTGAACGCTTCCATTGTGGAGCGCAATGCCTGTGCTTGTTCGAGCGTCGGCAACAGTTTGAGAGCAATGACTTGTTTCATCAGGCGGATAGCTTACTGCATAGAGCGAAAATATCAATAGCTTGATACGTTTA
>Ga0136611_10003879_pt1 | contig 10470 bp, 8 predicted proteins | sample AntDrymUQ2232306_2_FD_106645 | JGI IMG/M metagenome (GOLD analysis project Ga0136611, IMG submission 106645) | Polar desert sand microbial communities from Dry Valleys, Antarctica - metaG UQ223 (23.06) | ecosystem: Environmental > Terrestrial > Soil > Desert | place: Antarctica: Dry Valley... | reverse complement strand
TCTGAAGCCTACAGCAGCCCGACCAAGTCGGCTGGCGCCAGCACTTCGAACGGATCGCTCGCAGGATCGTGCAGCTGCATCTTCTCCGGGATCCCGACTGCGGTTACCGGCGCATTCGGATCGAAAATCACTAGGTTGATGCCGCCGTGCTTCGCGCTCTCACAACGGATGCCCGTGAACCCGGCGTGCTGGGCGGCATCCAACACGAACTGTGGGACCAGATATTCTGGCTCCCAATTTCCGTCCGCCGGTCGGTCGAAATGTTCCAGGAAGATAATCGCGACGGCGAGCAGCAGCATAGCCCACCCGTCCCGGCGCCCCGGCTCCTCTGTATCGCGGGCAACTTCACGAAATACGACGAGCATGCCGTCCAGCAGATCGACCGCGACATCAGCCTGATCCGGTACAAACGATTCGGGGAGGACCTTGTCGTGCTGGAACTCGTGAACGCGCCCACGGCCCCTCCCACTGCGCGGGGACGGGTGCCGGACACGGCCGCACGCACCTGGGGACCGATCATGACCCCGGGCCTGGCTCATCCGCCCACACGGGCGATCAGGATCTCGCCGATCGGCTCGAGGCCCTGAACGCCTTCCTGTCCGCCCTGGGCGACGACGTCCAGCGGTCAAGACCTACGTCGCCTTCACGCGCTTCAGGAATTTCGCGTGCGTCGAAGTGCATCCCGCGGCGGGCAAGATCACGGTGTTTGTTCGACTCGGTCCGGGCTCGGTGACCTTACGCCCCGGCTTTACCCGCGACGTGAGCCAGATTGGGCACTATGGCACCGGCGGCCTCGAAATCGTGCTTACCTCGGCGGCGGACTTGGAGGACGCGAAACCGCTCCTGATCAAGAGCTACGAACTGAGTTGAGGCGCGTCAGCGGGCACTCGACGGTGCTTCCAAGTACTCGGCCAATCGTTTCCCGGCATTCAAGAGTTCTTGCTCGTTGACGATGTTGTACCGGTCGAACACCGACCGCGTCTTGTGGCCGGTGAGTAGCATGGCGATGCGCTCCGGCACGCCCGCTCGGATCAAGTTCCGCGCCGCGGTGCGGCGGCAGTCATGCAGGAGTCGGTGAGGGACATTCGCCTTCCGGCAGGCATCCCGTAACGCGTGGCGCCACGAACGCACCGTGACGCCATCACGCCGAAAGACCCGTCGATCGCCCGGCTGCCGCAGGCGCGTGCGCCGATCGAGGACCTGGCGCAACGGCGCCGAGATCGGCAGGACGCGACCGGTCTTGGTCTTGGACCGGAGCGCCGCCAGGCGAATGACCCCGCCGTTCAGGTCCACCTCGTCCCACGTCAGTTCCAGGATTTCGTTGCGACGCCACCCCGAGTAATACGCGAAGTCCAGCACATCCCGGTACGACGCGGGCGCGTGAACGCGGACCTTCACGTACTCGGCATGTTCGAAGAAGCCCTCGCGTGGCGGATTCTCTTCTAGTCGATTCGGAAACAGCGGCATGTGTTCGAAGAGGCCGCGACGGATCGCTAACTGAAACATGCGACTGAGTGCCGATGTCTCTCGATTGATCGTTCCCGCCTCTGCGCCTTCCTTACGACGACAGAGCTGGTATTGCCGCACGGCGTCCGGCGAGATCCCGCCGGCAGGCCGGCCAGCAAAGAAGCCGCGCAAATGTTCGACGCGGGCGCGGGCGGTCGTGAGCGTCCGGTATTTTTGGAGCACGTAGTCTTCGAGGTAGGCGTGCGCCATCGTGTCGAACGTCAGCGGCGTGCCGTCCGGAATCGGGGTGAGGTCTAACGGTGGATTTCGTCGTCCGCGCATGGTCGTCAGGACCTCCACCGGCCGAAGTCGCCATCCGTGGTCATCCAGGCCGGTGTCCACACATTCGCTCTGTGTGGCGCCGAAGTGAAGTCCTGTCTTGGGCGGGGCGAACAGGCGGTGATGGTGCCCAGCGTTGGCTCAGTCGGCCTCTTCGTCAGGGACCCGCACGCGATCGTCCGGCGATCGCCAGGCGTCAAAATGCTTGAGCGGATCGATGCTCCCCAGCAACTCGCGCGCACGCGCCAGTCTGTCCATGAGGACGGTGGACTCGCCCTCGACCATCCTGCTCGCGGCGTGCGCCGCCTCCTCAAAGAAGCTCTCAATTCGACGGCCAGGGCCCACTGGTCCACCAGCATGAGCAGTTGTTCACGACTATCGCTCAGGGCTTGCACCCGCCGCCGTTCGGCTTCACGACGCTCATGTTCACGCCATTGGACTTCCCAACGTTGCCGCTCGATCTCCGCCTGTCGTTCGCCTTCTTCAGCGAGGGCGCTGATGATGGGCGCCTCGGTTTCGAGTTCTTTCACGATGCGTTTCAACTGTTTGGGTAAGTCGCCCGCCGTGGTTTCGGTCCAGTGTTGTGACCATTCCGCCCTGGCATAGGGGGAATAGCCACGCAGCGTCACACGGCCCGTCGGCAAGTCGTGATGGGTGGTCCAATCGCTCCAACCGTGTCCGCGGCGCCCTCGCGCGGGTGGATCGGCGGTCACCGGGACGTACTGGCCGTTGATGACGTAACGCACCTCCGTGCGGTGACTCACTTCATACAGAGTCAGACCGATCGCGACGGGCCCGACGAAGACGATGGTGGGACGAGCCGGCTGCCACTTGTCGCGGGAGTAATAGTCGGGGGTCTTTGGCGGATGTTCACGGTGATCCACATCGGGACGTTGATAGAGCTGATCGCTGGGCGCGAGGGTCACGCGATGACCGACCTCCTCCAGCGCGAGATACAGTTCGCTGGCGACGGCGAGCGCGCGTGGGAGCGTGCTCGTGGAGCAGAAGATATCTGGAAGCAACTTCTTTCGGGGTCTCAGATAGCCGCTGTCGGACATCGGCCAGGTCTGGGTGAACCGCTCGGTGACACCGGCCACCAGCGGGTGGCGTTCGGGGCGAGGTCCGAATGGTCGTCGGCGTCGGGCCTTCGTGGACGGTGGTTGCGGAAGAACCCGCGCTCGGCGGCGCGGACCGCCACCCTTAGACCACTCGATCTCTTCCCCGGGTTGCGGCGGCGGGAGGGGCGGGCGCGGCCCGTGTTTGCCCACCTGCAGTTGAGCCCAGTATCCCCGAGGGGGCCGTGGTACGCCGAGCCGTTCGCACACGCGGGCCAGAAAGCTCGACGAGACGTCATGTCTCGCAGCCACCGTCGTCATCGGTTCAGCCCAGATTTCGTCGTAGAGGGTGTCGCGCGTCACGGCCATAGCGCGGGATCCTATCAACGCTGCTGGTCGTCGGCACGCTCAACCCGACGCAGCTCATCGTCTGGCGACGCCAGCCGGAGCAGGAGTTGGGTGAAGGCATCGACGTCACGTAGTGCGCAGGTGCCTCGTCCCCGGCGGCGCGACGCGCCGCAACAGCCTTGCGGTGATCCGCCGTCACCTCGCACACCCATCCAGCAGTCCCCCTTTCGCGTCCCGTCCCACTCGGGAGGCTCCCATGAATCCGTCCTTTCATGGTTAACCGGATTTCGGGCGCGACGATGGACCGCTCGGTAACACTTAGCACGGCGCGATACGCGGCGTGAACCAATTGGTATATAAAGGGCCCACCATGAATACAACCACGCTCCTCATCATCATTCTGGTCGTGCTGCTGCTCGGGGGAGGGGGATTCTTCTATCGCGGCCGGCGATAGGTTTCACTGCGTACCCTTCGGTTTGCGCTTGCCGAGCGCGATGCCCTCTTCCAGGTTGCCTTCGATCCAGGCGCGCAACCCGCCAAGGTAGGCGCGCGTCATTGGCAGAAGGTTCGCACGTTCGCGTTCCCTCAGCAGCTGCAGTGCGTCGTCACTCTGTCCCGCTCGACAGGATCAGCGATGCCGGATGATTCCGACAACTGCTCGCTGAAGACGCCGTCGGATGCGGTAGCGCGTTACAACGAGCGCATCCCCGCCGCCATCGCGCGCGGCGCCGTCCGAGATGTTCGGCCTCTGGGGTTTCAAACGGGCATAGCGCACCGAGTTGGGTTCTCGAAATTCCACCGCTCCGTACCGGCTGTTAACGCCCCCTGGGCTGTGACCTCCCCCACCTCGAGGTGCGTATCGCCGACCTGTGTCCCGCTGAGTGAGTGCCGGATCACTGCCCCGACACCTCCATTGATCAGGGCTTCGTAGGCTTCGCGCTGCGCCGTAATGCAGGAAGAAGCCGTACTGCCTCATGAGTGGCCGGACGACGCGAGTGCGGCTCGCACTTTCTACGTGCCGTCCGCTGTCGTGAACCGCACTCGCCTCCGAATGCCTCCTGAGGAATCTACGACGTCAACCGACGCGTCGCCCTCCGCCGAATCTGCGAGGCACGACGAGTCGGAATGACCCGGCGGCATCCATCAGAACTGACGCGGCCATCTCGGGCCAGCGCCTCCGAAACGGTTGCTGGTGCCGTTGCCCTGATCGTGGTCGTCATCATCATCGTCTTGCCCGATGGCCAGAATCTGGCTCGCGGACAACTGACTCACAGGGCGCTTCTGCAGGTATACGAGCAGTTGCGTCAACGCGTCGACGTCGTCATCGTGCTCCCCCTTTGGGAAGACGCTGCACTGTTCGACGAAGTCCTCCACCCACGCGTGTTCGAACCGCAGTTGGCCATCGGCGAACCGTGGCCTCGGCAGAAACACCTGGCCGGCCTCGATCTGCGGCTCCACCGCCGCCGCGCGTGAGCGCTTGCCACCCTCCGGTGTGACCGCCAGGATGCCTCGGATCTCCTTATGAAGGGCACTCACCACCGCCGGCCCGTTCGCGGCATCCTCGATCAAGACGATGCGGGTGGCGGGGTGTGTGGCGACCATCCGCTTGATCGCTTGGCACGTTTCCGTGAACGACGCCTTCGCCTTGAACCGATCGAGGAGATAGACACAGGCACCGACCCGGCCGGCCACGAGGCCGACGACGTAGTCGTGGCCGTCCCCGTCCTTGAAGCTGAGATCCCACGACTGCACGATCTCATCGAAGCGCGCGGGCGCGTGATCCCAGTACTGCCACCACTCGACCTTGAACATCCCGCCGTCGCGGGGCACGGGCTGCTGCTGGTATTGACCGGCAAACCCGTAGCTCCCAAGAACTTGACGCTGATGCTCCAGATCGGCGACGCCTTGGCGTTCCGGCCACAGGGGCGCATCGATCTCCCGGACGACCGTTCGACCTGACCGCGGAAAATCGACCGTCGTGCGACTCGGCGCGAGCGCGGGCAGACAGAGATGCTCGAAGCCCTGTTCGAGGCACACCGCCGTGAGATCGCGCGTGTGCAACCGCTGCATCACCAACACCTTAACGTCGCGCTTGGGATCATCAAGCCTGGTGGACAGGGTGTAGTTGAAGAAATCGAGCGCCTGCTGCCGCTGGGCATCGCTTTCGGCCTGCGTGGGACTGTGCGGGTCGTCGATGATGAGCCGGTTGCCACCCTTGCCGGTGATCGAGCCGCCGGTGGAGGTCGCCACCATGATGCCGCCCATCGTGTTGTGGAATTCCAGCTTCTCAGCCTGGTCCCTCGTCAGGCGCACCTCGGGCGCAAACCGCTGATACGGCCGACTCCGAATCAGCCGACGACGACTGAGCGAGTGATGACTCGCGAGGCCTTCGGCGTAGCTGCTGAAGATGTACCGCATTGAAGGCTGCCGGGACCACTCCCAGCACGGCCACAACACCGACACCAGCAGCGACTTCATGTAGCGGGGCGGGATATTGATGACCAGGTGCCGAATCTCGCCGGCCGTGACGGCTTCGAGATACTCGCAGATCAGGTCGATGTGCCAGTTGGGCGAGAACGGCGTCCCCGGCTCCAGAATGGGCCACGCCCATTCCACGAAGGCGCGGAGGGACTGCCTCGCGTGACGAATCGCCTGCTCGTCGAGCAGCGCGGCCAGTTGATCATGCTCATTTGTCTTCATGGGTCTCTCCATCTCGCGCGGGGAGTGCCGGCGGTGCATCGACCACCGGCAACGACGGCTGCACCAACCGCAGGTGGCGCACCAGTTCTCGTTCCAGAGCCTCGTCAGACATGGATGCGAAGTGCGAGACGGCGTCGATCGAGACCCGTTCCGGGGCATCCACGCCCCACAGTTTCCGCACGTCGGTGAGGGCCTTGCGGGCCTCATCGAGGTACCGCGGATCGCCGTGGCGGTTCTCGGACATCAGCTCGGCGACGGTTGACGTCGTGCCGCCGTCGTGCTCGGTCTTGCGCTGCCTTCGTCGGAGCCCCTCCTGCTTGCTGTCCTGCCACGCCTGCATCGCCTGCCCGTAGATGTGCTCCAGGCGCAACGTCTGCCGCGCGCGCTGCCGGTCGGCCTTGTACGCAAGGTCGGCGAGGAGTCGTTCTTCCACGCGACGCGCGATCTTGGAGACCGCGGGCTGACTGATCCCGAGCGTCTCTGCGATCTGATGCTGCGTACGCCCCTGGAGGAGGTGCTCGAGCACCTGTGCTTCACGAAGCCGCACGCGCGTCTGTGGTTCATGGCCGCCTTTGCCGCCTCGGCCCCGGCGGCGTCGACGGATGGTCATGACCGCCTCCGAGTCGTCGGACGACCCACGCGCGTGGCGCGCTGGCCCGTGAACGCCTCCCAGCGCGTGATCGCGGCCTGCACGTAGCGCGGATCGAGATCCATCGCCAACGCCGTGCGCCCGGTCTTCTGCGCAGCGATCACCATCGTGCCGCTGCCCACGAAGGGGTCGTAGACGGTGTCGCCTGGAACCGTGTGATTGATGATCGGGATCTCGAACAGCCTGACGGGCTTCTGCGTCGAGTGGCCGGTCACCGCGTTGTCGGCCGTGCGGGCGCCGCCCATGGCATTCAGGTTGGGGACCTCCCACACCGTCGTCTGGCGGCGGTCGCCGAGCCAGCGCCCCTTGCCGCGAACGGCGTACCAGGCCGACTCGTGGCCCCAGTGGTAGTCACCACGACTGAGCGCGAAGTGCTGTTTCTGCCAGATGATCTGGCTGCGAATCGAGAAGCCGGCCGCCCCCAGGTCCGCCGCGACCGTCGGCGCCTTGAGAGCCGCATGCCACACGTAGGCGACCGCGCCGGGGAACAGCTCCCACGCCGCCTTCCATTCAGCGCGGTCATCGTTCATCACCCGCCCGACCGCCGTGCGCTGCGTTGGATTCGCGCGGTGGCGCCACGCCGCGTCGTAATTGACGCCGTACGGCGGATCGGTCGCCATGAGGTTGGGCGTGGCCCCGTCGAGCAATCGCGCGACATCGGCCGCGGAGGTCGCATCGCCGCAGAGGAGGCGGTGGGGGCCGAGGGCGAACAGGTCGCCTCGGACGGTGTCCGTCGCCGCCGGCTCGACGACGGCGTTCTCGTCGGTCAGCCCGGTTGCCGGCTCGGCGAGCAGCGTCGCGAATTCGTCGGCGGTCCAGAACGCGGACAGGTCCAGGCCCTCGGCGTGGAGCCGCTTCAACATGTCGACGTCCCACTCGAGGTCAAGCTGACCGACACGGTTATCCGCAATGGCCAGCCGCTTCGCGCGGGGGTCGGTAGTGAGGTCGAGATCGTCCCGCTGGACGGCAACCAGCACGTCGCCGTCCGTCTTTACGGCCTGCAGCGGAATGTTGAGACGCTTTGCCTCTTCGACGGTCTTGTGGCCGGCGATGATGTTGCCGTGCCGGTCGATGAGGACCGCGCGCCCCGGCCCGAATTCGCGCAGCGACTGGGCGAGGGCCTCGCGTCCGCGCGCCGTACCGAGATTCGCGTTCTGTGGGTCAGGAGTGAGGTCGGACAGACGACGGATGTGAGTGGGCGTGGAACGAACCTTCGGCATGACGCACCTCCCGCCGGTCGCCAGCTTCGACATGAGGCAGGCGGGTCGGCGAATCGGGCGCTCAGGTCTTCAGGAGCGCCCGATCGGGAGTGTGACCGGCCGAACGGTGTACAAAATTCGTGGAGTGATGAGAGCAGCCAGACCTAGCTCTATCCCCAGCGAATCTCCGCGATATCCGTCCGCGCTTGTAGGCGCTGTACGGTCCGATCGGGGAGGCGGAATCGCCAGCTGAGGAGCAGGCGAACAATCTCCGAGGGCTCGGCGTTCACGGCTGTGGACGCGAGCGTATGTATACGCTCGCGCGTCACATCCCCCGGCGAACAAACGCGACGAGCCAACGCCCGCAGCCCGTAGACCGTCTCCGTGATCGATTCGTCGTTGTCGGCGTCTCGTCGCCCGACGATGGAGCAAACACGCCGTGTTCGAGAACCGCTGGGTGCCTCCACACGCCGTAGGTCCACATCGGTGGTCGACCACGTCTTCCTATCATGTCTTGCCCCTTTCGAAGCCGCGTTTCACTCAGAATACTCGGCTGGCGACGCGCGTCAAGATACATAAGCGCAAGTCGTTGATAGCAAATAGGCGGATGCGGCAGTGCAGGGACGCTTCGTTCACGATCGGTTATTGCCCGCGGCTCCGAACATCGGGAGTTTTCACGAGTTGTGGGCGATGTTCGATCGCGAAAGCTGATCGCGTGAAGCCCGGATATAACCCCTTGATATAACCAAACGTTGGGCGAGAATCTGCGGATTCAGGCCTGTTTTCAGGGTCATGGATGCAGGGCCTTCTAAGCCGGGGGTCGCAGGTTCGAGCCCTGCCGGACGCGCCAATCACTTCGTGATTGGCGGCGTCGCGACAGGCCTCAGTCACGCCGCGATTCGCTTCGCTCATCGCGAGCGGGAGCGAGCCCTGCCGGACGCGCCATTTTCTAAAGAATTCGCCGATTTCTCAGAGCGAGGGAAACCTCTGGCGGATGGCTCTTGATTCCCCGATGCTTGACAGGGCCGCCACCGCCCGCTACCGTTGATTCCCCTTTGCAGTTCTGTTCCTTATGACGACTCGGGCATTGCGACTGCTGCGTTACTGCACCGTAATTGTGATGGCAATTGCGCCGGTGGTGTTTGCCGACCTTTCCAGTCAAGGTCGCCGTAGTCGGACGTCGGTGCTGGTGGACGGTCGAGAGGCGGTCGAGGGCGAAGTACTCGTCGGCTTTCGTAGCGCCGCCGCCGCGTTCGAACGCGCCCGCGCCGCCGACGAGATCGAAGCCGATGAGGTCGAGTCCCTCGGTCGCCGCGGCACTCAGCGCCTGCGCGCCCGCCGCCTGGGCACCCGCGCGTTGTTGGCGCGGCTCCGCGCCAACCCCGACGTCGAGTTCGTCGAGCCCAATTACATCATTCGGCTGGCCGCCGCGCCGAACGATCCGTCCTTTGGCAATCTTTGGGGCCTCTTCAACTGGGGCCAGGATTATGGCGGCGTCGGTGTCGCCGGCGCCGATATCGACGCTCCGCTGGCGTGGGACGTCAGTACCGGCACGCGCGCGACCGTCGTCGGTGTTGTCGACACCGGCATTGATTACACCCATCCCGATCTCGCCGCCAACATCTGGACTGCGCCCACGGCGTTTTCGGTGACAATCGGCGGGGTGGTGATTAACTGCGCGGCCGGTACGCACGGCTTCAACGCGATCACCAACTCGTGCAACCCGATGGACGACCACACCCACGGCACGCATGTCGCCGGCACGATCGGCGCCGTCGGCAACAACGGGGTGGGCGTGGCCGGCGTGAACTGGACGGCCAGCCTGATGGGCCTGAAGTTCATCGACTCCAGTGGCAGCGGCACCGTGGCCAACGCGATCAAGGCGATCGAGTTTGCGGTGCAGGTCAAGGCGGTGCTCGGCCCCACGGTCGCCAACGTGCGGGTGCTGTCCAATAGTTGGGGTGGGGAGGGATTTTCGCAAGCGCTGCTGGACGAAATCAATCGCACCAACACTGCCGACATGTTGTTTGTTGCCTCTGCCGGCAACGCCGGTGCGGACCTCGATGTGTCGTCGATTTATCCGGCGTCATACGCGGTGCCGAACATCATTGCGGTCGCGGCCACTAATAACCGCGACGAGCGCGCGTCGTTCTCGAACTATGGCGCGACGACGGTACACCTGGGCGCGCCGGGGGTGGCGATTCTGTCGACGACCGTCAATAACACCTACTCCGCGTTCAGCGGAACCTCGATGGCGGCGCCGCACGTATCAGGGGCCGCGGCGCTGCTGCTGTCGGCGTGCACGCTGCCAACCGCGGGCCTGAAAGCGGCGATCCTGGCAGCGGTCGACCCGATTCCCGGTCTGGCGGGTCTCACCACGACCGGCGGTCGCCTCAACGTCAACAACGCGATTCGCGTCTGCCCGCCGATCGCGCCGGTCAGTGTCCCGAATGTGGTGGGCCTGGCGCAGGCGGCGGCGGCGACGAGCCTCACGGGCGCGGGCCTGACGGTGGGGACGGTGAGCACGGCGACGAGCGCCACGGTGCCGGCGGGCAGCGTGATCAGCCAGAGCCCCAGCAGCGGCAGCAGCGTGCCGCTGGGCAGTGCGGTGAACCTGACCGTCTCGCTCGGCGCGGTGGCGCCGCGCCTCAATGTGGCGGCGACGGCCAATGGCGGGACGGCGCTGGCCTCGTCGGTCCACAGCGCGAGTTACCCGGCGGCAGGCGCGCTCGAC
>Ga0136611_10003878_pt1 | contig 10473 bp, 9 predicted proteins | sample AntDrymUQ2232306_2_FD_106645 | JGI IMG/M metagenome (GOLD analysis project Ga0136611, IMG submission 106645) | Polar desert sand microbial communities from Dry Valleys, Antarctica - metaG UQ223 (23.06) | ecosystem: Environmental > Terrestrial > Soil > Desert | place: Antarctica: Dry Valley... | reverse complement strand
TTCCTCTACCGGATGAAGGACATCGCGTTGTACGTGACCCTGTTCGCCATCGGGCATTCGACCACGATGCTGCTCGGGGTCTACTTCAACATCGGCATCAACAGCTACCTCATCGACGCGATCATCGGTCTGTCGGTGTCCTACAAGGCCATGGACAACCTTGGCGCGTTCCAGCGCTGGTTTGGCTACCAGCCCGACACCAAGGCCGCCACGTTGATCTTCGGCTTCTGCCATGGCTTCGGGTTGTCGACCAAGATCATCGACTACAGCATCTCGCCTGATGGTCTGGTGCCGAACCTGCTGGCATTCAACGTGGGCGTGGAGATCGGGCAGCTTCTCGCGCTTGGCGCAATTTTGATTGCGATGGGCTACTGGCGACGGACCACCAGTTTCCGCCGCCATGCCTATATCGCCAACGTGGGCCTGATGTGCGCCGGATTCGTGCTGATCGGCTACCAGCTCACCGGCTATTCCGTTTCCTGACGTCCTGGAGCAACTCCATGTACAACAACACCATTCCCGATGCCGCAGAGCTGCCGTCTGCGCGCAAGCTGTTGCGCTCGACCCTGTTCGCGCTTGTGATCGCAGGTGTCCTTCTGGTCACCGTCGTGCTGCCCGCCGAGTATGCAATTGACCCCACCGGAATCGGCCGCGTGCTGGGCCTGACACAGATGGGCGAGATCAAGGCCCAGCTCGCCGCGGAAGCCACTGCTGATGCGCGGCCGGCCGTCGCCGGCAAGGACAGCCGCGCCGCTGGCGTCAGCAAACCTCTACCGGCGCCTGTGGTCAGCGGGTCGGCAGCCAGCGCGCGTCCCGCGCAGGACGTGGCGGCCCCCGAACAGTCCTGGAAAGATCAGATGCAGGTCGTCCTGCAGCCTGGCGAGGGAGCCGAGATCAAACTTGTCATGAAGGCCGGTGCGAAAGCCGACTTCAGTTGGACCGTGCAGGGCGGCACCGTCAATTTCGACACACACGGCGATGGCGGGGGCAAGTCGATCAGCTACGAGAAGGGCCGCAGCGTGCCTGCCGACGAAGGCATCCTGACCGCCGCCTTCGATGGCAACCATGGCTGGTACTGGCGCAATCGCGGTGACGCCCCGGTGACCGTGGTGGTTCGCGTGCGCGGCAAGTACCAGGACATCAAGCGCCTCATCTGACGTATTCGTTCAACGCCCTCGCTGCAACCTTGAGATGCAGCGCCGCAACGACACAGATTTCGGTGCACCCATGATCGCCATTCTTCGACACAAGACCTTCCGCCACCTCTTCTCGGCGCAAGTCGTTGCCTTGATCGGGACGGGCCTCGCGACGGTCGCGCTGGCGCTGCTGGCGTACGACCTTGCAGGCGCGCATGCCGGCGAGGTCCTCGGCACGGCCCTCGCGATCAAGATGGTGGTGTATGTGGTGCTCGCGCCCGTCTCCGGGGCGCTGGTTCCACCTCGTCTGCGCAAGCAGGTGCTGATCGCCCTTGACCTGGTCCGCGCAGGCGTTGCGCTGGCGCTGCCGTTCGTCACGGAAATCTGGCAGGTCTATCTACTGATTGCGTTGCTGCAATCTGCTTCGGCCGGTTTCACTCCGCTGTTCCAGTCGGTGATCCCGGAGATCCTCCCGGAGGAGCGGGACTACACCCAGGCGCTGTCGCTTTCCCGGCTGGCCTATGACCTCGAAAGCCTGTTGAGCCCGATGCTCGCCGCCGCGCTACTCACCGTCATCAACTTCCATAGCCTGTTCATGGGCACGTCGGTCGGATTCGTGCTGTCGGCGCTGCTGGTGATGGGTGCGACGTTCCCGGTCGCATCGGCTGTCGCTTCGGGTCGGCCATTCGACCGTGCAATCCGCGGCATGCGCATCTACCTGCAGACGCCAAGGTTGCGCGGGCTATTGGCAACCAACCTGATCGCCGCTGCAGGCGGTGCGATGGTCTTCGTCAATACCGTGGTCATCGTGCGCAGCGTTTTGGGCGGCGGTGATCGCGAGGTTGCATGGGCCTTGGCCGCGTTCGGCGTTGGATCGATGCTGGTCGCATTGACGCTACCCAAGCTCCTCGACCGCTGGCCTGAGCGTCGCATCATGTCGGGTGCGGCAGGCCTGATGGTTTTGGCGCTGGTGGCGGGTAGCCTGATGTGGCAGATCGGGGCGAGCGCGCTCGTGTTGCCGCTACTGCTGGCGCTGTGGGCAGTCATGGGCATGGCCTACGCCGGGCTTGTCACGCCCGGCGGCCGCCTGTTGCGCCGCTCTGCGAAGCCTGAGGACTTGCCCTTTCTGTTCGCTGCCCAGTTTTCGCTGTCGCACGTGTGCTGGCTGCTGGCATATCCGCTGGCGGGCTGGCTGGGGTCCAGGCTGGGCTTGGGGGTGGCGCTGATCGCGTTGACCGTCCTTGCCCTCATCGGTCTCATCGCCATGCTGGCGACGTGGCCCGCGCACGACGCTGCGCAAGTGGAACACCGGCACGATGACTTGCCCATCGAGCACCCCCACTGGCAAGAGCACGGCGGCTACTCCCAGGGCGGGCACCTGCACGCGTTTCAGATCGATGCCTTGCATCGGCGATGGCCTGGATAGCAGGCGCAGCGGTCATCAACACTCGACGAGGGCGGGAGCTCGAGCCAGCCCTCGGCCTGTCAGGCCAACCCCGGTGCAGCCAAGCTTTTTTGCGATACCAGCGAAATTGCTGACCGTGGCATGCGTCTGAACCGCACGGCCACTGGCCGAAAAAAAAGGCCGGAACCCATCAACTGAATGGGGATTCCGACCTTCCCAAGTACCGCTTGCAACTGTAAATGGTGGAGATGGGGGGAATCGAACCCCCGTCCGAAGATGCTCCATGCCCGGCACTACATGCTTAGCTCACCGTTCGATCTCGCCCTGCGGCAACACGGCGTGCGAAGCACACCGCAGGACACACCCGCTGAAGTTAAGCCGCTGGTTGGCGGGTCGCCGCCAGGGCCGGTTCCGTGATAATGACCCTACATCCACGAGCACGGGCACAAGTGGGTTCGGGGCTTACGCCTTAAGCGGCGAGAGCGTAGACGTCGTCGTTGGCGTCTGGGTTTTTGCAGCTGGATTAACGAGGAAAGCTACCCCCTCGGCATGCGCCAAGCGATTTCGCTACCCCCGTCGAAGCCAGTGCATCCCCGGGTTTGTCGATGTCGCTGACAATCGAAGTATAGGGCCACGCGCCGCATTCACAAGTCGCACTCGCAACTTGCCGGCGACATGAGCAGCGCGGTTATCCTTTGGTCATGCGCGCTGACCCCAGCCAGTCACCCAACGGCGATACCGAGGCCCCACCAGGCCGCTGGCGCTACGGCCATCTGTTCGCCTTCATGGTGCTGCTGCTCTCGCTGGCCCTGGTGATCATGGCCTGGATGAACGCGCGTGAGCGCGAGCTCAGGCTGGCCGAATCACAGTTCCAGTCCGATGTGGGCATGCTCGCCTCGCTGGTGCGCGAGCACCTCGACAATTACGCACTCACGTTGAGCGGCGGCGCCGCGGTATTCACCACTCTTGCCTGGCCCTCTACCCAGCATTGGCGGAATTACGCCGATGGCCTGGACCTCAGGACCAGGTTTCCAGCGCTGCTGGGCCTGGGTTTTGCGGCTTACGTCGATCGAAGCGCGCTCTCGCGCCTGCAGATCCAGCTCAACGAGGCAGGGTACGGACGGCTGAACGTGTGGCCGCACGGCATGCGAACGCACTACGGACCGGTGATCTACCTGGAACCGCTGACCGAGGAGAACCTGAAGGCGGTGGGGTTCGACATGTATTCCGAGCCCGTCCGCGGTGCCGCAATGCAGGCAGCAATGGAAACCGGCGAGCCACGGCTGAGTGGATTGGTGCGGCTCGTGCAGGATGGCGACAAGGCGGTTTCCGGCATGCTGCTGTACACACCGGTGTATTCGGTGGTGCCAAGGCCGCAGGCTCCCGCGCAACGACGTGATTCGATGAAAGGCTGGGTGTATGCGCCGTTCCGGGTGCAGCTCATGCTGCAGGACGCGGTATCCGGGCGAGCCCCGAATGAGCGCATGCGCGTGGTCGATGTGACCGATGCGCGGCCCGTGGTCGTCTACGAAGATCCCGATATCGGCAAGGTGAACAGGTTTTCCCATAGCCTGCCGATGTTGTTCTACGGCCGCGACTGGCGGTTTGATTTCTATTCGGGCCCGCAGCACGCGGCAGTCCCGCAACTGTCGGCGCTGAACAAGCTGCTGGCAGCGGGGATGGTCGTCTCCTTCTTGCTGTTCGGGCTAGCCTGGATGCTGGTTGGCACCCAGGTTCATGCGCAACGGATCGCAGCGGACATGACCGCCTCCTACCGCCGCAGCGAACAGCGCTTTCGGCATGCGATGCAATATTCGGCGATCGGCCAGGTGCTGCTGGATGCGCAGGGCCGCATCGTGGTGGCAAACCCCGCCTTCGCCGAAATGGCAGGGCGCGCGCCGGACGCGCTGCTGGGGCAATCGCTGGGCAAGTTGTTCGACGGCGCGGACGGCGAGCCCCTGCGCACCGCGGAGATGGACATCGTGGTGGACGACAGCAACAGCGTCTTTCGCGCCACCCGCACCCTGCTGCGGCATGGCAGCGAGCTGCGCCATGTGCAGCTGACCATGGCACCGGTGCCGGGCGACACTGACCACGACATCGCAAGGTTGGTGCAGATGGAAGACGTGACCGAACGCGTGCGTGCGGAAGCGGCGGTTATGACGCTCAACCGTACCCTGGAAGCGCGGGTGACGGCGCGGACCCGCGAACTCAGCGAAGCCAACAGCGAACTGGAGTCGTTTGCGTACAGCGTCTCGCACGACCTGCGTGCACCCTTGCGCGCCATCGAAGGGTTCAGCCGCATCCTCACCGAGCGCCACGCGAGCGGGCTTGATCCGGTCGCCCAGGATTACCTGGCGCGGGTGCGCAAGGCGACTGCACGCATGGCGGAACTCATCGACGCCTTGCTCAGGCTGTCGCGCATCGGCCGCAGCGACATCGCCATGGCCGGGCTCGACCTCAGCACGATGGCCCACGAGGTTGTCGCGGACCTGATCCAGGCCGAACCGCTTCGCCACGTGGACGTCACCATCGCGCCCGGCATGCATGTGCTCGGAGACCGCGCGCTGCTGCGCACCTTGCTAGAGAACCTGATCGGCAATGCGTGGAAATTCACCCGCGACACTGTGGCTGCGCGGATCGAGGTAGGGCGTGAGCCAGGCGGCGCGGACGACGCGGCGGTGTACTTCGTGCGCGACAACGGCGCGGGGTTCGATGCCACATATGTCGACAAGCTGTTTCGCCCCTTCCAGCGCCTGCACGCACTCGAGACGTTCCCGGGCCATGGTATTGGGCTTGCGTCGGTGAAGCGCATCCTTGAGCGGCATGGGGGCGAGGCCAGCGCCGAAGGCAGCCCAGGGCAGGGCGCGACCTTCCGTTTCAGCCTGGGCAAGAAGCCTGCGGAATGAGTGGCTGCAAGCTCACAGCCCTGGCATCAGCCTGAAAGTCAGGCGCGATGCCGCCGCACGGCTGCAGCAATGTAATCAGGCGTCCTTGTTGTGGCGCCGCATGGTGCGCTGCTTCTCGCGGTTCCAATCGCGTTCCTTGCTGACGTCGCGCTTGTCGTGGACCTGCTTGCCGCGTGCGAGCGCGATCTCGGCCTTGACCTTGTTGCCCTTCCAGTACAGCGCCGTCAGCACCAGGGTGAATCCGTCGCGCTGCACACGGCCGATCAACACATCGATCTCGTCCCGGTGCAGCAGCAACTTGCGCGAGCGGCGTTCCTCGGGGATGACGTGGGTGGAGGTGGTGATGAGCGGCGTGATCTGGCTTCCGTGCAGGAAGACCTCGCCGTCGCGGATCATGGCGTAACTGTCGCCAATATTGGCCCTGCCGGCGCGAATGGCCTTCAGCTCCCAGCCCTGGAGCGCCATGCCGGCTTCATAGCGCTGGTCGAGGTGATATTCGTGGCGCGCACGCTTGTTCAGCGCGATGGTGCCGCTGCTGTTTGGCTTATTCTTGTCGGCCTTCTTGTTCATCGCCGCAATTGTCGCCGATCAGGCGCGGATGCGGCGTGGATGGGCGCATCATTCCCCCGACCGAGGCCCCATGCCCGTCATCATCCGCAGTGCACTGGTCGAGCATTCCGCCGCGCGCATGTTTGCGCTGGTCAATGACGTGGCCGCGTATCCGCGTCGCTTCGACTGGTGTCATGGGGCCGACGTGCTGGAACAAGGCGAGGACCGCGTGGTTGCGCGGCTGGACTTGGGGCTCGGCGGCTTCAGCATCTGGTTCACCACCGAGAACACGCTGGTGCCACCCCTCCACATCGACATGGCCCTGCGCGATGGCCCGTTCAAGCGGCTGCAAGGGCGCTGGCAATTCCACGCACTGGATGAATCCGCCTGCAAAGTCACCTTGACCCTGGATTTTGCGCCGCAAAACCGCCTGCTCGGGCCTGCACTTGCCATTGGCATGCAGGGCCTGGCGGACCGCATGGTCGACGATTTCGTGCGCGAAGCGGATCGCGGCGGCCGGTGATCTCGGTCGAAGTCATCCGTGCATGGCCGCATCGGTTCGATTCGCAAGCACTCGCGCTTGAAGAAGGTGCCCGGGTTGCCGATGCCCTGGAGCGCGCCGGCTGGGTGATCGATGACGAGTTCGTCGGCGTCGCCATCTTCGGGCTGCCCGCGGCGCTGGTCACCCGGCTGCAGGATGGAGACCGGGTGGAGCTATTACGGCCGTTGCAGCTTGATCCTAAGCAGGCACGCCGGCAACGCGCACGCAAGCCGCGCTAGTGCGCCACATCGTCTCCGGTCAGCGCTTCTTTTTCTTCTTGTCCTTGGCCAGGTTGCCGAAGCGCGCCATGGTGGTGGCCAGCTCGGAATCCTGCTCGGGAAAGTATTCGCCGTCCCACTTCGCCAACGCTTCGTTCTCGAACCACAGGGTCATGGTCTTGACTTCGGTTGGACCGGAACGGCCGGTACGGCGGCTTGCGGCATAGTCCCAACGGTTGCGATGGAACGGGTCCTGGATAGACGGCGTGCCGAGCAGGGTCATCACCTGGCGCTTGTCCATGCCGGCCTGCAGCTGGTCAACCGCTGCCTTGTCCAGCAGGTTGCCCTGGTAGATCGGCTGCCGGTAAAGCACGCCGCAACCGCTTGCGAACAGGACCGCGAGGACGAATGGAAGCAACTTGCGCATCGGCTGGACAGGGCAGTGAATATTGGCGCCGATGATACACTCAATGGCCCGGCACACCGCCTCCGCGGGTGCCTGCGCGGGTCGCGTTCATGCAGCCGCAGAGGCGCGGAACGCGCAGCGACTTTCGCAACACCGCAACACTGGCAGCACCAGGCAGCATCACTTGCAGGAGCACGGATGGAATCCCAGGATCTACGCAAGGCCGGGCTGAAGGTGACTCATCCACGGATGCGCATCCTGGACCTGCTGGAGCAGACCATGCCTCGGCACATGACCGCCGAAGGTATCTACAAGCATCTGCTGGGCGAGGGCGAAGAGATTGGCCTTGCCACCATCTATCGGGTGCTGACCCAGTTCGAATCCGCCGGCCTGGTGCTCAAGCATAATTTCGAGGGAGGCCATGCGGTGTATGAGCTTGACCGCGGCGAGCACCATGACCACATGGTTGACGTGGAAAGCGGAAAGGTCATCGAGTTCCACAGCGACGAGATTGAAGCCCTGCAAGCTGCCATCGCCGCGCAGCATGGCTACTTGATTGAAGACCACGCCCTGGTCCTGTACGTGCGGAGACAACGCTAGATACCGCACGCTGGCGTCAACCAGGGCCGGGCCCACGCATTGGCTCACCTGTTACCTGTGAGGTCTGCTGCCAGTCTGGCCTGCCTCTGGACAGACATGCCTTGAGTCAAGGCTCAAGCAACTTCTGCGCCGCTGCACGCGCTTCATGGGTGACCTCTGCGCCGCCAAGCATGCGGGCAATTTCTGCCACGCGGCCATCGTCGTCCAGCAGCTTGACCGAAGACTGGGTGATGCCGTCGAGGGCGGCCTTGCTGACGGTGTACTGGGTGTGGCCTGCCGCAGCCACTTGCGGCTGATGGGTCACACACAGCACTTGGCGGTTCTCACCGAGCGCGCGAAGGCGCGCGCCCACCGCCGCGGCCACCGCGCCGCCAACCCCGGCATCCACTTCGTCGAACACCATCGTGGGCACGGCGTCCAGCCCCGCCATGGCCACCTCGATCGCCAGGGAAATGCGGGACAACTCGCCGCCGGACGCAATCCTGCGCAGGGGCCGCGGCGGCTGCCCAGGGTTTGCCGACACCAGGAACTCTGCGCGTTCGGCGCCGTTTGGATCAGGCGTGGCGGGCTCGGGGGTTGGCGACAGTGACACTTCGAACCTGCCAGATTCCATGCCCAGGCTGCCGATCAGACGGCTGACATCAGACGCCAGCGCATTGCCCGCAACGCGTCGCGAGTTGCCCAGCGCGTCGGCGGCGCTGCGCCATGCGGAACGCGCCTGCTCGATCTGGCCATCTAGACGCTGCAGCCGTTCTCCGGCGTCGCTCAATGATTCGAGCTCCAGGGACAGCGTGTCGCGGAATTCCGCCAGCTGGTCCAGCGGGCGGCGGTGCTTGCGCGCCAGGTCCTGCAGGCGCGACATCCGGCGCTCGATGTCCTCCAACGCCGCGGGATCCACGTCAAGGTCATCGCGAACGCGCTGCAACAGGCTGAGGGCTTCGTCCATCTGGATGGCGGCGGAATCGAGCAGGCCGTCAACGTCACCAAGCCGAGGCTCGTGGATGGTCTCGCGCTGCAACGCGCCGCGCAGTTGCTGGAGCGCGCCGGCCATTGATGCCTCACCGCCCAGCTGTTCAAGCGCCTGGTCGCAGACAGCGATCAACGATGCGGCATGCGCCTGCCGGCGATGGCTGCGGTCAAGGTCCTGCAGCGCGTCGGTTTCCAGGTGTTCCGCCTGCAGCTCCTGTAGCTGGTAGTGGAGCCAGGACTGTCGCTCGGCGACGTCGCCACGGGCGAGCAGCGCTTCTTGTTCCTGATGCAGGGCCTTCCATCGCAATGCCTGGGTGCGAACGGCCAGCAGCAAGTCGGGGTGGCGCGCATGTGCGTCGAGCAAGCTGGTCTGCGTGGCGCGCGACAGCAGTGCCTGCTGCTCGTGCTGCCCGTGGATCTCGACCAGCTGCGATGCAAGATCGGCAAGCTGTCCCAGTCCGACGGCGCGCCCGTTGATCCACGCGCGCGAGCCGCCGTCGGCGCGCAGCGTACGCCGCAGCAGGCAGGCGCCCGCATCGTCCAGTTCCGCCTGGCGCAGCCACGCGGCTGCGGGGCCATCGCCGAGCGTGAAGTCTGCTTCAAGTTCCGCGCGCTCGGCGCCATGGCGCACGGCGCCGGCGTCCGCACGCGCGCCGCACAGGAAGCCAAGCGCGTCCACCAGCAACGACTTGCCAGCGCCCGTTTCACCTGAAATGACGGTGAGGCCCCGACTGAAGTCGAGCTCGGCGTGGGCGACGACGGCGAAGTCGCGGATCGACAGGCGGGTCAGCATCGCTGCGCATTGTGCCTGCGACGCGCACATCGGGATAGCGCTTGCACGCGGGCGTTGCGCCGCTTACAAGGACGCATGGCACACCTGACCGCCGCCGACATTGCAAGCGACCCGCGCGCCCGGCAGCTGCTGCGCACGCTGGTATCGCGGCATATCCACGATGGCGAGCCAGTGGGCTCGCAGACCCTTGCACGGCATGCGGGCCTGGACCTCAGCGCAGCCACCATCCGGAACATCCTTGCATCGATGGAAGACATTGGCCTGCTGGCCGCGCCGCACAGCTCGGCAGGGCGGATCCCGACCGCGCAGGGTTACCGTTTATTCGTGGATTCGCTGTTGCAGGTCAAACCGCTGGCCGATGGCGAGCTGGCCCGGCTGCGTAGCGAGCTGCCGGCAGGGGCGGGTACCCAGGCGCTGCTTGGCAACACGTCGGAGCTTTTGTCCGCGATGACGCGTTTCGTGGGCATGGTCAGCGTGCCGAAGCGCGAGGGGTTCGTGTTTCGCCAGATCGAGTTCGTGGCGCTCGATCCGCAACGGGTGCTGGCAATCCTGGTGTTTGCAGACAACGAGGTGCAAAACCGGGTGGTGCAGGTGCGGCGGGCTTTCGATCCGGCCGAGCTCGAGCAGGCGGCTAATTACCTCAATTCCCATTTTGCCGGGCTGACGCTTGCCCAGATCCGTGCCAGCCTGCTGCGGGACTTGCGGCACGCGCGCAGCGAAATGCAGCAACTCCTGGCAACCTCGGTGGAACTGGCCGAACACGCCTTCGCACCCGGCCGCGAAGACCACGTGCCGGACGCTGTACTCGTGGCGGGCCAGACCCGCCTGATGGGCCTGCAGGACCTGGCCGACGTGGACCGCTTGCGTGCGTTGTTCGAGGCGTTCGCCGAAAAGCGCGAACTGCTGCAATTGCTCGAACGCACGGCCAGGGCGCCCGGCATGCGTGT
>Ga0136611_10003877_pt1 | contig 10482 bp, 11 predicted proteins | sample AntDrymUQ2232306_2_FD_106645 | JGI IMG/M metagenome (GOLD analysis project Ga0136611, IMG submission 106645) | Polar desert sand microbial communities from Dry Valleys, Antarctica - metaG UQ223 (23.06) | ecosystem: Environmental > Terrestrial > Soil > Desert | place: Antarctica: Dry Valley... | reverse complement strand
GGGGATCACGTCCTCGCCGTCAAGCTGGCCGTCCGCGCGCACGATGCTGGGTGGCCCGCCTGGGCGGACGACAATTGCGAACCGCTCGATTGGGTCAAGCACCCAAACAAGACGCGCGCCGGCGGCGATATATTCCGCTGCCTTTTCCAGCTGGTCCGCGATGCGACTTGTTGGCGACAGAATTTCGACCGCGAGGTCCGGCGCGCCCTCAATGTATGTGTTCGGAACCCTGCCATCTTGGAGCCGTTCGGCGCGGATGAAGCCAACATCCGGCGCGCGCACGGTATCTGGATCACGGCGCAGGCGATAGCCACCGTCCTCACCGGTCAACCTTCCAAGTTTGTGCTGGTGGGCGAATGTACCGAGTCGGATAATTAGTTCTGCACTGACATTGCTGGGGAAGCCAGCGGATGGACTCACCTCGAAAAGCCTCCCCTGAACAAGTTCGTACAGCTTGCCGTCGTCCGGCATCGCCAGCAGTTCGCCTGCGGTCATCAATCGTTCGGCTGGTGCGACCGTCACCACGCGCCCTCCCGGCACCGTCTGAGCACAGTATATCGAGCGCGGACTAGATCGCGCCCGCCTCGAAGAGCCGGCGCAGCTGCTCGCGGTCCAGGCCGAGCTCGCCGCCCCAGATGGCGACGTTGTGCTCGCCGAGCAGCGGCGCGCGGTGGTGTGGGCCGCCGGGTGTACCCGTGAAGCGATAGGGCACGCCGGGATAGACAAACGCCGCGCCCAATTCTGGGTGCGCTACGGCGTGGAAGAAGTCGCGGTCAGCCCAATGCGGGTCCGCGAGGTTCTCCTCCGGTGAACGGATCAGGCCGTAGGGAAGCCGGCATGCCTGGCCGCCACGGTAAGCTTCCTCGGCCGGAAGCGAGCGAATGAAGCGGTGCAGTACCTCTACGACATGCGTGCGGTCCGTGCTGCCCGCCTGCTCCGCGATCGGGACGTAGATCGTCTCTTCATAGCGCGGGTCGGCGAGGTCGTCCGCCATCCCCTGCGCATCCATCCAGCGCACCAGCGGTCGCCAGGACGTGGGGTTGCGCGGGATGCCACCGGCCATCAAATTGACATAACGTCCATCGGCGCAGTGGTGCTGCCACGGGGCGGTGCGGCCCGCGCCGCTCGCGTGGCGCCCGGTCTGGCGATGGACGACGCGGCCGAAGTATTCCCACTGGGGGAACGCGCCTTCGGTGGTGGCGGCGCACGCTTCATGCACGGAGCAATCGAGCTGCTGGCCGAGGCCGCTACGCTCCCGCTCAAGGATCGCCGTGAGCACGGCGTTCGCGGCATAGACCCCCGCGATCTTCGCTGCATGGCGGCCATCCGGCCGCACCGGCGGCGCCTGCGGGAAATCCTCTTGGTCGTAGCCGCACGAGGCCATGATCCCGGAGAGCGCCATCTGCGTCAGGTCGTCCGCCTGGAGGTCGCGCCAGGGTCCGGCCTGGCCGAACGGCGTCACGGAAGCGATCACGAGGCGGGGGTTGGCGCCGGCGAGGCGGCCATGCTCAAGTCCGCGCGCGGCGAGCGTGCCCGGGGGGAGACTGTCCAGCAGCACATCAGCGCCCGCGAGCAGGCGGCGCAGCAGGGGTGGACCGTCCGCGTGCTCCAGGTCCAGCGTCACGCCGCGCTTGCTGGTGTTATGCGCCCAGAAGAAGAGGCTGCGGTTGATCTCTGGCACGTCCCCGGCGAACGGCCCGATGCGGCGCTCGGCGCAGCCCTCTGGCGGCTCCAGCTTGATCACGTCCGCACCCATGTCCGCCAGCAGCTTGCCCGTCCACTGGCCGTTTTCACCGCCCAGCTCGATCACGCGCAGGCCAGCGAGGGGGCCGCCCTCATGCGGGTTGGATGACGCGTTCATGGAGGGAAGCGTAGCGGCGCGCACGACGACACGCAACCGCTCGTGCGTGTTGCTCGCTGATCTGTGAGAGCGCCGCTGCGATCCCGGCCAGCGTCGTGTCCAGCGCGGCCCAACGCGTGAAGCCGTACGCCTGCATGCCGTAGAGCAGCGCGGCGTCCTCTTCCTCAGTGGTAGATTCCTCCAGGAGACGGACCAACCGCGCGGTCATGTCGCCGAGGAAATGTCGCAGCAGGGAGAAGGCAAAATGATCGAGGTGGAGGTCCGCGTGCCGCCCGCCGCCACGTAGACGGCGAGGAAGCGGTCGAAGTGCGGGCCAAGGCCGGCCTGGAGGTCATGCTCCGGCGGCGCGAGCGCAACGTCATCCCAGTCCAACACGCTGATCCGCCCTTGCTCGTCAATGTGCAGGTTGTCCCCACCGAGGTCGGTGTGGCAGAGCACAAAGGGACCCGGCAACTTCTTAACGCGCGCCTGCAACGCATGGAGCCGCGCGAGTTCGCGTGTCACCTCGTCACGGCGCGGCAGGATCAGGTCCCGCACGGCGCGCAATCCCGGCCGTGACCGGTCTGTCGCCCGCGCGGCGACCTCGATGGCGCGCCGCAAATCCGGCTCAAAGTCGAGCGCAAAGCGCTCGCGCGGCGGCAGCAGATCAGGCACGGCCGCCGTCGCGCGGTGGATCGCGGCCACCGTCCGCGCGAACTCGTCCAGATGTTCCAGCGAGAGTATCTCTGGTGCCGGCATTCCCGAAACGAAGGGGAAGATGGCGAGCGGGCGCCCGTCGAGGTGGCAGAGCAAGGCGCCTTCCCGCGTCGTGAGCGGGTAGGGCAGACGCGGAACAAGGTTCCGGTCATACAATGCACGCGTGAGGGGCAGGACGAAATCGAGCCGCGCCGCCACCGCGCGACCCGCGTCCGTATCCGGCCAGTATTTGAGAAAGTAGCACCCGCCACCGGCACAGTGCAGCACATAACATACGGCGGCATACCCGACCGGCACAAAGGAGAGTCTCTCCGCCGGTAGATCATAGACCTCGCGCACGGTTGCGATCATGCGCTTCCGGTCAACGGTTGGCTCGTACTTCATGCCCGGTCCTCCGCGCGTTGAGATAACCACGTCCATCAGAGCCGTCCAGGACGGGGAGCGCGTGTGCTTCGTTCCAGGGTCGCCGTTGGTGGGTGGGACGCCATAGCGAGGTTTGGGGGACGGCCGCGCCGCGTGTGAGCGGGAGATCAATAGAGTCAGAGCGCAGGAATATCGCGGTAGTCGTGGAGGTTGCGCGTCACGAGCGTCAGGTCAAGGACCAGCGCCGTCGCCGCGATCAGGAGATCAAGACCACGCGGCCGCTCAGGGCGCGGGGCGCGCGGCCCGCCGTTGCTTGAACGCCGCCTCCACCTTCGGCGCGCGACGGAGGGCGTAGACGCAGATCGAGCATTCCAGCGTTTCCTCACCGCCGATCGCGAGCGAGAGCGCCAGCAGCCAGCCAAGCTGCCAGAGCCAGGCGGCCCCCGCACCGGCGAGCGCCAGACCAATGATCGTCAAGCGGAAACCCTGCATCGTCACAAGCGACTTCGACCGGTCGGTCAACGGCAGGCGCGTGCCCACGACATACCCGCGCCCGCCGCGCAGGGCCAGCCACGCGCCCAGGATCATCAGCACCGAGGCGGGGTACGCGCGCCAAGAGAGTTCAACGAGCGCGTCCATGACATGCTTCCCTCCTCGCTCACAGCACCATCTGGGTCTGCGTGACCAGCGCCAGCAGACGGCCCTCGGCGTTCGTGATGCGGGTTTGCCAGACCATCGTTCGCCGTCCGCGATGCAGGGGCGTGGTCTCGCCGCTGATCACACTGCCGACGGGCGCTGGTACGAAGAAGTTGGTCTTGGACTCCAGCGTCGTTGTGCTTGCGCCCGCTGGAAGATTGGCGACGGCCGCGATCGCGCCAAGCGTGTCCGCAAACGCCATCAGCGTGCCGCCATGCACGACCGCGGGGACGGTGCAGATCTCCTCACGCACCGCCAATTCTGCCGTCACCTGTTCCGGCGTGACGGAGAGTAAACGGATACCGAGCAGGCGGCCGAGCGGCGGCATCTGCTCCTGTGCCGAGGCAAGCTGGTCCATCGTCGTTGCTCCTTTCGCGGTATCGTTCGACCGACGCGGCGGGTGACGGGCCGCAGGGGATACGCTACGATACGAGGGACATCATTACGATAGATACAGACAGTATGTATGTCAAGGGCGCGAAGAAGGCGGAACAAGCGGTGCAGACGCGCCGCCTGCTGTTGGATGTGGCGCGATCGCTTTTCGCGGCGCACGGCTATGCGGGCACGTCCACGGAGGAAGTGGTGCAGCAGGCGAGTGTCACCCGTGGCGCGCTCTACCACCACTTCCGCAACAAGCGTGCCCTCTTTGCCGCGGTGGCCGACGACCTGGAGCGCGAGTTGTCTGAGCACGTGATCGCGGCCGGCGCCGCCGAGAGCGGTCTCTGGGAGCAACAGCGGGCCGGGATCGCCGCCTTCCTCGACGCCTGCCTGGACCCGGCGATCCACCAGATCCTGCTCTTGGACGGCCCCTCGGTGCTAGGCTGGCAGGCGTGGCGCGCGCTGGACGCACGCTATGGCCTGGGCATTCTGATCGCCGGACTGACTGCCTTGATCGAGGCGGGCGAGATCGAGCAGCAGCCGGTGGAACCGCTCGCCGGGCTGCTGCTCGGTGCGCTCACGGAGGGGGGCTTGATGATCGCGCGCGCACCGGACGTGCAGGCCGCCCGCGGTGAAGTGGGCGCGGGCGTGGACCGACTCTTCATGGGCCTGCGTGCGCCCCCGGCGCGACCATGACAGGCACCCCATCGCCCGGACCGGCCCGCGCGGATCGGATCCCTGCGTGGCGCGGGCAGCGTAAAGTGAACCGAGTGCAGCGGTCGCTCGGCGAGCGCAGAACGCACCACCTGCATTCAACCGTCAGCGGCACACGTCAAAGGAGTATGAACATGGCACGACTCTCGCAACCCTCCCGCGCGCAGCTTTCACCCGAGGGCCAGGCAGCCTGGGATGTGATCGGCGGCTCGCGCGGCAGCGTTCGCGGACCTCACCTGATGCTGATCCACAATCCACCGCTGGCGGCGGCGGTCGGGCGGCTGGGCGAACAGCTTCGCTTCAACAGCACGCTTCCCGGGGCGGAGCGCGAGCTGGCGATCCTCACCGCCGCGCGCGAAGTTGGCTCAGCCTACGAGTGGATCGCCCACCGTCCGATCGCCGAACGCGAGGGGGCGCGCCCAGAAGCGATCGAAGCGGTGCGTACGCTCGCCGCCCCGGATGCGCTCTCCTTACGCGAGCGTGTGATCGTGGAGTGTGTGCGCTCGCTCTACCGCACGCGCGCCCTGCCGGACGACCTCTACGCTCGCGCGGCCGCTGAACTGGAGACGGCGCAGCTTGTGGAACTCGTGACGCTGGCCGGCTTCTACGGCATGATTGCCTTTGTGCTGCTGGGCTTTGAGGTTGAACTGCCGGAGGGCACGCCGGCGCCGTTCTGACCCTCACGCATCGCCGCCACCGGTGCGGCATAGCTTGGGTTCCGTATTCGTGCAACGCTGCGAGGGAGAGGGAGAGGGGGACGGTCGTCACTTCCGACGCGCACCGAGCAATCGGCCGGCTCGTGCACTTCAAACGTTTCGTGCTCTCGTTCTTCGGGTCTGCTGGCGAGCGACCGATGAGGACTGAAGTCCTCACTACCTCACGCCCCAACATCCTGTCCCTCGTCCCCATTCACGGTTGCCGCTACACTGGAAGGAGACGGTGCAACCGCCTCGCGGCGATAGATTGGCGGCCTCTCCGCGAGATCTGCCGTCAATCTTGGGGTGCCGCGTGCAAGGTCCAGCAACCCAGATCCGCCAGGAGCTTGGCGCACTCCGCTCGCTCGCGGGCGCGCTCTCGATTGGTGCGGGCTTCCTCCATCTGCTCTACGCACCGGTCCACTTTGAGGGGGCGAGCGAGGTCGGCTTCTTCTTCGTGATCGTCGGTGTGGACCAGATCGCGGCCGGTCTCTTGCTGCTCCTTGGGATCAGCACCCTGCCGCTGATGCTGGCGACGCTGGGCGGCACGCTCGCCGTGATCGTGATCTACATCGCCACCCGCACCACCGGCCTGCCGCTCGGCCCGACCGCAGGCCAGACCGAGCCGCTCGGCTTCTTCGATGGCCTGATCACGGCGCTGGAGGCGCTCGTCGTGCTCGTCCTCTGCTACCTGCTCGGCGCGGCGCGCATCCGGGGGAGCACCGAACTCGACGCACCATCCACTGACACGCCTGATCGCGCTCCCGCGAGCCGGCCGGCCACGTCCCGCCCGCGTTGACGCGGCCCCGTCTGCCTGCTACAAACGATCCAGGCAGGACAGCATTGCCGCAGCGCCGTATGACCGTGGGCACGCCCACGGCCTTTTTCTGTGCGCGGCGGGCGGAGGTTTTTCTTTGAGCACGCTTTCGATCCACGGCGTGCGGATGGCGTTCGGTGGGCAGGATGTCCTGCGCGGTGCGAGCGCGGACCTGCCCCAGGGCGCGCATGTCGGCCTTGTCGGGCCGAACGGCGGCGGCAAGAGCACGCTGATGCGTATCATCGCCGGGCTGGAAACCGCCACCGGCGGCGGCGTCAGCCGCGCGCAGGGCGACCGCCTCGTCTACGTCGCCCAGGAACCACTGCTCGTGCCCGGCCGCTCCGTCTTCGAGGAGGCGCTCGCCGCCCGCGCCGAGCTGCTCGAGCTCGAGCTGGAGCTGACACGCGCTGCCGACGCGCTCGCGCTCGCCCCGCCCGAGGAGGCGGACGCGGCGCACGCGCACTACGCCGAGATCGAAACTCGCTTCGAGCGCAGCGGCGGCTACACGTTTGAGTCGGACGCGAAGCGCGTACTCCACGGCCTCGGCCTCACCGAACCGTTCTGGACGCGCCAGGCGGGCGACCTCAGCGGCGGCGAGCGGGCCCGCCTCGGCCTCGCGCACGCCCTCTTGCAGGACCCGGATGTGCTCCTGCTGGACGAGCCGACCAACCATCTGGACTTGGAAACGATGTCCTGGCTCGAAAGCACGCTCACCGCCCGGCGCGGCACGCTCGTCGTCGTCTCGCACGATCGCTACTTCCTCGATAGCGTTGTCACCACGATCTGGGAGCTGCGCGACGGCCGCGTGACCGTCTTCTCCGGCAACTACACCGCCTACGAGCGCCAGCGCCAGGAGCGCGACGAGCGTCAGGCGATCGAGTACGAGCGCCAGCAGGTGGAGATCGCGAAGACAGAAGACTTCATCCGTCGTTTCAGCGCCGGGCAGCGCTCGCGCGAGGCGCGTGGGCGGCAGACGCGCCTCGACCGCCTGGAGCGGATCGCGCCCGTCACGCAACGCACCAATCTCACGATCAACGCGCGCAACGTCTCCCGCTCTGGCGATATCGTCCTACGCCTCACGCGCCTGCGCGTCGCACACCCCGGCCACCCCGAGCAGAGTCTCGTTGACCTCCCCTCCGAGTTGGAGCAACGTCGCGGCGAGCGGATCGCGATCGTCGGCCCCAACGGTGCGGGTAAGACGACGCTCCTGCGTACCGTGATGGGCGAGCTGGCGCCGCTCAGCGGGGATGTGCGGATCGGCGCGAACGTCACGCCCGCCTTCTTCCGTCAGGCCGTGGAAGACCTGAACCCGGACGATCGCATGCTCGACCCGATCCTCGAAACGACCGGCGGCATGATCGCGGAAGCGCGCGACCGTGCCGCCCGCTTCCTCTTTCGCGGCGAGGATGTCTTCAAGCGGATCGGCGACCTCAGCGGCGGCGAGCGCAGCCGCGTCGCGCTCGCCCGCCTCTTCTACAGCGGCTCAAACTTCCTCATCTTGGACGAGCCGACGAACCACCTCGACCTGCCCTCGCGCGAGGCGCTGGAATCCGCGCTCTCCGGTTTCTCTGGCTCGCTCCTCTTTGTCTCACATGACCGCCGCTTTATTGATGCGGTCGCGACGACGCTTTGGCTGGTGCGGGACGGCAGGATCGAGGCGTTTGACGGCAACTGGTCCGCCTACCTCGCCTCACTCGTCAAGCAAGCGGCGGCCCTCCCCGTACCGGTGGTCACGCCGCGGTCGGTGCAGGAGCGCAGCAGCCGCCCGACGACGCGTGAGGAGCGGCGGCTCGAGGCGCGTGTGCGCGAGCTGGAAACGCTCGTCACAGAGGCAGAGCTGGAGGTGGCGCGGCTGCACGCGGAGCTTGAGGCGGCCTCAATCGCTGCTGACGTGGAGCGCCTGCGCGGCCTCAGCCAGCGTTACGCCGCGGCGGAGTCCTACTTGGCAACCGTGATGCACGAGTGGGAGTCCGTCGCCTCTGCAAGCGCGTCCTGAGCCGCCGCTACACACCCATCCCGAAGGCGACGAGCGCGAGCCAGACGAGCAGCACGGCAAAGCCAACGCCGGCGAAGATCTCCGTGCGGGTGATGAAGCGGTCTGAACGACGGGGGCGACGACGGGCCACGGCAGACTCCTGAGCGCGACCAGGGAGGAACCGGGAGCGGCATCGCGCGGCTGAGCTTAGTTGGAGGAGGATGCGCCGGCCGGCAGCTTCCGGCCTCGCGTACGGGGTGGGTCCCTTCGCGACCCCGACCGGCGCATCCTCAGTGTGTCAGCCGCCTCCGCGCGGTTCAAGGCGCGTGGTGGTTACTTTTCGAACGTTGCCATAATCATCGGGGATGACCATGTGGCGGGCCAACGGGGTGAGTTTGTGGTCTGACGCGTTCGAGATGTGAGACGAACCCTTCCCCTGGCTTGCGATCAGAAACGAACCCCTCCCCACGGTGACGCCGAATTCCGCCTTAGGTCCGGGGTCGCGCCACCGCCGCGACGCGCGTCGCGGCCTCCGTGAGCGGCACGGATTCAAACTCCTTCTCCGTGCGCCGTTTCAGCTCCACCACCGCGCGCTCCAGCGTGCGCGGGCTGACCGTCACCCGCCAGGGCATCCCCAGCAGGTCCGCGTCGTTGAACTTCACGCCCGCTGTCTCGTCGCGGTCGTCGTAGAGCACGCGCAGGCCCGCGGCCTTCAGGTCTGTAAAGAGCTGTTCCGCTGCCTCGCGTACGCCGGGCCGGTCGGCGTTGAGTGCGACCAGATGCAGATCATAGGGGGTCAATTCGGGCGGCCAGACGATCCCGCGCTCGTCGTGGTTCGCCTCAACCACCGCCGCCAGCAGCCGGCTGACGCCGATCCCATAGCAGCCCATCATAATCGGCTGGCTCTTGCCCTCATCGTCGAGAAAGGTCGCGCCCATCTTCTCCGTGTAGACCGTGCCCAGTTTGAAGATGTGCCCCATCTCAATCCCGCGGCGCTGCTCAAACGCCGTGCCGCAGCGCGGGCAGGGGTCGCCCTTGCGCGCGAGCGCGATCTCGGTGATGATCTCCGCCGACCAGTCGCGTCCGTAATTTGCGTTGCGGAGGTGCGTATCCGCCTTGTTCGCGCCCGCGACCAGGTTGGGCGAGTTGACGGCGGAGTGATCCGCCACCACACGCACACCGCCTACGCCCACCGGCGAGGCAAAGCCCGGCACAACGCCGGGGATGCGCTTCGCCGGGTCCTCGATCACAGTCAGCTTCACGGCGTGGAGCGCGTTGCGGAGCTTCACCTCGTTCACTTCAAGGTCGCCCCGGATCGCCACAAAGACCGGACGGCCATCGGCCTCGTAGAAGACCGCTTTGAGCGTGCGGCTCGCCGGCACGCCCAGCAACTCCGCCACCGCCTGGATCGTCTTCGTGTCCGGTGTGCTCACCTCTTCGAGCGCGGCCGGTTCCTCCGCCGCGACTTCCGGCTTGCGGAACGCCGCCTTCTCCGCGTTGGCGGCGTAGTTGCAGCCCGGGCAGAGCAGCGCGTCATCCTCGCCGATCTCGCTCAGGAACAAGAACTCCTGCGAGTCCTTGCCGCCGATCGCGCCGGAGTCCGCATCTACTGCCACCGTCGGCACGCCGCAGCGGTCAAAGATGCGCTTGTAGGCGCGCGCCATCTTGTCATAACTGCGGTCAAGACTCTCCCATCCCGTGTCAAAGCTGTAGAGGTCCTTCATCGCAAATTCGCGCACGCGGACCAAGCCGCCGCGGGGCCGCGCCTCATCGCGGAATTTGGTCTGGATTTGGTAGAGCAGCAGCGGCAGATCGCGGTAGCTCTGCACGTTGTGGCGCACGAGGTCCACCATCACCTCCTCGTGCGTTGGGCCCAGCACCAGCTCACGTTCTCGCCGGTCCGATACCTTAAAGAGGATGTCCACCGTCTCGTAGCGGCCGGATTCCTGCCACAGCTCGGCCGGATGGAGCACGGGCAGGTGAAGCTCCTGGCCGCCCTCTTCGTCCATCTCCTCGCGGATGATCTCCTCGATCCGGCGCGTGACACGCCAGCCGATCGGCAGAAATGAGTAGATGCCCGCCGCGAGTTGCTCGATCAGCCGGGCGCGAAGCAGGAGCCGGTAGTTGTCCGTTTCGGCCTCTGCCGGCGATTGGCGGAGCGTCCGGCCAAAGAGCTGCGACATCCGTTGCGAAGATTGCATGTGCTCACATCCAGAGAGTGGTTTTACGGCCCCACCCCCGACCCCTCTCCATCACCGCCGTGATGGGGAGGGGTCGGGGGTGGGGG